>Ga0153916_10002470_pt1 | contig 13517 bp, 10 predicted proteins | sample Opewatmetagenome_FD_109642 | JGI IMG/M metagenome (GOLD analysis project Ga0153916, IMG submission 109642) | Freshwater wetland microbial communities from Ohio, USA - Open water 3 Core 3 Depth 4 metaG | ecosystem: Environmental > Aquatic > Freshwater > Wetlands | place: USA: Ohio, Lake Erie...
ATCGGGAAATACACGTAGTGGGTTGATCTCAATCTCAGTCAGCTGAGGGAAGTCGGCTGCAAGCTGACCCAACCGCAGGATGGCATCAATAATCGCACCCCGATCAGCAGGAGGCAGGTTGCGGAAACCACGTAAGCGATGACCAGCCCAGGTATTTTCCAGCAGCCATTCAGCGTCGAGTAAGGTGAGGGGTGCCAGCGCGAAGGCAACATCTTTTAGACCTTCGACTTCCACTCCGCCTAAGCCAAACATAACCATGGGACCGAACTGTGCATCCTGGATTGCTCCAAGGATAACATCCTGACCGGCAGGAAGCATACGTTGAACGTAAACGCCGGTGATGTGTGCCAAGGGATATGCTGCGCGGGTATTTGAGATGATCCTTGTATATGCGGCAGACACAGCGTCAACGTCTGCCAGATTGAGCACTACTCCTCCAATGTCGGATTTATGGGAGATTTCTGGAGAAGCGATCTTGAGCACCACTGGAAAACCCAAGCTACGGGCAAATTCTGCAGCCTCATCAAGAGTCGTGGCAAGGCGTAAAGGCACGTCGGGAAGATGATAAGCCTGCAGGATTTGAGAGATCTCTGAGGCATTTAGATAGGCCGGGCTGCGCTGGCGAGAAACCAATATCTTATCCACCGATTCTTTATCTGCTGTGATAATAACAGGAGAGTTATCACATTCTTGCTGAAGATATTCTGCACGCTGTGCCAGAACGGCCAAGGCAGATGCTGCCCGTTCTGGAAAACGATATTCCGGCACTCGGGCAGCACGGAAATGTTCGACAGCTTCCTGGATTAAACGTTCACCCATCAGGGCAATGGTGACAGGTTTAGCAGAGTTTTGTATAACTGGGAGCATGCTTTTTGCCACGGCACCAGTGGTGTGCATGGGTGGCGGTGGGGTGACCACCAGTACACCATCCACTCCTGGATCTGCCAGCAGGACCTGAAGGCAGGCGGCGAATTGCTCGGGTGAAGCCGAGGCAAGCATATCTACCGGATTACTTAAACTTGCAGCAGGTGGGAGCACCTCCTTGAGTTTGGCTCGGGTCTCAGGAGCTAATACAGCCAATGACATGCCATTCATCTCAACTGCGTCGGCAGCAGTTACGCCTGGACCACCAGCGCTGGTTAGAATGGCAATCGCCCGACCTTTCGGGAGCGGGCACCAGGCTAAAGCACGGGCCCAATCGAAAAGCTCCTCGGTCGTATCTGCCCGAATGACGCCTGCCTTGCGGAATGCAGCATTAAAAGCAATTTCCTGGCCGGCGAGAGCACCAGTATGGGAGGCGGCTGCACGCTGCCCTGCTGGAAAACGGCCAACTTTTAAGGCAACCACTGGTTTCTGGTGAGTGACTTTACGAGCTTCCTCGACGAACCGCCGCCCATCACTTACACCTTCCAGATAAAGGGTCAATACGCGGGTAAAGTGATCTTCGGCAACGGGAGCAAGGACATCGGTTTCATTAACATCAGCTTGATTCCCTAGGCTGACCAGACGCGAGAGACCAAAACCCTGACCTCGAGCCCAATCAATCACCGCGGCACAGATGGCACCTGAATGCGAAATGAAAGCCACATCTCCTGGGGGTGGACCTGGTGGCGGCAGGAAGGTGGCATCAAGTGGCAAATGGGTATCGAGCAAACCTATGCAATTGGGACCAATGATGCGAATCCCAAATTGCCTGGCAATTTTCATTAAGTCGGTCTCGAGCTCAGCACCCTGAGCTCCCGTCTCGCGGAACCCCCCGGAAGCGACAATGACTGCATAAATCCCCCTGGTGGCGCAATCAATAAGCACTTTAGCCACACCTGGGGCAGGGATCAAAACGATAGCCAGATCGACCGGGTCAGGTAAGTCAACAATAGAGGAATACATTGGCTGACCAAGCAGGCTGCCACCCTTGGGATTTACGAAATGAACAACACCTTGATAATTGCACTGTACCAGGTTGCGGGCTAAGCCATAACCGAGCTTGGCAGGGTCAGTGGATGCACCTACCAAGGCAATCCCACGAGGTGAAAAGAAAGGCGTCAGGGAGGAGGTCGGATAGAACATAATACGGGTAATTTTACCCGGTTATTTGATGATGGAATTTGTTGGTTGCTCGTCTTGGAATGGCGTCCTGACGACGACATGGCCGATAAATGATTTCAGCCGTGACATTCAGATAATCAATGTAGGGAGAAATAAATCGGTTATACTTTATAGGGGCAGGTAAACGGATAGGGGAGCGTGATAACCAAGAGAGATACGAAGATGTAACGTCAGATATGAAGGTGCATCTAAATAATGAAAGATCAAGAAAACAAGGTCGAAGCTGAGGGTTTTTCGTTAAAAGCTTTACAGGCAGGCGATCCAGCAGAATTTTCACGTCTGGTGGACACATATTCGAACAAGATATATCACCTAGCTATAAAAATGCTAAATCAGCAGCAAGACGCTGAAGATGTGTTACAGGAAACATTTTTAAAAGCCTACCGAGGATTGAAGACATTTGATGGCCGTTCTAAAATATCAACCTGGCTATTCAGAATTGCCACAAACGAAGCATTGATGATCTTACGAAGAAAACACCCGGACTTCCTTTCCATCGATGAGCCTGTGGAAACAGAGGATGGAGAACAAGAACCGGTGCAGATCGTAGATTGGTGTTGTTTGCCAGAAAACGAGTTGTTGTCTGAAGAATCAAGAGAAAGGTTGGATGCAGCAGTACAAAAGCTACCAGAAAGCCTGAAGGTTGTTTTTTTACTGAGGGACATTAATGATCTCTCGACGCGTGAGACAGGTGAAGTGTTGGATTTGAGTGATACAGCAGTAAAAACCCGACTATCGCGCGCACGTTTACGATTACGAGAGGAATTATCAGCTTATTTCGGTGAACGAGTAAACATGATGCGAGCAAGCCAGCCGAATAGATTATCCGAAGCACCCGACAAGGCTCAGAAAAATGAGGTTCTTCGCTCCAAAGGAGAAGCTAAAAAATGATTGGACCAACGAAAAGACACGAACATAAAGATTGCAGGCGGTTGCTTGGATCAATTTCTGAATACGTGGATGGAGAATTGAGCGAAGAATTGTGTAGTATGCTCGAGCAGCATTTAGCGGATTGTGAGGATTGCCGCATTGTTGTAGATACGATGAAGAAAACTGTTTATTTGTATCATGCGACTGCCGAAGACGAATTTATCCCTAGCGACATACGTCAGCGGTTATTTGAGAAATTAGATATTGAAGAATACCTGGAGAAATGATTGCTGCTGGTGAAGCACAATAATGCTGATTAAGGTTTTTTCAAACGGCGGATATCACCCTCACGGACGGTAACCCCATGAGCATCAAGGTACTCGAGCAGGGCAAGCACGTAACGGCGGCTGGTATTAAAGTGGTCGCGAACTTCGGCAGCAGTAATTGTACCCTTCGATTTTAGCAATTCAATAATTTCGGAAAGCATACGCTCATAATCCTGCTTTCGAAAGGCTACATCTGGGGGAATGGGGATCAATAACTCAAGATCGATCATGGCATTATAAATGTCGTCTCCTACCTCGGCTAGGCATTCTTTCACCGTAGGAGGGGAGTAGGGGGAGGCTACGAAGCGAGCCATTAATCCGTCCATAGCCTGCTGTTGTTGCGAATTAAAACGGATGCTGAATCCAGCCCGTTGTACCAAAGAGCCATTCTCTTGCAGCTCGCCGGAGGACACTATTCTTTGGAGAGCGGCATTATAGTAGCGGGCAGTTAATTTCAGACGGGATTTTAGCTCTTCTCGTGATATTCCACGCCGTAAGGGGTAAATCTGATGATATTCATCGACTGCTTGAAGCATCCGGCGTCGTAAATCTTCCCAATATGCTTTTGTAGTCACAAGGTTTGCCGGTGAAATTACCTCGGGAACAACATCCTCCAGCACGATGACCTGCCCACTGCCAATCAGGGCTTGGATGGCGTTGTTGGCTGCGGGTGGATCGAGATTCGAGCGAATCATGACATCTTGCCATGGAGCGATACCCATAGCATATAAGGTCTGGAAGAGTATTTCGTTAGGTGTGCCACGGGCTAAAGCATCCAACGATATCAGGTCTTCAATTGAAAAACGCTTATGCCGCCGCTTTGGATGTGGGTCGATGACACTGCCACCCCCTAATGTCTCACCGGGTGAGGGTCGCCTGAGAATATATCGATCGCCTCTGACAGCAACCAGAGGCTGATGCAGCTCAAGCTGCAACCAGCCCTCGCCACCAGGCGTGAGCTCATCAGTGCCTAATAACCGCAGCCTGGATAGAATCTCTGCTGCTCCCAAGAAAAGCTTAACCAGGGTATTGTGTTTTAATGGCTGAGTGACATCGGGGAGCAAGCGGAAACGGACATCGATGCGTTGACTGGGTTGATAGCTACCTGGATAGGCAACAACATCCCCGCGCTTGACCTGATCGACATTGATACCAGACAAGTTCACTGCTGTCCGACTACCTGGAATGGCCATTTCCTCTTTTCGACGATGAGTTTGCAAACCACGGATGCGCGCGCTCAACCCGGAGGGAAGAATTTCCACCTCATCTCCGGTATAAAAACTCCCGTCGCTCAGGGTGCCTGTGACGACGGTACCAAAACCAGGCATGGTAAATACCCGATCAACGGGCAGGCGCGGGCGACCCATATCTGGCCTGGGAGGACGGTCTGCCAGGCACTCGCTTAATGCTTGCATTAACTCAAGGATACCCTGGCGAGTAAGTGACGAGACATGTATTATCGGTGAGGTTTCAAGGATGGTGTTTTTTATCGCGGCGCGAATATCTTCCTCCACCAAGACAAGCCAATCGGGGTCCGTAATGAGATCGACCTTGGTTAGAGCGATTATCCCGCCCTGGATTTGTAAGAGATCCAATATCGCTAAGTGTTCAGTGGTCTGGGGCATGATCCCTTCGTCAGCTGCGATGACAAACAAAACTGCATCAATCCCACCGACACCTGCCAACATATTTTCGATGAAGTCGCGATGCCCCGGCACGTCCACAATGCCGACTTCCTCGCCTGAGGGGAGAGTCAGCCAGGCAAAACCCAAATCGATCGTCATTTCCCGTTCGCGCTCTTCTTTGAGCCGATCGGGGTGTGTGCCGGTCAGTGCTTGAACCAGGGTTGATTTTCCGTGATCAACGTGGCCAGCGGTACCAATAACATGCATAAGTATTAGCGCGTATGCCCCAAAGTCCGTTCGTATGAGGTAACCCAATCATGGGCCATTGCCAGGATGGATTGTAAACGCTTTTCCAGCAGCTCATTCGATTGTTGGATCAGGTCTTTTACCTCCTGAAGCTCATCTTCGAGATGTGTGGACTGTTCAGCGAGTTTTTCATGCTGCCGGGCTGCCTCATTGCGTTGTTCTTCCTGGGTGAGGGTATAGTTGGTCCACCTTTTTTGGTCATCACCCTTGAACGTAACCCATTCCTGCCTGAAACGATCCTCGGATAGGCGTTGAATTTCGGTGATTTCATTTACTCGCCGCTCCACCCGTTGGGTTAATTCCTCCAATGTCGTTTGAGTGCGTTTCACTTCCCTATGAGTGGTGTCAAGGCTGACTAATTGAGATTCGATGTCCAAGGCTTGCTTTTCGATGGTGTCAAAACGAGTTTGCCATTCCTTCCAGATACGTTCACGTTCGACCTGGGTTACAGCTTGCTTATCCAAAAAGTTGGACATCAGGTCGCGTCGTTCAGCTTCTACGACGATAAGCTCATTCACTCGAGTTTCCAATTTACGCAAGTTCGTGTTAAGAACATCAGACTGTCCTCTCTGATCATCCATACGCTTTCTCAATGCATTGACTTCGCCCTGTAGATCCACGATCCGTTTTGCATCCTGACGGCGACCATCCTCAAGCAAACGAATCGTGCGGGTGTATTCTTCTTCCTCTACGCGAACAGCGTCAATTTTGCCACGCAACTCGTCCAAAGAACGCCGGATGCCAATCTCAGTTTCAATCCGGGCTTGGATGTTTTTATCCAATTTCGGGATGATTTCAAGCTGTTTCTGTAGATCCAAAACGCTGCTGTCAAGCGATTTTGCTTCAGCCCGGCGAACTTTCTCGGTCTGATCGAGACGAAGCCTAAATGTTTTATCAAGATCATCGATCGTCTGTTTACTTTCCAAACGTGATTTGACTAATGCCTGATCGTATTGATCCATTCGGACAATGATCGCTGAAAGGCGCGTGAGCTCACCGCTCAGGTCTTTACCTTGCTGTAGTGAGGCAGCGAGATTACCCTCCAAGGTAGTTAATTTGTTTTCCAACAAGGCGAGAAGATCTTTCTCTTTGCGGCGATCCTCCTCGACCCATTGAACACGTTTTTGTAATTGGTCAATATCCATGGGGGCTCCTAATCTCAAGATATATATAAAGAATTACTCCCATATGGTGGATGGTTAGATATGGCGATTATAGCATGAGCTATGTTTATGGCACTTGCCAGGAGATGAGGTGGGAAAATACCGAGGCGAGGTTGGTTAATGGGGGAAGGAACAAATGGGGCAATAATCCTACTAAAAACAGCAATAACATTCCAATCGACATAAATAAGATAAGGCTTCGGTTTTCTCCAAGCCTCCAATTATCATCAGTTTTACCCATGGTGATCGCAGCCAGCGTACGGAGACCACTGGTGAAGAGGCCAAAACTCCCGATCAGAGTGAAAATTGTCACAATGGGTGAACTGGAAGCCAAACCACGCCATAAGGATAAATGTACCGGAAATCCAGCCAATAGAGGCATCCCTGCCATCGAAAAACAACCCAATAATAAACCAAGCGAAGCAACCGGCATACGACGTGCGATTCCTGCTACCGAACGGAAGCGTAAAGTCTCATGGTTGGGGCTGTCGCTTGAATTGTATATGGTTGCGAGACCCAGTGACCAGACACCGATAGCCAGGGTGTTGGGCAGTAGGAAAGTGAAGAATATTGATATGCCTGAGGGTATGGTGATGGATAAGATCGAGCTGCCAATCCAGGTCATACAGGCATAACCTAGCATACGACCCAAATGGCGCTGAAACGCTGACCAGACACCGCCCACAAAGACCATCATTGCACCACACAGCTGTAGCAGACTGATCACTGCGTCGGAATTGCGCAGCCACGTATAGCGATCCAGAAATCCAAATCCAAAGAGACTGACCATCCATGGCAACATGACCAAGACGAAACCGACAGTGTATGGGTGTGTTTCCTCGGCCAACATTGGAATCCACGTATGGAACGGAAAGATGGCTAATAAAAATAAAAAGCCAAAAGCCAGTGCCTGTGTGGCACGCGTCACCAGGGTTAATTCCTCGGGGCTGGCTTCGACTCCGGCAAGCAACCACCCAGAAAACAGGATAAATGGCATACCCATGGATAGGAATGTTAAGAAACGCAAAACACCCTTCCCAATCTGATTTCCGGGTGGAAGCAGGATAGGGACACAAATTAAAGCTGCTATCTCCAATAGTAATGCTGCATAAAGAAACGGTTCCACCGCCAGAGCAGCAGTCAATATGGCAACCAGGATCATACCTAGCGGAACAAACATGCGACCCGTGCCAGCAACGAAAGCCATGGCAAACCAGAAACTAGCAAGCAGATAGATGGTCACTAGTAAAGGACGATCGGCATTATCAAGAATGAACCGGCGACCCAAGACCATCAGCGTATCCACGACTTTAAACGACCATGGTCCAATCTGGATCATCTCATCCAGCGGTAACTTCCAGGCGATCACAGCCAGTAATAACATAATGCCAGTGCCGATGGCGACGGTGAGACGGTGGAAGCGACGGATGAAAAATAATATCGTCCCAAATACAACCGGCAAGATGATCCAGAGGATGGGTGAGCTCACTACGAAGCCTCCATTGTGGGAGCAATCAGCAGATACGCACCCACCAAGGCAAGCCCCAGATTTACACCAGCTAACAAGCCTGTAACCAGTGTCGACGTTTCAATGGCCGCATAAATAACTTCGAAGCCGGATAAGATTGTGAGCAAGCCAATAATCACACGCAATGAATGCGAAGTCAGGCTGAGTTGTAATAAACCAATGCCAATTAACATGAAACTGCCCCACTTAATTGGGACAGTGATCATCTCCAACCAGTTCTCTGAGTGAAGTATTAAAGAGGCGATCGCCAGAGTGAGGAAAGCAGTCGCGATGATCCTAAATACTGGTCCGAACTTCATCGAGCCTTCAGGTTCTCGTTGATTCTTGGGGATAGTGGTCATTGCTATCCCCAGAATAGCTCCAGCCATCCATCCAGAGAGCATTTTTGCCGCTGCCATTTCGGTAGGCCAGGAGGCGTTTACCAATATGAAGACACCAATATACTGGACTGCCAGGGCAATAATACAATAGCGCCAATCGCGACTAGCCAAGATAAAAGCTGCTGTAAGGCTGACCAAGATGACTGCAAGCAGGATCATAAACGTTGAGTTCATCAAAGGAGCTTACCTTTGCAGGAAAACAAAGATAAGGGCAAACAATACCAACGCCCACAAGATCCCGCCGTCACCTTCCAAGATAGTGGAAAAGAGAGAACTCAACCTGGTGAGCAAGCGGAATATTCTCCAAAAATAACGATAGAGCCATTCCAGAGAAAGCAGATGAAGGGTCGGAGATGGTTTTCCCGATGGAGCTTTGTGAGCAATATTCAAGGGAGGATGCCATGAAATATACCAGATTATCCCCGAGATTATGACAACCACTAAACCCATAATCCATCCCGGGAGAGCTACGTCGTTTATCCCTGGATACGACCAAAAACCAATTAGGAAATGCGTTAAAAGAATGAATACAAGACCAAAGGGGTAAACAAACCAAACCCATCGCTCGATATGCCCTTTCGTCGGGGCTTCGGAGGGAAAAAATACTCGAAAAGTATGACGGATAAACCCAGCTAGTAGAAATGCATTAATGAGGATAAAAGCAATCGATTGGAGGTAAAAAAATTGTGGGGGTATTGTGTTGGACAATGTACCCGCATAAGTATAAATTGTAGTTCCTCTCCAGGTGGGGGTAAAAGGTAGGGCTGATAAATTAATTATTCCCAAGAGAGCGATAGGAATAAGATTCTTATGACGCAAGAACATGGAAAAAATTAATCCCCCAGACAAAACACTGGCGATACTCCAGGCGAGGCATGCTACAGGTTGGTTCATGATTGCTGAAGCTATCGCCAGAGAGGCGGTTCCGAGCAACCAATAAGGACGCCCCGTGATCTCATCCCGAGCCGTCATCCAATTAATGGCTGCATAAAGTCCAACCAAGGCCGTCAATATTAATAAGTATGGAGTAGAGGCTCCTAAAACACCGAGATTTGCCACCCGAACCAATAGAATATAGCTTGCGGCTGCTGGAACCAGACGTAATATCGTCCCAAGTCCACGCCTCAATGGAAAGACCTGTTTATATGGCAAATGAAGAGGAATGATACCCAAGCGTAAACCAGCAGCAATGATGAGGTAAATGCTCGTGGTTGGGGAGATATTATTGAATGATAGCGACAGCCCTTGAGACCAGGGAATGGTGGCAGCCAGCAGCACTGCACCAATTCCGGCCATTCGAGCAGTGAAAGCCAACACGATCCGTTCGCGTAACTTGTGATCCAAAACCTGACTCATTAAAATCAGCAACTCGATAACATCCAAGGCAGCCCATGCCAACAACAAGGTGAGCATATTCCCAGCAGTTACGGCAACAATACCGAGGCTGGTGATAATCAGAATCCCCGCCCATATTTGCCAATTGGATGTAGCATCTACGTTTGATTTGCCAGCGGTTTCAGGTGTAGATTTTTCTTCGTCTGTTAATTGCTGTGTTTCATTAATCTTAATTTGCTCGAGATTTTGGGTTTGATCTGGCTTAAAGCTCTGACCGAGCTGGGCAATGGAGGTGATTATCACAGAGAATGATAATGACATTAATGCTAAAGAGAAATACCAGGAAGTTTGATCAATGATTAAGGATGGTGAGTCTAATAAAGAGGAGGCAGTATCCCAAGGTAACAAGCTGATCACCTGGGTGCTGCCCGAGCGAGCAAGCAATACCATTATCCAACCAGCCAACGCTGCCAGGACGACTAAGAATCCCTGGATGCTGAATTTTGGCCTTACCAGGTGAAGGATCAGCATGGCAAGGGGGGTGAATATAAGGAGAAAGATAGTCAGGAGAATCAGCATATTCCCTGATCGGATTAATTAAAGAATTATCCCAGGGCTTCTCGCTAAATACCGACCCATGCCTGCTTTACCCAGCCATTGGTCACCATCAACAATCAAGGCTCCACGGAGGAGTACTTTTTCGGGGTAACCAACCAATTCCCAATCCTCATACAAATTGTAATCCGTGCGATGGTGAGAATATGCCACCCCATATCGGATGCGTTTCTCAGGATCCCAGATAACAATATCCGCGTCTGAACCAGGCAGAAGGGTACCTTTGCGGGGGTACAAACCGAATATCTTAGCAGGATTGGTGCTAGTGAGGGCGACGAACTGGTTTGGCGAAAGCTTGCCAGATCGGACTGCATATGTCCATAAGATCGGAAGACGATCCCCCACGCCTGGAAGACCATTTGGGATCTTGGTAAAGTCAACTTTGCCAAGCTCCTTTCCGGGGATCGCGACGGGTTGCCCTTCATAGATGATTGGTGTGCTGCCATCGAAGAAGAAAGAACAGTGATCAGTGCCGATGGTTTGTAGTGTGCCATCGGCCAAGCCCTGCCACAAACGCTGATTATCAAACGGGGTCCTCAATGGAGGGGAGCAGACCCATTTTGCCCCATCTGGTTTTTGAAGCTGAGCCGTTGAGAAGAATAAATATTGAGGGCAGGTCTCTCCCATCACTTGCAATCCACGCGTGCGAGCATATTGTAGCTGATCGACCTCTCCAGCCACATTCATATGGACGAGATAAAGGGGTGCATCTGCCTGAGCAGCCAGTGAGGCTCCCCGTAAAGCTGCCTCCACTGCCCCCCAAGCTGGACGAGTACGCGCATGCCATTCGGGTGTGGTGTGCCCCTGGGCCAATGCCTCTGAAACGAGAATTTCGATCACATCACCATTCTCAGCGTGGAGCATGGTGAGCAGCTTATGCTTTTTTGCCAGTCTCAATACCTGGAAAATTTCAGCATCCTGCAGCCGTAAACGGTCATTGTAGGCAGTAAATACTTTCACTGAGCTGATTCCCAGCTCAGGTAATTGCGAAATCTCTTCTGCCACCTGCTGATTAATGCGGGTAATGTTCATGTGAAATCCGTAATCAATGGCAGCAAGCGGATCGGCCCTTTTATGCCAGGCCTCGACGCTGGCGCGGATGGAATCTTCATCCATTGGAACGAAATCCAAAGCAGTAGTGGTGCCACCAAAAGCTGCGGCTTTGTGCCCCGTGTAATGGTCATCTGATGAGACAGTTCCAAACATAGGCAAATTGAAGTGCGTGTGCGGATCAACGCCACCTGGCATCACAAGCTTACCCGTTGCATCAATCATATGTGCGGCATCAAGCGTAATGGATTGCGCTATCGATGAAATTTTATCTCCATCAATCAAGATATCAGCCTGGAAGGTTTCAGAAGCCGTAATAAGGGTACCGGATTTTATGAGGAGAGGCATGCTTGAACTCCGAATCAGGAAATAGCCGGTTGAAATAATTTTATGCTACTTGCATCAACCAAAGATTTTAATTGCTGGATGGTCTTGCCCGAGTCCGGATGAGAAAAATCGGGAGCAATCTCAGCCAGTGGGATAAGGACAAAGGCACGCTCTAGAATGTGTGGGTGAGGGATGGTCAGGTCAGGTGTAGCTATAACAAGGTCATCATAAAAAAGGATGTCCAGGTCAATCAAACGAGGACCGAAGCGGAAAGTCTCCTTACGGCCCATGACAACTTCGATATCCTTTAGATATTTCAAGACATCCAACGGAGGGAGGTTGGTATCGGCTTTCACCACCAGGTTTAAAAATGCAGGCTGGTCGGAATATCCCCATGGTTCTGTCTCGTAAATAGATGATTGAACCTCGGGCATGATTTGAGGAGGAAGTGATGAAATCGCAGTCCGGAGGTTAGCCAAGCGGTCACCTAGATTACTGCCTAATGAGAGGTAGACAACGTGGGTCATATGCTTTCCGATCGTAACCCCTTTGGTTTATACTCTTTCAATAATCGATGCGGTGGCCATCCCGTGGCCAATGCACATGGTTTGTAATCCGTAGGTAGCATGCGTGCGTTGTAGCTCGTGGACGAGTTTGGTCATCAGGATAGCGCCAGTAGCACCTAAGGGGTGGCCCAGCGCAATTGCGCCACCATTTGGATTGACCTTTGACATATCCGGGTTAATTTCTTTAGCCCAAGCCAGGACAACCGAGGCGAAAGCCTCATTAATTTCTACGACATCAATTTGATCAAAGGATAATCCGGAGCGTTTCAAGGCTTGTTGTGTGGCAGGGATGGGACCATCCAACATAAACACCGGATCAGAACCAGTCACATAACGGGTAATGATGCGCGCCAGGGGCGTCAGGTTGTAAGCGCCAACTGCTTTGGCAGATGCCAGAACCAGCGCCGCTGAGCCATCGCTGATTTGGCTGGCATTGGCAGCAGTGACCACACCATCCGGCTTGAAGACTGGCTGGAGTGAGGCTATCTTCTCCCGGTTGGGCGGCATGCGCACCCCTTCGTCAATTTTGACGACCCTTCCATCCGACAGAGAGATGGGCAGGATCTGGTTTTCGAAATATCCGTTCCGGATGGCTTGCATGGCACGCAAGTGAGAGCCATAAGCAAAGTCGTCCAGCTCCTGCCGCGAGAGGTTAAATTTCTCAGCCATCATCTCGGCGCTGATTCCCTGATGCACCAACTTATACGGAATTCCTGCCGGCCATTCCTTTGGATAATCGGCTCCCAAGGGCTGGTGTGACATCATCTCGGTGCCACCCGCAATCACCAGGTCATGGTCGCCGGCTAGAATTGCCTGGGCAGCAAAATGGATTGCTTGCTGACTTGACCCACACATGCGGCTAAGGGTGACGGCAGGCACTTTCACCGGAAAACCTGCTCTCAATACCCCCAATCGAGCCAGATTGGCGCCTTGATCGCCAATCGGGGTCACACATCCCCAGATTACGTCTTCTATTTGACCAGGTTCTATCCCCGCCCGCATTACAGCTTCCTGTAACACCAAGGCAGTCAAATCCACGGGTGATAACGATGCCAGACCACCGGTCGGTCTGCCCAGCCCGACTGGAGTGCGCACAGCAGAGATAATGAAAGCTTCTGACATAACTACACCTCCTCAGGTAATACTTATAGGATACCATAATTATGAAATGAATAATGGCGCCAGACACAAAAATACCCTTTACCAAGCAGGCATCCAACGGCTAAAATTGAGTAGCATTGAAGATTAATCCAGCAAGGAGTATCCATGCCACAAGCCACTTATCATTTTCCGCGAGGTTTTTTATGGGGGACAGCTACA
>Ga0153916_10002471_pt1 | contig 13517 bp, 16 predicted proteins | sample Opewatmetagenome_FD_109642 | JGI IMG/M metagenome (GOLD analysis project Ga0153916, IMG submission 109642) | Freshwater wetland microbial communities from Ohio, USA - Open water 3 Core 3 Depth 4 metaG | ecosystem: Environmental > Aquatic > Freshwater > Wetlands | place: USA: Ohio, Lake Erie...
GAATAAAATGCAAGGTGATCATTTCACCGTCAGTTATCACACAGCCGGCGCTTTGGCTGCCAATCACTCGTTTATCTTCAAAGTACCCTTTGCTTGTCAGCTGGTGGCTGTCTCAGCTGTAGCCTCCAATGCCAGCAGCGGTATTCTCGATGTCGGTTACACCGGTGCGCTCGAAGCCTACGTCTTAAACATGGACGTGGGTGATAGCGCTGTGGCAGCCATCCTGGATGAGCCAGGTGATTTTGTTGGAAGCCAATTCCCCCATATCGCAGCTCTCACCAACATCATTGCCACCCTCGATTATGATGGTGCTGGTGGCACAGCAGCCCAAGATTTCACCCTGGTACTTACCTTCACGGAGGGCTGATCATGTCCAAAAAGAAAGCTATGGTCGCTCCCCCACCGGTCAAGCCTACCTACAATCTCACTCTCGAAGAAGTCCTAAAGCTGGCTGGTAACACTCGTGCCTATACAGTTATCAGCTCACATGGCCATATTTGGAAGGTTCACTTCGAAGGTGACTATAAACATTCACTTGTGAACATGGAAAAAGGAAAGCCAACAATCGTAAAAATAGACGACTAAATTCTTTTCTAAAATTTCTGGCAGGGCAGGTTAAACCTCCTGCCCTGCAGATCCTTCTCTGTAAAATCTTTTCTTGCACTCTTGGCCGGCTAACGCCGGCAGATCATAGGAGCACTTCACGTCCGAGATTGCGATTAGCACAGTAAAGATCACCACCACCGGCGGAGCCGGTGCTGCTGTTGGCAGTGGCACCACCATCCCCATCATGGGCTTCCTGCTCGATGTGTTCATCGACTATCACGCAGATGCCCCCGCCACCACAGATGTCACCATCAGTGATCCGTTGTTCGGTAACCTGGTGGTCAAGTCTGACAATGCTACGGATTGTAAGCTTGCCCCACGTGAGCCTACCGTTGACGCAGCTGCAGCTCTCACCGGCCTGTATGACCTGATCCCCATCCACTCATCTCTTACCATCTCAGTTGCCCAGGCTGATGCACTCACTGACTGTGTCGCTGTCACCGTTCGATGGTTGAGACCCTAAAGCCATGTTACCCGTATTATTGCATTCAAAAGGTAAGGTAGTAAGCTACTTGTTGAAGGATGATTTTATTACTACCGAAGGTGCACCAATGGCTTCACCCCGTACCTGTGAGCCTGGCCCAGGTGCGTTGACCTTGGTACAGACCGATGGCCAGTTATCCATTGTGGGAGGCATCGTTCAAATTCCAGCTCAGGCTACACCCGGCATGACTGATCTTGGTTTTTATACTATAACCTATGCACGCCAGGTAGGGCGTTTCCTGTATGCCAAATTGTCCAGGTCGGTCACTTGGAGTGCAGCTTCTTATCCTTATGTCGGGTGGGGAATAGCAGCTCAAAACCTTCCCAACTCGATCAATAATACCGAGTTGTCTCTTGCCTTTGGAAGCAACGCTCACATCTTCACCTATCGCATAGGGCTTGCTGTAACTCACGAACATTTTAGGCCTGGTATTAATTATGAATGTGTCCTGATGTTGCGTAGTGCAGGTGGTTTTATCTTCCTGCGTGGTAACACCTTCTCTACATGGGAGCTGGTGGGAATAATTAAAGTGGGAACGGGTGCTGATTTACGTCCGGTGATGAACACTTACGATAACCCCGCCAGCACCATCGACACTTTCTATGTCGGTGACTTCGCCAATCCTAAGTACAAATCAGATTATGGGATCGCCACCAGCTACGTTGCTTCTCCAGCTGCAGGTCAAACCGCAACCATGGAGCCTGATGCAATGATCGAGTTCACCTGGCAGGCAGCCACAGGAGAAACACTGGAAGTAGACTTTCGCCGCACAGATGATGATAACCGCTGGATTGTGCGCTGCTCTCAGGCCGGCAGCAACTGCAAGCTGATCGAGCGGGTTGCGGGTGGAGAAAGTGAGCGGTTTTCATTTGCTCAAACATTCACCAATGGTTCTAGATATCGCATCCTGGGTACCACGAAACGCATCCTGATTACTGTCATGATCGATGATGCTGTTGTTTACAGTAGTAATATCTATCGAATTGGAACGTTCAATGCATCTGCTACGGGTGTAAAGGTGTCGGGCTTTACCACAGGTTCAAATCTTGCCTGTTATCCGCTCAGGGTAGCATTACCCATTCAAGAAACAGGCATCACGCATCGCATTGCCACATTAGGCGATAGCAAATGTGAAGCCTCCACCTTCACCGGCTGGCAGCCTATTTTGTTGTCTTCTCTGGGTGCCGGTTGGGCCGAGAGTTATCGTATGGGTATCGGTGGTGCTGGTCTAACCAGTTTTGAAACCTGGTTTACCTCAGACTCAGCCAGGTGCCCCATCATACCCGAGTTTGTTTTGGTCAACATCGGTGTCAATAGTATGGGTGGTGGAATGGGTGAAGCAACTTTCAAAGGACGAATGGAAGCGATCTTAGACGCTGTCCATGCCCGCTGGTCGTCGACGACCGTGCTTGTCGCTGTCCCTTGGATGCAGGGCAGAGATGCTGAGTCTTTGAATTGGGCTTCCTGGATCGCTGAAGTGATCGCTGATGGCAGATCAGCATGGTCATCTATCGGTCTGGATGAATATGCAGTCATCAGGCCACCCGATAACGGCGTGACCAATACCACCGATGGCATCCATTACTCAGCTGCTGGAAATATTGTGGCAGCTGCAGCCTGGCAAACAGCCATGGGTTATTAAATTGTGAGGTGATGTCATGAGTGTAAAATTTACCACCCTTCTAACTGATTGTCTGGTCGCTCTTGGTGATAGTACCGCAGTCACCTGGTCCCGGACGGATCAGATCTGGCCCTGGTGCATCGAGGCTATGATGGCTTTCCCCATTCTGCGAGGTATGGAGTTCGAATACACCATGCTGGCAGCCTCCCATAAGGTCACACTGCCTGCAGACTTCCGAGAGATCATCAGTGTCGAGTATCCCATCGATCAAGAACCGCCAGTATATCTCACCAGGTTAAACCATTTGGACCCATCCTTCTACTCAGCCGAGACTTATTATGATATCGATCGTGACTACAAGACCGGTAAGGGTTGGCTGTTGTATGTCGCCAAGAAGTTAGCCATCGGCGAGAAGGTCAGGATCAGTTATTTAGCCAATCACTCCACCGATGTCGCAGACGATAATGCCAAGTTGATCAGTGTTCCTGACGAGTATGAAGGTATCCTTATCGCTTTCGTGGTTGCCAAAGCCTATCGTGAGCGTTTGGGTGCCTACATGCAGGATTCCACCGCTCACACTAGCATCATTCTCCAAATGACTGACATGGTCCGTAAATCAGAAGATAATTACAATCAGTTGGTCATTCGAGCTCAGGAGAAGTTAGCCGAGAGCCGCACCTCTCCTCACATGGCCAGTGACAAGTATGATCGGGTGTATTAATCATGGCTGATCATCGAGAAACTATCTCAGTCAGCTCCCTTCTCCGTACCGGCGCAGGTCAGCTGATGGGGTTTTCCATCACAGCAGCAGCCGGCGCTCCCAAGGCCACCTTCGATGATAGTGTCGACGGAACAGGTACGGTTATCTACGAAGTCTATGTCTCATACCTCACCAACGTCACGATCTTCTTTCCTGATCGCTTTGCCCCATTCTTTACTGACGGTCTCTATTTGACTCTCGATGCAGACCTGACGGCTACCGTTTGGTGGCGTGACTTGTAATTCGCTGGCTGCTGACACCATCCCATTATGCTCGCCGTACTGCCAACACGCACGTTAGTCACGTCGAGCACAGTCAACTCAGCTGGCTCAACGAGATTAACCAGCTTAGGGATGAGAATGCATCAATTACCGGGAATAAAGCGCACTTCATCCACCAGGATCCAGCCACGACCACGGTGTTGGAGGATGATGTTCACTATGGGACCGTCGAACGGACCAGCGAAGGTCAGGTCTGAACGCTGATTGTTAGGCACCGCATCCGCAGCTAGCTCGAAGCTTATGCCGTTGATGGTCACGCGGCTGGGAACGAAAACACCCAAACCTTCGCGGTGATTGAATCCAATCTCCACTGCACTGATGTTAACATCAGCCTGAAGGGTGAAAGTCAGCGTGACGGGGTCGGTAAGGTCAGTCCAACCAACCCATTCATAAGCTGTACCAAGACCCTGATCGTGGAGGATGTCATCAGGTCCCAGGATGCCATCTGACAGCTGAGAACCGGTATCATCGAAGAACGATACCATACCAGTCTCACCGGGTGGAGCTGTATAACTCAAAATGGGAAGAATCCCCGCAGGGTTAACCACAGTGGGAAGCGGAGAAAGCGGGGTTGTTCCCGGAGTTGGCAAAAACTGGGGAGTTGCGGACGACTTCGGTAAGGGTTGGGTGGCGATGACGGTGGCGGCATCTGAGCGTAGGGTGGCTACGGAGCGCGGTAGACGAGAGGCCACTATATCACCCAGACCATAGATGATGGAGGGGGCAATCTGATCTGGGAAGCCAAGCAGTGAGATGCGGACATAAGCATGTCCCTGGTAAAACTCCAGCCACCATACGGGGGTCAACAGTTCACCGAGGGTGGTTTTCCAAACGGCGGATTTATCTCCCAGCCGATGAGGTTGGGATGCGCTTTTCCAGGATACAACCTGGATATTACCCAAGGCTTGAGGCGGTGGTGGTAGGGATTCTCGGCTCATATCGACTTCGTATAAAACGACATCGTTGTTTACGGCGAAGGCTGATTCCAGGTCCACGCCCAGGTTCCCAGGCTGGTAAGCCTGGTATGCCAAGTATGACCATTTGTAACCTTGCTCGGTGGTGGTTTGATTGTAGAATTGCTGCCAGCTCATACCCACTCTAGGTAGCTCAGAGAGGGTGAGGGCATAAATCGCCGGGTCTGGCAGCTCAGCTACCAGTACCTGATCAGATCCAGCTGGTCCACAGCCCGTTAGCAGGAGCAGAAGCACCGGCAGCAGGAAGAGGTTGGATTTCACTCGAATTTCCCTGGAAAGCCATGGACATCGGCACGTAAAACCTGCGTGCCATTCTGGTTGGTACAGATGCAATGTAGGACCACCGCGCCTGTCTCAGGATTGATCTCTGCCACTTCCGACTGAGCGGTGATGCTATCACCTACATAGACCGGGGCGAGGAAATAAAATTCCATCTTGGTAGCCAGGAAGGCCCACAACCCACCCAGGTGGGTGAGCAGGCTGGCTGTGAGCAGACCGGGTACAATGCGATGCTTGAATTGGGTCGCGTTACAATATACCTCATCGGTATGAAGTGGGTTGACATCCCAGGTGGTGCCGATGAACAGGGCGACATCCGCTTCAGTGAGAGTGCGAGTAAAGGCAACTTTATCGCCCAACGTGGGGGAGCCGGTAATTCGTTTGGGAAGGACGGGACGGTTCATATAGGGTAGTGGTTAGCAGTCCGGTAAAAGACCATGGCGGATCAAGATTAGCCGTAAAACGGACGTGGTTTACTACGGATTTGTTAGAAAAGCCAAGAATAAAATTGATTAGGGAAATAATATACCAAGAAAGGGTTCTGTGCAAGTGGGAAGTGGATTGGTAGAACGTCAACGGTTAGCTTCGGGGAGGAATAACTTACCTATATTATTGGCTATGTCACACTGGCGGATATGCACAAAGAAACCCTGCACTTGGCAGGGAAAACGCTTACCCAGGGGGCTATGCGGTGATTATTCAACCGGACTTTACCTACCCAACAATTTAAACGCCAAACAAACGCTCTGCCAGCTCTTGCAGAGTATCTGCATCCTGGTGAGGTGCGTAAACATTAGCAGGCATGGGGAATCGGTGCAGCAATACCATGCTGAGGGCTTTGCGGGGAAAATCCTGACAGTAAAAATCCAACAAACCGTAAGCCTCCAGGCAAACACGCAGTAAGAGTTTATCCGCCTGGAACAGGTCCAGGTGCAGGGCGACCAGCTCATACAGGATATTTCCAATCCGCGTGTCGCCCCAGTCAATGATAGCTAGAGTGCGCCAGCCCATCGCGGCTGTGGGAGGCGATTGAGGAACCTGGGCAAGCATTTCTGGAGTGGGAGCTAAAGTGCCGAATAAATGGTCAGCGGTTAAGTCAGCATGGATGAGGTGGGGTAATGATGAGAGATCGAGTATCTGGTCAGCTGGCAGGATAAAATCTTGCACTTGCTCAAGCAAGTGTGGTGGGAGATCATTCCATTCCTGGTGATGAGCATAACAATTGGCACGCTGCTTCTCCAAAAAATCAACAAATCCATTCCATCGCATGACTGATGGCGACATCGGTATTACTGGCAATATCGTCGCGGTTACTGAATGCAATGCTTTCATATACCCACCCATTTGATGAGCCACACCCTTCCATGCCTCAGCTGAAAGCTTTTGCCGGGTTTGACCTATGCTCACTCCGGGTATGTGTTCGAAGATCAAGTACCACCAATCTGGGGTAAGCTGACCATGTGTAAGAATGGCGGGAGAACGAATCGACAAGGATTGTTGCGCCAGGAAGTACCCCATAGATTGCTCGATATGGAATGAATCCACGCCATTGAAGAGGGGTCCGAAGAATTTCACAATGATAGTATCGGAATACTGTTGACTACCATCAGTGTCTATCTCGACGAGAAAAGTAGGGAAGGTGCCCGGCAAGCCTGGAATAATCCTTTTACTTCCAAACCCATGACGTTCGCAAACTTGGCGCACATACGGCTCCCAAATTGCAGGATCCATAAAATGAGCCGAGTAGAATGTCTTATCGTAAAACAATCCTAATGGGCTAGAATTATTCATGGAGTAACGAGAATGACTCCCGGTTTAGCTTAACCTATGGGAAGGTATTTCCCAACCAGCTCGAGGAAAACCTCCTGCTCTTGAGAAGAGGAGAATGCCCGGCGGGGGAGGAAACGAAAAGCGTTTTTGTTGATCTTGCTAAGCAGCAGGTAATACTCTTTGGTGGTCACCAACTTATTGAGTGATTCCCAATCCATGTGGGTTGAATTGAACCGGCTTGAGAGCTCCACACCGCGATCACTAACTTCCCAGGTGGCTTCGGTAACGAGCTTTTCATTCTTGACAGCCTGGCTCGCCATGCGAGAAGGTTGAATGAATAAAATGTAGATCACGAATAAGGGTGGGAGGAAGAGCCAAATCAGCTCAAAGATGGTGGGTGGAGAACCTTGGGAGGCAACTACATAACAGATCAATACGAAGGCAATCAACAGGAAGATCAAGCTGACCCGCGTACCCGTGCGCTGCCAAAAGAATAAGCGCAGCACCTTGGCATAATCCTGCTCGTTGGGAGTAAATCGCAAGGTAACAGATTGGCTCATAGTAAACCTCTTAAGGAGGACCATTTTATTATAACCGACAGGGTGGATGAATCACGTGCTCACCAAATATGATTAAATCAGAATGGATAAAGGATGAAATTTTTCACATAGATTATAATAATTATGTACGCAAGAGGAGCGATATATGTCTGACTTACTTATCCAAGCCATGACTGCTAAACAAAGTGGGGATAATACTCTCGCCAAACAGCTGTTATCACAAGCAATCATCCAAAACCCGCGCGATGAAGGCGCCTGGATGTTGATGTCGGAAGTATTGGATGACATTAAGCTACGAAGAAATTGCCTGGAAAAAGTGCTGGCAATTAACCCTAACAATGCTGCTGCTAATATCGCTTTAACGAGGCTGAACACCTCGCCGCTAGGACCGGTCATCCGGGGCGAAAGAAATAAACCGCTTGACACACCCAAAACTGAAAAAACCCCTCCATTCACCCCACCCTTCACCTGGAATGGTGAACCCGAGCAATATCTGGCATTGGGTGATCTTACATTCCCAGATTTGACCGACGAGCATGGGGAACAACTACCTGAGACAGCTCCTACTTTTGATTGGGCTTCTGAATCGGATGAACCCGATAAGACGATTAATAAGATATTCGATGCGGTAAGTAAACCTGAGCTGGCTTCTCTACCCCCAACGGAGACCGAACCGGACTGGCTGGACAGCCTGAGGGTGGAACAGACAGGGAGCATCACTGATGAACCGGAGACTAAAGACCCATGGCTGGATGTGTTAGTGGGATCCGAAGCAGAAGCACCCCAAGAGCAACTGCCAGAAAACCCAGATGAATCCCAAGAACAACAACCGGAAAACCCGGATGATTTCTCTGTTAGCGCGGAACCTCAATTGGGGTTAGAGGCTTTCACCTCCGCAGATCAACCTGCGTACGTTCCCACCGAATCTGGGTCAGTTATGTACGATAATCCCAATGCACCGGCGGACCGGATGGTCATCCTGAGTCATACGTCCATCATCTATGCTAACCCGGCACCCAGTGATATTCCCCGCATTGTTGGTTTGTTTAATGATAATAAAATGGTACGCGATTTGTTGGGTGAAAATGCTGGAGTGATCAAGCTGGAAAGCATTCACCGTATTACGATTAATCCCAAGCGTGCCAACTTAAGCATCGATTATTTACAAAACGATAAGGAAACCACCCACGAGCTTATATTTTTAAGCCCCACAGTACGCGATGAAGCGTTGACTGCTCTGCGGTTCAGACTAGGCTTTGACTTCAAAAAAACCATCCAAACATTCAGCCTGGGGGATAAGATTTTTTCTCCCCTGCTGGTTATATTTTTTGTGGCTGCCATAACCTGGGGATTAATTGGTGGCGTGCCCTTGCTTATTACCGTACCTGGTTTCCAATCGGGGACGCTGCAAACCATCCTGTCCAGCATACAGCAATGGGTTTCAGCTAACGGAGCTATCTATTTGATCTCGCTGGCAGGGTTAATTGGACTGGTATGCCTGCTTTGGCTGGTAAACAACTTGCGTAAACCCTCCAATTTGGTGATATTGGAGCGATGATCGAGGGACAAGAGACGTTCCAGGACGTTTGAGCTTGAGGGGTTCTTATTTAGATTATTTTGATCATGGATTGATGTGGTTTAGCCAGGATCATTTTAAGTGAGGTCCTGGCTTTTTCTTATTCACCCCACCTACACTAGTTAACGGTTATCCCGTTCCCAACGCTCGATGGCGTTCTGGATCAGCTTGAGCCGCGTAGCTTGTGGGTCTTCTTTGCGCTCGTATTCAATTAATCGGTCGGCTATGGAACCGTTGAAGCGCACCTTGCGGAGAAGGTCCTGGTAAAGCAGGTCTTCCCAACCACGTACCTGCCATTTTTCCTTCCATGCTACGTTGCCTGAAAGCCTACCGTTCAACCAGCCCCCGACGACGCCAACCAGGATGGTCAACAGACTTGCCAAAAGCACCCATGGATTAAGCAGGAAGCCAGCAGTGACTTCCACCCAATGCGTGGTAATTATTGCCAATATAGGTAGGGAGAAGGCACCCACCAAGCCACCCAATAATTTTGGGTGCTGACGAGCCAATCCACCGCCTACATATCCACCCACCAGGCTCCCCAGTGGTCCTGCCAGGACGAGGACTACCTGACCCAACCCACCCAGGGTGGTTGGACTAACGAAGCTGGCGACAATGAAGTGCAAGATCAGGGCGAACCCTGAGGTGATCAACACGCCTATCAGAATAGCCCCGAGGGTTGAGCCCCATCCACCTTTGGCAGCTTCCGCGGTGGTTGGGAGGCTTTCTTCGTCTTCCGGGTACATATTCTGACCGCACTGCGGGCAACGGGTCATCTCCGGGTAGATTTTGGCACCGCAGTTGGGGCACTCAAAGGTATTCTCGTCCATATCCCAATCATAGCTTGATTTGTGCGGACAAGCAATGGAGAAGAACAACATTCATATCGAAAGCATCACTAGGGAAGAGCTGATCCACATCTACTAATATGCATCCCAGGGGATTCTGTTGATTCATAAAGCGAACTTGCCTGCATGCCAATAACCTCCCATATTCAGAAGCATAGACGGTATCTTCCATGTACAGCAGGTATCCGATTATCTCTTCGAGCTTCATGGTGTTATGGGTCGCTATTTCGGTCTTTCACACCCTAATGTCATAATCGCGGCCCGAGCAATTCCCGGTATCCTACCCATCCATACGACCTGAAGACAAACCGTAGCCTTTTACCAGCTTGTTATGCAATTATTATTGCATTAACTTGACTCATTCGCAAATATATGGTATAAATAGTAATACCTTCCATCCGGAGGTCAGGAAAGGTTAATCGTACAAGGGGGAGATCGTTCAATAGGAGATGGCTGCAGCACAAGTTCAAGCAGTCCCTCACTCTACGTAAACTGCCCTAGGTGTTCGAATAAATTCTAAGCATTAATCAGGCAGTTTATAGAAAGAAATGGAGAGAATAATGAAACGGATAATTTTCTTGACGATCACCTTGACGATAATTTTAGCCATGTCCATTCCAGCAGCAGCTGGCAGTGGGAATGGCGCTCCCAGTGGGCCGCATTACAACCTCAACATCATCGGAGTCCCGAAAAATAAGACTGCGCCCATGGACAGCAACGATGGGCATCGGATTTTCGTCCCCCTGGAGGGGAAAACGAGTATCAAACTCACCGAAGGCGATGATTTTGCAGTCCTGGATGCCAACGGCACCGATGCGAATGGAGCCTCCTTCCAGCTTCCCAATCCGGATCCGGATAATGACGGAATAACTGAATATTCCGTCTGGGCGCGCGCGCTGGGTAAGCCGGGCGGCTCATCAACGACGACCACCTGCGCATATGATCTCGAAGATCAGCTATGGTGCTCAGTTTATTCAATGGTCCTGGTTCGCGACAAAGGAGGCAGCAAATTCGATAACGTGACCAAAGAATTGCTGTATATTTACGTTGACCTGGATGGCAATGGTACCGCTGAGCGCTACCCGCTATTCTCCGATGCATTGGTCAACTACTTCTGGGACTATGATAATAATGGACTCAAGCTCGCCCAGCTACGATTCTATGAAATTCCGACCGATGTAAATCCGTAGTTCAATAATCAAATCGATAATCCAACAGCCATCTCCTTTAGTTACCCCTTGTCCTGACCCAATCCTGCTAAATCCACGCAGGTAATTTACCTCCCGGATGGGACTGGTTAGGAGATACAAAACAGAATACCTGGCCGTACATAATATGGGGGGCGGGAGTTTACCGCCCCCCATACCGCTTTATTCGATGTGCGAAATGCAATCAGGCGGTAGAGTTGATTGATAGGGTGATGATGGGACCGGTGGAGCCTTTTTCCTCGGCAATCACTTTGAAGCCTTTCCCATACGCTTCAAGATCGTGGGGAGTTTTGATCCCAAAAACCCAGGCCACATCAAGACCCCAATCAATTCTGGAGTGCAGGCGAAAAAGCGTTTTCCATATTCCCCTGGTGTATTGCTCAGGCACCATATCCAGGACAAGCTGTGATTGGTCCAGTCTTTCTCCAATTTCCTTAAAAAGCCTTGCCGATTCTTGTTGAGGTATCCACATGAAGAGCCCTTCGGCAAGCAGAACGAAATCCGTGTTCCCATTGATCGTTACCTGATCGATCCAGGAGGTATCCAAAACCGAGCAGCCAATCATTTCGTAGGCGAGATGATCCTTGAGGAGCTCTTTTTTCAGCTGATTGACGCCTGGAAAGTCCAGCTCAATATAGCGGCACTTTTCATGGTCAATCCGCCAGTATCGGGTATCCAATCCGCAGGCGAGGTTGATGACCGTGCAATTTGGATGGTTGGCGATGAAACGATTGGCGGCGTGGTCGAAAGCCTTCATTCTCCGCACGCCTGCTTTGACATCTCCCGCCTTGATTCCTTCATACATTCGCTTGTGCCCGAGGATCCAGCGCCGGTCTTCTTCGGAGGCGCAGGCGAGCAGTCTTTCCAAACAGAGGGCGGCCATGGGGTCATTGAGGACAGGGTTTTTCTGCTGGGCTTCAACCGCGCGACAGATCAACAAAAGAATTGCTGTGCGGGATACGGCTGAGAGGTCCATAGGCAAGCTCCTGAGTGATCAATTATTGAGAGTGTCTGATCATTAACAGTATACATTGAACAGCGCCTTTTCAAAGGCTGAGGCTGTCTAAAAAGAAACTTTTTGGACAGCCTCTTTCCCCATGAGGGTTATGAGTTCTCTTTACTGCGCATCTCAAACCCGGCATCACAAAATAATGCGGGAGTAATCGAAGCGATTCTCAATAATAACAATTTTATAATTTTTGGTGCGCGTTCAATAGCGATATATTGTTATTTAAAATTATGTGGTTTGATTAGGCCCCCCTTAGTTTTAAGTGGATAAGCGAGAAATTGCCTATTGACTCGTATTTGATTCGGTCTATAATCATAGATGTATTGACATCTAGTCGTCTTGTCATCTAACGATCCGATAATTCATACGATGACTGAATCCAAAGAACTGTTCAGAATTAATCGCCAGGACAAAGCCCCACTCTACGACCTGATCGAACAAAACCTACGCGAGCTAATCCTGCGTGGTCAGCTCATAATGGGAGAGACTGTGCCCTCAGAGTGGGAACTGGCTGACCTGTATGGCGTTTCCCGACTGACAGTGCGCACCGCTCTGGATAACCTTACCAGACAGGGATGGCTGATCCGCCGGCATGGTGTGGGCACCTTTGTTGCCCATCCCAATGTCACCGAAATTTCACCCAGCAAGCTAAGCTTCACCGAACAGATGCGTGCGATCGGTAGGCAACCTAGCAGCCGCCTGATCTCGCTACAGGTTGTAGAAGCTGACGCTGAGGTGGCAACTATGCTCAAGCTGGAGCAGGGCGAACCGGTGGTAGAGATTGTGCGAGTCCGCCTGGCGGATGGAGAGCCCGTCTTATTAGAGACGAGCTACCTCTCACAGAAGCGCTTCCCAGGTCTTGAATATGCCACCGAGCTGACTTCCAGCTCGCTTTATGAGTGGCTGGCCACGAATTATCATACCAGCGTGACGCTGATGGACCAGACCCTTGAGCCAGTGCTACTCAAAGATGACCAAGCTCAGCACTTGGAGACCCAAGCCGGCACACCGGCTATGCTCAGCAAGGTGTTGGCTTATACCAATGGAGCTGAGCCAATCGAATTTTCCTGGTCGGTAACACGCGGGGATCAATGCCGTTTCTATTTTAGCTTCCGACGTAGTGAGGAAAGCAGCTGACCCAGTCATGACCCATCCCGCATCTGATCCCGTTCAGCCTGCCTATTTGGCGAAGTTGCCTGGCTTATTGAGTCAATTGCGTGGAGGTCTCATCGTATCCTGCCAGGCGGAGGCTGACGAACCCCTACATGGCTCAGACCATATGGCTGCCATGGCGGTAGCCGCGGCTGAAGGCGGGGCAGTCGGTATCCGCGCCAATACCCCAATGGATATCGCGGCTATACGCAGTGTCATCACCCTGCCCATCATCGGTATCTACAAGCTGGATATGCCTGGATATGTTGTGCGGATAACCCCGACACTGGACTCGGCTGTTCAAGTGGCGCAGGCTGGAGCGGATATTATTGCCATCGATGGGACTTCCCGACCGCACCCGGATAATCTCAACCTGAGTGAACGCATAC
>Ga0153916_10002472_pt1 | contig 13510 bp, 21 predicted proteins | sample Opewatmetagenome_FD_109642 | JGI IMG/M metagenome (GOLD analysis project Ga0153916, IMG submission 109642) | Freshwater wetland microbial communities from Ohio, USA - Open water 3 Core 3 Depth 4 metaG | ecosystem: Environmental > Aquatic > Freshwater > Wetlands | place: USA: Ohio, Lake Erie...
ATGAAGTTGTTCAGGTCTGACAGCGTAATGCCACCAAAAGCCATGCGTCTCTCCTCTCAGACCGCCGCAGTCAGAGCCCTCCTGCGGTCAACTCAGGCCGGAGCAGCCGTCCGCCTTCTCTCCACGTCGCGCGCCACCGCGTCCATGTAGCGCTCGCGCTCCACGCGCGTCATCTTCGATACGTCCGGCGGACCGCTGCTGCCCGGCTGCCCGTCCTTCGGGCTCGTCTTGAAGCGGTCGGCGTAGTCTTGGTTGTCTTTCATCTGGCCCTCCGCTACGGCCTGGCTGGTCGCCAGCAACTCGTCCAGCGTCTCGGCCACAATGCTCTGCACGACGCTGGCCTCCGGCAGGTTCCCGCCGGCCTCGCGTTGGGCGTTGTGGACCCGCGTCTGTACCGTGTCCTCTGCCAGCCGCGTGAACAGCGTCCGCCGTTCCGGCGTGGCGTCTTTGCCCAGGGCCGTGTCCACGGACTCAACCAGCAGCCCGTGTACGGCCTCGGCCCAGTCGTCCAGCACCGCCTTTGTCTCGGCGGTCTCCTCGGCCCGGCCCTTCGCGTCGAATCCCTGCTCCAGAGCTTGCAGGCGCCGCGTGGTCTCCCACTGTTCGATCACGAAGTCGGGGTCGTGGTAGGCGCCGTGGTACATGACGCGCCCTTCGTCGTCCGTCTGCAGCCCCTCAAGGGCTGGGTGCCGCGCCTTGTCGGCCCGCAGTTTCTGGTTCTCCTGCACCAGCCGGTCGCGCTCCGCGGCCACTCGCTTGTTCTCCGCATCGCGGTCGCCAATGACCTTGTGGAGCCGCTTGACCTCCGGCCCGTGCTTTTCCCCGGCCTCGCGCGCAGCGCGCTGGCCCTCCGTTTCCTTCGGGCCCTCCGCCTGCGCCGCGGCTGCGGCCTTTCCGGCCTGGTCTGTGGTCTGCCCGGCACCGGCCTGGCCGCCACCCTCCGCCGCCGGAGCCTGCGCCGCTACTGCGGAACCTGTGCCCGTTCCGGGCTTTGCTTCTGGGCTTCCGCCCTCTCCGTTAGGCATCACTGCCCTCCTCTGCGGCGTAACGCCGCCGCTGGCGAGATCGCCGCGTAACGTGCGGCTGCCGATGGCCTTGGCCCGGCCAGGGGGCTTGCTGCCCGGCAACCAGAAAAGCCCTCACTCCACCCATTGCAATGGAATCAGGGCTCTTACAGTCTCCGGCTTTCGACGCTGATCGGGCGCCTAGCCGGGCACGCTATTCACTTGTCAGGCGCGTAACGTGCGCCGCCCGATGAGAACGCCGGCTCCGGTCGCCCGGATGCTGGCCGATCTCCTTCCTCAGTCTCTCAACCTTCGCGCCAGGCGCTTCGCCCACGGGCTGTGCCGCCGCCTCCCCTTCTGTTTGCGTCTCTGTTTGCCGGTCCGCCAGGGCAGGCCCTCCCAGTCGGTGGCCTTGTCGAATTCCCGCACGGTGGCCGCGCCCAACTGAGCCCGGCCTCTGCGCGAGTGGCCCCACCGGGACTGCGATAGGCTTGCCCAGGGCATTTCTAGTCCCTCCGGGCCTCCGCGAACCGCAGCGCCAGGTTAGCCCTGCGCTTGGTGCGCGTTGTGGCCCGGCTGCGCTTTCCCATCACCTTGCGCGCAAACGACATCGTGGGCATCCCCGCCGCTCGGGCCTGCGCGCTGAACGCGCCCACCGTCCCCTTGCGCTCCATCTCCTCTCTCACGTCAGCCATCCAGTAGCGCTTCGCCATCTCCTCGCTCCTATGCCGCAGCGCCGGCAGGCGCCCCCGCCGGCTGGGCTGGGGGCCTCGGTTGCGTCAGAAACTCTTCGCCCGGCACCATCGGCTCGGGCTCCTGCTGGCCCTGTTCCGCTTGCTCGGTCGCGGCCTCCAAAGCCGTAACCGCCTGGATCCGCTGCAACTCGGCCGCGGCCGCGGCCGCCTCGGCGATGTCGAGCGCGGCTCTGGCCTTCAGTCGGTTGATCTCGTTGACCTCCTCGCGCAGCGCATCGGCCGTCACTCCCGACATCAACCATTCGATCTCATCGTCGGGCAGGCCCATCGCCTCCAGGGCGACCAGTTTCGCTAACTGGTCCTCCGGCCCGGCGTATGGCCCCAACAGGCCCGCCGCGACCGCCTCCACCCTGATCTGGGCCTTCATCGCCTCCGTCAGCAGCGGCCTGGCCTTTGGCCGCACGTCCTGTGTGTTCCGCAGATCCGCGCCGTAGAAGGATCGCACCCGGACCTGGTTGCGGTAGCCGGTCACCCTCACCATCCGCGCCATCTTGAAATGATTGCGAGCCACCAGCAGCTTCTGTCGCCCCACCCGGCTGTGGCCGCTGTCGAGTCCCGCCCGGAAGAGCGTCAACCCCCGCAGGTCGCTCTCGCGCAGCACTTGCACCTGCGTGGCCGTCACGCCGCGCGGCGGGTTCTGGCCCATGCTCTGCTCATGCATCCCCGCGACCTGCATGAACTCGTTCCACAACCGCATCAGCAGGCGCTCGGCGTCGGCGACCTTGAGGTCGTAGCGCAGGAAGTCATACTCGAGGATTCCGGCCGCCAACCGGATCTTCTTTTGGCCCGTCTCCTCGTCCCACTCGTGTGTAACGTCCCCCACGCCTCTGACGACGATGTCCCCGCGCAACTGCCTGTTCTTCAGTTCGATGATCTGCGAGACCGCCACGTTGATCTCGCGCGCGATGTCCCGCAACGGGCTCACGAACGGCAGCGGGTAAAGCCGCCCTGGAATCGGGAACCACTCGATCGGCACGAACGGCATCTCGCCCTCGGGCAGTTCCACCCCGCCCCTCGGAGGCAGTTCGACGCCGTTCGCCCAGACGAACATCCGGCCCTTCAGTTGCTCCCGCGTCGGTGCCGCGTACAACCGCTTCAGCACGCACGCCCTGCTGCGCGCGGGCGGCGTCCCGGCGCCCACGCTTCCCTGCTGCCCCACCACGTTCATGAGCAGCCGGTCGAGGTAACGCGCGGCGTCCGCGTATTGCTCCGGTTGCACCTCCGCCCCGTAGATGTCGTTGATCTCGTCGGTGTCCCGGACCTCCGACACAATGACCCACTCCGGCAGCCGGCCCGTCTCCGCCCACGGGGGATAGTGGAAGCGCCACGGGTTCAGCGTCATCGTCTCCACGTCGCCCAGCCCCGGCACCGGGCCGGTCAGCCCCTCGCCGGACGCCCAGGGGTCGTACTGCGTCATCCTCAGCACGCGGCCCGTCGTCATCGTCCACACCAGTTCGATCAGCCGCAGCGCCTCTTCCTCGTCTGACCGGCTCAACAGGAAGTCGCTGCCCAACGACGCGGCCTGCACGTCCTCTTCGTCGCTGGTGGCCGGCACGCACACCTGCCGGCCCAGCGCCTCCTGCAAGGTCGCGGACGCTTGCCGCACCATGCCGTAAATGTGATTGATCGCCAGCCACGCCTTGCGAGTCGGCACCGGCAGCGGCACGCGCCGGTATCTCAGCACATCGCCGGCGAACGCCTCCTGCTCCCGCTGGTTGCCGGCCAGGTAGCTGATGTTCTGGAACCAGTCAGGCTCGTAGTGCCGCCGGGCCTGGTCCGCCAGGACGTAGAGCCGCTCCAGCCAGGCCGCCTTGGCTTTCCGGCCCTCCTGGCCTTCCTGCTCCGGGACGAAAGACAGGCCCAGGTGTTTGTCGGCCGTCATCCTACTTGCCCTCTCCCGGCACACCCGTGGTGCCTCCGGCCGGCTCCTCCATCAGCCGCGTGAATGTCGCCCGCCCCTCCGTGTAGGCGCCGTCGTCGTCAAGGTCCGCCTGGGCGCTGCGCGCGGCTGCCGCTGCGATCCGCTCCTGGCGCCCCGGCAGGACGGTCCGCTCCGCCGTGTCGTATCCCTGCGCCTCGGCGAGGCGGGCGGCTTCTATTTGCCGGCGCCTCGGGCCGGCCGCCGGCACCCCGCTTCTATCCAGGAGCCTGCCGCGCTCGCGCTCCGCGGCCCGCGCCGCCCAGATGGCCTGCGCCTTCTCCGTTAGCCATGCCACCGCCAAAAGCCAGACAGCGCAGTCAACCACACGATCCTCCGATCGCACCCGCGGCCTCTCGTCTCGGCTCGGGCAGGACAGTCCCGCCCGGGTTGTGAGGGACCACGAAGACCCAGTCCACATGCGGCTCCCTCACTCCGGTACCATCAGGGTGCGGGTCGTGCACCATCTCTCCATCGAGGCATATAACGGCATGATTCCAGTCACCGCGCGGCGATTTGCCCGTCAGGATCGCATACCCGGGCGGTTTCCAGACATTCTCAAGGCCCTCCGGTTCCTTGATCATCAATAGCCAGAAGCGGAAACCACGGTCGGCAAGGTCGTGATTCAATTGCTCAAGCCAGCCGTCCACCATGGGCACGTCGGGGATGTCCTCCAGACGCAGATCGAGTATAGACGCCACACAAGCCTGGAAGCAGTTGCCCGCCGTGTTCGACATGTTCGTTTGGAAAACTGGGATCACGTCGCGTACTCCTCCGACCGCCTCACCGGCTCCCCTTGGGCGGCTATCACCCGCTCCACGCTGCGCGGACCGCCCTTCGGGCCCTGGTCCTTCGCCGGCCCGGCCGGCGGCTGCTGCGGCACCATCGAGCAGGCCGCCCGCAGCGCGTCCAACATGTGGAAGCGCTCCTTGTCCTTGATCCGCGCCGTCGGCTCCCCCGCGTCGTCAACCTCGCGGCTGTAGGTGCCCAACTCCGATCGCAGCCGGGTCAGGCTCGAGCAGATCAGCAGCCGGTTCTGCCGGAACAGTCCGATCACGTGGTCTATCCCGGCCTCCACGTCCGTGATAGGCGGCTCCTCTACCGCGCACCCCGCGAGTGTCCAGTCCATCCGCTGCTGCGCCTCGGATTTCGCCCCGCCAGCCCAACGCCGCACGTCCTCCTGGTATTCCAGGCATGCCCTCGCGTGCTCCGGGCCCGTCATGTCTCCCCTGAACCGTTCCCGGTAGGCCAGGTACTTGCCCTCGCCGAGGTCCGCCAGCCAGACGACAGCCGTGTTCACCGGCCCGAAATCTACTCCCACGTAGCGCGGGCACTCCTTCGCCGGCGTGACCGGGTCCAGCAGGTGCCGCCCCTCGTCGTAGTCCCTGTAGATCAGCCCCTCGGGGCGCTCGAAGTGCCCCTCATAGAGCATCCTGAACTTCCAGCCCGGCAGCGTCCCGCGCAGCCGCTCGAACTCCTCCCGCCTGAACTTCGGGTTGTCCGTGCTGGGGAACCGGATCACGTTGAAGTGCGGGTCGCCGCCCTTCCAGCGGCAGTGCACGTCCACGTAGAGCCAGCCCATGTTGTAGGCCGTCGTCGTGCCTAGCACGCGCCCTTCGTGGATCGCCAACCTGCGCTGCGTCGCCTCCCACGCCTCCCGCAGGAAGTCGTCCTGCCCGCATTCGTCGAGCCAGCCGGCCTTCCAGGTCCCGGACTCGATCCCGCCGGGTGCCTGCGCGCTGCGCAGGATGATCCGGTACGCCTCGTCGTGACTCATCAGCACCTGGTCGCCCGCGTGGTAGGTCCCCCAATCGAGGTAGTCGCAGAACAATCGCTTCGTCTCCGGCAGCACCTTCATCTTGAAGAGGTCGAACGTCGCGCTGACTACCCCGTAGTCGCCTGGGCCCCTGCGCTCCATCTCGCGCCACACCCACGCGGGCCCCAGGATGGTCTTGCCCGACTGCGCCCCCGCGATCGCAAAGGTGAACCGCGCCTCGCTCGCCCAAACCTGGCGCTGCCCCGGATGCAGGTTCAGCGTCAGCCTCCGGTTGGCCCGGTCGAACTCGTAGAACTCGATAGGCGCGTCCCCTGCCGCAGCCATCGCCCGTCGCTGAGGCTCGGCTAGGGCAGCCAGTGACGGCCTTTGGGCCTCGCTTATCGCCGCCCGCCTACTCATGCTCGCCTTCTACTGCGCAGACCGAGAAGTAGTGGCCGTCCTCAAGCTCAAACTCGCTCACGCACTGCGGGACGGCGTAGGTCGTCAGGCCCCCCGGTTGCTGTTGCACGACCAGGTGAAAGATCAACCTGACGAGTTCGTCGGGCGTAACCTTGAGTATCAGGCGTTGGCGCCAATGGCCATCTGGCTGGTGTCTCTCCAACCTCATGGTTGCTCCACCACAGTCCCGCCGTCCCGCGCCTCGGCGATCTCCCGCACCACTATGGTGTCCACGAGCCGCACCGGCACCCCTTTACCCTCCCCGCGGATCGGCTGTGTCGCCTTCCCGTGCAACTGCTCGAGCACGAACTGCCTGGCCAGGAATCCCTGCCGGCGCCGCAATCGCACATCGTTCGCCAACTGCTGCAGCGCATCCGGCTCCATCTCCTCCAGTGCCTTCCGGTACGGCTTTCGCGGCCGCCCCGGCCCGCCCGGCTTGCCCTTCTTGAATCTCCAGGCGTTCCGCCCCGCGAACCTGCCGGCGGAATCGCGGCCAGTAGCGCCTACCGCTTTTTCCCGGCCTTTTCTCGGCTTCCGCTGCTCCCGCTGCTCCCGCTTCCCGCTGCCCCGCGCCTTGCGCATCTCGCCGCCCACGAAAACAAAGGCGCGCCGCCCGTCAACCGACGGACCGCGCGCCGAAGGGTACGCCTTGTGGCGCCCAACCGCGCTACATTCTACCGCACACTCCCTCGCCTGTCAAGCAACCCATCGCCCTCTTCGATTTCTAACCCGACCCTGATCCCGATGCGCCGCTCGTCGTAGCAACGGCTCCCTCGACCTTCTCCCAGAAAATAATCATGTCGTCTCCTTCCCCCAATCCGCCGCCGCCTCCTCTGTCAGCACGTACTCTCGCTGGTCGTCCTCGCACCCGCAGTCAATCTTCCGGGGCACGCCCCGCCGGAACACCACCCTCACCGCCAGCCGCCCCTGCCAGATTCTCTCGCCTTCAACTTGCAGCGCCTGGCACAGGAGCGCATACGCCGTCTCGCTCTGAGTGTTCATCCGTCGCTTCGCTCCCGGGTAACTTCGTGGGCGGCCTGCCCGATCTCCCCCAATTCTGCAACGCGGCGTACCCCCCCTTCACGATCACCAGGGCGGCCAACCACGTTTCCGCGTAGCCCACGGCGTACATCGCCACCCCCGCCTGCCTGTCCGTCCAGTCTAGGATCACTTCCCAACCTCGGCCGTACGTCGCGTCGGAATCCGATGGGTAAGCGAGACGTTCATTTCCCTCGATTCGCCAGCGGTCGCATCTAGCCTGCAGCGCGGCGACGAATGCCTTCAGGCCGAAGGGAAGGTCCTTCACCGCCACTCTCCCCATGTCAGCCGCGCAAATGGTGAAGTGGCCACTCGGTTTCGCCATGCCTTTCTCCTCTCAGTTTAGACTAGCATCCGCCGGCCGGCCGCGCGCGATCCGCGCCGCGGCGGTCGCCGCCACGTGCTTATCCTGGTGCGCCTGCAGCAGGGCAGGCAGCATCGGGGCCTGCTCACGGAAGCACCGCCAATGGAGAAGGACGCCCAGAAGCCTGTCGCCGCCTAGGGGCATCGAAACCACGACGCAATCGGGCGCCCCGACCAGGAAGACAACCGGCTCGCCGCAGATGAAGCACCGAGGAACGACAGCGCCTTGCGGGTGTCTCACAGCGAGCCTCCCGTCGGCTGTCCCGTGCCTGGATTCACCCGCCTGTTCGCGCCTCCTTGCTCGCGCCCCCGGTCGCTCTTGGGGCCTTGCCCAGTCCCTCGCGGCCACAGGTACTCGTGTTCCCGCCTGTGCTCCTCACAGCAGAATCCGCTTTCACCTGCCCGGTCGCCGCACCCCGGCAGGCGGCACTTTGGGCCCACGGGCGCCGGCGGGATCCCTGGCCCCGGGCCGGCGCGCGCCCCGCTCGTGGTCGTCGCCCTCGCCCCGTGCGGTGCGCGCTCCTTCAGCGCGGCCAGGACCCCGTCGTAATGCTGGAGCAGGTACTTTAGCGGCCACCCAAGTTTCTGCAGCCATCGGTCCTCGGATGTGACGTAGGCCGCCGTCACCCGCTCGATCTCGGCCCGGTCGCGGCCCTGGTTCACGTAGAGTTCCGCGAACACCCTGCGGCCAAGGCCCATCTCCAGCCCCGGGGCGAACCCGTGGGCTCGCTCGAAGGTTGTCCGGTAGTTCTCGTGCAAGGCATCAACCGTCTCCAGAGCCGCCGGCGGAATCTTCCGCCGGACTTTCGCTTTAGCGAAAGTACGTACTCTGGGTACGTGTGCAACGGGGGGTACATTTAGCGGCGAAACGTTACCAACGGGGGGAACATTTCCGGGAGAAATGTGTGCAACGGGGGGTACATTTCTTTTCGCCACGACCGCTTTGCGCGCCAGCCTGTCCCGGAGCACGTAGGTGTTGCAGTGGCCTCTGCCCTTGCCCGCTTGGATCTCCAGGAAACCCGCCTCCTGCAGCCACCGCAACGCCTTGTAAACGCGCCTCATGTTCAGCGCCGTCCGCTCGCTCAGCGTCCGCAGCGACGGCCACGCCTCTCCCCGCTGGCTCGCGTACCAGTCGAGGTGCGCGTACACGAGCAGCGCCGCTGCCGGCGCCCCGCTGCCGAGCAGCGCCTCTGGCACCATCGCGAACCGGCTCTTCCCCTCCGAGAAGGCTTCTTCATGCTGGCTGGCCGTCGCGGGCCTCCTTCCCTGGCCTAAGCCTGCTGCGCCACCTGTCCGCCCTGGCGCTCGTCACGGCATTGCTCCTCAGCCACCTCGGGCCCCCGATCTCCGGGCCGGCGGCGGAGCCCCTTGAGGGCCGTGTGGACCTCCCAGTGCTCCGGGACGTACCGTATCAGCCCGGCGTCCCTCAGTGCCTCGGTTATCTGGTCCAGTCTGCGCTCGAGGTTGTCCAGGCGGCGATAGGGGAATGCCTCCGCCGGTTGGGTCGTCGGATATCCCTCGCGCAGCGGCGGTTTCGTGAACACCGTCGCCGAATCTCCCTTGCCGCCGATAGGCCCCGAAAGCCACCTCGCAGTCCGATTCCTGATCCTCATCTCTTCCTTCCTCCTTGCCTTTGGTTATGGAAACAGCGCCTCCGCGGCGCGAACTTCCTGCCCGCGCAGTTCTACCAGCCCGTTCCGGCGCAAGATCGAGAAGTAGTTCCCGAATGTCCCGCCGCTACCGGTGTATCCCGATACGTCGCCAAGATCTTCCCTGGTCATCCAGTCCGGCCAGCGCTCCAGCAGAACATCGAGCATCTTCGCCGGTCCGGCGGGTAGGTTGGTCCGCCACATGGCCACAATCTCCTCGTGCGTCTCCGGCGCCGGCGGCACCTGGCCAGCAAAATCAACGCCTTCATCGGTCGCAAAGACGCCCTGGCCGTCCTCCGCGATCAACCCTGCCCTGCGCAACTGCGAGAAGTAGTTGCCAAAGGTGCCGCCGCTTGCCGTGTAGCCAGACAGCGTTCCCAACTGGCTGCGGCTGAGCCGAATGGGCGAACGCTGCGCCAGGACCTTGAGCATCTTCACGGCGCCCTTCCCGAGCGATCCGGCGGCTCCATCGTCAAATTGACGATTTGATAAATTCGTCAATTGCTCTTCGCGGGGGCGTTGCGGTGGCGGTAAGGGAAGAGGGCGCAGGCGCGCCTGGGCTCCAGCCGTCGGACCTGGCAGGGTCGCCGGCGGTGGCTTGGGAACCTCCGCGATCGGCATCAGGATGCCTGCGGCTGCGGACGCAATCTCGCGCACCTTGCGCAGTGCTGTTCGCATCTTCCCTGCCTCGGTCTCCATGCGGCGGTTGAATGCGGCGAATTGCCGGTCGTAGTCGCGGCGCGCCGTCTCGACCGCCCGCTTGATCTGCGTCTCGCTGGCCGGCCTGGCCCCCTGCGCTTTCTCGGCCACAGTCGCCGTGCGCTTCGCCGCGGCCAGCTCGTGGCTCAACTCGCGCACGCGCCGCTGGAGGCCGGCCACGGTGCTTGCCTAACTCGCCGGGCTTGCCGCCCCTTAGGACCTCGCGCCCCAACTCGATGCGCATGCTCATGACGGTTCGCCCATCTCCCTGCTGCGTGGCCTCAGATCCGTAGGGGTATGCCAACCCATGACTTGGCCCTTGAGGCCGAGAGCTTGCATCCCGGCCGCCGTGATCACGAGCCCGCGGCTACCCGGCAGTTGATGCGCCAGTCCTTCCCGTATGAGCCGCCCGGCCATAGCGTAGGCAGTCTGACTCGATGGGACCCCCATTGCGCGGCCCAGTTCCCGGATGGTCGGGCCGCGCGGCTGCATCATGTCGTGGATGAACCGCAACGCCTCCAATTGCCTATCGGTGACAGCGGCGATCTCGATCACGCCATCTTTTCCTTGTACCGCCGCTCCGGGGCCGGGTTCCGCCCGAAGTGGGCGAACTGGTCAAGGCATTTGCGGTCACCGCAGCAGCCCCAGCGCCAGCGGTCCCCGCGCCTGCCCTCCTCGATGATGATCCGCGGCTTCGTGCGCCGCAGATCCTTCCCGCAGAACCGGCATTTGGGCATCGGCCTCGTCATGATCGCCTCTTTCCGGCCTTGCGCGCCATCGCTTTGGTTTTCTCGCCGGCCCCTTTGCCAGCGGGCCTTGGTCTCTGCTGCACGGGCCGAAGGCACGCCGAGCAGAGCGGGCCCTGCATGCCAGGCGGCAGTTTGTCTGCCGGCACCCAACTGCAGGGCGCGCCGGTCCGCGTGTCCAGGCAAGCATTGGCTTCTGTGCATCCGCACTCCACGCACGCCTTGTCGCCCTTGGCGTGCCGCGGGGCCGGCTGGCCCTTGCCTTGCTCCTTCGCCGGCGCCTTCGGCTCGCTGGACTCGCAAGCGATGTCGTAGAGAAACCTTATCGCCATCGCGGCCAGTTGCACGGCTTCGCCTCGCACGATCTCCACGCCCTCTTTGTCCTTGATGGCCGCCCAGAGTTCGTCCAACTCCTCGAGGATCACGGCGTAGCCTTCGTGGGCCGAGGCAAACGCGCCGAACCTGTCCATGGCGCTGAGCAATTCGGCCTCTACGACCGCCAGGATCGTCGCAAGCCTAACCTCGTCCACGGGACCCGCCTTAGTCATAGCGTCCGTCGGCCTGACTTGCTTGGCCTCTTGGCGGCTTTTTCTCCGTGCCCAGACTTCGCAGTCGGCTTGCCCTTGCCTTTGCCTTCCGGCTTCGGCTTCGGAGTCAGCTCCGCCGTGACCGCCTTGCGGATCTCGGCCGGGTTGATGTCCCATTGCGGCGCGACCTTGAGCAGTTCCTCACCGACCATCTGGGCGAGCGCCAGTTCCATCACCGCCGGCCCTACTTCGTAGCGCTTCAGGGTCCCGAGCCGCTGGGCCAGCGCCTCGCTGTAGTCGAGAGCATTCCAGTTCGCCTTCTTCGGCGGCTCGAGGGCGTAGCGTTTGCAGAGCGCCTTGGCATGTTCGTGCCAGAGACGTTGCGCGATGCTGGTGCCGATCAGCCGCAGTTCGACGACCGAGACCGGATCACGGGTCTGCTTGGCGATGGCCGCGCGAACCCGCTTGTCCACCTCCGCGTCAATCCGAGCCTCCAGTTTGCGCTTTTTCTCGGCGGCGAGATCCTCCGGGCTGCGCCGGTAGCCGCCGGTACCGCGATGGTGAACCTTGCACTTCGGCTCCGCGCACACGGTCATGACTTTCCCGCGCCCGTGGCCCTTGACGATCACTCCTTTGCGCGCGTGCTCGCACCGCCCAGCCTTGCGGCCGATCTCGCGCCATTTGCCGGCCTGGACGATCCCGGTATCCTTCACCTGGCCGTAGGAGTATTCTTCGGAGAGCCTGAGCGGCTTCGAATCGCCGTCGCCCTGGGCGAGCGCCTGCTCGATATGCGCCTCGATCTTCGCAGTCCAGCAGGCCGGGTCGGTGCAGCGATCGTCCCTGCCCACCTCGGGGAAAAGCAAGGGCGCGGCGCTGGTGCGTTTAGGGCAGGATGTACAGGGCCCCGCTCCGGGCACCAGCGCCGCATGTTTCTTGTCGAAGGGCGCCTCGCGCAGCCGCAGTAGGACATTCTCGGCGATGTAATGCTCCAGCACCGCCGCGGTGCAGTTGGTCCGCGTCGTGGCGAAATCGAGGACCTTCTTCTGGTCTGCTGGCTGCAGTCGCGCGATCAATTCGGCGTGCGCGACATTGATCTGCTCGCCCCACAGGGCCTTCTGCGCCGGCTCGATCAGCATGCAGAGTTTGAGGCGGCGATAAACGTAACCTTCCGACCGGCCGACCTTGGCCGCCAGCCCGGTCGCGTCGTAGCGGCCATTTTTCATCAGGCGCGCGTAACCCTGCGCTTCGTCGAGCGGGTGAACGTCCTGCCTCTGCAGGTTCTCGATGATCTGGATCTCCATCACCTGCTCGTCCGTGAAATCGCAGATCCGCACCGGCACCGCGGCGAGGCCGGCCTCCTTCGCCGCGGAATGCCGGCGCGAACCGCAGACGACCTCGTAAATCTGCGCCTGCGCATGGTGGACCACCTTAGCCGTAAGTTTATCCACCGGCCGGACCAGCAGGGGCACGAGCACGCCCTGGGCCTTGATGCTGTCGGTCAACTCCTTCAGCGCGGCCTTGTCCACGTGCCGCCTGGGGTTCGTCGGCGACTCGCGCAGACTGGTCAATGGTACCGTGGTGAACTCGGCCTTCGGATCAGATGCTATAGCGGACCTCATAAAGACCTCCTTGCGATGTGATGCTGATGATGCTGATGCAACAGAGGCGGGTGGGCGAGACGGGATTCACGGCTCCAGTTCCGGCTGCTCCAACTCGACGGGGCAGACGACACGCTTGCCGAACATGCCCTTGAGTGCGTGATACAGGTCTTCCATCGCTTTGTCGTCGCCCTCAACGCGGATGTCGTGCGAGCAGCATGACCGGGTGACGAAGACTCCCTTCGTTACTTCCTCGACGTACGGCTTGAGCGTGATTCCTCTCAGAATCCCAATAAACTCTGTCACGACTCTCTCCTTTCCGCGCGATCTGTTACGAGGCGGGCGGGCCGGCCGGCAGGCCCTGGCGTATGCCTCGCCGTGGTGGGGCTGCCGGGCCGGAGAAGGCCGGGGGGACAAAGCCTCCTGAGCGAAGCGCTCCCAATCGCGAGAAGCGCAGTCATGACTCCACCGCCCGCCGAAATCAATTGATGGATCGGTGCCTCCTGGCGATCTCAGCATTCCCGGCGTCCAGGGCCTCCTGTATGTCCTCCTCCGGGTACCCACATTCGCGCAGGTGCTGTGCCTGGCGCTCCGTCAAGCCGATTTGCTCCTCACCCGTGACCACGACGGCCGCGCAGTCCGTGCAGATCACGCCGTCGTAGGGCACCATACCGTCCACCCATACGGGCCGCCGGCACCTCTCGCAGGTGTCGGCGCCGCGCGCCTCCGTCGGCTTTGGCTCCCCACGTTCGATAGCCCGGGCGATCAGAACAATCCTGCGCCGCGGTTGCTGGCTCACGAGAGCGCCTCGCCCTCGGAATCCCTAGCCGACATGGTGCCCATCAGCGTTTGTTCGCCTGTCGCTCCAGCACGGAGCCGACCATCCCGTGGGCTGCGCGCAAGACCGCGATCGCGTCCTCGCAGCGCCTCATCGTGTCCTCGAATCTCGCCGCCTCGTTCCCTCCCCGGCGCGGCGACCAACACTGGACGCGCACGAG
>Ga0153916_10002473_pt1 | contig 13510 bp, 15 predicted proteins | sample Opewatmetagenome_FD_109642 | JGI IMG/M metagenome (GOLD analysis project Ga0153916, IMG submission 109642) | Freshwater wetland microbial communities from Ohio, USA - Open water 3 Core 3 Depth 4 metaG | ecosystem: Environmental > Aquatic > Freshwater > Wetlands | place: USA: Ohio, Lake Erie...
GAGGTCAAGCCCGACGTGATCATCATAGACACCGATTCACCCGACCGCGATACCTTGGAAAATCTGTGCGTCATCAGCCGCGACCAGCCGCGGCCGGTGGTGATGTTTGCGCACGACGGCGACAGAGAAAAAATCCGCGAAGCCGTGCGCGCCGGCGTCAGCGCCTACATTGTCGACGGACTGGAGATGGAGAGGGTGAAACCGATCATCGACGTCGCCATCGCGCGCTTCGAGCAGTTCCAGGCGCTGCGCCGAGAACTGGAAGAAACCGAAGAAAAGCTCGCCGAGCGCAAAGTGGTGGAGCGCGCCAAAGGCATTATGATGAAAGGCCGCAATCTGTCGGAAGATGAAGCCTATCGCGCGTTACGCCAGCAGGCGATGGAAAACAACGCGCGGCTTGGTGACGTCGCGCGCCAGGTCATTGCGCTTGCCGGCCTGCTGTCGGGTTAACTGCGCACCCGTTTCGACGCAACTCTTCCTTTTGTGCACCGCAAAAGGGCGGTCGCCTGTTGGGCGAGCGTGCGTGGTTCTCCAGGGACGTAACAAATTATTGTTATTTTTCAATGAATTACTAGATTATCCGGGGTGTGGCATAGCGTTTGCTATTAGGTAGACATGGCGCACCCAACGGCGGGTGTGCCGGTCCGGCTGTGGCAAGCCGGCAGCACTGGACAACGGCGTCCATTTCGCAGGAGAACCCCTGCGGGATGGGCGTTTTTTTTGGCGGGTGGGCAACCAGTGGGAGCGTGAGATGAGCGATGAGACGAAGCGTGAAGCCGACAGGAATGATCCGGCGCAGAGCGCGGGACGCCGCAATTTTCTGCGGCGGGGCGGCGCGCTGACAGGCGCGGCGCTGATGGGCCTGGTGCCGGCGGGCGTGCGCCAGGCGGCGTGGGCCGCGGGGTCGGACGGGCCCGAGAAACAGGAAGTCAAGATCGGCTTCATCCCGCTCACCGACTGTTCGTCGGTGGTGATGGCGTCGGTGATGGCATTCGACAAGAAATACGGCATCAAGATCACGCCGAGCAAGGAGGCGTCGTGGGCATCGGTGCGCGACAAGCTCGTCAACGGCGAGCTCGATGCGTCGCACGTGCTCTACGGCCTGATCTACGGCGTGCAGATGGGCATCGGCGGGCCGAAGAAAGACATGGCGGTGCTCATGAACCTCAATCACAACGGCCAGGCGATCACGCTGTCGAAGAAGCTCAACGAGAAAGGCGTCAAGGACGGCGCCAGCCTGAAAGCGCTGATGGACAAGGAAAAGCGCGAGTACATTTTCGCGCAGACGTTCCCGACCGGCACCCATGCGATGTGGCTCTACTACTGGCTCGCAGCCAACGGCATCAACCCCTTTACCGATGCCAAGACCATCACGGTGCCGCCGCCGCAGATGGTCGCCAACATGCGTGTGGGCAACATGGACGGCTTCTGCGTCGGTGAGCCGTGGAACAACCGCGCGATCGTCGACGGCATCGGCTTTACCGCCGAAACCACGCAGGGCATCTGGAAAGACCACCCCGAGAAGACGCTCGGCACTACCGCCGAGTTCGTGCAGAAGTATCCGAACACCGCGCGTGCGATGACCGCCGCGGTGCTCGAAGCCGGGCGCTGGATCGACGCTTCGCTGTCCAATCGCCAGAAAACCGCCGACACCGTTGCCGACAAGTCTTATGTCAATACCGACAAGGAAGTGATCATCGCGCGCATGCTGGGCCGCTACGAGAACGGCATCGGCAAGAAATGGGACGAGCCCAACTACATGAAGTTCTATAACGATGGCATGGTCAATTACCCGTATTTGTCCGATGGCATGTGGTTCATGACCCAGCATCGCCGCTGGGGCCTGCTCAAGGAAGACCCCGACTATCTCGCAGTCGCGAAAAAGGTGAACCGCATCGACGTCTACAAGCAGGCTGCGGAGGCGGCGAAGGCGCCGCTGCCGAAATCCGATTTCCGCACCTCGAAGCTGATCGATGGCGTGGTATGGGACGGCAGGAACCCGAAAGCCTACGCTGCCGGCTTCAAGATCAAGGCGGCTTAACGGATTCTTGGTTCAGGGAGTCGACCATGAGCACTGTCACGATCAAGCGGGAAAAGCCGGGAGATTCGGCCGGCCTGCCGAAAGCAGTGCCGGTGCTGGCGGTGGTCAGGCCGCGCCGGGTGCCGCTGCTGGAGCGGCCGGCGGTGCGCGAGGCCGTGGCTTCCTGGGTGCGCGCCTTGTTTCCCTGTGTCATCGGGATCGTGTTGTTCATCGGCATCTGGGTCGTGATTGCCCAAAACAGCCCCAACCTGCCCGGTCCCGGCAAGACCTGGGCGTCCGCCGTCCAGTTGTTCAGCGACCCGTTTTATCGGAAAGGCCCCAACGATCAGGGCATAGGCTGGAACGTGCTGAGTTCGCTCGCGCGCGTCGGCATCGGTTTCGGATTCGCAGCGCTGATTGGCATCCCGCTCGGCTTCATGATCGGGCGTTTCAGATTTCTCTCGGCGATGACGGCGCCCATCATCAGCCTGCTCAAGCCGGTATCGCCGCTGGCCTGGCTGCCGATCGGCCTGCTCGTATTCAAGGCGGCCAATCCCGCGGCCATCTGGGTTATTTTCATTTCCAGTATCTGGCCGATGATCGTCAACACCGCAGTCGGCGTGCGGCAGGTGCCCCAAGACTATCTTAATGTGGCGCGTGTGCTCAATCTCCCGGAATGGAAGGTGTTCAGCGCGATCCTGTTTCCGGCGGTGCTGCCCTACATGCTGACCGGAGTGCGGCTGTCGATCGGCGTGGCGTGGCTGGTGATCGTCGCGGCCGAGATGCTGACCGGCGGCGTCGGCATTGGATTCTGGGTGTGGGACGAGTGGAACAATCTCAATGTGGCGCACATCATCATCGCGATATTCATCGTCGGCATCGTCGGGCTGCTGCTTGAACAAGCGCTGATACTGATCGCGCGCCGCTTCGAATACCACTAGTTAAAAACTTTCGCCACAGAGAGCACGGAGTTCACAGAGAGAAGTGCCCAAAAAACTTGGTTGATGGTTCTTTGTTTAAGGGGTTGGCAATGAAAAAGTTTGTGAGACTGGAAAAAGTCGGCATGGCTTTCAATACCAGGCGTGGCGAGTATGTGGCGGTGAAGGACGTCAATCTCTCGGTCGATGAAGGGACGTTTGTTTCCATCATCGGGCACTCCGGTTGCGGCAAGTCGACCGTGCTCAATCTCATGGCCGGCCTGTTGCGGGCGACTGCGGGCGTGATTCTGTGCGGCGGACGCGAAGTCGCCGGGCCGGGTCCCGACCGCGGCGTGGTGTTCCAGAACCATTCGCTGCTGCCGTGGCTCACCTGCTACGAAAACGTCTATCTCGCGGTCGAACGCGTATTTTCTGCTGCCGAGAGCAAGGCGCAGTTGAAAGCGCGTGTTGTCAAGGCGCTCGACCTGGTGCAGCTCGGGCACGTGCTCGACAAGCGGCCGAACGAGATCTCCGGCGGCATGAAGCAGCGGGTCGGCATTGCGCGTGCGCTGTCGATGGAACCCAAAGTGCTGCTGCTCGACGAGCCGTTCGGCGCGCTCGATGCGCTGACCCGCGCGCATCTGCAGGATGAGCTGATAAAGATCGTCGCGGCGACCAGCAGCACCGTGATCATGGTGACGCACGACGTCGACGAGGCGGTGCTGCTGTCCGATCGCATCGTGATGATGACCAACGGGCCGGCGGCGACGATCGGCGGCATCGTCAAGGTCGATCTGTCGCGGCCCCGCGACCGGCTGGCGCTCGCCAACGACAGTCGTTATCACCAATGCCGTGCCGCAGTGCTCGAGTTTCTTTATCAAAAACAACTGCGTCCCGCGGCATGACGATGGGCTGGGGAAAACGGCGAGGCGACCGGACATGAAACGCATGAAACTGGTGATGGTCGGTAACGGCATGGCGGGGGTGCGCACGATCGAGGAGTTGCTCAAGATCGCGCCCGATCTGTACGACATTACGGTATTTGGCGCCGAACCTCATGCCAACTACAACCGCATTCTGCTCTCGCCGGTGCTGGCCGGAGAGATGACTTTGACGGACATCATGTTGAACGATGTCGACTGGTACAGGCAGAACGGCATTTCGCTCCAGCTTGGCAAGAAGATCGTCAAGATCGACCGCGGTGCGCGCAAGGTCATCGCCGCAGACGGTACGGCGGCCGAATACGACCGCATGCTGCTCGCCACCGGCTCCAACCCCTTTATTCTGCCGATTCCCGGGGCGAAACTGGAGGGCGTACTGACTTACCGTGACATCCAGGACACCAACGCCATGATCGACGCGGCCGCCAGGTATCGCCACGCGGTGGTGATCGGCGGCGGCCTCCTGGGCCTGGAAGCGGCGAACGGCCTCAAAGCCCGCGGCATGAACGTCACCGTGGTGCATCTGATGGAATGGCTGATGGAGCGCCAGCTCGATCGTACCGCGGCCGGCATGCTGCAGCAATCGCTCGAAGCCAAGGGACTCAACTTCCTTCTGGGGAAACAGACCGCCGAAATCACCGGCGGGACTGGGGGTCGTGTCAAAGCCGTGAAATTCAAGGACGGCGAAGAAATCGTCGCCGACCTGGTGGTGATGGCGGTGGGCATACGGCCGAATACCGAACTTGCCGAAGCGGCCGGGCTGCACTGCAGCCGCGGCATCGCCGTCAGTGACACCATGCAGACTTTCGACCCCAGGATCTACGCGGTGGGCGAATGTGTGGCGCACCGCGGCGTCGCCTACGGGCTGGTGGCGCCGCTGTTCGACATGGCCAAGGTGTGCGCCAATCATCTTGCGCACTTCGGCATCGGCCGCTACGAGGGTTCGGTCACTTCCACCAAGCTCAAGGTCACGGGCATAGACCTGTTTTCCGCTGGCGACTTCAACGGCGGCGATGGCACCGAGGATATCGTCTTGCACGATACAGCCGGCGGTGTCTACAAAAAGCTGGTAATCAGGGACAACCGCATCGTCGGCGGCGTGCTTTATGGCGATACTGTGGACAGCTCGTGGTATCTGCAGCTGCTGCGCGACAAGCAGGACATCCACGAGATTCGCGATCACCTGATGTTCGGCCAGTCACATCTCGGCACCAGTGGCCACCAAGGGCAAAACAAAGCCGCCGCCATGTCGGACGAGATGGAGGTGTGCGGCTGCAATGGCGTGTGCAAGAGCGCGATAGTCAAGGCGATCAAGGAAAGGGGTTTGTTCACGCTGGATGACGTGCGCAAGCACACCAAGGCTTCGAGTTCATGCGGCTCGTGCACCGGGCTGGTCGAACAGATACTTGCGTCCATCATTGGCGGCGCTTATCAGCCGGCGGAGTCGAAGAGCAAGCCCATCTGCGGTTGCACCGACCATAGCCACGAGGAGGTGCGTCGCACGATTCGCGAACAAAAGCTGCTGACGATCCCGGACGTCATCGGATTCATGGAATGGCGCACACCCAACGGTTGCGCCAGCTGCCGGCCGGCACTCAACTACTACCTGCTCTCGACTTGGCCGCACGAAGCAATGGATGATCCGCAGTCACGCTTCATCAACGAGCGGGCGCATGCGAACATCCAGAAAGACGGCACCTATTCGGTAGTGCCGCGCATGTGGGGCGGCACTACTTCGGCTGTGGAATTGCGCCGCATTGCCGATGTGGTGGACAAGTACCGGATTCCCACGGTCAAGCTCACGGGCGGCCAGCGCATCGACCTCCTGGGCGTAAAGAAACAGGATCTGCCCAAAGTGTGGCGTGATCTCGGCATGCCTTCGGGCCACGCCTATGCCAAGGCACTGCGCACCGTGAAGACCTGCGTCGGTTCCGAGTGGTGCCGCTTCGGCGTGCAGGACTCGACCAACATGGGCATCGCATTGGAACGGGACCTGTGGCGCATGTACGCGCCGCACAAGGTGAAGCTTGCGGTCTCGGGCTGTCCGCGCAATTGTGGCGAGGCGACGATCAAGGACGTTGGCGTGATCGGCGTGGATTCCGGCTGGGAGATCTATGTCGCCGGTAACGGCGGCATCAAGGCCGAGGTGGCGCAGTTCCTGTGCAAGGTGAAAACGCGGGAAGAAGTGCTGGAATACGCCGGCGCATTCCTGCAGCTCTACCGCGAGCAGGCGCGCTACCTCGACCGCACCGTGCATTACGTGGCGCGCGTCGGGCTCGACTACGTCAAGCGCCGTATCGTCGATGACGCCACCGGCCGGAAGGCGCTTTATGAGCGGCTGCAGTACGCGCTGTCCGGAGAGAGAGACCCATGGCAGGAGCGCGCTGACGGCGAGGCCAGGCACGAATTTGAAATACTTGAGGTATGAACATGGGAACAGCTGCCGAGGTTCTGCAAGTTGATCGCTGGGTCAAGGCCTGCCGCATCGAGGATATTCCGCGGCTCGGCGCCCGCGTGGTGAAAAGCCGGCACGGCGACATCGCGGTGTTTCGCAATGCCGAAGACGAAGTGTTCGCGCTCGCCGATCGCTGCCCTCACAAGGGCGGGCCGCTGTCGCAGGGCATCGTATTCGGGCGGCGGGTGGCCTGCCCGCTGCACAATTGGGCGATTCAACTGGAGGACGGCTATGCGGCAGCACCCGACGAGGGCTGCACCCAGCATTACGCGGTGAAGATCGAGGCTGGCGAGGTTTTTCTCCGGATATAGCGCATGGCGCATGGTCGGGAAAGGTTTCCCCGAACCTTCGGCAACGGCACAATGTCGATTATGTTGTAGTTTCTGCCTGGCAATGAAATGCCGTCAACCATGTTGACGATGCGGGCATCGGAACCGCCGAATACGCGGCTAGAACCTGTCTCAATAATATCCGCGCGATGCGTGGATATTATTGAGACAGGCTCTAAAGCCAGCCGCGTTTCCTGTAATATCACGCTTTTTTCGACAACCGACGAGGAGAATACAGAATGCAACATCAGCTTCCCGCCCTTCCGTATGCATTGGATGCCCTGCAGCCGCATATTTCCAAGGAAACACTCGAATTTCATTACGGCAAGCACCATCAGACCTATGTGACCAATCTCAATAATCTGGTCAAAGGCACCGAGTTCGAAAACATGTCGCTTGAGGACATCATCAGGAAATCCTCGGGCGGGATGTTCAACAACGCAGCGCAGATCTGGAATCACACGTTTTACTGGCACAGCCTGTCGCCGAAGGGCGGCGGCAAGCCCACCGGCGATCTCGCCAAGGCGATTGACGCCAAATTCGGCTCTTTCGACGAATTCAAGAAGCAGTTTTCGGCTGCGGCGGTCGGCACGTTCGGCTCGGGCTGGGCATGGCTGGTCAAGCACACGGACGGCAGGGTTGCGATCGAATCCACCTCGAACGCCGCGACGCCGCTCACGACGGACAGGAAGCCGCTGCTGACCTGTGACGTCTGGGAGCATGCGTACTACATCGATTACCGCAATCGTCGTCCCGATTATGTGGCGGCGTTCTGGAATCTGGTGAACTGGGAGTTCGTTGCCAAGAATTTCGCCGGCTGATTTTCAGGTCGCATTGCAAAAAAGGGGCGCCTTGGCGCCCCTTTTTTGCTGGCCTGAAGCAAAGGTATCTGAAAAACCGATGAATTTACTCAACTATTGCGCCGCTTTCCCACTTTGGTTAACCTAGTCGGCGGGCTCATCCAAAAATAACCCTGAACCAAAGGAGGGCATCATGAAAAATCCGCTTGATTCGCTATGGGGCACAGTGATCTGTGGGCTGATTCTTACGCTGATCCTGTACAACATCATCAAATTCGCAATGCAGTAAGGGGGAGCCATGGATTTCATACAACTTGGATTGGGACGTTGGCTGCACATTCTGGCTGGCGTGATGTGGATCGGCCTGCTGTATTACTTCAATTTTGTGCAAGTCGGTGCTCTGAAGGCCGCTGCGGCGGACAATACTGGCGCCGGTATTACCAAGCACGTTGCGCCGCGCGCGTTGTTTTATTTCCGCTGGGCTGCAGTAGTGACCTGGCTTGCGGGTGCGATGATACTCGGCAAGCACTTTCTTGACGCATTTCTGTTCCTGAAGCCCGCTTATTATCCGATCGGCGTAGGCGCCTGGCTTGGCACCATCATGCTGTTCAACGTATGGATGCTGATCTGGCCCAATCAGAAGAAGATACTGGGTATGGTATCGGCGACCGACGCGGAGAAAAACAAGGCGCGCCGCGTCGCCTTCCTCGCGTCGCGTACCAACACCATGTTGTCGCTGCCGCTGCTGTTTTTCATGTCGGCAAGCGGTGGGATATTCAGAACCGTCGTGTTTGGATGAACAGGACCGCGGTGTTCGGGTAGCCAGCCGGACCTGCCAGGAAAAACGCACGGGTTTCCCCCGTGCGTTTTTTATTTTGGCGGCGGCGCCCGAGTCAGGCCTTCTATTTTGGCCCCGGGCTTTATGCCATGCTTCCTGAACCAGCCCTGGTTAACCTCCAGTGCGTATTTCGCGGGTCTGGCCGCTGAATGATTGGCGCGGGTGTGCGGTTCCATGTCGGCAATGTTGATGATGACGCCATCCTGATCGAGAAAGGCGACCGATAACGGGATATAGGTATTCATCATCCACATGCCGTGGATCGCGACCTCCGGGAACACAAATAGCATGCCGCGGCTCTCCGGCAGCATGCGCCGGTACATGAGCCCTTGCTCTCGATCGGCGTCGGTGCGCGCGATTTCGACCGCGATTTTATGGCCGCCGACGGCGAGAGTGATTTCCGGCATTTCAGCGCGCGCGATCAAAGCAAGCAGGCACAGCGCGGCAACGGCGAGGGTTTGTTTCAAATATTTCGGATTCATGAGGTGATTACCGTTCAGGGTTGTGCCAAGTTGACCACCCAGTCGCTGATGGCGTCGAGGATGACATCGACATCGCCGACCGCAGGCAATAGCGTGACCGAGACGGCCGGGTAACGCCGGCGCAGGTCGTCCAGCAGCTGCGGCAGATCGTGTTTCAAATGCCCGCCCTGCGCCATAAACAGCGGTGTGATTGTGATGGTGACATGCCCTGTGCCGGCCAGCTTTTCAAGAGTTTCGCCAAGCGACGGTTGCATGAATTCGAGGAAGGCAAGCTCCACCGCGAGGTCCGGGCGGCGCGTGGCGACTGTGTGCTGGATTTTCCGGAACGGTGCGGCCCACTCGGGGTCGCGTGCACCGTGGGCGAAGAGAATGAGCGCTGATTTCATCGTTTACCGGTGCTTCCGAAACCATCCGCGCCACGACTGCTCTCGTCGAATTCACCAACGATATTGAAGCCGACCTGCACCACGGGTACGACGACGAGCTGCGCCAGACGTTCCATCGGGTTCAGCACGAAGGGCGCATTGCCGCGGTTCCAGGTCGAGACGAAGATCTGACCCTGGTAGTCCGAGTCGATCAGCCCGACCAGGTTGCCGAGCACGATGCCGTGCTTGTGCCCCAGGCCGGAGCGCGGCAGCACCATAGCAGCGAGGCCGGGGTCGGCGAGATGGATCGCAATGCCGGAGGGGATCAGCTCGGTCTGACCCGGCTGCAGCGTGACCGGCGCGGCGATGCAGGCGCGCAGGTCGAGTCCCGCCGAGCCCGGGGTTGCATAGTGCGGCAGCTGGTCGCGCAATCGCGGATCGAGAATTTTGATGTCTATCGTTTTCATGGAGGTCGATTAAAGAGCTTTCACCGCAGAGATTCCTTTCAATAACCCCTTGAGGGATACGCAAAGAGCGCCAAGGGACGCGAAGAAAGTCAGACACAAAAGCATGGAACCTTTGCGTAATCTTTGCGTCTTTGCGGTTCAGGATTTTCGTTTTTTCTTTGAACCGTAGAGCTGCGCGATGTGGGCGATGATCTGTTGCGCAACGATCCCCTTCGGGGCGCGTTCGAGCCGGTGCGTGCCCGTGTCGTCGAGCAGCGTAACTTCATTATCTTCAGACCCAATGGCTTCCTGCGCCAGGTTAGCGACCATCAACGGCACTTTTTTCAGGCGGCGTTTCTGGTCGGCGTAGACATCGAGGTTGCGGCTCTCGGCGGCGAAGCCGACGCAGAACGGCGGCTTGGGACGTGACGCTACCCAGGCCAGAATGTCGGGGTTGGGCACGAGCTTGAGGCTCAGCTGCGCTTCATCGGTCTTCTTGATCTTGTGCTGACGTGGTTTGTCCACATGATAGTCAGCCACTGCAGCAACACCGATATAAATATCCGCGCGCGCCACCTGTCGTTTGACCGCCTCGAACATCTGCGCTGCCGTTTCGACATGCGTAATCTCGGCGCCGGCAGGTGCCGGCAGGCTCACCGGGCCCGTTATCAATGTGACCCTTGCGCCAGCTCCCAGCGCGGCGCGCGCAATCGCGTAACCCATTTTGCCCGAACTTTTATTGGTGATTCCGCGCACGGCATCGATCGGTTCAAAGGTCGGCCCGGCGGTGATCAGCACCTGCACGCCGCCCAGGATTTTTGGTGCCAGAAAGGCAAGCACGGTGTCTGCAATCTCCCGGGCTTCGAGCATGCGGCCCATGCCGGTTTCGCCACAGGCCTGGTCACCGCTCGCCGGCCCGAGGATGGCGACGCCGTCACGCTTGAGCTGGGCGAGATTGCGTTGCGTTGCCGCGTTGTCCCACATCTGGCGGTTCATCGCAGGCGCCATCAGTAATGGACACTCTCTGGCCAGACAAAGCGTGGACAGCAAATCATCGGCCAGGCCGTTGGCGACTTTTGCCATGAAATCAGCCGTTGCCGGCGCAACCACGATGGCATCCTTGTCGCGCGTCAGTTCGATGTGGGCCATGCTGTTGGCGATCCGCGAGTCCCACATGTCGGTGAACACCGGATTGCCCGACAGCGCCTGCAGGGTGGCGGGCGTGATGAAGCCGCAGGCAGCCTCGGTCATCACGACCTGCACCTCGACACCGCTCCCGGTCAACTCGCGCACCAGCTCCGCAGACTTGTACGCCGCGATGCCGCCGGTCACGCCGAGCAATACCTTTTTACGTGAAGTATCAGCCACGTAGCGCCTTGCGTTAAGGAGAGGCAAGAGTGTAAACCATTTGCGGCGGCACACAAAATCGGTAAACGAAGTGTCCGCGGACAGCGTTAAACGATAAACCGCTTGTCATACCAACAATCATGGCAATTACCGACTGGCCGTTGGACGATCGTCCGAGGGAGAAGCTGCTTTCAAAAGGCGCGGAGAGCCTCTCCGACGCCGAGCTGGTGGCGATTTTCCTGCGCACCGGCGTCAGGGGCAAGAGCGCGGTCGATCTTGCGCGCGAGGTGCTGCAAAGCTGCGGATCGCTGTCTGCCCTGTTCAGCGTGAGCGACAGGGAATTCTGCGCGATTCCCGGTCTCGGTGCCGCCAAGTACGTGCAACTGCAGGCCGTGATCGAAATGGCGCAACGCGCGCTGCGCGAAAAAATCGGCAATGGCACAGTGCTCAATTCGCCGCGGGCGGTGCGCGACTATTTGCGCTTGAAGCTTCAAGGCCGGCCACACGAAGTGTTCGCCGGTGTTTTTCTCGATGCGCAAAACCGCGTGCTCGCGGTGGAAGAACTGTTCCGCGGCACGCTTACGCAAACCAGCGTTTATCCGCGCGAAGTGGTGAAGCGCGCGCTGCATTACAACGCGGCGGCGCTGATTTTTGCCCATAATCATCCGTCGGGAATTGCCGAGCCCAGCCGCGCCGACGAAATGCTGACCATCGCGCTGAAGCAGTCGCTGGCACTCGTCGACGTGAAAGTGCTCGACCATTTTGTGGTCGGCGGCGACAGTGCGATGTCTTTTGCCGAACGTGGATTATTGTAGGTGATTGTTGAATAAGCGTTTTTTTGCCGTGCGTGGTCGCGCCTACAGTCAGGCAGATTAGCTAAAGCTTGAGCGAGCCGCTGAATTTAGTGTATTATCCAAGGTTTTCTGATTCTGGAGCAGCGCCATGGCACGCGTATGTCAAGTCACCGGCAAAAAGCCGATGCTGGGAAACCATGTTTCTCACGCCAACAATAAAACGCGCCGGCGTTTTTTGCCCAACCTGCATCACCGCCGTTTCTGGGTTGAGAGCGAAAACCGCTGGGTCAGTCTTCGTGTGTCGCAGGCGGGGCTTCGCACCATCGACAAGAAGGGCATCGATGTCGTGCTGGAAGAACTGCGCAAGCGCGGCGAGCAGGTATAACGGGAGTCAACTATGCGAGAGAAAATCAAGCTCGAATCAAGCGCCGGTACCGGCCACTTCTACACCACCACCAAGAACAAGCGCACCAAACCGGAAAAACTCGAAATCAAGAAGTTCGATCCGGTTGCGCGCAAGCACGTGATTTACAAGGAAACCAAGATCAAGTAAGCGCGGCGGCGGATGAGCAGACAATCTGGTTGCGCCGGGCTGCCAAAAGACAACCCGGTTAAAGGAAAAAGCCCGCTCACAAGGCGGGCTTTTTTTATTGGCTGCAAGGTTTGTCTTAGGCGTAGCGACGCAGCCTGCGGGACAACACGCTGCGCCGGCAGCTTGTTGCGGCGCAGACTAATGCGGGCCAGGTTTTATGTGGCCCGCGTTATGTCGAAGCCAAAACTCCGTATGAGAACGATGGGGGGCAAGCTGCATTAAGCGTAGCGACGCAGCCTGCGGGAAAACTCCTGCAACGGTGCGATCCCGCTTGCTTCGGCGCGCCGGCACCAGTCCTGGAGCTGGTGCAGCAACTGCTCCTTGGACGCGCTGGAGCGCTTCCATACCGCTGCCAGTTCTTCGCGCATGCTGTAAATCGTCGCCAGCACCTTGCTGTGATTGAGCACTTCATCACGCCGGGCACGTTCCTTGGCCGGCAGCGCAGCAGCATCGATGTGCAGCCAGCGCTTGAGGGCAGGGAGATCGACGCTTACCGCGTGCGACCTGAGTTCGCGCATTTCCACGGCGCAGGTCTGGCGCAGGGATTTTGCGTATTTGGCAAGCACTTCGTAGCGATGCGTGATCACGGCGTGCAGCGTGGCGACGTCGCATTGCGTCTTGGCAGTGTCGAGTTTGAGCTTGGGCGCGACTTTCTTGACCTGCGCGAGCCCCAGTGTTTCGAGTATGCGGATGTAGAGCCAGCCGATGTCGAACTCGTACCAGCGGTTCGACAGCCGTGCCGAAGTGGGATAGGCGTGGTGGTTGTTGTGCAGCTCCTCACCGCCGATCAGAATACCCCACGGCAGGACGTTGGCGCTGGCGTCTTCGGGCTGGAAATTGCGGTAGCCCCAGTAGTGGCCGATACCGTTGATGACGCCGGCAGCCATGAGCGGGATCCACGCCATCTGCACGGCCCAGATCGTGAGACCGATGGGGCCGAAAAGTACGACGTTGATTATCAGCAGCGACGCTATGCCGATACGGTCATGCCTGTAGACATGATGCTCAAGCCAATCGTCCGGCGTGCCGTGGCCGTAGCGCTCCAGCGTCTCCTTGTTTTGTCCTTCCTGGCGGTAGAGCTCGGCGCCTTCCCATAGCACTTTTTTGATGCCGAAAATCTGCGGGCTGTGCGGGTCTTCCGGGGTTTCGCACCGGGCGTGATGCTTGCGGTGGATTGCCGTCCA
>Ga0153916_10002474_pt1 | contig 13508 bp, 11 predicted proteins | sample Opewatmetagenome_FD_109642 | JGI IMG/M metagenome (GOLD analysis project Ga0153916, IMG submission 109642) | Freshwater wetland microbial communities from Ohio, USA - Open water 3 Core 3 Depth 4 metaG | ecosystem: Environmental > Aquatic > Freshwater > Wetlands | place: USA: Ohio, Lake Erie...
AGGAGTTGCTGCGTGCCGACCAGGGTGGCCTGGTATACCAGCCGGTTATTGGTCTGCATCGGGACGTGGCAGAGATCGATTTTGTCTCCATGTATCCCAGCATCATGGCGCGTTGTAACATCTCACCCGAGACAGTAAAAAATTCCCCCCATCCCAAATTCGGCGATTTCGTCCCCTCTGCCCAACAGGAAATGGAGCAGGGGCTGGTCCCCAGAACCCTCCAGCCCCTGCTGGAGAAGCGCATCGCCCTCAAGCTACACCTGGCCGAGTTGCCTGCCTGGCACCCGCGCCGTTCTGCCTATAAGGCGCGCGCCTCAGCGCACAAATGGCTGCTGGTGACCTGTTTCGGTTACCTGGGCTACAAGAACGCCCGTTTCGGGCGCATTGAAGCTCACGAGGCAGTCACCGCCTACGGGCGCGAGACGCTGTTGCGTGCCAAAGAGGCTGCCGAAGACCTGGGCTACAATGTGCTGCATCTGTACGTGGATGGCATGTGGGTACAGAAACAAAAGGCCAAACGGGTTGCAGATTTCCAGCCCCTGTTGGACGAGATTGTGACGCGCACCGGCTTGCCGGTGGCTTTGGATGGTATTTATCGTTGGGTAGCTTTTCTGCCCTCCCGCATGGATGCGCGCGTGCCGGTGCCCAACCGTTACTTCGGTGTGTTTCAGGACGGCTCACTGAAGATGCGCGGCATCGAATCCCGCCGTCAGGATACGCCGCCCTGGATTGTGCAGGTACAACTGGCCATGCTAGACCGCCTGGCACAGGCAACCTCAATCGACGATCTGCCGGACTGCCTGCCGGCGCTTAGCCGCTTGCTGCGCAAGGCTTGTGCCGATCTGCGCCTCGGACGCGTGCCGCTGGCAGGGCTGCTCGTTTCACAGAAGCTCAGCCGGGAGCTTAATGAGTACAGTGTGCCCTCCCCGGCGGCGCGCGCCGCTGCTCAATTGGAGGCCGCAGGCAAACATCTGAGGCCGGGCCAACGTGTGCATTTTCTCTGCACCATAGGGGAGCCGGGTGTGCGCGCGTGGGACCTCCCCGACCCGCCCAACCCGGCGACCATCGACCGGGACTATTACCGCCGTTTGCTGCTGCGGGCAGCTTCTAGCGTGGTGGAGCCTCTGGGTGTGAAAAGCATTGAGCTTGAGGATGGCAGCTCTTACCTTTGCAGGAACGGTAAGTGAAGGGTGAGAAATTGTATCATCACGATTAATTGTGTATCGCGACCCCCACAGAGGGAGCGGTTTAGGTCAATTCGCGTTGAGCTGGTAGTCCATTCTCAAAACAGTAGTAAATCGTTTGGTAAGGCTGGCGGAACTCGATTACATCTTCCAAAACGCTTTCTGGAGAGGCTTTTTCAATCAGTATACGAGCGATGAAGTCGGCGATCTGCTCCATCTCTGCTTCGCGCATACCCAGGCGGGTGACCTCAATCGTGCCCATGCGCAAGCCGCCTGGTCGGTCCCAGTTTTCGGGAGTATCACTGGGGATCAGGTTCTTGTTGGCGATGAGGTTGGCGCGCGCGAGCAATTGAGCAACTTCCAACCCGCCCCCGAACCTGCTCGCGTCGGCGATCACCTGCTGCGTTTCAGTAAAGCCCTTGTGCGCGCCAAGCATCGGGATGCCGCGTCTGTGCAACGCCGCTCCCAACGCCTTGGCATTACGCACGATCTGGGTCATGTAGACCGGGCCAAAGGCCAGCATCTCCGCTGCCGAAGCAGCCAGGGCGGCCACGCGGTTCACCTGGTGGGTTGCGACCAGCACCGGGAAGATGGCGTGGGTAATCGGCCTGGTCAATTCGGGGTCATCCCAGACGATCACGCCACTCTGTGGGCCGCTGAAGGTTTTGCCCGCGGAGCCGGTGAGCACAGCGGCGCCCTCGCGGATAGGATCCTGGAACAATCCAGCCGCGATCAAGCCGAGCTGGTGTGCGCCGTCAAAGAAAATATGCCCACCCCAATCGGCCACTACCTCGTTCATGGCGCTCACTGGGAAAGGAAACAAGGTCATCGAAGCACCCAAGGATACGACCCGTGGATGAACCAGAGGCGCCATCTTGCGGAAAAGGTCCAGGTCAACCTCCAGTTCTACCGGATCGAGAGGGATATCCACAATTTTGAGCCCGCGAACGCCGGCAGGTCCATCGAGTCGGTTGCTGGAATGTCCGCCGACCGGCTGAGGGATGCTCATGATGACGTCGCCAGGCTGGGTCAGGGCGGTATAGACCGTCAGATTGCCCAACATGCTACCCATCAAGCGGTGGTCGGCGTAGCGGACCTTGAAGACTTGCTTGAGTAATTCGATGCATAGAGCTTCGATCTCGTCAATATAATGCGTACCCACAAACCAACGATTAAGCGCACCGATATGGCCTTCGGCAGCGCGGGTGCCCACTTCACTGGCAAGCAAGGCGCGCACGGTGGGGCTGGTGGGCGCCTCAGGCGCCAGCAGATTTATGCATTGCTGCCCGCGCCATTGCTCGTTGCGCTTGACTGCATCCAGGACAGCCTGGTACATTTCCTGGACCGATTTGCATTCATCCAACAATGCACGTGCTTGTTCCAGGATGGCTGGATCGTGTACTTCAAAATTGTTTAGCATAAATCGAGCTCCTCTCCATGATCCAAAATGGGGTCGTGCAGACGCTATGCGCCTTCACGACCCCATTTTTCGGCATTCATTCTGGCTGGGGGTCGAGGATTCGAACCTCGGCATACAGATCCAGAGTCTGCTGTCCTACCACTAGACGAACCCCCAGCGATGACGGGGGTGATTTTACCACGTCCCAAGGTGTTCGTCAAAGGCTGTAAGCGCTCGCATTCTGCGAACTGGACGGAGGTGCTAATAGGGTTGTGAGCTCGAAAGATGACTTGATCTAAAAAATATCACCCAACCCAATACCAATTGGCGAACAGGGCGGTGAACAACCCCAACCCCATTAGTGAAAAAACCATAATGAGCCGGTCGAACCAGCTTCTCTCTCCCCATTTTGCTAGCAGGATAAATGCCGGAAAAAGGACCCAGACATAGCGCCGCTGGCTCATCAACAGCCCCGAGCTGAAAGGAATCAAAGTCCCCATCAGGACAAACACCCCCTCGCTCCATTGGCGTTTCGCCAGCAGCATAACTCCCAACGCCAGGAAGACGATTACAAAGAAGAAGTCCACCCAATTGTCCAGTGGGAGCCGGCCGGCCAAAATTGCATGGCCCCATCCTTCCATCGGGCGTTGCAGTAATTCAGCTATTGTTCCCAACGGCGAAACAGGCTCTCGCCCCCAGGCTGAGGAAGCGTGTAGGAAAGCCAGGGCATCCCCAAAAACAAGTTGCAGGTAAAGCATATACACCCCTGTCCCCAAGGGGACTAAAGCAGTGCTCGCCAGGCTAGACCAGGAAGGGCGCAAGTCTTCTCGCGCTAACTTATACTGGCTGAGCCATTCCACCACCAACATCGGGAAAACGATGATCCCCATGAAGCGAGTCAGGGTTGCCAGGATGCCCGCCATGGCTGCCCCGCCCCAGCGGCCTCGGCGCGCCAAGTACAAGGCTAGGATCGTCGTCAACAGGAAAAGCGACTCTGTGTAGATAGCCGACCCAAAGAAAGATGTGGGAAACACAAGCAAATACCAGACAGCCCTCTCGGCCACGTGGCTGCCCCAAGAATCGACGGCTAAACGGTAGAACATGATGGACGCAACCAGCAAAGACAGGTTGGAGATGATCAGGCCAGCCGTTAGATAGCTGCCTACCAGCAGCCTGGCGCCGCGCATCAATACTGGCATTAGAGGGAAAAAAGCCACTGAAGGAAGGCGTTCGCCTTCGTAGTGGTAGCCGGTCTCCGCAATCGACAGGTAAAACCCAGTATCCCAACGGCTGGTGAAGACGTCGAGCAATGTATGATTTGGAAAGATGTGATATGGCGGTACGCTCGAGTCGATCACGATTGGCGTAGAAAAATAAGCTACCGCAGCAATGCCCAGGCGAGTGATCGTAAACACTAACATTGGCAGCCATAGCCAGCGCGCCTGGCGAAGATGATCCAGCCTTCTGGCCCAACCAAAAGTTATCCATCCAGACATGGTCATGATGATTTATTGTGAGTGTTCGGAAAGATGAATGCACTCTTATTCAATTTCAATCCCCCTCGCGAGGACACGGAACAAGTATACAAGTATCACAGGTGGGAGCAGTGCCAGGTATTTTAATGGGATTAGCTCATACCCAAAAAGAAAGGGGAAATATCCCAGGAAAGATATCCCCACGATTATTAATGGGATAAAGAAGTAGCGGGGAAAGAAAAACCCATAAACAATAGAGATCACATCCGCAGGAAAAGTAAACCGATCATGCATCTTTGGTAGAACATAAGGTAATAATACCAGGGATATTGTCGATAATTGGATCACTCTGTCGGGTGATAAACGCAATCGGCTCTTGTAAACCGCCACACACAACACAAAAACGATCATGGCAGACCAAACCATACCTGCCGGATAGAGGATAGTGTACAGATTGTTTGGAAACCACTGATACATATTGGCTGCATTCATCGACATTGCCCCATACTTTTCGGACTGTTGAAAATAAATGGTCAACAAATCCACTAACGGCCTACCCACCAGCCAAGCAGGGATGATCGTAGCCAGGTAGACAGCCGGTAAGAGGAAAAAGCTTTTCCAGGAGGCACGGCCTTGAATAAGCAATAGAACAAGCACCGGAAGGAAGAAGATCGCTTGTAGCTTAATCGAAAGCGATAAACCATAGGCTAGAAATGCGGCTCTTTCCCTGCCAGTTAAAATAAAATATAACGAGAGCAACAGAAAGGTTGTATAAATAATATCAGTTTCCCCCCACATGGAACTGTTTAATAACACTGTAGGAGCAAACAGGACCGCTATAAATGCAAACAGCGGTGCCGCACTATCGGTGTATTTCAACCGAACTATTCGATACATGATAGCGGCACAAATAAAATCAAAAGGAATAGCGATTAGTTTGACCGCAACTACTGCCGGTAGTTTGGAGTAAACAAAGGAAGCTAATACCATCAGGTATAGGTAAACCGGCGTGTTATTTGAAAACGGATATTTCAATGCCAGAAGGCCGCCATTCATACGGATGAATTCATACCAAGGCCCAAAAAAATCCCGAAAATCAAGTGTTTCCAACGGTAGCATGCTAAGGCGGAGCGCTAACGCCAGGATCACACTAACCGCCAGTATCAAGCCATCTTCCCAATGCCTGATATGTTCAAGGACTTTTGACATCATCGTACCACTGGAGGTATTAAATTCTCTCATAATTATCTTGTTGAATCCAATACTTAGATATCTTGCGGCCTCGACATGTATTACGAGGCCATTATCGCTGTATGCCGGAGGCTATACCCGATACCCTCAGCCCAATTAGCAAGTTGGTAACCAGAAGAATGAACCAGCCAAACTCCGATTCATGTATATGGGCCGGTGTCGGGAACATAATCAGGGGCAGATCAGATTAATAGCTGAACACGTTATCTTTTAGCCCAACACCAAGACAAATCTGAACAGTAACTTGCGGGAGGGCGAAGGCATCCCTCCCGCAAAGTATGTTGGCCTCAGCAATCATATTGTTGAGGCATTGACAGTTACCGATGGATGATCGGCGTGAAGATCAACTGGTTGGCGATATTCGGAGGCAGCTGGAATACAGGAGCGATCACATCCTGGGGCCACTGCGGTTCGCCCTGATTGAGTAAGAACCGGGTGAAGACGTTGGGAACCAGGTTTGCCACGACTGTGTAATAGCCACTGGATGATCCAGTCGTGTCGATGACAAAGATCAGGTTACCGTCAACATCCGTTGCTACATCGCCCAAGTTGACGCCATTCACCAGAATAGTCGCTACTGATGATGGTGGGTAATTTGTACCGGTTATTGTAAAGAAACTGCCCGGTTGGCCCGAGGTGTGATTAACCATTAGTGTCGTGGGCACGTATACATCTGCATAGCGCTGCCAATTGAATCCCGAGGCAGGTAATCCCACCACCGGCACCAAGGCTACCCCAGATACGAAAACCAACAGAGCGAAAAGAAGTGATTTTACTAACTTCACCCTGAACCTCCTATTGCCTTCGATTTATAGACCGATTCGCTGTAAACAACACCGATTACACAGAGGGATTCAATGACGAAACCGACGGTGTATATTCGTGGACCTGTCCAGCTCGCGGATTCGGGAGTGGGGAACCAACTGGTAGATGGGCCCGGCCCTCTGGAGCTGCAGGTTCTGGATTGACACAGTGGGCGAGCTGTCAATGTAAATTGGACGTAATAGCACCTCCGTTTCTATCGCCCGGCTCAGATCTCCCGGTGATATCAAGAAGCGATTCAGCGCGAGGACATCCGGGCGCTTACCTTCCACGAATTGCAGGTACTGAATGATCGGCACGGTGTCCCACCAACCGAACACAATTGCGTTCGGTTTAACCTGGCGTAAAATAGACTCGCCGCGCCTGCGGGTCGACCAATCTTTCGAAAGATCTACCAATCGCCAGTTCCAGGCAGTAGCCAGCACGACTGCACTGATCATCAATCCCCCAAGCAATACCCGGTTAAATCGCCAGGAGCCCGCCTGAGAGGTTGCCTTTACCCAATTCAGCAATTCTTGATAACCAACACCCAGCCAAATTGCCCACACCAGGTAGGCAGGTAGGAACATCGTATCTTTATCCGCCACGCGGTAATCGATATAAAAAACGGCACTAAAGACAAACATCATGGTCAGAAGGGCTGCCTGGTGCCAGCTGCGCCGCGCCAGCGCTATCAGCCCCAAAATTCCAGGGCCGATGCCAATAGCAAAAAATGACTGCCCGAGCTGAGCGACGAAATGTCGTATTTCGGTCCATAACTCAGCGCCGTGATAGGCAAACATCTCCCCGGCAAAAGAACGTCCTGTCACCAGCCACCACATGCCATTCACGGTGAGCAGGTTTACAGGTTGAAATTGCAGTGAAGCATCATAGACCCCGGCGTAATTGAAAGCCGGATTGTCCAGATAGCGGATCGGTAGATAAAGATACAAGCTCAACCCTGCCAATGAGCCCGCCAGAACAAACAAGATTGACTTCGGTGCAAGGGATTTCCGAGGAGAGACAAGTAGCGTATATATTGCGGCAGCTGGAAGCAGCAGCAGCATTGCCAGGTGGTGTGCTAGACCGATCCCTGCGACCAGCCCAGCAACTCCTAGCCTGGCGGGCGTTGGCTGATCAGTCCAGCGTAAGAGTGTAAGGATAAATAAAGCCATAAGAGCGGTGTGCAGCGTATATACTTCAGCTACCAGTGAGAGACCCCAGAAATAAGGTGAGGTTGCCAGCAGGCCTAGCGCTCCCAGCGCCGCCCAGCTGCTTACATCAAGCCGGCGCAGGATCCGGTCTGCAAGCAGTAGGGTAAGCGCGCCGCATAATGCCGAGAAAAGGTTTAACCGATAGCCTACATCTCCCAGGGGAATCTTGGACCACAGATACCCTAGCATCAGGTACAACGGATAACCGGTTGCCCGTACCAATCCTCCCGTGGCTGCTGCAGTGACCAGTTCAGCGCTGTCCAGGTTGTAAATCGTGGGTGCCAGGGTAAGAAGGTAAAGGAGGAATGGTAGGCCGAATAAGGCGCAGGCACGGATATCTAGTCGGTCAAATATTCTCCGGATAGTAGAACTCATAGATCCTATATTTGTTAGACGAATAATCTAGTGAAATATGACGGCATTTCTCCGATAAATTCAGACATTAAGGGATACGTAAATCCTATGTCGGTAGATTTGTTATAATTCACGCATTAAGTTCTTATTCAATCTACTCATGTAAGAAAGATTCCGATGATGACTGATGAAACTCCTGCTCCCACCGATTTCATCCGTGAAGCGGTCGAAGAAGACTTGAAAAATGGACGATTCGATCGAGTCCATACACGCTTCCCACCCGAGCCCAATGGATATTTGCACATTGGCCATACCAAAGCTATGACTATCGACTTTGGCATTGCACAGGATTTCGGGGGCAAATGTAACTTGAGATTTGATGATACAAACCCGGTAAAAGAAGATATTGAATACGTGGATTCGATCAAAGAGGATATCCGCTGGCTCGGCTTCGACTGGGAAGACCGCGAGTTCTACGCCTCAGATTATTTCGATGTGCTGTATGCGTGGGCTGTCAGACTCGTCAAAAAAGGACTGGCCTATGTAGATGATCAAAGCCCTGAAGAGGTGAGCCTGAACCGCGGCACGTTAACGGAACCGGGTAAAGAGTCTCCATATAGAAACCGAAGTGTGGAGGAGAATCTTGACTTGCTGGAGCGGATGAAGGCGGGTGAGTTTCCCGATGGCAGCCGCGTCTTACGAGCCAAGATCGATATGGCCCACCCTAATCTGAATATGCGCGACCCCGTGATGTACCGCATTCTGTGTGAACCACCCCACCACCGCACCGGCTCAAAGTGGAAAATCTACCCGATGTATGATTGGTCCCACGGCCAGAATGACTCAATGGAAGGTATCACCCATTCATTATGTTCGTTGGAGTATGAAAACCATCGCCCATTATATGAATGGTTTCTCGATCAACTCGATGTATTCAGGTCGCGACAAATTGAGTTCGCGCGCCTCAATCTGAGCTACACCGTATTGAGCAAGCGCAAGCTCTTGAGACTTGTTAAGGAGGGTCACGTGCACGGCTGGGACGACCCGCGTATGCCCACCCTGCGCGGCATGCGCCGTCGCGGCTACACCCCCGAGGCCATCCTCGAATTTGTACATCGCGCCGGCGTCGCCAAGAATTACAGCGTGATTGACGTTGCCCTGCTCGAGTCCGTAGTCCGGGATGACCTTAACAAGCGTTCCCCGCGCCGCATGGCGGTGCTCAAGCCACTCAAGGTTGTGATCGATAATTATCCGGATGGTCTCGTCGAAGAAATGGAGGCGGTCAATAATCCTGAAGACGAGAGGGCGGGCACGCGCACAGTCCCGTTCTCGAAAGTCCTCTACATAGAGCAAGACGATTTTCGCGAATCGCCTCCACCAAAGTATTATCGCCTTTACCCTGGCAATGAAGTCCGCTTGCGTTATGCCTATCTCATCCGTTGCACGCACGTGGTAAAGGATCAAAACGGCGAAATGACAGAGCTGCATGTCACCTACGATCCCGCCACGCGCGGTGGCGATGCGCCGGATGGGCGCAAGGTCAAATCGACGATCCATTGGGTCTCTGCGGCTCATGCCAAAGAAGCTGAAATCCGGCTCTACGACCGCCTCTTCACCAAAGAGGACCCCGAGGAAGGCGAAGAGGGATTCGTGGCATGCATCAACCCGGATTCACTGACCGTTCTCACGGGATACGTGGAAACGCATCTTGCCACCTCTCAGCCTGGTGAGCGCTTTCAATTCGAGCGCCAGGGATATTTTTGTGTCGACCCGGATTCATCGCCGGATAAGAAGGTGTTTAATCGTACCGTCTCGTTAAGAGATACTTGGGCTAAGATTGAAAAATCCCAGCCACGGAAATAAGAATAATTAGGAATCCAGGAAACAAAGAAGCCAGGAATTTTTCCTGGCTTCCTTGTTTCCTGGATTCCTGGAGGAAAATTACATTTTCTCCAGAACTTGAATCGCTTTTTGAATCCGTTCCAGCAACTTCTCTTTGCTGATGACCGCCATGCTCTTGAAGAGGGGTGGGCTGACAATTTGCCCTGTGACGGCAGCGCGCAGGATGCCGAAGAGCTGTCCCGCGCTCAGGTCCAGCGATTTCGCTTTTCCAAATACGCCAACCATAGATGTTATTAAAACCCGTATTTTGGGTACTTGACTTTCTTAAAACTAATGCTATATTAATAGTCAGTCATCATGATGTCTGACATCATGCCTACCTCGCCTATCCCTTGCTGGAGGCAACATGGCTGATCCAATCGAATATAAACCCGCTCTCGTCACCCGCCGCCTCCAGGCGCGCAACTTTATGGAAGGGCCAGAACACTGCCGGGAATATATCAAGACCGAAAAAATTTGGTTCGGCACCTCCACTTTGCCGCCTGGCGCTCGCGGCAATATCGATCCAGGCCACCCCAGCTCTCAGGAGGTGTTCTTCGTTTGCGAAGGGCACGTCCTTTTGTACGACGAGAGGCAATATTACGAGCTTTTTGAAGGCGATACGATCTTCATCCCCGAAGGGTTACCGCATACCTTGATCAACGTCGGCGAGGAGACCGCTGTCTTGGGCTGGGCAGGAGCGCCCGGAACATAGCTAGAGGTCGATATGGAGATCATCCTAGCCGTTGACCTGGGTACTACCGCCTTGAAATGCGCTCTGCACGATCTGCATGGTAACGTGCTGGCAAAGTCGACTGAAGAATATGCCTTGATAACGCCCGACGCCCTGTCGGTCGAAGTAGAAGTCGGAACCTATTGGAACGCTTTCAAGAATACTATTGCCGCGGTGCTCAAGGAATCCCAGGTAGACCCGGATGACATTAAAGCCCTGGGGCTTTCTGCACAAGGGGAAACCTTGATCCTGGTGGGAGAAAATGGCGTTCCACTGCGGCCGGCTATCGTCTGGTTAGACAACCGGGCGCAGACCGAAGCAGACGAGCTTGGCGAGCGCTTCAACCATCACCAGGCATATCACATCACCGGCCAGGTACGGCTTGTCCCCACCTGGCCGGCTGCCAAAGTATTGTGGATCCGGCGCCACGAGCCACAAATCTTCGATCGGACTGCCAGGTTTTTGCTGATCGAGGATTATTTCTTACACCGCCTGACCGGCGAATACGTGTGCGAAGGCTCGTTGATCACTTCCACCTGCTACTGGAACTTCAGAACCCTGGAATGGTGGTTAGAGATGTTGGACTACCTGGGAGTGATGCAGGACCAGCTGCCAGCAATCGTATCCTCGGGCACCGCGGTCGGTAAGATCCGCCCAGAGGTGGCTGCCGAGTTGGGACTTAGCCCGGAGACGATGGCTTGCACCGGCGCGCTGGACCAGGCCTGTGGCGCCATTGGGGTGGGCAATATCGCCCCCGGCATTTTCAGCGAAAATACTGGCGCCGCGTTGGCGATCTGCTCGACGGTCGCCCAGCCGACCTTAGATCCCCAGGACCAGATGCCTTGCCATTATCACGGTGTTCCGGGGTTATACATGCTGCATACCTTTACCAGCGGTGGGATTGTGATGAAGTGGTTCCGGGATGAGTTTGCCCAGTTGGAAAAGGCTGTCAGTCAGGCCAGCGGCATCGACGCCTACGATCTGATCAGCGGTGAAGTTGCGCGCGTTCCACCAGGATGCGAAGGATTGGTGATGTTACCCCACTTGCAAGGGGCTATGGCGCCTGAAGCCAACCCCAAAGCGCACGGCGTCTTCTACGGATTTACTCTTCGCCATGGTCGCAACCACTTTGCCCGCGCCATCATGGAGGCGGTAGCCTTCATTGTGCGCCGGAATATCGAGGTAATCGAAGGCATGGGCGTTAAAGTGGCCGAAATCCGGGCACTCGGCGGTGGGGCGCGCAGCCGTATCTGGAAACAAATCGAAGCCGATATTACCTGCCGCCCGGTGGTCACCACAGTCAACGAGGAGGCCGCCACACTGGGTGCAGCCATACTGGCTGGCAAAGCCACCCGCTTATACGCTAACATCGCCGAGGCTGCCGAGCAGATGGTCCAAATCAAAGAACGTTTTGATCCCAATCCAGCTAACTATGCGGTCTACGATGAGGCATTTTCCACTTACGTTCAACTCTATGAGTCCCTGTGTCCTCTATTCGAACGGAGCACAATCTGAGTGAAGAGATGACCGATCAAATCGAAACTCCCCCGATTGGTAAAGTGAAAAGTGGCTTTACCACATTGACGATGGCGACGGAAGATATGCTGCGGCAAGCCATTCAAGAGGGCGGGTTTCCACCCGGCAGTCAGCTCCCCTCCGAATTGGAGCTGATTTCTATCCTGGGGGTCTCGCGTTCAACCTTACGCGAGGCGATGCGTAGTCTGGAAGAGCAGCGACTGATCGTGCGCAAGCGAGGCTTGGGCACCTTTGTGAGCGAGCGGTCTATCCTGAAAGATCTGAGCATCAACTTTGGGATCACTGAGATGATCCAGCAAGCAGGCATGATCTCGGGCGCGGAGAAGGTTTCATTGAGAAGTGAAAAAGCGCCATCTGCAATAGCCAAAGCCTTGAAGCTACCCGAATCCGGGATTGTGATTGTGCTGGAGCGTGTCCGCACGGCAAACCAACGCCCGGTTGTCTGGAGCCAGGATATCATTCCTGATGAAGTATTAGGAGATCACGCTATCGAGCCGCTATTTCTTGAGACCCGTTCCTTATACCAATACCTCGAGACCTACCTGCAAATTCAAATCTCGCATGGTATAGCTAAAATCCGGCCAGTCGCAGCTTCTGCAGAGATCGCCGACAGGTTGAATATCCACAAAGGCACCCCATTGTTGCGTATCGACCAGACCGACTACGATGCCAGTGAACGGCCTGTGCTGCATTCGATCGAGCACCACTTACCGGACGCATTTGTCTTCATCGTCAACCGGCGCGGGCCGCACTGATAAAAAAAGTAGGAGTATCAACCACAAAAGGAGGCGTCTATATGTCTTCATATACAGGAAAATGCATCCGGATGAACCGCCTGCTCGAGGCGGAAACCAATACCTGCTTGATCGTGGCGATCGACCACGGCATGACCTCACCCATTTTCCTGGATGGGCTATACGATACCAGTAGCCGGGTGCGGGAGGCCATTGCTGGAGGCGCCAACGTCCTCATGCTAGGCCGAGGGGTCGTCAAACAATATGTACATCATTTTTCTCGTACCACCTCGCTGGCATTGATGCTGACTGCTTCAGCTGCTGGCAAACCCTCAGGTGCGATGATTACTCCTATCAGCTCGGTAGAAGAAGCGTTGCGCTCCGGGGCGGATGCTGTAGTCATCTATGTTGCCCTGGCGGGTGAAAACGAGCCTGAAGCGATCTCATACCTTTCCAAGATCGGCGAGACTTGCGAGTTCAAAGGCATGCCGCTCATCGCTGAGGCCGAATATCCAAACGCCTACCAAAGCCTGGATCAGATGAACCAGGAGCTTGGGGTGGATTACCTCAAGCGCAACGCCCGCCTTTGCGCCGAGTTGGGGGCAGACATTGTCAAAGTGAACTGGAGTGGGGATCAAAAGTCATTCGGAGAGATCATCCGCGCTTGCAACAAGCCCGTCGTGTTGGCAGGAGGCTCGCTCATCAGCGACGGAGAGCTGCTCACCCGCATGCAGCAGGCGCGTGATGTGGGGGGAGTAGGTTGTTCGGTCGGTCGCAACGTTTTCCAACACCAGAATCCTCAGGCCATGACTGCCGCGATCAGCCGTATTTTCCGCGACAGGTGGCCAGCAAAACAGGCGCTGGAAGAGTTGCAGTCTAAATTAGGCGGGTAAGAGAGAAGAGATGCACACGAGGCGTGTGTTTGGAGTGCACCTTTGAGGACAGA
>Ga0153916_10002475_pt1 | contig 13507 bp, 8 predicted proteins | sample Opewatmetagenome_FD_109642 | JGI IMG/M metagenome (GOLD analysis project Ga0153916, IMG submission 109642) | Freshwater wetland microbial communities from Ohio, USA - Open water 3 Core 3 Depth 4 metaG | ecosystem: Environmental > Aquatic > Freshwater > Wetlands | place: USA: Ohio, Lake Erie, Old...
CGGATGGACCTCCTCCCGATTGGAAACTGTCTTTTCAAGCGGGAAATTCATCGCCGGGTGTAATTTAATCGCCAGGTTGGGCTCGGTGCGCGAATAATCCGGCAAGGGAAAGGGATGTTCGCTTGCCGTCAGCTGCCATAAGTTCCGCTTACCCTCGATTGGCCACAGGTTTTCAATGGTTGCATAATCCAATACCCGCAATGGGCAGGCTGCCACACAGCTTGGTGGCAGACCGGCATCGAGGTTATCATAGCAGAAGTCGCATTTGGTCATGATTCCTCGAGCTGCATCGTACTGCGGAGCGCCATAGGGGCACGCCCAGGCACAGTAGCCGCATCCGATGCACCTGGAGGTATCCAGCAGCACGATACCATCCGGGCGCACAGTATATGCGTCGGTCGGGCAAACCCCGGCACATTTGGGATGGGTGCAATGATTGCAGGCTATGGATATATAGTAAGCAAATATGTTATTTTCCCACGCACTACCGCTAGTTTGCCATTCCCCGCCGGATATTTCAACCACCCGTCTCCAAAGAATCCCTTCCGCTAGCCTGTTCTTATCCTTGCAGGCTTCCTGGCAGGTCTTGCATCCGGAGCAGGCGCTTGCGTCAAAGCTGAATGCGTAAGTCATGGCCAAGGAATCCCGCGGAACCCGTTCACAGTTCCTTTGTTCTACCTGAGAGTATTTTTTGGGTGGCTTTTTCGACTTCAACCATGATCGTGTGCTGCGTCGAGGCGAACGCCAGTGGAGTCCAGCGATGCGAGGTCAGCACATTGATATTGCCGCCGCGGTCGATACCTTTTGTGTCAGGGTCCCACCAGGCACCCTGGGGGATATCAACCACGCCAGGCAGGATGCGCTTTGTCAGGCGGGCACGGATCACCAGCGCGCCGCGCTCGTTCCACACGTGCACCAGGTCCCCATCACTGATTCCCCTGTTAGCTGCATCGATAGGGTTGATGAAGATGCGCTGGGGGAATGCTTCCCGCAGCCAGTCATTGTTGGCGTGTGTCGAATGGACCCTGGCGAGACTATGATGCCCGATCGCCTGGAGGGGGTATTGCTTAACCTCAGGCTTCCCTAAGGTACAAGGATTCTCCCCATCAGTGTCAAACGGGTTCTCCCATTCAGGTATATATTTAGGCACGGCCGGGATTTCATCCGCTTTACCCAGGTCAAATAGCGTTTTTGAAAAAATCTCGATCTTGCCACTGGGCGTATTCAGCGGGTATTTTTGTGGATCATTGCGGAAATCCGCCAAGGCTACCGCAGGCCGTGTGACTGGTTTTGAGTAGGCACCCAGGTTTTGTTCGAGAAAGGTCTCCAGGCTGGGCAGGTCGGGAAAACTTGTTTCCCTGTAACGCTCAAGGCACCATTCCACCCAGGCTTTCTCGTCACGACCTTCGGTGTAAGCCTCTCCAAAGCCGAGGCGCTCTGCCAGATCGGCACAGATGCGGTAATCACTCTTACATTCACCGGGCGGTTCAACCAGTTTCGGCTGCAGGATGACCTCATCACCATACTTCCAGCCGACCTCCACGCCCCAGGTCTCGAACTGGGTGCAGGCTGGCAGGACGATATCCGCAAACTGAGCCGTGGGGGTGAGGAAATTATCTTGCACAACGATGAATTCGACCTTCGCCTCATCCCTTAGTATCGCTGCCGAGCGGTTGACATTCGCGTGCTGGTTGATCAGGCAGTTGGTAGCGACCGCGTAAATCAGCTTAATGTCGCTTGTTAGCTGCGAGCAGCCTGTTACCCCCTCTTCTGCGGTTAGTTCGTGACCCCGCAAGACGGCTTCACTCCACAGGAAAACCGGTATGCTCGCTTTGACTGGATTCTCCTCGATTGGGAAAATCGTCCAAGACGCGCCTCCATCGGGGGCTTGAGTGCCTAATCCACTCGCCCAGCCGCCGGGGATACCCACATTGCCGGTAATCGCCGCCAATACGCAGCCCGCACGTACCACTTGTTCGCCATAAGCCCGGCGTTGCATGCCGTACCCCTGGTAGAGCACCCCAGGTTTTTGGGTGGCATATTCACGTGCAATGCGAGTGATGGTTGCCGCCGGCACGGCCGTGATGGCTTCAGCCCATTGAGGCGACTTAACTACACCATCGCGCATGCCGAGAAGGTAATCGGAGTACGATTCAGCCGTTTCTGCCCCCGGGGGCATCTGGGAGGCATCCCAGCCTATGCAGTGGGTTTGTACGAAATCGGCATCGTACAATCCTTCCGTCAGCATGACGTAAGCCATGGCACTCATCATCGCCGCGTCTGTGCCAGGCCGGATGGGGATCCACTCATCCGCTAAAGCGGCCGCAGAAAGCGAGTGGCGTGGATCGATGCAAATCACCCTGGCACCATTCTCGCGCGCCAGTTTTATGAAGTAATCGCTGTTGGTGCCATCGCGCATTTCGGCGGGATTCCAGCCCCACATGATGATGTAGCGGCTGTTGAGCCAATCCTGGCGCTGGTTGCCAGTGACCAACGTCCCATAAACGGTGGGAGTGGCGATATTGATCGCACCCCACGAATAAGAGTTGTAAATGCCCAGGCATCCACCGAAAAGGTTCATCAGCCGGCGTGCCGTATGCGAGCCGTTGAGCTGGTTGTAGCTGCCTGTCCCGTAAGGTATGAAGAGCGCCTCGTTGCCATATTGTCCTTTAACCCTCTGCATTTGGTTAGCCACAATGTCGAGGGCTTCTTCCCAGGTGATGCGCACGAATTTGCCTTCTCCACGCTTTCCCACCCGTTTGAGTGGGTGCAGCAACCGATCGGGGTGGTATTGGCGGCGCAAGTAAGCCCGTCCACGCGCGCAGGCACGCAACTGGGGTGTGGCCAGGCTGTCTGGCCGGTCGTCCGTATCCAGGCGGGTTATTCGACCATTATCTATGTATGCAATGAGCAAGCATCGCCCACCGCAATTGTGCGCTGGGCAGCCAACATGGACCCTCGAGAGGTCATGGTCCTTTGATTCTGAGACGGGATGGTTTGTTGTAGCTGATCTTACTGCTTTGGGCTGGAGCCATTTCATGGCCTCAGTATATTGTATCTTGCTGGTTGAGAGAAGTGACAGAGGTCACATTAAAATAAAAGACCAGGATGATACCACCCTGCCTGGTTTACTCCAGCATAGTTTGTTGAATTTGCATTGTGTGCTGTGCTGTGTCCCACTTGAGGGTATTGGCTCAATCAGCTTTGCACATTGTTTCCATTGCAGATTGCCTTGTTTCCCTCCTGGATTGGTTTTACAATATATGCTCCATCCTGGGAACGAGAGATCAATCCTGGAAAGCAAATGAATCTGTTGACGATGAAATCCTGTATGATGGGATGAAGTAACTGTCAGGAAGGTTATGGTGTGTTTGAGAGTACGTCGCATCACGATCCAGGAATTTTTTCGTAAAAGCCCTATTCATCCGTTTTTCCTGGCCACCTATCCAATTGTCAGCCTGCTGGCATTTAATATCAGCCAGATCTATACGAATGATGCCCTCAAGCCCATTCTGATTGCCTTATTCTCGACGGCAATCATCCTGGTTGTGCTGAGGGTCATCAGTCGTGATTGGCAGGTTGCGGGATTACTGACCAGCATGCTGGCGATTTGGTTCTTCGTGTACGGGCACCTCTACAACCAATTGAAGGGACTTAGTTTGATGGGCATAAATATCGGCCGTCACCGTTATCTGTTGGTGGTCTGGACGGCGATCATCCTTGCTGTAACTATCTGGCTGGTGAAGAAAATTCGCACCAATCACAACCTGACATTAGGTCTTAACATCGCATCCGCCATCTTGCTCAGCCTATCCATTATCCAGGTCGGGGCATTCCACCTGCGCAATCTTTTTTATCCCCAAACCCTCACTACTGCCAGTGAGGATGCATTAATTTCATGGACGAAACAGTCTTCCTTGCCTGATATCTACTTCATCATCCTGGATGGGTATGCGCGTTCAGATGCTTTGGCGCAGGTCGAGGGTATCGATAACACTGCCTTCCTCGATAGTCTCCGGCAGTTAGGGTTCTATGTGGCCGGCTGCTCCCAGAGCAACTACACCAGGACGCTCCTTTCTCTGACCTCGACCTTCAACATGGAATATCTGCAGGCCCTCAACCCGCAGCTCAAGCCTGATCAAGACACTTCCTGGCTCGTTCCTTACCTGAAACACAGTATCGTCAGGCAACAACTGGAGCAATTAGGGTATAAGACCATCGTTTTTCAAGATCCATGGGAAGCTTGGATATGGGATGATGCCGCCATCGTCTTTCGACCCACCGGGTCGGGTGTATTATCGAATTTCGAATACTTGCTCCTGAGCACGACGGTAACGCGGGTTTATTTAGACGAGCGCGAAGCAGAAAGCACAAAAATTGCTTACTATACCAATTATGTGGACACGCTTTATACCCTGGATCAGTTTCAGACCGTCCCCAGTATTTCGGGACCCAAGTTTGTGTTTGTCCATCTGATGATCCCCCATGCGCCCTTTGTATTTGGACCTGATGGCGAGTATATCGACATCCAACCCTATGACACGGTGAAAAATTTATACACTGCCGAAGATCATAAGCGGGGTTATACCGCTGCGGTAGCTTATATCAACAAGAGGATGCTTGAGATTATCCCCAAGCTTATTCGGGAATCCAATACCCCACCTGTTATTATCCTCGCCGGAGATCACGGAACGGGGTATTCAAATACCGTCACCCAGAACCTGGAGGCATTCTTTACCCCAGAATCACAAGTGACTTTTTACCCGGACATCTCACCAGTGAACATATTCCGCCTTCTGTTCGCTTCATACTTCAACGGCAACTTCGGGCTATTGCCGGATCGCAGCTACTTCTCAGCTGAAGGCCAGTATTTTAATTTTAAAGAAATTCCTGATGAATGTGAAGAGCATTGAGTTTTAGTATTGATGCGCGGCTCAATTGACGGGATTAAGTTTTAGTTCTTACCTCATCGCCAATTCAATTGCCTGATCCAGGTTCAGTTTTTCACCCGCTACCCATTCTTGTGTAAATGTGGCTGGGTCCAGCTGTTGCTGCAGCGTAACCTGGGTCTGGTCATACAGCGCCTGCTCGGGATCATATTCATCCCCAGACTCTTCTACAATATTATTGTGGATTCAATATCCGCCTATAGGTGTTTGATTAAATCATAAAATAGCTAGCGGAACCTGAGGAGCAAATTAAAAAACCCTGAATAAGGTTTTTTAGCTTACATCAGCATTATTATTGTGCCCCCAACGAGGTTCGAACTCGTGTTTCGGCCTTGAGAGGGCCGCGTCCTGGGCCACTAGACAATGGGGGCAGAAAGCGTCGAAATTTTACCATCACCCTGAGGCTTCGTCAATTATCTGGCTCTTAGCCATAGCTCGCAATTATTCGGGAATGACGCAGCTTCACACGCACACGCTGGCTTATTTATTCCATTGCTCGTAAGCTGGGTTGGCGCAAGAGCACCCACAGGACAAAAAGCATCAAGATCGCAGCACTGATGATCACCGTATTAGGTTCTCCGATCTTCTCGGCTGCCCATCCTGCAATTAATGAGCTCAGTGGAAACGCGCCGAAAAAGAAAAAGGTATAGATGCCCATCACCCTACCGCGCATCTCGTCCGCGATACGGCTTTGAACCATCGCGTTGGTCATATTCAGCACCATCATCGTAGCAAAGCCCCCAAATGCAATGACTATCAGGGAGGGGATTAGAGAACGCATATACGCGAATACGACCATCATGATGGGTAACAGGAGGCTGTTGATCGTCCAAACTTTTCCACGGAACTTGATCCGCCCCATGGCAGCCACAGTCAATGCTCCAATGAGTGAGCCAAAGCCACGCGCGGCTTGCAGGAAGCCATTCGTGGTAGCATCACCTCCTAATACCGCTACAGCCCAGGCTGGGAGCAAGGTTACAAATCCGAAACCAAATATTGTGAAGATGAACAGGTCGATGATCAGCATTCGGACCGCCGGGTTGGTGAATACATACTTCATGCCATCCCGCATATCCCCGATCGTATTACCGTTGCTCGGGATAGGGACGAAAGGCTTCAACCTCATCAAAAGCAGTGCGATGATAACCGCAATGAATGAGATACCGTTGATCGTGAAACACCATCCTGGACCGACCCAGGCATAGATCAAACCACCGAAGGCTGGCCCTAAAACCAGGGCAGAGTTGAACATGGTTGAATTTAAGGCGATGGCATTGGTCAAGTCTTCCCGATCAACCATCTCCAATACAAAAGCCTGCCTGGCGGGGGCATCAAAAGCGTTGCTTATTCCCAGAAAGAAGGTCAAGATGAGGATGTGCCACCATTGTACGGTGTTAGAGAAAGTCAGGAACGCCAGGATGAATGCCAGGATCAGCATCGAGCTCTGGGTGATGACCATGAGGGTCCGTCTGGGCACCCGGTCTGCAATTGCCCCGGCATACAGGGTGAACAACCAGGAAGGGAGTCCATTGGCAAAGCTTGCGTATCCCAGATATTCTGGTGATTTGGTCAGCTGGTAGATCAGGTATCCTTGGGCGGTGGTTTGGGTCCAGGTCCCCACCAGCGAGATAAGCTGCCCGATGAACCACAAGCGATAATTTGGGTACCGGAGCGAGGCAAAAGTATTACCCACGCTGAACTGTTTCAACATACCAGCTGCGCGCAACGAGTTATTCCTCATCTGAGATTGCCAGCCATTGTGTAATTGGTGGCAGGTTGAGCAACATGATTATGGTGATGATCACCGCGGAGGAAAGGCACCAGATGCAGACAGCGCGGATGACAAATAACTCGAGGTATGTCAGGTAAATGGAAAACAGGGTTCCAAATAGAGCCATCCCATACATGGCTGGGCCGGCAATCCGGGAGAGCGCATCAGTCCTGAAGCGTCGCCAGATCCAGGTGAGCAGGATGGCAATATAACCAAGAGCTCCCAGCACTCCGACGGGTAATATCCCAAACAGCTTTGCATAGGGGCTGCTTTGAACTGCATTGCAGTCTCCTACCGGGCCGCACAAGGCACGCGTATGGGTGATCTCGACATACGTGAGGTAAATCGATGCTCCCAGGCCAATCAAGGAGAGCACAGGTATGGCGATATCGAGCCAACCTTTAAACTCACGCAAAGGCTTACCCTGAAAAGCACGCAGGATGCTCACAATGGCAATGATCAGGGCGACCCCCATGATGCCCATGACGATCCAGGCTAAAGCCATGCCGAGCGACTGGGTGCCTGTTGTAGTTTGCTCGACGAGTTGCATGGTTGGCTCAGCTGCAGTGAACGGTATTCCCTTCGGGAGCATTAGCCCCAAAAGAGGCAGATCCGGATACCCCACTCCACCTGAAGCTAAATATTGCTCTATCAAGCTGGATAGCTTGTTTTGAATCTCATCGACCCCAACCAATGCTGTGCGATCGATAAGCAAGAACGGCACCTCGACCTGTTCTTTGGCAAAGCCGAGGGATGCCCCGAGATTGTACAGGGAATCGATATCATCTGTTGTCACCAGTTCTATCGCCAGTAAACTCAATCGGGATTTATATTTATCCTTGATTGGAGGGAGTACGCTCGTCAATACCTGGGTGCAGTTTGGGCAGCCTCTTAGCCAAAAGAGGGCTGCATGGACCACAGGTTGGTCATCGTTAATCGAAGCAGCTTGCGTGCTGGCCGGAATACCAACCACCAGCAGCAGGATGGCGAAGAAAAGTGAGGTTTTATGCATCGTGAGTTCCGATTCAGCAAACATTACCCCTCGGACGTATGCGCATTAAAACCGAGGGGCTGATTATTAAGATTATAACGCCTTTAAAAACCAGGTGAATTATAAATTATTAATCTTCGGAAACAGGTCGGGCTGGAAGGGATATATAACTCATGCAAAATCCATCCAAAACATACGATACGCAATACCTGGGCTAATATTCAGCGTGTATTGCGTATCGTTGGATCAATATGATATTGTAGTCTCTACATCGGCAAGAAGTGCTTACACCTCGCCCTCATCCGGGCCGCTTTCTTCGACCGCGCCTCCAAAGCCCAAGGCGGTCTCGCCACTGGCAGCCCGCTCACGAACAGCCATCTCAATCTCTGAAGCCAGCTCATTGTGCTGCCGTAAGTAATCCTTGGCATTTTCTCGCCCCTGGCCAAGGCGTAATTCGCCATAGTTGAAAAATGAGCCACGTTTGGTGATGATCTCCATCGCCGTTGCCAGATCGAGCAAATCGCCAGCCTTGGAGATGCCCTCGTTATACATGATATCAAATTCTGCCGTGCGGAAAGGAGGCGCAACCTTGTTCTTCACCACCCGCACCCGGGTCCGGTTTCCGATGATCTCTGCTCCCAGTTTGATGGATTGGATCCGCCGGACATCTAAACGGACGGAAGCATAGAATTTTAATGCCATCCCCCCCGATGTGGTCTCAGGATTGCCGAACATGACGCCAATTTTCTGTCGTAGCTGGTTGGTGAAAATCACCGAGGTATTGGTTTGCTTGATCGCCCCGGAAAGTTTTCGTAAAGCTTGCGACATCAGCCGGGCTTGCATGCCCATTGTAGCATCACCCATATCCCCTTCGATCTCCGCCCGTGGGACTAGCGCAGCCACTGAATCGATCACGACCACATCGATCGCACCTGACCGCACCAGAGTCTCCGTGATTTCCAGAGCTTGCTCACCCATATCCGGTTGTGAAATGAGCAGGTTTTCCACATCTACCCCGCATCGTGAGGCGTAATTTGGATCAAGCGCATGCTCCATATCAATGTAGGCAGCTGTGCCACCTAATTTTTGTGCTTCAGCCACAATATGCTGGCAAATCGTTGTTTTCCCCGATGACTCAGGTCCATAGATCTCGGTGATGCGTCCACGAGGTATTCCACCCACACCTAAGGCTATATCCAACGACAGCGAGCCCGTAGGGATCGCTTCAACCAACAATTGATGAGCTTCTCCCAGGCGCATGATGGAGCCATCACCGTAACGCTTGGTAATATCCCCTAAGGCTTTATCCAGGGCTGCCTGGCGAGCCTCATCCATCTCGGGTGATTGCGTATCTGACTTTTTAACCATCTGAATCACTCCTCTATCAGTCAAAATGTATTTATAGTTTAGCACATATGTTCGACATGTCAAGGGGCTGGATATTCTGGTGGTTGGGGTGTGAAATCTTCACCGGGCGCGGGTGGCTGTTCAATCGAGATACCCCTGTACCCCCGAAAAGTGAAATAATTGACCATTCCCGGTTGCACCTCGATCTTAGCGCTGAAGTATATGCCTCCGAAGGCAATGCGCAGTAAATACGTCCCCGCAGGCATATCGCCGACCACCAGGTTCTCCTGATAATAGGCATCACTATTCACGGATGTTTTGCCGTACGACCAGGCGAACCAATTTTGCTCGGTTTGAACATCAGTGATGATAACCATCTGGTTGCTCAGCGGTAGCCCGCCTGTATTCATCACCCGGCCAGCGATCACCCCCCACCCCATGGGAGGCACCAGCCATAGCTCGGGGTTACGCGTGGAGAAAAAACTATTTTCTCCCACCCGTACCTCGAAGTGCAGGTGGGGTCCCGTGACCGTACCCGTCTCACCGACCAGGCCCAGGCGTTCACCCGCTTCCACATGCTGACCCTCAGCTACGTCAATCTGGTCCAGGTGTCCGTAGATGGTGTAAAGTATCTGGTTCTGATAACCGAAGTCATGCCGGATGGTAACTGCCAGGCCGTAAGGATCCGATGGATCTACCCCTCCCCGGTATACCCCATAACCAGCCCAGATCACCGTCCCCGCCCCGGCGGCCAGGACAGGCGTGCTTTTAGGCGCAGGGATGTCCACACCGGTATGTACCACATCTTCGAAAAATATCCCGCCATAGCGATAATCTGCCACCGGGGTATTGATCTCGTTTGCCGCAATCGGACTGGCGAAGTAAAAATGGTCGAATGGGGTGGGCGCCCAGGGAGTGGGATATAGAGGTGGTCTCCATCCAACCAGGGTATTCGCCTCTGGGTCGGGAGTTATGAATTCTATCCGGTCCGGTGCTTCGGTTGTGGTGGGCATGGGTGATGGGGACTCTGATGGTGAGGCTTGCGGGCTGGAGGTCGGACCATTGGTTGGGATGACAGGACTAAATTCAATGGTAGGTTCTTTGGTAGGTTCTTTGGGTCTGCTCGTAAAGGTTGGATAGGAGGGTATTGGGGTCAGGGCTGTATTTGGGCGCTGGCAGGCGCTGATAATTACTGCTAAGGCTGTAAGGCAAAGCAATGCTTTTACTCGCTCATGCCAGCCTGGAACCCTCGGGATATGTTTTATAAGCAACAGCCAGGGAAGTGGGTTGGTGTCTTGCTTTGTATCCAGGTCAGCCTCCCGGTGTAGGGGTTAAATATTGCAGCAGCTGAGGCATGGTTGTGTAGGTTGGGGTCGTCAGGCTGGGCGTGAATGTTGGGCGAGGGGAGGGCGTCATGGTGGGTGTTGGCGAGACATACCAGCGCGAGGTGGGTGTGAACGTGCGCGTAGGAGGTACGACTGCTGTGGGAGTGATCAATGCTTCCGGGGGATACAGCTCTAGCATCGCTGATTGCCAGTCTGTTTCATCCATCAAGGCAAATTCGTTGAAGCGTGCCGCTGGATATGAAGCTCGCCAGGTTGAGAGAGCAGGCAGACGTTCCCACCCATAATAATAAGCCCGTTCGGTAAAATCGATCCAATAGCCGCTTGGGATGGAATCCTGCATACCTCCACCCTGCTCATAAGCGGTGGTGTTTCCATTGTTGCGGGCATTAAAGTCCCAGGGTTGATCATGCAGGGGAATACCTGCCGATCCATCCTGAGATAGTGCCCGCAGGTAGATCCGCCAATAGGTTTCAGAGCCAAAATCCTCGCGCACCACCACTAGCCAGCCGGCATTGATGGGGAGAGTGTTAACTGCAACCGCTCGCCCGGTATATAACCAGTCATCTCCCATGCCGGGTTCCAGGGGGGAAGTGAGCGGGACATACGCATTTTCCAGGTTGGAGAGGTAATCCCAACCCGTTTCGCTGGCGATCCGGGTACGCAGGGCTTGAAAACTCTCATCAGCCACATCGTGCAGGTAGGGATGCGGTGCCTCAACCCCGCTTAACTGTGGAAGCTGGTATCGCCCGCCATTCTCGTCTGGTGGGGATGTAATTATGGATGAATACAAGGGAGTGGGAGACAGCTGAGCTGCCAGCTGGTATATTGCTTGCAAGGGTGAGGCTAAGGCTACCTTCCCCCAGCTGATTCCAGAAACGTTTCCCGGTAACGGGATGGCAGGGAGCACCAATCCACGATAAGTCTTCCGATAAGCGGTCAGGTAGGTCTGGTTGGGTGCCTGTAATAGGGCTAGGATGGTCTCGCCATCTGCACTCCAGGTCGGCCAGTCTCCGTTCCCCAGGATTTGCTGCTTCATTGGAGTCTGGGTTGTATTTGCCTCAGTGTTTGACGGCAGCTCCTGTAGGAGCAGGTTGCGCATGCCATCTCTTTCACTCGCCCATACCAGGGAAGTTCCATCAGGTGACCAAATGGGATGGGTATCTTTGCTGTTGGGGCTCTGGCTGATATCCTGAAAGCGTTGCTCTTCGCTCTTGTCCAGGTCAGCCAGCCAGATTTCGTCCTCACCACTGCGGTTGGAAACAAACACGATCTGCCTGCCATCTGGAGACCAGGCAGGACTGAAATCCGCCGCCGGGTTAGTTGTCAGTTGGAGCGAATCCTCACCAGCAACGACAGATTGGATCTTGAGCTCCAGGTTTTCGTTGATATGTGCTTCATAAACCAGCCATTTGCTGTCAGGTGACCAGGCTGGTGCAGCTTCGTATTCGAGCGTATCCGTCAGGCGCGTGATGCTTCCGCTGTTCAGGTCAAGCAGGTAGATATCCCAATATCCATTACGGTTGGAGGCAAAGGCAACCGCCTGCCCATCCGGGCTGATGGCGGGGGTAATGTCATCCCACGGGCCATAGGTCAGTCTGGTGAGGGGCAGAGGCTGGCCCGCTCCAGTTGCCTCTGGTTGGTAGGCAAAGAGATGCGTATTTCCACCCTCATCCAATGCCAGGATGATCAATCCTTGGTTAATGGACAGTGTGCCAATCGGTTGAGGGCTGGCAGTGGCGGACGCTGGGATGGATGTAGCGGTTGGCTGAGCAGTAGGAGAGACGGTCGGTTGTCTTGTGACGGTAAGCGTGGGTGCAATATCGGTCACTGTTGCTTCCAGGTGAGTTGGGGAAGGATCCTGGACGATCAGCTGACCTGCGAGGCCGGGCAATTTCCTGATTCGGCTAATCCCGAAAGCCAATCCACCCAAGACGATCAGGTTGATCAACCCTAGCACCACTACACCTGTAGGAGTGATGCGTATCGTCCACCCTACCCTTCGACGTCGTAAGCGTGAAGGCTGAGATGAGCTGGGGGATTCTGATTGGCCGGACATAATATTTGGCAGATGCTATTTTAACCGATGCAAGAAATGTGCACAGGTGCTGGAAGGGTCGCTCGTCGAAGGCTGTGCGCTTGAGCTGGGAAGTGATACCTGCTAGGCCAGGCAGGCCACTGTGGATACTTTGCTCGCCGATGCGACCATCTTATATGGTCAGGGGCCGGCATTGCCTTCAACGATCCGGTGGTGGTGTGGTGAAGGAAGCCTCATGGTGGTCGACGATCATTGGCTCAGGGATTGCGACTTCCTCCTGGGTCTCACTGGGTTCAGGCAGTCTCTGATAATAGACACTGATTTCGATCCGGTACTGGCTGCCTGGTGTTGAGGCGCGCAAGTGCATAACGACTTCCATTTTAGGTAACACCGCCTCCAGGATGCAGGAATGGGCAACTTCCTTCCCCGATGGATCGAAGATGGTCACCTCGATGTTCGGTCGTTTCATAAATGGGCTCAGCTCGAGGTTGAGTTTCACCTTGTTCCCATTTAGGATGGGAGTAATTTTCAATTTGCGTAGGCGTACTTCTTCCGGTGGCAACCGGGGTTCACTGGATTCTTGTAAAAATATATCCATAGACTACAGATTGCATGGCACGTCAGATAATTATCGAATTATACCCGGCGTAGATTGGTACCATTTGGATGATCACGATAATGGACGCAACATGTACACTTGAAGAGTAAAGACATTTTCTATGCGATCTCCCGGCACTCCATGTAAAAGCGCTTCTCATGGGCTTCACCCATGGAAAAGGTCTTGCGGGGTAGGGCACCATCCAGGATGACGGTCTTGAACAGATCGCTTTTATTCATTCCTGGCAGATAGAAGGCAATATTGCCAGGCACCTGGCCGAGCTTACTGACCACCTCATCCCCATGCACGTAGTCAATCCTTTCTGCTCCACCATTCTTCAAAAAATCATCCAGGAAAGCCTGAAGTGTGCCCACGGGCAGGTTGGATGAGGGGTTGGTGATCTCCACAAATCCAAAGCCTTGAGGCGAGACAACCCCAATGCGTTGAGGGTTGCCCGCAGATTGGGAGAC
>Ga0153916_10002476_pt1 | contig 13504 bp, 14 predicted proteins | sample Opewatmetagenome_FD_109642 | JGI IMG/M metagenome (GOLD analysis project Ga0153916, IMG submission 109642) | Freshwater wetland microbial communities from Ohio, USA - Open water 3 Core 3 Depth 4 metaG | ecosystem: Environmental > Aquatic > Freshwater > Wetlands | place: USA: Ohio, Lake Erie...
CGACGGGCTGTCGCGCAAAGGGCCGCGCCCGCAGGAGGCGAGCTGGTACTACAGCCAGCCGCAACTGGAGGTCCGCGGCACGATCGAGCGCGGCCGCGGCAAGGAGACGGTCGGCGGCAGCGCGTGGCTCGATCACGAGTGGTCGAGCGCCTACCTCGCGCCCGAGGCCGCAGGCTGGGACTGGTGCGGAATCAACCTCGACGGCGGCGGCGCGCTGATGGCGTTCCGCATGCGCGGGAAGAACGGCGGGGTGGTCTGGGCAGGCGGAACGCTCGAACAGCGACCCGGGAACAAGTCGGCCTTCAAGCCCGCGCAGGTCTCCTTCGTCCCGTTGCGCGAGTGGGAATCGCCGCGCACCGCGGTCGCGTACCCGGTCGCGATGCGCGTCACCGCCGGCGGCCAATCATGGGACCTCGAGCCGCTGATGGACGACCAGGAGCTCGACTCGCGCGCCACCACCGGCACGATTTATTGGGAGGGCGCCGTGCGCGCCATGCAAGCAGGAAAGGAAGTCGGGCGCGGCTACCTCGAGTTGACCGGCTACTGGAAAGCGCTGCAGATGTAGCCCGGGCTTGTTACATTAGGCTCGATGCCGAACTTGAATGTCGGGGCGCAGGGATGAGCGTTCTACTCAACGCCCTGCGCAGCGCTCTGGCGAACCTGCGGCGATCCTCCGGAAATCGGCAGACCGACGATGGCCAAGCTGGCCACGCGTCCAATGCCATCTGGTTTGCTGAACGTTTTCCTCAGCTGAAAGACTTTGCTCGATCGTTCGAGGCGAGCAAGAAACTGCTGCTCGAGCCTTACGCGGAATATGTCAGCACCGTCTCGAGCCCGCTCTGGGCGCTTTCACATCTGAGCGCGGCGTTCTGTCATGCCTTGTGCTGCAGGCTGGCGCCCGCAAGGATCCTGGACCTCGGCAGCGGCTTCAGCTCGTACGTGCTGCGCTCGTACGCCCGCACAGCGGACAACCCATGCATTGTCCACTCCGTGGACGATAGCCAGGATTGGCTGGACAAGACCCGTGAATTCCTGCGTGGGAAAGACCTCCCGCTGAGCGACCTGTTCCTGTGGCGGGACTACAAGGCCATGGCAAACAATAGATTCGACCTGATCGTGCATGACCTGGGAGGCACGCTCGACGTCCGGGTCCAGGTGCTGAGCGAAGCGCTGGGCTATTGCGTGCCATCCGGGATGGTCGTGCTGGATGACCTTCACAAACCGGACTATGAACAGCTCGCCTTGAGGGCATGTAATGCATCCGGTTTTCGTCTGGTATACATGGAGAGCGAGACCACCGATCAGTTCGGTCGTTTCGCCGGGCTGGCTATGCCGAAATGAACAAGCGCGGCGCTCCTTCAGGCGGTGCGCGCGGATACCGAGCCCACGTTCCGCAAGCACCGTCAGGCGGACGCCTTGGCCTTCCCGATGTTTGCCCACGTCGCGCTGGCCACTGCGTGACCATCGCGCGTGGGAGCGGCTGGCGACCTTATTTCTTCTTCTTGCCGCGCGCCTTGCGCGTCTTCTTGGCGGGCCGGCGCGCCGCGGCCTTCTTCTTCGGCTTCGCCTTCGCCTTGGCTTTGGCCTTCCGCCGGGCAGGCCTCGGCGGGTTGATCTCGACGACGGCTTCGCCGGAAATCGGGTCGGTGACGCCGAGCCCGCCGCCGAGGTCCTCGAGCATGTCGCGGAAGCCGTCCAGTAGCGCGATCATCTGCGGCCGCGCGTTGACGATGTCCATCATGCCGCCCCACTCGGCCAGGAAACAGAAGGCTCGATCGCCGGTCTTGATGAGCGCGCCGCGCCGGAATCCGGCCATGTCCTGCCCGGCGCCGCGGTGCTTGGCGACGAAGGCTTCTTCCTGCCCGGGCTTTACTCGAAAGCGAACCACGTTGAAGGCGGTCATGACGGTTCTCCTCCCTGGGTGACCTGCCCTGGCCGACGAGCCGGGGCCGGATGCGCTTTATACATCACCGACAACCGACCGGCCAGTGGGCGATGCCCGGCGGCCTCTACTTCCAGGCCCACACGGGCTGCTCGAGGTGGGCGACGCGCGTGGCGCGGCCGTGGAGCGCGATTTCCATGAACTGGTACATGACCGCGGCCGTCGGCGCGTGGATCGTGGTGCCGAGCAGGGGGTAGCGGATGACCGGCCGGTCGCTTTCCGGGATCGCGACGAATTCCGGTCCCCGGCCCAGGTCGGCGAGCGGCACGCGGTAGATCCTCGCCACCTCGGCGGGATTGGGGACGAGCTCGATGCCGGCCGGGAGCCAGGCGACGAGCGGCGTGATGAGGTAGCCGGAGCGCGTCGGGTAGTCGTCGAGCCGGCCGAGGAACGCGTCCTCGGCGAGCTCGAGGCCGATCTCCTCGAGCGCCTCGCGGCGCGCGGCGTCGAGCGCGGATTCGCCGGAGTCGACGCGGCCGCCGGGCAGCGCGAACTGCCCCGCGTGCGTGCTCAGGTGCTCGGCACGCCGGGTGAGGACGAGCGCCGCCTCGCCGCGGCCGTCGTCGGTGACCACGACGCACACCGCGGCGCGCTTCAGGGCGCGCTCCTCGAGCGGCGCGTGCTCGAGCCGCGCGAGGTTCGCGGCGAGGCGCGCGCGCAGGGCGGCGTCGAAGGCGACCGGCTTCATATAGTGACGCGCATTATGAATGCTATCCTCGCGCGCATGCCGTTTCTGACCGCGGCCGGCCACCGGCTGGAATACGAGTGGATCGACGCCTCCGGCGCGGGCCAGCCGACGATCGTGTTCCTGCACGAGGGCCTGGGCTCGCTCCGCCAGTGGCGCGATTTCCCGCTGCGCCTGGCGCGCGCCACCGGCTGCGCGGCGCTCGTCTACAGCCGCTACGGCTATGGCCACTCGGACGTCCTCGAGGAGCCGCGGCGCAGCGTGCGCTTCATGCACGAGGAGGCGCTCGAGGCGCTGCCCGCAGTGCTCGCCGAGCTGGGGGTGCGCGCGCCAGTGCTCGTCGGCCACTCCGACGGCGCCTCGATCGCCATCATCTATGCGGGCGCCGGCCACCCCGTGCGCGCGCTGGCGCTGATGGCGCCGCACGTGTTCGTCGAGGAGATCTGCATCCGCAGCATCGAGCAGGCGAAGCGCGAGTTCGAGACCACCGACCTGCCGCACAAGCTCGGGCGCTATCACCGCGATGCGCGCCGCACGTTCTTCCTGTGGAACGACGTCTGGCTCGATCCGGAGTTCCTCGACTGGAACATCGAGGAGGCCCTGCCGGGCATTTCCTGCCCGGTGATGGCGATCCAGGGGCGCGAAGACCCCTACGGCACCATGGCGCAGCTGCAGTCGATCGCGCTCAAGGTGAAGGGGCCCTGCGAGCTGGTCGAGCTGGAGCGCTGCGGCCACAGCCCGTTCCGCGACCAGCCAGACAAGACGCTCGCCGCGCTCGCGCGCTTCGTCGGCGGCCTCGCGGTATCCTAGCGCGCATGAACGCCGCCGCGCGCACGCTGCGCCAGGACGCCAGGGTGATCGGGCTGATCTCGGTCGCCCACGGCCTGTCGCATTTCTACCAGCTGGTGATCGCGGTGCTGTTCCCGCTGATCAAGGACGACCTCGGCGTGTCCTACGCCGCGCTCGGCGCCACCACGGCGCTGTTCTACACCGTGTCGGGCGTGTGCCAGACCGCGGCCGGCTTCATGGTCGACCGCTACGGCGCGCGCCGCGTGCTGGTCGCGGGGCTCGCGCTGTGCTCGGCCGGCGTGTTCCTCGCCGGCGTGGCGCACAGCTACCTCGCGCTGGTGGTGGCGGCCGCGGTGGCGGGCGTCGGCAACAGCGTGTTCCACCCGGCGGACTTCGCGATCCTCAACGCGCGCGTCGAGCAGCGGCGCCTGGGCTACGCGTTCAGCTTCCACGGCATCGGCGGCACCATCGGCTGGGCGCTGGCGCCGGCGTTCAGCTACGGCGTGTCGGCGCTCTACGGCTGGCACGCGGCGCTGATGGCCTCGGCCGCGCTCGGCGTACTGATGCTCGCGCTGATCCTCGCCGCGGGCGATTCGCTGGCGGTCGAGCGGCCGCACGCGGCGGCGAAGGCGGCCGCGGCATCGTCGCTCGCGGCCGACGTGCGCGTGCTGCTGCAGACGCCGGTGCTGATGTGCTTTTTCTTCTTCATGCTGCTGGCGGCGGCGCTGATCGGCGTGCAAAGCTTCGGCGTCGCCGCGCTGATGGACTACTACCGCGCGCCGGTGGCGGCGGCCTCGGCCGCGCTCACCGCCTACCTGATCGGCTCGGCGGCCGGCATCCTGTTCGGCGGCTACGTCGCGGGGCGGACCGCGCGCCACGACCTGGTCGCCGCCGCGGGGATGGCGGGCAGCGCGTTGTGCATGCTGACGGTCGCGCTCGACGCGCTGGCGCCCGCGCTGCTCGCGCCGCTGCTCGCGCTGTCGGGCTTCCTCTCGGGCACGACCAACCCCTCGCGCGACCTGCTGGTGCGCGCCGCGACGCCCAAGGGCGCCGCCGGCAAGGTGTACGGCTTCGTCTACTCCGGGCTCGACGTCGGCTCGATGGCGGTGCCGGTGCTCTACGGCTGGCTGCTCGACCGCGGGTTGCCGCAGGGCGTGTTCTACGGCGTGTTCGCGCTGCTGCTGCTCACCGTGCTCACCGTGCTGCAGCTGCCCGAGAAGGGCAGGCGCGTGCAGATCCAAGGCGTGCAATGACCACGCTGCGCGGCAAGGTGGCGCTCATCACCGGCGGCAACGGCGGCATCGGCCTGGGCATGGCCGAGGGGCTGGCGCAGGCGGGTTGCGACCTCGTCATCTGGGGCAGCAACGCGGACAAGAACGCCGCCGCCGAGAAGATCCTCAGGGCGCACCCGGTGCGCGTGCTGGCGCAGCGCTGCGACGTCGCCGACGAGGCGCAGGTCGAGGGCGCGTTCGCCGAGGCGCTGAAGGCGATGGGGCGCATCGACGGCTGCTTCGCCAACGCGGGCGTGAGCCAGAAGCACGGGCCGTTCCACGAGCTCGCCACCGCCGAATGGAAGCGCGTGCTGGGAGTGAACCTCGACGGCGCGTTCTACACGCTGCGCGCCGCGGCGCGCCACATGGTCGAGCGCGCAAGGGCTGGCGACGCCGGCGGGCGCCTGGTCGGCATGGCGAGCACGGCGGCGGTGCACGGCGCGGCGCGCGCCGAGGCCTACGCCGCGAGCAAGGGCGCGATGATCGCCATGGTGCGCGCGCTGGCCGTCGAGCTCGCGCGCTACAAGGTGACCGCGAACGCGATCCTGCCCGGCTGGATCGAGACCGACATGACCGCGCGCGCCATGGGCGACGAGAAGTTCGCCGGCGCCGTGATGCCGCGCATTCCCGCGCGGCGCTGGGGCCGCAAGGAAGATTTTGCCGGCATCGCCGTCTACCTGATGAGCGACGCGAGCAGCTACCACACCGGCGACAGCCTCGTCGTCGACGGGGCCTACACCATCTTCTGAGCTACTGCCGGTAGTCGACGCCGCGGCGCTCGAGCATGCGCAGCAGCGCCGGCCAGTCCTTGTGCAGCGAAGGCCGGTCGTCGCGGTGGAACTGTCGATCGGCGGTCGTCGCGGCGCCGTCGGACATCAGCAGCACGTTCTGCATGCCGCCGGCCATGGCGTCGATCTGGATCTGGCAGGCGCAGTCGAGGTAGTACATCACCTCGAAGGCCTCGCGCACCGTCTCGCCGAGCGCGAGCAGGCCGTGGTTCCTGAGGACCATGGCCTTCGAGGTCCTGCCCAGGTCGCGCGCCATGCGCGTCTGCTCGTCCATGTCGAGCGCGATGCCCTCGTAGTCGTGGTAGGTGACCTCGGCCTGCACGCGCATCGCGTGCTGGCTGATCGGCAGCAGGCCGCATTTCATCGCCGAGACGGCGACGCCGGCGCGCGTGTGCGTGTGGATGACGCAGTTGATCTCCGGGCGCGCCCGGTGCACGCAGCTGTGGATCACGTAGCCCGCCTGGTTGATGCCGTAGTCGAGCGGATCGTCGAGGATCTTGCCCGCGAGGTCGATCCTGACCAGGTTGGAGGCCGTGATCTCGTCGAACATCAGGCCGTAGGCATTGATCAGGATGTCCTCGGTGCCGGGCACGCGCGCCGAGAAATGCGTGTAGATCAGGTCGGTCCAGCGGAACTGCGCGGCGAGCTGGTAGGCGGCGGCCAGGTCGACGCGCACCTGCCACTCCTCCTTGCTGACGCGCTCGCGCACCGCCGGGCGGGTGATGGAGTTGAGTTTGGACGCCACGATGGTCTCCGTGTTGACGTTTGCTGCGGATACTATAATCGAGCTGCCTTCATGCTGCTCAAACTCCTGAAAGCGTTGTTCGCGCGACGCCCGGCCGCGGCGCTGGCCGCGGCGCCGGCGCCGCGCGCGCAGCCGGTCTCGCAGCTCGCGGTCCTGTCGAAGCTCGCCTCGCTCGCCGGCGGCCTGCCGGTCACCGTGAGCGGCAAGGAGCGGCCCGCCGAGCGCGACGCGGGTGGCGCGAGCGCCGAATTGCCGATGACCGAGATCATCGCGCGCGCCAGCGCCCTGGCGAGCGACGCCCTGGAGCCGGCGAGCGAGGCGCGCGCGAGCGCCTTCACGCCGGCGTTCGCGCGCGCGGCGCGCCCTGGGCGCGGGCTGAACGTGCTGGTGTTCCACGTCGACCTGCCGGGCGACGCGACGCTCAATTACGTCGACGTCAAGTTCAATCCGCGGCATTTCGACTATCTCGAGATTCTGCGGCGCTTCATCGGCCGCATCCGCGCCCACTGCAGCGGGGCGACCGTGTACGTCGTGACCGCCGCCGGCTCGCGTTACGGCGCGCTGGCGGCGCCGGACGTCGCGCCGGTCGAGCTGCCGATCGACGGCACGCAGCCGATGTACGACCGCGCGACCGCGCTGCTCGCCTACGCGCGCTCGCCGGCGTTCGACCGCGATACCGTGTTCCTCGACAGCGACGCGCTCGTCAACCGGCCGCTGGAGGAGGTGTTCGCGCTCGGCTTCGACGTGTGCATGACCTATCGCGAGCACGAACGGCTGATGCCGGTGAACGAGGGCGTGATGTTCCTCGCATCGCGCCGCCCGCAGGCCGTGGTGCGCTTCCTCGAGCGGCGCCTCGCGACCTACGACCGCATCGCCGCGGACCCGTTCATCACCGGCTATTACGGCGACGTCCGGCGCTGGCGCGGCGGCCAGCTTTCACTCAATGCGCTCGCCGCCGGGGACATGCCCTGCTCGCCGTACCGGCGCGGCGAGATCGCCGGCGCGGCGGTGCGCTTCCTGCCTTGCGACACCTTCAACTTCGCGGTCGCCGAGGGCGAGGCCGCGAGCGCGGTGGATCGCCTCGATCAGCGCTACGTGGTGCACTTCAAGGGCTGGCGCAAGTACGCGTTCGGCCTGGCTGCGCAGGCCGAGCGCGCGGCGGCGCCGGGCGGCTGAACGTGTGCGGCGTCGCCGCGATGTTCGCGCCCGCGGGCGTGGCGGACGCGGAGCTCCTGCGGGCGGCCGTCGCGCGGCTCGCCGAAGCGCAGCGGCACCGCGGCCCGGACGGCGAGGGCGCCTGGAGCGACGGCCGGCACTGCGCGCTCGGCCATCGCCGCCTCGCGGTCATCGACCTGTCGCCCGGCGGGCGGCAGCCGATGAGCGACGCGAGCGGCCGCTACACGATCAGCTTCAACGGCGAGATCTACAACTTCCGCGAGCTGCGCGCCGAGCTCGAAGCCGCGGGGCAGCGCTTCCGCTCGCGCTCCGATACCGAGGTGCTGCTCGCGGCGTACGCGAAATGGGGCGAGGCCGCGTTCGCGCGGCTCGACGGCATGTTCGCGCTGGCGCTCTACGACGGCGTCGAGCGCTGCCTGGTGCTCGCCCGCGACCGCGCCGGCGAGAAGCCGCTGTTCTACGCGCGCCTGGGCGAGCGCTACGTGGTCGCCTCGGAGCTGCGCGCCATCGCCTCGCTGCCCGACGCGCCGTTCGAGCTCGACGCGCGCGCCGTGTTCGACTACTTGGCGCTGCGCTACGTGCACGCGCCGCGCACCATCCTGCGTGGCGTGCGCGCGCTCGAGCCGGGAACGATGCTCAGGATCGGCGCCGACGGCAGCCTGCGGCAGCGGCCGTACTACGCGTTCGACCGCGTGGTCGATCCCCTGCCGCGCTCGCCGGAGGAAGCCGGCGCCGCGCTCGAGGACGCGCTCGCGGGCGCGATCGAGCGGCGGCTGATCGCCGACGTGCCGCTGGGCGCGTTCCTTTCGGGCGGGATCGACTCCGGCCTGGTGTGCGCGGTCGCGGCGCGCCGGCTCGGGCGCGAGCTGCGCACCTTCTGCGCGGGGTTCGCCGGCGCCGAGGAGGACGAAACCGCGGCCGCGCGCCGCACCGCGGAGGCGCTCGGTCTGCCGCACCGGCAGTACGTGATCTCCAGCGACGACCTGCTCGCCACGGTCAGGTCCTTCGGCGACTGCCTCGACGAGCCGAACGGGGACCGCAGCTGCGTGCCGGTCTACCTGCTGGCGCGCGAGATGCGGCGCGAGGTGACCGTCGCGCTGTCGGGTGACGGCGGCGACGAGCTGTTCTGCGGCTACGGCCGCTACCTCGGATTCGAGGCGTCGCGCCGCGCCGCCGGGGCGCACGACGCGTTCGCCGCGCTCGCGCACTACTTCGAGCGCGCGCTGCCGGTGTTCGCGCCGACGCGCCTCGCCGGACTGTTTCCCGAGGAGCACGCGGCCTGGCGCGACGAGTTCCTCGCCGCCTATGCGCCGGTGTTCATGCGCGCGAGCTGGAGCGACGCGCAGCGGCTGAGCGTGCTCGACTTCCATACCTATCTGCCGGGCGCGGTGCTGGCCAAGGTCGACCGCATGAGCATGCGCCACGCGCTCGAGGTGCGAACGCCGTTCTTCGATCCCGGCGTGATGCAGCTCGCGGCCTCGCTCGAGCCGGGACTGTGCACCGCCGGCGCCGAGCTCAAGCCCGTGCTGCGCAGGCTGCTGGGGCGCTACCTGGACGAACGCACGCTCGAGGCGCGCAAGATCGGCTTCGGCATGCCGTCGAGCTTCATGCAGGCGCATCGCGGCGTGTTCGAGGACCTGTTCCGCGCGTCGTGCGAGGTGCTGCGCGGCACCGCGTTCTTCGGCGCGCGGCGCGCGGCGCTGGAGCAGCTGGCGGCCGACGCGCCGGGAAACATCAACAGCCTGTGGGCGCTCACCGCGCTCGGCATGTGGGTCGGCTCAACCGGCCTGAAGCTCTAGCCGGCCCGGGGACGGCTCGACGGCCTCGAGCGTTTCCAGCAGCAGCCGCGCGTCGTTGCGCGCGAGGCGCGCGGGGTCCGACAGCATGCGGCGCCACAGGCGCGCGCGCGGCGCATGGTGGTAGAGGCCCAGCATGTGGCGCGTGACGTGGCGCAGCGCGGTGCCGGCCGCGACCTCGCGGGCGGCGTAGGCCGCCATCGACGCGGCGACCTCGGCGCGCGAGCGCGGCAGGCTGCCGTCGCCGTACAGGCGCGCGTCCGCCTCGGCGAGCAGCCACGGGCGGTGATACGCGGCGCGGCCGAGCATCGCGCCGTCGACCAGGGCGAGTTGCGCTTCGATCGCCTCCCAGTCCGCCAGGCCGCCGTTGATCACGATCTCCAGGCGCGGGAAGTCGCGCTTCAGGCGATGCACCGCGTCGTAGCGCAGCGGCGGGATCTCGCGATTCTCCTTCGGCGAAAGGCCCTTCAGCACCGCGTTGCGCGCGTGCACGATGAACGTCGTGCAGCCGGCTTCGGCGACGGTCGCGACGAAGTCCGTCAGGAACCCGTAAGACTCGATCCGATCGATGCCGATGCGGTGCTTGACCGTGACCGGGATCGAGACCGCCTCGCGCATCGCGCGCACGCAGTCGGCCACCAGCTCCGGCTCGGCCATCAGGCAGGCGCCGAAGGCGCCGCGCTGCACGCGCTCGCTCGGGCAGCCGACGTTCAGGTTCACCTCGTCGTAGCCCCGCGCCTCGACCATCCGCGCGCAGGCGGCGAGCTCGCCGGGCTCGCTACCGCCGAGCTGCGCCGCCACCGGGTGCTCGGCCGGGTCGAAGGCGAGGTGGCGCCCGGCGTCGCCGTGCAGCAGCGCCCCGGTGGTGATCATCTCGGTATACAGGCGCGCGTGCGGTGCGCACTGGCGCAGGAAGTACCGGCAATGCCGGTCGGTCCAGTCCATCATCGGCGCGGCGCACAGGCGGTGGGGGCTGCGGTCTGGGTTCACGTGGGGCTATGGCGTTGAGCCGCTCAGGCGGATCATAATTTGTATCCGGAGGATTGATCATGGATACGGTCGAGCGCGTACGGGTATTCTGGCAGCCGGGCTGCACGAGCTGCCTGAAGACCAAGGAGTTTCTCACCAAGCACGGCGTCGACTACGAGTCGATCAACGTGCACGGCAACCCCGAGGCAATGGAGGCGCTGCGCAAGCTCGGCGCGCGCAGCGTGCCGATCGTCGCGCGCGGCGGCGAGTTCGTGTTCGCGCAGTCGCTCGCCGACGTGGTCGGCTTCCTCAAGCTCGACATCCGCCTGCACGACAAGCTCGCCCCGCAGCAGCTGGTCGACAAACTCGACCTGGTGCTCAACGCCGCGGCGCGCTACGTGCGGCAGATCCCCGCCGAATGGCTGGAGCGGCCGTTTCGCAACCGCAACCGGCCGATCCGCGTGCTCGCGCACCACGTATTCCGCATTCCGGAAGCGTTCGTCGAGGCCATGCGCGAAGGCCGCGAGCTGACCTACGAGCTGATCATGCTGCCGCCCGGCGAGGCGCTGCGCACCACGGCGGACATCGCGCGCTACGGCATGGGGGTGCTGGGCGTGTTCCGCGCGTGGTGGGACGGCTACGCGGACCATGCGTGCCAGCAGATGATGGACACCTACTTCGGCAGGCACCGCGTGCACGACGTGCTCGAGCGCAGCGTCTGGCACCCGGCGCAGCACACGCGCCAGCTGATGCTGCTCCTCGACGGCATGGAGATCGAGCCAGACGGCAGGCTCGCGCCGGCCGACCTCGCCGGCCTGCCGCTGCCGGAGAAGGCCTGGGACGATTGACGGCGCGCGCCGGCTACTCGCGCATCTCGGCGACGCGCAGGCGCGACAGCTCGATCATGCACGCGAGGCGCGTGTCGTCCGGGTCCCGGCCCGCGGCCGCGCCGGCGCTGCGGCGCGCGCACTCCGCGTCGCGGTACTGGAGCCAGGCCTCGTTCGAGCGGCGGTAGGTCCCGTAGGCCTGCTCGTGGCCCGCGGCGGCGTCGCGGCTGCGCGCCTCCTGCAGGCGCAGGGCGTAGACCTCGCCCAGCGAGCGCTCCTCGAGCTGCAGCAGCCCCTCGAGACAGGCGCGCGGCCCCGCGCGCAGCGCCGCGCTGCGGGTGCATTGCGCGAGCGCCGAGCGCTGGCGCCGCGGCACCCAGTAGAAGAATAGCGGCCGCTTGTCGCCCGCGAGCAGGCAGACGAACGACAGCTCGACGCTCGGCGCCGTCTCGTAGACCACCGCGCCGTTGCCCGAGAGGATCGAGGCGACGAGCTGCTTGCCGGGCTTGCGCGCCGCGCGCTCCAGCAGCAGGTCGCGGTCGGCGTCGAACACCAGGTCCTGGAACTGCGCGCCGTCGCGGGCGAGCTCGCGCTTCGCGTAGTCGCGGCAGGCGTCGAGCGCGGGCGCGGAAACCTGCGCCAGCGCGGCGCCGGGAAGCAGCAGGCAGGCGAGGACGGCGAGCGCCTTCATCCGGCGCTGCGCAGGTATTGCCCCGTGGAGGCCGCGCGCGCGCGGATCAGCCCCATCAGGCTCTCGGTGAAGGGCGCGGCGACGCCCGCGTGCCGCGCGATCTCGAGCGTGCCGGCGAGCAGGCCGTCGACCTCGAGCGGCTTGCCCGCCTCCATGTCCTGCAGCATCGAGGTCTTGAACGGGCCGAGCGCGCGCGCCATGTCGATGCGCGCCTCGGGATCGATGTCGGCGTCGACGCCGACACTGCGCCCGATTTCCAGCACCTCGCGCATGATCGCGATCATGTAGCCCTTGACGTACGCGTCCTCGATGAGGTGGTCGGCGGTGGCGAGGGTCAGCGCGGATACCGGATTGAAGCTCACGTTGCCGAGCAGCTTCACCCAGAAGTCCTTTTCGATGAACTTGCTGCGCACCACCGCGAAGCCCGCCCGCGCGAGCGCGTCGGCGATGCGCTCGCAGCGCGCGCCGTTCGCGCCGCCCGGCTCGCCGACGATCAGCTTGTTGCCCATGTTGTGGCTGACCAGCCCCGGCTCCGGGGTCGAGGCGGCGAGGTGCACCACGCAGCCGACGATGCGCGCGGTCGGCATGGCGCGCGACAGCCGGCCGCCGGGATCGAGGCTCGCCAGGCGCAGCCGTCCGCCCCCGAACTCGAGGCGGTCGAAGAACCACCACGGCACGCCGTTCATCGCGGTGACGATGCCGGTGTCGGCGCCGAGCAGCGGCGCGATGCCGGCCGCCACCTGCGGCAGGCTGTGGCCCTTCACCGCGACAATCACGCAGTCCTGCGCGCCGAGCCGCGCCGGATCGCTGTCGGCGGTGATGCGCGCGACCTGCACCTCGCCGCTGGCGCGCGAGCGCACGCGCAGGCCGTCGCGCCGGATCGCCTCCAGGGTGGCGCCGCGCGCCACCAGCGACACTTCGTGCCCGGCGCGCGACAGCCACGCGGCCATCACGCCGCCGACCGCGCCCGCACCGTAAACGCAGATCTTCATTTGGAAAATTGAATCCTGAGGACGCGGTCGAACGTACAATAAACCCCCTTCGTGGGCAACATAAATGGGGTCTGACCCCATTTTTCTGGAGGATGGCGATGTTCTCGTTCATGAAGAAGATGAAGGCGCTGCTGCCCGCTGACGGCACGCTCCCGGGCCGCGCCACGCCGCTGCCGGTTCCCGGGCGCCATTTCGTCAACGGCCATCCGCTCAAGGCGCCGTTTCCCAAGGGCATGCAGACGGCGGTGTTCGGCATGGGCTGCTTCTGGGGCGCCGAACGGCTGTTCTGGCAGACGCCGGGCGTGTACTCCACCGCGGTCGGCTACGCCGGCGGCAGCACGCCGAACCCGACCTACGAGGAGGTGTGCAGCGGCTTCACCAACCACGCCGAGGTGGTGCTCGTGGTGTTCGATCCGCAGGCCGTGAGCTTCGAGCAGCTGCTGAAGGTGTTCTGGGAAGGGCACGACCCGACGCAGGGCATGCGCCAGGGCAACGACGCGGGCACCCAGTACCGCTCGGCGATCTACGCCTACGGCGACGCGCAGCTGCAGGCCGCGATGCGATCGAAGGAGATGTATGCGAAGGCGCTCGGCGGCCGCGGCTTCGGCCCGGTGACCACCGAGATCCGCGCGGCGCCCGAGTTCTACTACGCCGAGGACTACCACCAGCAGTACCTCGGCAAGAATCCGAACGGCTACTGCGGCCTGGGCGGCACCGGCGTGTCGTGCCCGGCGGGGGCGCTGGCCGGGGCCTGATGCGGCTCGACAAGTGGCTGTGGGCGGCGCGCTTCTTCAAGACGCGCTCGCTGGCACAGCAGGCGATCGAGGCGGGCC
>Ga0153916_10002477_pt1 | contig 13502 bp, 10 predicted proteins | sample Opewatmetagenome_FD_109642 | JGI IMG/M metagenome (GOLD analysis project Ga0153916, IMG submission 109642) | Freshwater wetland microbial communities from Ohio, USA - Open water 3 Core 3 Depth 4 metaG | ecosystem: Environmental > Aquatic > Freshwater > Wetlands | place: USA: Ohio, Lake Erie...
CGCCCCCTCTTTTCATCCCTTCAGGAGGGGTAACTCGTCCCCCCTGAAGACACGTTTCCTCTTTCTTTATAAATATTGAAACGCACCGAAGGCTGAGAAGTAAATCAGGTGAAGAGTGTATTTTCGATGATGAAATACAGTATTTTTGCCAAACTGAAGCTTATGGAATGCCTTCGATGAATCAACGGGTGGAATCGGGAGAAGGGGCGGATCTGGGCAACCTTCAAAAACAATCTTCAAAAACGATTGACCGGGCTTGTCGTCTATGTTAAGAGATTTGCATCCGCGCCGGCGTCAAAAGGAGGGGCAGTGAAGCCGAAGCTGCTGCTACTTTTACTCATTCCTTTCTTCTTCCTCCAGGCCTCCGTAGCCATCAGTACGGACCCGTCTGATCTCCAGGACTATTTGATCAGGAACATTCCGGCCCGACCTTTTTTTGCGATGAAGGGATCGGAGTTTGCCAAAACCATTTCTTCCATGGATGGGTCCATGCGAGAACAGGCGATCTTCACTCAGTTGATGGAAGGGAACCTTCCTGATTTTTTGAGAAAATTGAAACCGGTCCAACTGAGCCTCCGATTGAAGAACGGGAGAAGAATCACCGTATCCATCTTCGTCATGCCGGACTACCTGGCGGTGGGCTCAGACAGCGACTTCCTGCTGATACCGATGACCCTGCACACGGCAGCCCAAATCGCCCTTCGATTCGGTTTCGTTCTTCCAACGAAGAAAATGGTGGATGCCATCTTCAGACAATCCTCCTTCCATTTCACGCCAGAGCCATTGCACCCGGGCCCCCAGATGAGTTCTACAGCCTACTACGTAACACATGATGAAAGGATCAAAGAACAACGGCAGATCCTGGGGAAATCCTTGGATGCCTTGGTTTCGGGCCACAAAAAAGATGTTGTCCTTACGAACAGGTTAGCCCAAGCCGTCGGAAGAATCGCCATCTATGGCTGGCATCGCCTCTCGGGCGTTCCCATACAGCCCTTGAGCACGGTTCATCAAGCGAGCTACGCAGATTACAGCCACGGGATTCGGCTGGTAAGTGAAGTCGTATTAATAGATGGGAAACCCAAATCGATCTACGGCGTCCTGCAAGATCCACAGCTTACGAAGGTTCTGAGCGACGAGGGGACGATTCAGGCTCGCCAGCTGCTGTCATCTTCTCATTAGTCCCATGAGTCCCAATAGTTATTGATTTGTTCGAGTCGAAGTCGGTAAGAAACCTGTTTGAGGATGATCCTGAACTTGTTCCGAAATCCCACCCTTCTCTAATCTCTCTTGATTGTTTTGCAACATCGGAACCCCAGATGATAATTGTGGTGGCTCCCCGCATCCATCACCCGGCCGCCATGCCAGAAGGGCGCCCGCCATCGGCACCAATCCGGATGGGCATAAGTGGTATCAAAGATGAACCAACTGCCTTTCATCTCCGTATAACCCAGCTGCAGGCTGCCCCGGCTCGCCATCTGGCTCTCATCGAGAGGAAGGTTCATATGTTCTGCTGCATTTCCATGGAGATCGTAGACTCCCAATGAGCTGCGGCAATCAGGGAAACTTCCTGTGGGAAATGTATTCGACCCGCATCCTGTCCAACTGCCGCCGTCACACCCAGGGGTTTTGAAGCTCGAACAGGCACAGACTCCCTTCTCGTAATGGGAGCCATAGGCCCAAACTTGGTGAGCCCCGTAGAGGCGGTTGTGGGCCTCCCTCATCCGCCCGATCGCCACGTTTGGAGAAACGCCTCTGGCAAGATCGAATCGGTAATCGGGCGGAAGAAGCGCCCCTGCGCAAGCCCCCTCCCATTCGTGGGCGTCGCAGAGCCGTTTGCCCACGGCCCGGCAGAGAAGAGCCGCTTCCCGGGCGCGGACCCAGACAACCGGATAGACGCAGGGGATATCGGGAAACTCGAATTGATCGATGCAGGCCCTGGCATCCTCAGCCTTTTCAACAGCCGGGTTGTAGAGGGGAGCCATGTACTTTGCCCCGCAAATCTTCTCGAAGGATGCATTCTCGTAGTGGACGGCCAACTGGCCGAGCTTTTCCCGTCACCCATCCGGAGTCATCGGATGTTTGGCGATTGCGGGATTCCCCTGACCCATATACCCCGACTCACGAAAGAGGGTTCGAATCGAATCCATCTGTCCCTCGGATAAACCGTGGACTTTCTGCAATTGTCCGAAGAGGACTTCGTTTCTCTCTTTAAGCGACTGAGCCATCGCAGCAGGCTGCGATAAGAAGACGAAGCAGAGAAACGCGAAGAGGATTACCCAAAGGAAGCGATCCGGATTCATGGTAACTCCTTTCGTGTCAAATAAAAGAAATCCCTGTCATCCGCGTACCCGAGGAATCGAGGGACATACTGCCCTTTCACCGTCATATCCACTTCGGCCATCCCCTGGATCAGATGTTGAACATAGAGACGCGATCCCTGCCTCTTGTATACGGCAAGGTATGTATGGACAAGGGCGTTCATATCGAGAAGCATTGCGTAGCGACATTGATAGGCCTGGAAGACACGGGCCATGGCCGATGGAGTGGCGCTCCAGAAAAAGGCATAGATCAGAAACCGTTTCCCTTGCGACTCCTGCAAGGCGGCGCCAGCCCGCAATGTCCGCAGCTTCTCGTCCACGGATCCTGACCAGTTGCCTTCCCCCCATCGGCTTACAAGGGGACCCGGAACGGACATTTGGGTAGCTTCGTCAAAACCGGCGATGAGAGGCACACCATTCTGGCGGGCGTATCTCACTTCTGAAAGAAGGGAGTGGTCTTCCTCCTTCCAGGTCCTCATGTCGGCCCAACCATCACGAAGGACATAAATCGTCGAGAGCCCAGGCTGGAGCTTGCTGAAAACCACGCCATTTTCCAGGAAGCCATAGTGGCTGCCGTGATTCCTGAGACCCAGAAGCCCATATCTCAACGCCCCATGAATACGCTTGAACCCTCCTGTAAAAGTAGCTACCGTCCTACGGATATCGATTGGATTGACGAGTCCCGTTGAAACCAGGGGCGCAATGGTCCCGATGCCGTCCGGCCCGGGGAGGGATTTCTCCCTCATCCGGTCGGAGATATGCTCGGACCAATCGACCTTCGGATGGACCGTGCCAAGACTGTATTTCAGTTCGAATCGGCCCAAATCAAAGGCCACCAGATAGACTAGACCTTTCCGTTCGACGCTATCGAGGGGGCTCACCACAGGACTGTGACTACGCAAAATTTCCGGTGCGATCCCTTCCGGAACGATGATGCTCACAAAGATGCCCGGGTTATCCTTTGCGGCATACCAGGACCCAGGAGCCATTCCCTGGCCCCCGGGTTCTTCGATTTCGATGCCAAGATCGGTCGGCTTTACCATGCGATTCGTCTGCTTTGAATCGATGAGGGCGGCTTCCGGCGCGTCCATTGCCCAAGCCGGTGGAAGAGCCTCCACGAGCTTGGACTCTATCCGTCCCTCCGCTTTTCGCTGGTAGAGATAAGCAAAAAATGTGTCCCGGACGTAGGTGACGATCTCCTCCCCACCGGGCACTTTATCCCGGAGAAACTCGGTTACCGCTTCGATTCCTGTCCGGTGCCCTTTCGTGAGGTTCCTTACATACAGTTTCCCTCCGCAGAGGGGTGCATAGGGGACACCGGATCGTCTTGCCCTCTTGAGGCTCTCCGTAAAATTGTTTCCCCAGAGCTCACACACGGATTCACCTTTCTTTGAGGTAATGACCAGACCGGGAGGATGGGCTTGATCGAGCAAGAGGCCCTGATTCATGGGATCCGCGTTCTCAAGGTGATAAGCCTCTGAGGAAGCGAGGCCTCCCCCGCTGAGCTGAAGAAGGTACCAGGCGTTAATGTGAGGATTCAGGTTGATCAGCGTGGCTCGAGTCTCTAGGCCCACTGCCTCTTTCATCCGGAAGGAACTGGTTTCACGAAAGGGCTGAAGGTCGATAATCGTCTTAAGATCTTGGGGGTCCTTTGCGTCAGCCGCCCTGGAAGAAGCGGTGAAAACCTGGATGGCAACGAATAGGGGTAGAAAGAGACCCAATGCGAGGAATACGTACCTCGCCCTATGGGTGGCACGACCCTGCAAGAAAAAAGTATTGAATCGTTTCGTCAATCGCGGCAACCTACCCCCTACATGGCCAAGAGGAGAACTACTCCAGCCAGAAAGATGGTGATCCGGCTGACCCGATCTTTCAAGGTAAAGACCAACGGATCATCGAGCATTGCGCCTCGATGGGCGATCAACCAGACATAGCTAATCCAGTAGAGCAGCAAGGGGCACAAAAGCCAGATGAACTGGTGCCGGGTGTAAAAAATTTCCGCCTTTCCGCTGGAGATGTAAATGGCCAGTACGAGGACGGCCACATAGCCGCTTCCGCTTCCCAGGGACGCAAGGAGCTCCTTGTCAATGATCTGGTAGCCCCGGACCCGCACCTTTCCGGTCTCTGCGTTCATGATCACCAGCTCGGCGTAGCGCTTGACAAGAGCAAGGCTCAGGAAGATGAAAGTGGAGAAGGCCAGAAGCCAGGAAGATGGCCAGATGTCAATGGATGCCGACCCGGCCATGATTCGCATCGTGTATAACCCCGCTAGGAGGATGACATCCAGCAGCGCGACCTGTTTAAAGTAAAAGGAATAGGCCAGGTTTAAGAGATAATAAATCACCAACATCCAAACAAAGCCCGGAGGCAATAGCAGGCCGAGGAGAAGGCTAAGCCCGAGCAGCCACGGACTTGCGAAGAGGCCGAAAAGAGGAGAGGCCTCGCCCGCAGCAAAGGGTCGTTCCCTCTTCCGAGGATGATGACGGTCGGCGGAGAGATCGATCAGATCGTTCAAAAGATAAACACTGGAGGCACAGAGCCCGAAGGCCAAGAAAGCAATCAGGGTTTTTGTGATAAAAGCGGGCTCGAGAAATCGGTGGGCCATCACGAGGGGAATGAAGACCAGAAGGTTCTTAAGCCATTGATGGAGGCGCAAGGCCTCGACATAGGGCTTTATCCCCTTCTTCCGGAATTGGAACACCCGTTCCACCTCCACAATGCGAGTGATAGGGCCGAATAAATGCTCCGGGACATTGACCAGGATTGCTTTGCGGGCCGAAGACCAGACCGGAATATCTTTTCGGCCATCTCCGGCATAGTCGAACTCCTTTTCCCCAAACTCTTTAACTAAGCAATCCCGCTTGTGCTGACCAGAAAGGTTGGTTGTTCCATCGCTGCCAAAAACTTCATCGAATAGGTCGAGGTGATCGGCCACCTGCCGGGCGATCTGTTCATCCGTCCCTGTTGCCAAAATGATTCGACGTCCCCGGGTACGCTGCTCCCGCAAATGACCAAGCAGCTCTTGATGGTAGGGTAAAACGCTCACGTCGAGGTTGACCCTTCGGCTGATCTGGCGCTTCAGATAGGCCTTCCCCCTGAGAAACCAAAAAAGAGCAGCGAAAATATAAAAAGGATTTTGCTTGATCAAGGCGAGGAACGATTCGACCAACAAGTCTGTGTGGGCAAGGGTCCCGTCCAGGTCAACCACGAGCGGAATGTCTGTCTCGAGCGGATCTGCTTGGTGTCCCCTTTCAACGGAGAATGGGTATTTTTCAGTATGGGGACTCATGGCGATGGATCCCCGGAGTAGCTTGCAAAAAATTTACCCCATTCCGTATTGCTTTCTATGATTTTCATGCGCCCCTTGCCCACAAGGGGCCACCAAATCCAATCATGGTAAATATAAGAACCCATGATGAAAATATAAACCAAAGGGGTGTGGAAAAAAAGTCTCTGAAACCTTCTCAGGGGGCCATACCAGGTCAGATCCCCGACCCGGCTTGCCAAATTGTCCCCCACCGAGCACTGAAAATTCATCTCCTTTATATCTTCTCCCAACACTTCGATCTCCTCTATTCGTCCTACGCCGAGCCCGTCTTCGTGGGCCAACCGGATATAATCGATCTTCATCGGGTCGAAACCCATGATCTTGGCCGCCACCGCATCGATCGCAACCGAATCAGAACTTGCAAGGATGAGACCTTTCTCTATTGGAATCATCGTCCGGGGTCCTGGCCCGTTCCCGACGAAAGTAGCATCCATCAGGGTAAAGATTCCCGGATGAATCTCCTTCTGGATGGCCAGAAGATCGACAAGCGTCTCATGAATCACACTGTGCGTATAGTGGCGACGGGTGGCGAGAAGGCCGCCGAAGGCATTCTTCATTGACCCGGTGATAGTGGTATAGATATGACACTTCGCCGTGGGGAGATGAACAATGTTTTTCCGGAGAAAAAGGCTGGGGATCTTTATGCCCTTCGGATATATCTGATCTAACACCCTCATCTTTGCCTTGGGGTGAAAGATCTCCCAGGCCGTGTCCTGGGCCAGAAAATTGTACCGTTGCGGAACCCCATACCGCCGATAAACGGGCTCCAGTTTGTTCAAACGTAATCCTTTGAACGGATTGGTGACCACTGTATTATTGTGGACAGCGATGAGGTCGGAAAACCCGGCTTTCTTGAGTCCCAGGATGGTACCCTCCAATTGCCACGGCGTCGTGTTTGCGGAGAGAAGAGGAAGATGCCAGGAGAGATTGTCTTTCAAAATCGTTGAAACACCCGCCTTCAGGGCCTCCTTTACGTTGGCCCTCTCTAAAAGTATGGGGATGTCATGAAGGACATCCTTCGGCGTCGTCTTTAGAATAGCAACACGGGCTCTCAATCCATCTCCTTTGCCTTCCCATGTGCAATGGGGTAATCCAGTATTTTCGCCGATGTCTCACACGGCCTTATTCCCATTTTTCGGCACAGGGACTATATTTTTTGATGTTCAAAATCCCTCTTCACTCATCGCTCAAGTTCCAGCTTCAACGAAAGGAATTTCAACATGTCCTTGAGCGTGATGACGCCCACCATCCGATTCCCCTCGATGACAATGAGACGGCCTGACCCCGTTCGGGCCATGAGAGAGAGGGCCTGGATCGCATCGGCCTGAGGCTCTATCGTATTTTCCGGCGAGCATTGCAACGCCAGCTCTCTCACCGTTTTGAGGCCCCACTCGTCCCGGGGGACCCCTTCCAACTGTTTTGTAGTAATACAACCGATGAGCTTGTCAGAGCTTTCGACAACAGGAAACATCTTGAAGTGATACTTGTAGATATACTCTTCGACGAGCTGCCTCAGGGAAATCGATGGCGGCACCGTCACTGGATCGGCCTTCATAAAGCGGCGAACTTGTTCTCCTTCCAGCCCCTTTCGGATGAGGATTTGCCGATACGACATCCGGGCGGCCCCTTGCAGAAAGATTCCGATTAAGAATGACCAGATTCCCCCGATCAGATTTCCAGTGAAAAAAAACTGGAAAACGCCAAGAAGCATAAGGAGCATGGCAAATCCTGAACCTATCCCGGAGGCGATGCGCGTTGCCCACCGAAGGTTCTTCTTGAAAGCCCACAAGACAGCCCGAAGCATCCGGCCGCCATCCAGAGGGAAGGCAGGCAAGAGATTAAAGGCAGCCAGAAGGCTATTGATATAGGCTAGGTACAGAATGACTCCGTCGATCGATATGGGCCACCCACCGCGGATGCCCAGAATGTGGATTCCATAACAGGCAAGCGCGATGGCAATGCTGGAAAGAGGGCCCACCATCGCCATCAGGAATTCGGCCTTCGCGTTTGGGGGTTCTTCGCCCATCTCAGAGACACCCCCAAAAATGAAGAGGGTAATTCCCTTCATCGGGATGCCAAACTTTCTGGCGACGAGAGAGTGGAAGATTTCATGGAAAATGACCGAAAGAAAAAATCCGATCGCTCCACCCACTCCCATGATCCAGTAAGTCTGTACTGAAAGGTATTGATACCGGAATGGAAAAAAACCTACGGCAAGGGACCAAGCAACCAGGACCGCAATAATGACCCAACTGAGGTCAATCTGGACCTCGAAGCCGAAGAGCTTAAATAACTTGATTCGTCTGCCAAGCATGGCTCCCCTCCACGGCAAAACCTTCTGTCCATGATTTCATTCGTCTCTTTGTACCGCTCCTTCACGGAGAGAAGGCTTTCGCCACGGCGAAAATGAACCCTCCTCAATGTCAATTTTCCAATTTATCCTCTAAGACATAAATAAGAAGAAATTCGTATTTTCTCTCTTTAAACCCTGTATTTTGGGGCTGGTCCCATGCGTAGACTGGAGCAGGTGTGCAAGAAGTGTAGATTGGGAACATTCTCATGAAAGGAGTCTTCCGGTTCCTGGAAAATACATCATTTATCCCCAAGAAATACAGGGTTTACCCCATTTATCTTCCGCACGCTCCGGCTGTAAGCTCTTGGTTAGTCAGCAGCTTTCGGCGATGCGAACAAAGGCTAATTTTGCGGGATATTTCTGAATCGGTTCGCGACGACCAAATGACTCCGCTCTCACTGAGGGAAATGATGGAACCGATGCCAAACATGAATGCTCTCTCCCCGTGGCAGCCGGGTGTTCTGGCCCTGGGCGTTTTCGCTCTGATGAGTCTGGTCTTGATCATCGCCTTCCTTTTCCTTGCGAGCTGGCTCGGCGAGAAGAAACCGAACCCCGAAAAGGTAAGATCCTATGAGTGTGGCATTATTCCAACGGGCACGGCTCGATTTCCCTATCCCGTGGCGTTTTATCTAACCGCCGCATTTTTTCTCATCTTTGATGTAGAAGCCGCTTTTATTTTCTCATGGGCCATTGCCTTCCACGGCCTCGGATGGGCGGGTTGGCTGCAGATTTCCTTCTTCATCGCCATACTGATTATCAGTTTATTCTATATCTGGAGAAAGGGAGGCCTGGAGTGGGGACCGACAGCCCGGGAAAACCCAGTTTCCCCGAAAACATCATCCTTGCCAAGCTCGACGGACTGATTAATTGGAGCCGTCAGTACAGCCTCTGGCCTCTTTTTTTTGGGACATCATGCTGCTTTATCGAAATGGCAGCCGTTTTTACACCCCGTTTTGACTTGGCCCGATTTGGGGCCGAAGTCTTGCGCGGATCTCCTCGGCAGGCCGACCTCTTAATCGTGGCAGGCACTGTCTTTAAGAAAATAGCTCCTGTCATTTTAAGACTCTATGAACAGATGGCCGAACCCAGATGGGTGATCTCCATGGGGTCCTGCTGCAATTCCGGCGGGATGTATGACGTTTACAGCGTCGTTCAGGGCTTGAATCAAATTATCCCGGTAGATGTCCACGTCACAGGTTGCCCGCCTCGACCCGAGGCCCTTGAGCATGCGTTGACCATTTTACAGAAGAAGATCATTTCGAAAGAAAAGCCGGCGCGTCCTATCTTACATCTGCAGGGTGGAACCCAAGGAACAACCAATCCCATCCTGGTAGACGGAGAGACCAAATCCAGGGACACGCGGGGCCCTGGGATGGAAGGCATACCCATCCGTGGGACGTCGGTGACACCGCCCTTGTTCTGGGACAGTCGCTCCGACCTGATGTGGACCCCGCCCCCTCATCGAATCGAATTGCATGAACGGGACAAATCTGTTGCCCAAATACTGATTGAAAAATTCGGTAATGCGATGCGGCTGATACCTGAGACTTCAGATATGTTGACCTTTCTGGTGGCGGAAGTTCGCGTCAAAGAAGTCTTGAAGTTTCTGAAAACCGAGGCGTCACCCAAATACCTGCGGCTGGATGATTTAACTGCCGTTGATGAGTCTGCACGACGCGATCAAAAACCTATAACCCATTACGACGGAACAGCGGTGAATGAGATCGGCCAAAACGGGAAGTCCGATCGTCCTGACAAAGGGATCTATCCGGATTACACCCTGGTTTATCATCTGCTTTCTTTTGACCCTCCCGCCCGCTTACGATTAAAAGTTGGATTAAAGGGCAAAGACCCGGTGACCCAAACAGTCACTGATATTTGGCCTTCAGCAAACTGGTACGAGCGCGAAACGTACGAGATGTTCGGAATCCGTTTTGAAGGGCATCCCGGATTGCGGCGACTCATTTTGCCTCATGATTGGGAAGGGTTTCCGCTGCGTAAAAGTCACCCCGGGCGCGCTACAGAGATGGCTCCCTACACGCATGCCTCTGCGATCAAGCATCAGCCTTTGGATGCAGAAGTCTTCGTAAAACAAAGTGAAGGGGACCAAGAGCTCTTAGTGTTGAATATGGGCCCACAGCATGTGGGCACTCATGGCTTGATGCGGTTCGTTCTCGCCTTGGATGGAGAAAGGATAGCCGATATCAACCTCGACATCGGCTATCATCACAGAGGTGTGGAAAAGATCGGCGAACGCCAGTCGTGGCATCAGTTCATCCCCTATACGGACCGAGTGGACTATATGGGAGGGGTCGCCAACAACCTTTCGTATCTCAATTCCGTCGAAACCCTCGCAGGGATCAAGGTTCCGGAGCGAGCCCAGTTCATCCGCGTGATGCTCAGTGAGTTATTCCGGATTAACAACCACCTCGTCTGGTTTGGCACATTCTGCCATGACGTCGGGGCGATGACCCCAACCTTTTATACCTTCCGTGAAAGAGAACAATTGATGGATATCGTCGAACTCATCACGGGTGGCCGCCTTCACCCGTCCTGGTTTCGGATCGGAGGAGTCGCCATGGACCTTCCCGAAGGATGGAAGGAAGCGGTGGATGCCTTTGTCAAAGTCCTTCGGGAGCGGATTCGAGACTATGAGGCACTGATCACCAAGAACCCCATCTTTAACGCACGAACCCGGGGGGTGGGTGTCCTTTCTCTGAAGGATGCGATGGACTGGGGTGTGACAGGCCCCAATCTTCGCGCCTGCGGTTTGGAATGGGACGTGCGGAAGAAATTTCCTTATTCGGGCTACGAGAACTTTGAATTTGACATTCCTACAGCCACCGGGGGAGATTGTTATGCTCGTTATCTTGTCCGTGTGGAGGAGATCCGTCAGAGTCTGCGGATTATCGAACAAGCGGCCAATCAGATGCCGGGCGGCAGGTATGTGACGGATGATTATCGCTATGCGGTCCCCGAAAAGAAAGATACCTTAAAAGACATCGAGAGCCTCATCCATCATTTTATCAACGTCACTCGGGGACCCAAGATCCCTAAGGGAGAAGCCTACACAGCAACGGAAATCTCCCGGGGGGAGCAGGGTTATTACGTGGTCAGCGATGGGCTCAACATGGCCTACCGGATGCGAATTAGGACTCCGGGTTTTGCCAACGTCCAGGTCATGCCACGGATGGCAAAAGGCAGGCTCCTTTCCGATCTTCTGGCCATTATCGGTTCGATCGATTATATCTTGCCGGATATTGATAGATAAAAAAATGTCAAATGTCAAAGTACAAATATCAAGTGAATATCAAAGCTCAAACACGAAATTCTTGGCCCGAGAGGTTTGGATTTGATTTGGCACTCGAACTTTGACATTTGTTATTTTGGTCTTTCATCTTTGACCTTTGGATTTTGACATTTGAGCTTCTCGCTATGGCGGGATGACGGGAGAGAACAGCTATGCTTCCGAGAGAGTTACTTGAAATGCTTCAAAAAAGGATAGCGAGCGTAGAGCATCCCCGGGAACTGGCCGTCGATACCATGCTGGCCTCACAAAACCACTACGGTTATCTGAGCGATGAAGCACTTGAAGAAGCAGCCCGGCTTCTCGATATGACGCCCCTTGAGCTCGAGGAACTCGCTACCTTCTACGATTTTATTTATCGAGAACCGGTAGGAAGGTTCGTGATCCACGTTTGCGATGGGGTCGTCTGCTGGATGAACGGGTACGATTCGGTGCTGGATTACCTCCTTAGGAAACTCGGAATCAAACCCGGAGAAACTACAGAGGATGGCTTGTTTACCATACTCCCCACTGCGTGTATCGGTTACTGCGACCTGTCTCCGGCCATGTTGATCAACGGAAGGGCGTACGGCCCTCTCACCCCTGAAAAAATTGACGATATTCTCAATCGCTTGAGAGCTGAACCACCGAAACCAAGGATGGCAAGGTAAGCTGAATGTATCCGCAAGTGCTTTTCCAGAATCGTAAACCAAACCGGATTGCCACGATCGACGAGTATCGACAAAGCGGTGGCTACAAGGCTCTCACAATGGCCATTCAGAAATACTCTCCAAAAGAAGTCCAGCAGATCGTCATCGATGCAAACCTTCAGGGACGTGGAGGGGCCGGCTTTCCAGCAGGGCTGAAGTGGAAATCCGTTGCGGACAACTTCCCCTTTCCAAGGTACATCATCAGCAACATCGATGAATACGAGCCCGGCACGTTTAAAGATCGCGTGATGACCCATACGGATCCCCATATGATTATCGAAGGCATGATTCTCTCAGGGTATGCGGTCTCAGCAGAAACGGGCATCATTTTCGTTCGACCTTCGTATGAAAACAGCGCTGTGATCCTCGAAAGGGAACTGAAGATTGCCAGAGAGGCCGGCTACCTTGGCCGGAACATCCTGGGGAGTCATTTCTCCTTCTATCTTATTGTACATCGGAGCGGCGGGCGGTACATTTGCGGCGAGGGAACAGCTCAAATCAACGCCATTATGGGGAAGAGAGCCCATCCTGTACAGTCTCCGATACGTTCGACCGAGAAGGGATTATGGGATAAACCCACCGTCCTCAATAATATGGAAACTTTGGTCAATGTTCCACATATCGTGAGGCATGGGGCGGAGTGGTTTAAGAACCTGGCAAAAACAAAAACCAGTTCCGGAACGAAGCTCTATTGTATCAGTGGGAAGGTAAATCGGCCCGGTTGTTTTGAACTTCCTATGGGAACCCGGTTGAGCGAAATCATCGATGAGTATGCCGGCGGTATGTTGTCGGGACATGAATTTAAAACCTGCCTCCCTGGAGGAGCTTCCACCTTATATCTTCCGAAGAAATATTACGACGTCGAAATGGACTTCGATTCGGTTAAGAAAGTTGGAAATCGTCTCGGGACAGGGGCGATTATTGTCTTTGATCAGAGGACCTGTCTGGTTGCGGCGACGCTGAATCTGATCGAATTCTTTGTCCGGGAGTCGTGTGGCTGGTGCACCCCCTGCCGCGAGGCGTTGCCTTTCATTCGGGATTTGCTCTGGCGCATTGAGGCTGGAGAGGGAAAGGAAGAGTTCATCCCGATCCTCCGGCGCATGAGCCAACACACGTGGAAATCCTATTGCGCTTTTGCGCCCGGGGCAACCATGCCTGTGACAAGTCTGCTGGATCATTTCCAGGAGGAGGTCCACGAGCACATCAATCAGAAGAAATGCCCCTTTAAGGCATGAATGACAAATGTGAAGCTCCCTGGCCAAAGGCCGGGACTTCCCGGGAAGGAAACATTGTTTTGATTGTGCCCCTTGATCCCGCTCTGGCGGGACGGGGCACTTACCGGCCAAAAGCCAAATGCCAAAGGAAATCCAAATGTCAAAAAAGCCGCATACGAAAATGTAATGGCCGGAATAATGGAATGCAGAATTTCAGGAATTTGAAGTTTGTCATTTGACATTGATTTGGACTTTGTCATTTGAACTTTGACATTTGACATTTTTTTCAAGAA
>Ga0153916_10002478_pt1 | contig 13499 bp, 7 predicted proteins | sample Opewatmetagenome_FD_109642 | JGI IMG/M metagenome (GOLD analysis project Ga0153916, IMG submission 109642) | Freshwater wetland microbial communities from Ohio, USA - Open water 3 Core 3 Depth 4 metaG | ecosystem: Environmental > Aquatic > Freshwater > Wetlands | place: USA: Ohio, Lake Erie, Old...
CCGGAGGTCGTCGGGCGAGGACTGAGGGAAGCTGAAGCCGTCGACGATGATCGTCTCCGCGGCGAACCGGCCATGTTGAATCATGGCTTCCAGGCTGCGCAGGACCTGCTCGGTCCGCGTGCCCTCCTGGTTGAAGTTCATGATCACCCGTTTCCTCACGAGTTCGTCATGGAACTCAGCCTCCGCTTTGATCTCCATACTCCGGGCCAGCTCCCGGTAGATGTTTTCGTACCAGGTGATGATGTGGTCGACGCGGCTCGAATAGGAGACGTGGATGATGGGCTTGTCCTGGAAAAGCTTGTCGGTTGCGATGTGGACCAGGCAGGCGGTCTTTCCGACACCCTTGCGGGAGGCCAGGACGCCGATGTTCCCCTTTCCCAAGCCGCCGTGGATCGAGTTTTCCAGGATCCGCAGCGGGCTCCTCTTGACCAGATCCTCGATGACCATGCGCTCGACTCCTGTCTATTTAGACTGCCCTTTTTCGAGCTTGTCCTTATGCAAGGCGATGAGCTCTACAGCAACTTGCGCCGGCACCCGGGCGTATTTCAGGAATTCCATGGTGAACTCCGCCTTCCCCTGGGTCAACGAACGGAGGACGGTGGAATAGCCGAACATCTCGCTGAGCGGGACCTCGGCGTCCACGCGGGCGAAAAGCCCGTCCTCAACCGAGCTGACTATGATTCCGCGCCGCTGGTTGATGCTGGCGAAGACATTGCCAACAAACTCAGCGGGGCCCTCCACGGAAAGCTTCATAACCGGCTCAAGGGCGTACGGCTTGGCCCTGGCATAGGCCTGCCAGAAGGCGCCCTGGGCGGCGGCCTGGAAGGCGAGGTCGGAAGAATCGACCTCATGGGCTGCCCCGTCTGTGAGTGTAACTTTTATCCCGGTGATCGGAGAGCCGATGAGCCGACCCTTCTTGAGGGCGGCTTGAAAGCCTTTGTCGCAAGCGGGGATGAACTCCCGGGGGATGCGGCCGCCCCGCACCTCGTTCACGAACTGATAGGGCTTTTCGGAATTGGGCTCGATTGAGCCGATGACCCGGCCGAACTGGCCGGCCCCGCCGGTCTGCTTTTTGTGCGTGTAGTCGAACTCCGTCCGCAAGGCGATCGACTCTCGATAGGCCACTTGGGGCTTACCGGTGCTTACGGAGACCTTGTACTCCCGTTTCATGCGCTCGATATAAACGTCCAGGTGGAGCTCTCCCATTCCTTGGATGATGGTCTGCTTGGATTCGGGGTCGACGTGGGTGCGGAAGGTGGGGTCCTCCTTAGTGAAACGCCTGAGCGCCTTGCCCATGTTGTCCGCGGATTTGTTCTCGGCGGTAGTGAGAGCGAGCGAGATAACGGGTTCCGGCACGTAGATCGAGGACATGGCCAGGTTCAACCCCGGCTTGACGAAGGTATCTCCCGATTGACAGTCGACCCCGAAGAGCGCGGCGATATCCCCGGCGAGCGCCTCCTCGATCTCCTCCATGCTGTCGGCGTGCATGCGGACAAGGCGTCCTACCCGGAGCTTGTTCCCCGAACGAGAGTTCAGGAGCTCTTCTCCTTTCCGGACGGTGCCCTGGTAGACGCGGATATGGGTCAGCTGACCGTAGGGGCCGTCTTCGAGCTTAAAGGCCAAGGCAACCGGGTCTGCCTCCGGGTCTGGGATGAGGGCGAATTCCTTCTCCCGGTCGTCCAGGTCAAAGGCAATGTTCTCGACCTCAGTCGGGTTGGGTAGATACCGGACTATGGCATCCAGGAGGAGCTGAACGCCCTTGTTTTTATATGCCGAGCCCATCAGGACCGGCGTCAGCTCCCGCGCGATCGTGCCGCGCCGGGCGGCTTCGATGATCATCTCTGCCGTCTCGCGGCCCTCAAGCGCCGCCTCGGTCAGTTCGTCCGAGAACATCGAGACAGCATCCAGCATCTCCTGCCGGGCTTTATCGGCGTCCGTCTTCAGTTCGGCGGGGATAGGCTCGCGGCGGATGGTCTCTCCTTGGGTGCCGTCGAAATAGACAGCTTCCCTGGCGATGAGGTCGATGACCCCCTGGTGCCCGTCCTCGAGTCCAATCGGGAGCTGCATCAGGACGGCGTTGTGGCCGAGGTTGTCACGGAGTTGGTTCTTGACTCTGACGGGGTCGGCTCCCACCCGGTCGAGCTTGTTGATAAAAGCGATACAGGGGACCTTGTAGCGTTTTAGCTGGCGGTTCACGGTGATCGTCTGGGATTGGACGCCGCCGACCGAGCAGAGCACAAGGATGGCGCCGTCCAAGACCCGGAGCGACCGCTCTACCTCGATCGTGAAATCGACATGGCCGGGGGTATCGATGATGTTAATGGTGTAGTCTCCCCAGGAGACGTTGGTGGCGGCCGAAGAAATGGTGATGCCGCGCTCCCGCTCGAGTTCCATTGAATCCATGGTCGCCCCGATCCCGTCCTTGCCCTTGACCTCGTGCATCCTATGGATTTTATGGCAGAAGAAGAGGATCCGCTCGGTCAGCGTAGTCTTGCCGGAATCGATGTGGGCGCTGATCCCGATATTCCGGAGTCGAGAAAAATCTAGAGCCATAGCTCTCCTATTATAGCGTATTCCCCCCGGGAGCCGAAGAGGCAGCTGCCCTATATGGAATTATGGGGACACCAAACTTAATTCCCTGAGGACTCGACAACACCCGAGTTATGGTTAGTGTCACCAAAATTGACAGGTTTCAATCTTGGGACGAGAAGCTGGATAATTCCGAGCGCTAGGAGATACGCGGAGCCGGAAATGATAAATAGGATGAAGTAGCTGCCCGTCCATTCCAGTATGTGGCCGGCAAAGGTTGAAAACAACATCCCTCCGATGGCACCCGCCATACCTCCCAGTCCCGTAACCGAGCCGACTGCCTTCTTGGGGAACATATCGGAGGCGAAAGTGAAGATATTGGCCGACCAGGCCTGGTGTGCGGCCGCCGCTAGTCCAATGAGAAGGACCGCGCTCCATAGCCCCGAGACTCGGCTAGCCGCCATGACCGGGACAACGCACAAGGCGCAGGCCAGCATGACTACCTTCCGGCTCCTGTTGACAGTCCTCCCCTTCTTGATGAGCACCGAGGAAACCCAGCCGCCGCCGACGCTGCCGACATCGGCCAGGGCATAGACGGCGACGAGCGGCAGCCCCAATTTGATGAGCGTAAGGCCGAACCGGGCGTTCAGGAACTTGCCCAGCCAATAGAGATAGAACCACCAGATGGGGTCGGTCAGGAATTTCCCGATGACGATAGCCCAGGTTTGTTTGTATTTGAGCAGGCTCAGCCAGCCGATCTTTTCAGGGGCCGGCTCGACCGGGTCGCTCAGGATATATGTTAGCTCTCTCCGGGAGAGGGATTTCTTTTTTTCAGGAACCTCATAGAGCAGGATCCAAAAAACAATCCAAATAAACCCGATGGCCCCGGTCATCAGGAAAGCGGCCGGCCAGCCGAAGGTGATGGTAATCCAAGGGACGACGGCCGGAGCGATGACGGCTCCGACATTGCAGCCGGCGTTGAATATTCCGGTAGCCAGGGCCCGCTCCTTCTTGGGAAACCACTCGGCCACCGCCTTGATCGCAGTGGGAAAGTTGCCCGACTCCCCGAGGCCGAGGGTGAAACGGGCCAACCCAAACCCGAAGGCCGTCCGGGCGGCCGCATGGGCCATGGCGGCGATGCTCCAGACCGAAATGGCAACGACGTACCCGACGCGGGTCCCGAACTTGTCAATAAACCTCCCAAAGAGAAGTAGCCCGATGGCATAGGCGGCCTGAAAGGCCGTAACGATATACCCGTATTCGCTCTCACTCCAGCCGATGATCTTCTGAAGATCGGGCGCCAGGATGCCCAGGATTTGACGGTCGATATAGTTGACTGTGGTGGCAAAAAAGAGGAGAGCACAGACCGTCCAGCGGAAGTTTCCGGTCTTGACCTTGGTTTCACTATGAGGCGGCATTGAATGTTGGGTCATTCAGACAACTTGAGGCCTAATCACTTTGGCGCCGAGTTTGCCGAGTTCCTGGGACAAGAGCTCGAACATATTTTCGTCTCTATAAATGCCGACGAGCGAGCCGCCGGACCCGGCGAAATTGGCCGAGGCGCCGCAGCGGCGGGCCGTCCGGACCATCTCCAGGTTACTCGGGCTGATCGTCATGACCCGGCTCCGCAGGTCGAAGTTCCGGTCCATCAAGGCTGGCCAGCGGCTGAAGTCGCGGCGTTCAAAGTCCTGCCTTCCCTCCTCCGCCAAGCCGCTGATTTCTTGGACCGCTTGGATAGCCTTCTGGTCGCCCCTGTCGTAGGCCGTCCTGAGCTCGTTGTGGACGGCTCCCGAGACCTTTCCGAGGTCAGGCTTGTAGGCGAGATAGAAAGGCGGCAGGAGGGCGGCATCGAGCCGTTCGTATTCGCCGAAACCCCTTCCCTCGATCAAAGCGCGGTCGAGGTTCATGTAAACACAACCTTCGTAGACCTGAATGACGCGGTCCATGTATCCGGCATTAATGCCCAGTTCCTTGAGCTCGGCGTGAAGGACCAAGCTCGGAAGCCGTTCTTCGGGGATCGAGACACCGTAGAAAGCCATGAGCGCCCGCATGGCCGCCACGATTATGGCGCTCGAGCCGCCCAGACCTACCTGGCGAGGGATATCAGAATGGTAGCGGAGCGTGAAGTTCGTGGGTTTTACAGTGATATTTTGGCTCAGGTAAAAGTCAAAAAAAGTCTTGACCGCTGCCTTGATCAGACGAGTCCCGCCATAGTAGCCGTAGAGCTTTAGGCGCTCGACAAATTCTCCACTGTCCCGATAGACCTCTGCGTCTTGGGCAGAAGGTTCGATCCTGAGGTCGGGCGATTCGTCCAGGAAGACACGGGCGGAGAAATTTTTGACAGAAATCGCGATGATCTTGCCGAAATACTGGTCCGACGGGTTCCCGAGCAGGCCGGCCCGGGCACAAGCTTCTGTCCGAATGGTCATGGGACCTACGATGGGAGCCGGCTAAAGCGCAGCCAGCACTCCTCTCAGATATCCCACAGACTCCGCCAGTCCGGGCAGCGGGTCGCTTTCGTCTTTTTCGAACTCGAAGGCCAGAGTCCCGGCAAAACCGACCTCAATGACGGTCCGGACAAACTTAGGAATATCAATGACGCCTCGGCCCATCTCGATGGTCTGGCCGTCTTTTGTGGCGGACGTGACGTCCTTGACATGGAAGTCAAGCAGCCTGTCGGCGTGCTTCTGCACGGCGTCCGAAGGATCAATACCTGCCCTCATGGTGTGGCCGATGTCGATGCACAGGCCGATGCGGGGGTCCAGCTTCTCGATTTTATCATAGGCGCTCGCGGGTGTCGGATAGAGCTTATCTTCAGGGCCGTGGTTGTGGATGGCCAGAGCGATATTGAATTCTTTAACCTTCTTTTCAACCAGGCCGAAGAGTCCGGGGTTGGGCACTCCGATGATCATCCGCAGGCCGGCCGCCTTGGCATACCTAAATCCCTGCTCGACTTCGGCCTCGTTTGTCATGTAGACAACCCCACAGCCGTAGAAGTCGAGGCCCGGAGCCCGGACCTTATCCGCGGCCGCGGCGATGTCGGCTTCAGGGCTCTCCAGCGGGAGGTGCATGCTCTTGAGCATGATCCTGCCAAGTGCCAGCCTCGTTGTCATGCCGATCGTCTGCTCAAGGTTGAACCCGCGGAGAGAATAGGAGGCCAGCCCGAGCCCAAATCGTGTCCCCTTTCCGCCGGCTTCTTTTTTAATCCCATGATCTGGCCCCTTCCCGCCGGCTTCCAGGGAAGCCGCCATCATGCCCAGAGCGCCGGACTTCAAGAACTCGCGCCGGCCGATTCTTGTCATGGTATGTTCTCCTTCCCGTGGCGGTAGACTGACCCGATTCATCGTTCCCTAATATACCGAGTTGGCGGCGGGTTTTCTACACCTTTTTATTGGATTGAAAATTCTCTTCCCTTTTGACATATTACAGAGGCTGGGTATGATAGCAATCAGAAACGAGTTGTGACCCGCAGAAGGAGAGCCCATGAAAAAGACGGGAATGTCGCGACGGGGTTTTCTTCAAACGGCCGGCCTGGGAGCGGCGGCAGCCCTGAATTTGCCGTCCCTCGGCCGAAAGCACATCCTGGGCGTCAATGACCGGATCCGGGTGGGAATCGTCGGGTTTTCTGACCGGGCCCGTTCTTCTCTTATTCCCGCTTTCCTCAACTTGGCTCCGGAGCTGAATTTCGAGGTCGCCGGCGTATCCGATATCTGGCGGGTGCGTCGCGAGGAGGCCGTGGCCTTCCTCGAGGAGAAAACCGGGCAGAAAATACCCGGCTATCGAAACAACGAAGAGATGTATGGATCGGCCCGGCCGGATGCGGTCATTATCAGCACGGCGGATTTCCAACACGCTCTCCACACTGTCGAGGCGGTCAGGGCCGGCTGCGATGTCTATGTCGAAAAACCCTTCGCCAACACGATGGAGGATGCGCGGGAGGCGCTCCAAGCCGTCGGGGAGACAAGCCGGGTCGTCCAGATCGGGACTCAGCGCCGCAGCGGCAGAAACTATATCCTGGCCAATGAATACATCCGCTCCGGCCGGTTCGGCGAAATCGTCGTCGTCGAGATGACCTGGAACGTCAACCAGCCCGGCCGCTGGCGCCGGCCGCAGCTCGTCGAGGCGGTGCGAGAGGAGGATGTCGACTGGAAACGCTATCTCCTCAACCGTCCCTATGAGCCCTGGGACGCGCGCAAGTTCATCGAGTTCCGCCTCTTTTGGCCCTATTCGTCGGGGATTCCCTGCCAATGGATGGTCCACCAGATCGACACGGTCCACTGGTTCACCGGCCTGACTCGGCCCCGGAGTGTCTCGGTCAACGGCGGGATCTACCTATGGAAGGACGGCCGGAAAAACTTTGACACGCTCACGGCTGCTTTCGACTACGGTCCTTTGACGGACACCACAAAGGGATTCGAGGTTATCTATTCCTCCCGCATGACCAATTCGGCCGGCGGAACCAAAGAGGTTTACTTTTCGAACGGCGGCGCGCTGAACTTGGCCACAAACAGGGTCACGCCGGACGGTGGTCTCACCAGAGAGGAGGCGGAGGTCATGGGGATGAAGGAGAACCGGCTTCCGGAGATATCTTTAGCTGAGACGGGCGGGGCAGTAACGTCCGCCAACACCGGCGTTGACGATGATACCTTGGCCCATATGCGCGACTGGATGGAATGCATCCGCAGCCGGAAAACGCCGCGGGCTCCTATCCGGGCCGGCTACGACCATTCGGTGGCTCTGGCGATGACCATCGCCGCCATGCACACGGGGAAACGGGCCTCTTTTGATGACGTCCGCCAGGAAGTGATCGTGGGCTGACTCTAGTAAGGTCCGAGACCCATCTTTTGAAGCAGACTGACAAAACGAATGTCTCCGCGGACCGAATCCAAAAAGGGATTGACCCTCATGAAGACCAACGAAGCATCCCGGTCCGCGAACGCATTCTCCAGGCAGGCGATCGCTTGGTCCCTTTCGTTGAGGCCGGCATAGACGAGCGCTATGGACAGCTGGGAGACGTAGGCCTGCTTGGCCGCGTTGAAGGCTGCGGTAAGGATGCGGCCCGCCTCTTGCCTCTGACCTTGGCGGGCATGGATATAGGCTCGCCGGAGGTTGACCTCCATCGGGTCTGCGCCAAGGTCTTCGGCCTCTGCGAGCGATTTCACGGCCGCGTCGAATTGACCCCACTGGACTTGGACGAGCGCCGCACCGAGATGGTGGCCCGGATAGAGCGGGTCGGTTGCCAGGGCTTTCTTAAACTCTGCCTCCGCCTGTTCATAGAGCCTGCCGAAAAATAAGACCAGTCCGGCCTGGCAGTCGACTTCAGAGCTGAGCGGGTTGAGCGTCTGGGCCGATTGGCTTTCTTTGGTCGCTTCCCCGTGCCGGCCGAGAGCCGACAAGAGAAGCGCATAAGACTGGTGAGCGGCCGCGTTTTCAGGATCCAGCCTAAGGGCTTCTTTGTACTCTTTTTCAGCCCCGGCGAAGTCCCATTCGTAATTCATCTTGATCTTGGCCAGGGCCGTGTGGGCCTCGGCCAGTCCGGGATCGACAAGAAGCGCTTTGAGGGCGGCGTCCTTGGCCTTGGTGAAGGCTTTATCGGGAGCATAGTCATAGCCCTCGGCCAGCTGAATATAGGCATCGGCAAGTCCTTCCAAGGCCAGCGCAAATTTTGGGTCCTTGGCTGCGGACTTGGTAAAGAGGTCGGCGGCCTTCTCGAGGTTGGCTTTTCCACCCTTGTTCTTGAGGAAGCGGCCCTGGGCATAGAGGTCAAAGGCTTCAAAACTCGTCGGCGTGCCTGAGACGACAGAAGGGGCGGTTTCGATCGGCCGGGCCACTTCGAGGAATTTGAGAACGGCTTGGGCGATGTCCTGCTGGAGACCGAAAATTTCCCCGGCGCTGCGCTCAAACAGCCCCGACCAGAGAGGTGCACCTGAATCGGCCTTGATGAGCCGGGCGTCGATCTTGATCTTGTTTTCCCGTTCTTCAAATGTCCCTTCCAGGTAGGTATCCACATGAAGCCGGCGTCCGACCAGGCGGCTGTCACGGGACTTGCCCTGGAATGTGGCCGATGAAGCGGCCGCGGGGATGAAGAGACCGTTAACTTTTCCGAGCGAGCGAATCAAGGTCTCAGCCATGGCAGCGCCTAGGTACTGGCGGTCTTTGGCCGGAGAGAGGTCTTCATAGGGAAGAACTGCCAAGGAGAATTCGTGGGATGCGGCGGGTATCGGTGGGGCGCTTTTTGAAGGTTTAAAAAAAAGATGCCAGGCTATTATCCCGAGAATGAGGACGGCCAGGAAAGCCAAGGCGGGGATTATGGCTTTTCTCGGCAATGAAAAACCCCTCCGCGATGCCAGCTTCTTGCCCGCTTCAGCAGGATGAAAAGCCCTTTCCGGCGCAACTGCGGTGACAGGGGCCGGCCCCACTACGGGGCGCGGCTCGACCAGCTCCTGGGGCAACGGCTGAGCGTGGGGTTCGGCCGGAGCTTGGGAGACGCCGGCTTCGATCTCTTCGAGCTCAGCCCGAACCTCCCGGGCTGTCTGGTATCTTCTTTCTTTCTCTTGTTCGAGGCACTTGAGGACGAGCAGGCTGAGTTCGCGGGGAACTCCGGGGTTGAGCTCTCGGGGACTCCTGGGTACCTCTCCTACCGGCGGCAGGCTCCCAGTTAACATCTCGTAAATAATGACACCCGCCGCGAAGATATCGGACCGGGCGTCGGCTTCCCGGCCCTCGAGCTGTTCCGGGCTCATATATTGCGGCATCCCGGCAACCGACCTGATGATTCCCTTGGTCCGGAACAGCCGGCTGATCCCCAGGTCCATGATCTTGGCCGTTCCTTCCTTGTCGATCATGATATTATCCGGCCTAAGGTCCAGGTGGAGCGCTCCGGACTTGTGCGCCTGGACGAGACCGGTGAAAAGCTGCTTGGCGATAGAAAAAGCCTCCACGACCGGGAGGCGTTTCTTTTCTCTGAGCAGAGACTTGAGGTCCCTGCCGGGGACATACTCCATCGTGATGAACGGCGTTCCCTTCAGCATGATGAGTTCGAAGATCCGGGCGATATTTTTATGGATAATGCCCCGCTCGACCTTGAGTTCCCGGATGAAGCCATCGAACGCTTCCGTCTTTTGAGATATCTCCGGCTTGACCGCTTTGAGCGCCAGTTCCCTTTCCATGGCCTTGTCATAGACCTTGTACACCGTCCCTAAAGTGCCGGTTCCCAGCTCTTCGATAATCTTGAAGCGTTCGCCGAATGGCCGCTGGGATGACGGCACTTCATCCGGGTATTCTTCGGCAGGAATTTCGGCCTCACCGGATGAAAGCTCGGCGGGAGCCGCCGGTTGAACCGGCAAATCGGGAGGCGGAGTCGGCAGAAATCCGGCTATCTGCGCCGGCGCTTCCAGTTCAATGGCAGGTACGTCTGCCGCAGAGGTCGGCTCAAGGCCTATCTCGGGCGGGGCTGAAGGCGCCCGGACAGCCTCCTCAGGCGGCGGGGTTGGTTCGATCATGGGAATGGAATACATCTCAGGCGGCTCTAGGGGTGCCCCAGCGGGCTCCTCCGGAGCCGGTTCAGCCGGAGGCGGCGGCAATGGCTCTTGAGGCAACTCCTGTCCGGCCGGGGGAGGGCTTATCTCGGCGCCGAGTTTGGAGCCGCATTCGCTGCAGAACTTGGATGTTTCCGGGTTCTCGAAGTCACAATTCGGACATTTTTTAAAAGTCATAGTCCTGCCACCTTTTTAGTCGTATGAACCTGGTGTCCTGGCTCATTCGTCACTAGCTTATTTCAGGAGCAAGAGACCTGTCAATGGGGGTTTTTCTGGGCCCCGGGTTGAATTTTGGAGCCCACTCTGGGATGATACAGGGTAATAAATACGTAAGGAGGCCCCATGTCGATGAGCCGGAGACAATTCCTCCAAACCAACACTGCCGCGGCCTTGGGGCTGGCGGCCGGGGGGTCGATATTGCCGGAATTCCGTTTCCCGCCTTCCGATTCCCTCGCTCAAGCGGCGCTGGATAAGCCTGTCCGGGTTGCCGTCCTCGGCACGGGAAACCGGGGCCGCGGGCTGCTGGGCGTTCTTCTCACTCTGAAGGGAGTCGAAATCCCTGCGCTCTGCGATATCCAGCCGTCCAACCTTGAGCTGGCCCAGGAGATGGCCGTTAAAGCCGGTCAGAAAAAACCCGAAGGTTACGGCAAGGATGAGACCGATTACAGACGTCTCCTGGAGCGCGATGACATCGACGCCGTTATCATCGCCTCCTACTGGGAATGGCATACGCCCATGGCAATCGATGCGATGAAGGCAGGCATATACGCGGGCGTCGAAGTCCCGGCGGCCTATACTCTAGAGGAGTGCTGGGATTTGGTTAAAACACATGAGACGACCAACGTGCCCTGCATGATGCTCGAGAACTGGAGCTTTCGGCGCGATAACCTGGCCGTTCTCAATATGATCCGGAAGGGGCTGTTGGGCGAGATCGTCCACTGTCATTGCGCCCATTCACACGACTGCATCGACCACTGGTTTTTCGACGCCGAGACCGGCTTGGACAGGTGGGCCGCCAAGTACCTGCTGGCCCACAACCGCGACCAGTATCCGACCCATCAGCAGGGCCCTGTACTGAGCTGGATGGATATCGGCTGCGGCGACTATTATGACTCGATCCGTTCAACGGCCAGCGACTGCTTTGGGATCAACGACTACTTCACCCGGCGGTTCGGTCCGGAGCATCCCAATGCTAAGCGTAAGTACAAGCAGGGAGACATCGTTTCCTCACTGGTGCGCACCAAAAAAGGCAAGACGGTCGTCATCAACTACGATATGCAGCTCCCCCGCCCCTATGACAACCGCTGGATGATCCAGGGCAACCGCGGTCTCTACGACGAGGACCGGAGCGTTGTCTATTTGACCGGGAAGAGCCCGCAATACCACCAGTGGGAGCCTTTCGGCCCTTACCAAGAACTGCACGAGCACAAGTGGTGGAAGGCCATCCGGAGTGAGGCGGGGCAGTTTTCTCACGGCGGCACGGATTATCTCGAGCTCAAGCTGTTCGTGGAGGCGGTTCGGAACAAGACGCAGACCCCGCTCGATGTCTATGATGCCGCGCTGATGAGCGCCAACGGCCCCTTGTCGGAAGAATCGATCGCCAAAGGCGGCGCCCCTGTCCCCTATCCGGATTTCACTAGCGGACAGTGGCAGACCGCCAAGCCCAAATTTGCCGTCGAATAGCCTGGGACTCCCCCTTCTGGCCGGTCTTTTAATGGAGGCAGTTGACCCCAGTTCGGCATTTGGCTTAAGATTGGATCATGGTGGGTGACGGCGGCGAACCCATATTTTGCCCGAAGTGCTCAGCGGAAGTCCAACCCGCCGATAAGGCCTGCCCGCACTGCGGGGCGGCGATCGGAGAGGTAACGCGGACTCTGACCTCGGGATTCACATCTGTTCCAGGTGAGGAAAGCTGGGAGCGATTTGGCCCTGGAAACGTCTTCGCTAACCGCTACACAATTATCGAGGAGATAGGCCATGGCGGCATGGGCCGCGTCTATAAGGCCATCGATAAGTCCCTGGGAATAACCGTTGCCATTAAGGTCATCCGCCCTGAATACGCCTCGAATCCCCGTATTGTCGACCATTTCAAGAAGGAAACCGTCCTGTCACGGTCGATATCCTCTGAGAACGTCGTGCGTGTCCATGACCTGGGAGAGTGGGAGAACACCAAATACATCTCGATGGATTTCGTGGAAGGCCAAAACCTGCGTGATCTTATCCAGGCCTCCGGGTCATTGACCATTTCTGCGGCGATCAAGTTCGGGCAGCAGATTTGTTCCGGCTTGGCCGCCGCCCATAAGGAAGGCATCATCCACCGCGACCTCAAGCCCAGCAACGTCATGATCGACAAGACGGGCCGGGCCAGGGTGATGGACTTCGGCCTGGCCAAGACAATCGATCGCGAGGACGCCCTCGGAGTCAGAGCGGTTGTCGGCACCCCAGAGTACCTCTCGCCGGAACAGGCGCGAGGAGAAAAGCAGGATCAGAGGACCGACATCTATGCCCTTGGCCTGATCCTGTATGAAATGGTTACGGGACGTCCCGTCTTTGAAGCCGAGAGCCTTACGGGCTATATCAAAAAGCACTGTGAGGTCACCCCGGAACCGCCGTCGCGTTTAAATCATTTGATCCCCGCAGGACTCGAGAGCATCATTCTCAAGTGCCTCAAAAAGGATAGGAACGAAAGATACCAGACCGCGGAGGAAGTCTGCCGGAGCCTCAATCTCGTCGTCGCTCCGGAAGTGTCCGCACCGAAGCGCATTGGACCATTGGTCCTGCGGTTGTTAGCGTGGATCGCGGCCGGCTCGGCGGTCCTGCTCGCAGCCTATTTCGTTTTCTTTCCTCCTAGGCCAGAGCCGCCTATTCCCCCCTGGCACAAGACAGTAGCTGTAATGAACCTTGAAAATGCCACCGGCGATACCTCCCAGGATAGATGGCGGGCTGTCCGGAATCTTCTCCAGATAAGCCTCGGAGAATCGAGGTTCCTGCGCCTGGTGCCCCAGCCGAGGCTCCTTCAGGATCTCTATGACTTCCATGCCGAGGATACGGGAGTGTACCGTCAGGAAGTCCTGGATAAGATCGCGTCTAGAGAAAACGTCGATTATTTTCTAATGGGAAGTTTTCTAGTCTCTGGACAGCGGTGCCGGATCGACATCCAAATTAAGAATGCCCAGAGGCCCGAGACCATCACTTCCCGTTCCTTTAATGCCGCTGTCTTTGAAGAAATCCAGGATCGGTGCGACGATATATCACAATGGGCCAAACAGCAGTTTGGTTTTAGTGAATCCGATCTTAAGACGGATTTTGACAAAGAGCTAAAGAAATACACCACGCCCTCCAGCGAGGCCCTGCTGCATTTTCTCCATGGTCATGATTTCTTCAAAAAGGGGGATTATCAGCAGAGCTCAGAATGCTACCAAAAGGCCGTAG
>Ga0153916_10002479_pt1 | contig 13496 bp, 12 predicted proteins | sample Opewatmetagenome_FD_109642 | JGI IMG/M metagenome (GOLD analysis project Ga0153916, IMG submission 109642) | Freshwater wetland microbial communities from Ohio, USA - Open water 3 Core 3 Depth 4 metaG | ecosystem: Environmental > Aquatic > Freshwater > Wetlands | place: USA: Ohio, Lake Erie...
GCCCGTCAGTGTTACTGAGTAGATCACATCACCCGTACCAGCCAACAGTTCTTCGATAGATGTCTGTGTGATCAGTTCACCCTGGTTGACGATCGCAACCTGATCGCTGACTCTTTGTACATCATCCAGGATATGGGTGCAGTAGAAGACAGTGGCGTGTTTCCGGATGCGGGACATCACTTCGAGCACATCTCGCCGTCCTTGCGGATCCAGGTTGGCCGCGGGTTCGTCCAGGATCAACAGGTCAGGATAGTTGACCTCCGCCTGGCCGATTCCCAACCGCTGGCGCTCGCCCCCAGAAAAGCCCTTAATCGGCCGGTCTGCTTTGCCCTCCAGTCCAACCAGCTCGATCATCTCATTCACGCGCTTGTCGATCTCCGATTGAGGACCAGCATAGAAAAACTTGGCAGTGTATTCCAGCGTCTGGCGGGCGCTCATGTGTTCGTAGAAATGGGTATCTTGAGGCAGGTATCCGATGTTGGCGCGGATATCGACGCTTTCGTGGATGATATCCTTACCAAAGATTTTCCCGCCCCCGCTGGTTGGTTTGACCAGGCCCAGCAATAGCTTGATCGTGGTAGTTTTACCGGCACCGTTGGGCCCGAGGAAGGCGAAGATCGATTTCTGAGGGACCCGCAGGTCGAGAGATTTGAGCGCATGTACCGCGCCAAAAGATTTGCTCAAACCTTCTGTACTGATGACTAAATCATTTGAATTCATTCTGTTTTCTCCTTTTATTGACTGTTACGCCTTTTTTAAAAGCGTCCATTTCGTTCCCTACCCGGTGATCAACCCCATGATGACAGCCAGGGGCATTATCAGAACCGGGAGCCCTTCCAAACCATGGACGATGATCGACATCCAGTTGCTGCGAAAACGCTTGGCCGGCCAGCTATACGTCAAGTTAGTCACGATGACGCTGGGGAGTGACCAGGGCTTATGCACGTGATAAAGGCCGAAGATTACCGCGTTTGCCACCCAATCGTACTTTCCAAAAACCCCTTGCATCTTGGGCAAGAGTACGCCGCGCCAGAGTAATTCCTCGCCTAGGAAATAGTTGAAGATGAGACTGGTCAGGACAATTCCCATGATCCACCATTGTCCTACGAACTCGGGGGAAACTAATTGTTGGATGTCCATGTAGGCGGGCGGTTTTAGAGCAGGAAATAGCCAGGCCATGGGCGCATCTAGATACCTGCCAAGAAAGTAAACAAGCAGCGTATCGATGAACACGGGAAGCAGCACCCACCAGAATAGCTTTCTATTCGGCTGGTCCGTCCGTGGATCACGCGGTGATTGTAGCCAGATACGCTTACGGACAACGCTCCAGCGCAGTGTGCCAAGCTCACGGTGAAGGATCACCAGAGCTACGACAAATTGCCATGCCATGCCGGCGATCATCATCAGCCAGAAAGTGATGCCGGGATGCAATGGGCTGTAGGGGATGATGGCCGGAGCGACTACCCAGGTCAGCAGCGCCATGGGTAGGGTTACGAGCGCCCAAATACCGAGGATCTGCCACAGGGTGTATTGATCTATTTGCTCCGCTTGAGTGCGTTGCACACCAGCTTGAATTGCAGGTTGTACAAGTGTATCTGTTGTCATTCTGTTCTCCTTTTATCTGAATAAGAGCTGTCTGCTCGTCTTTCTCCATATTGATTCGTTTCGTGACCGGGTAACTTTTGAGGGTCAGGCACCGACCACCTTTGTTCTGGCCAGCTGTCATTGTCACACTACAAGCCAAACATGCTGCCAAACCCGTTTGCGGTCAGGCGTAGCAAGGACAAACCGACGCCGGTGAGAGACATAATGACCGCCCAGGGGATGAAACCGATAATGACGGTGAAGATGGTCTTTCCCCAGGTCAAATCCAAGGCCTCGTGCACGGCCACAAACCAGGCCACCACCAGGGCTACCCAGGAGATGACGATAACCGGACCCAGTATGAAAGATAGAGCATTGGAAAAGGCGGCGATGATGCCCAAGACGCCCACCACGGTCCAGATGGAGGCCAGGCCCATAGTCCGTACTAATTTGTCGAAAGTGACCTCGGAGCCGAATCTTCTACGCCCGACCCAGTTGATGACGGCGGCAGCAACGGCGAAGCCGGCAATCGCTGTGAGCAGACCGATGCCTGTGCTCACAAACCAGTCAAACTTACTCTGGGAAGCATGTGATCCAAGCTGATTGAGAAGGGCAAAAATCACCACGAGGATCCAGGCAGTCGCCGTGAACGCTTTATCTGCTTCTACCTCCGCGTAGACGCCTCGTCGAAATGTAAGCGCACCTATGATTCTTTCGGTTAACATGGCAGTTTCTCCTTGTAGCTTTCTGTTTCCTACTGGGTTTCCAGCAGGTTCACGATGCCGATACCGGTCTTCAGGTCTACGTGCATGGTCACCCCTGACTCACCATAGGCGGCATTGGTGTAGACGTCGCCATCTTGCGTTAGACCCTGCGTATCAACCAAGGTCGGGCCTCGATCGACTACAACATGCACGCCAACATCCTTGGGCAAAATCACGGTGATATTGCTCGCTCCGGCATCGATCGTGACATCCAGGTCATGCGCCCAGGTACCACTTAAGTCGATCGTGCCTTCAGTTGCGCCCAGCGTGATGTCGAGCCTGGATAACAAGAGGCCACCCAGTTTTAAATTGCTAGTCCCGGCACCCACATCCACACTCAGATCCATGGGTACAACATTGCTCAGGCGCAAGCCCCACTCATTACGAAAGCCCGTCACGCCTAGTAAAGCTGGCATGCCTTTAGTTTCGGGCTGCCGAACAACAAGTGTGCCATCTGTATACGTCACCTCTGGCTTAGTCTTGGCTACGTTATAGGTGAAGTCAGCATTCAGCAGGTCTTCAGCGTCACCAGTCACGTCCAAGACACCCGCCCCAAAATTAATATTGACGCCGACCGTCTTGGCGTCACCCAGTTTGACCGATTGAGATTCGGTCTGCAATGCGCCCACCCTGAGTGCGGGACTACAGCTGGCGAGCAGCAGCGCGGCAACAAGTACGAGAGCTATCAATACACGGTTTATTTTCATAGTTCATTTCTCCTTTTTTAGTTGTGACAATCGCTTTATAAGTGACTGTCGGCTTGAACGAGCATTTATGAATAGGTTGAATGGGTTGATCGGCTTGCATTAAATACTTTTTTCATTGTGAGGTCAGTTTACCCAGGGGATGTCAACGCGGCATCAGGGCATCGTCAGGAACATTGCCAATATCTCCTGACGATCGCTAATATACTATTAAGGTAATAGTGGTCTAATTAGCGCACAAATGGCACTCCTATCGATTGGCGTGTTAGGGTCCTTGCAGGTTTCGATAGCCGATATGCCGTTAACGACGTTGGAATCGGTACGGGTTCGCGCGCTTCTGGCATATCTGGCAGTGGAATCCGATCGACCGCACCGCCGTGAAACCCTTGTGGGTCTCCTTTGGCCTGATTACCCCGAAGACGCGGCTCGTCATAATTTACGCCAAGCCCTGTTCAATCTGCGTTTGATTCTTGGCGACCATACTGCCAATCCTCCTTACCTCTTCATCTCTCATGACGCCATCCAGTTCAACCGGGAAAGTGACTATTCGCTTGACCTCGATCAATTCAACAATTACTTCTATACCTGCGAAGAAAACCTGAGTCAGTGCAAAAAGGACTGTTCAACCCACGCCTCACGGCTGGAGGAAATGGTAAAGCTTTATCGGGGCGAGTTCTTGCAGCAGTTCTTCTTGGAAGACAGTACGGAGTATGAAGAATGGGCTGTGTTGCAACGTGAAAATCTCCACCAGCACGTCTTGGAAGCCCACAGTTATCTGGCGAACTACTATGAGCTGAAAAGGGACTATAAAGACGCCCATCAGCATGCCCTACGGCAGCTGGAGCTGGATCCATGGCGGGAAGAAGCGCACCGCCAAATGATGCGGGTGCTTGCCCTGAACGGACAGCGCAGCGCCGCGATTGTCCAATATGAAACCTGCAAGCAAGTGTTAGCTAAAGAACTGGATGTTGAACCATCCGCGGAGACGAAGGAGCTGTACGAGCAAATCCGCCTTGGTACTCTCAGCCCAAAAACCGAGCAAGTTTTCCAAGATACCACCATTCCCCTTCATAATCTTCCTATCCAGCTCACCCCCTTTATTGGGCGGGAGGTGGAGCTTGCGCGTCTGGATCAGCTCATTGCCGATCCTGAATGCAGATGCATAACGCTGGTGGGACCGGGCGGCATGGGCAAGACCCGTCTGGCTGTTCAAGCCGCTGAAAAACACCTCAACGAATTTGCCCAAGGGGGTGCTTTTGTTCCGCTGGCTTCTGTTGGATCCATTTCTGAGGTGATTCCTACGATTGGAAACGCGATCAAATTTACCTTCTTCGGTCCAAGTGATCCCAAAGAATATCTCCTCAGCTATCTCCACGAAAAACAAATGCTTTTGGTTTTGGATAACCTGGAGCATTTATTAATAGAAAATTCAATTGAGGGGAATATTGCGGATCTATTGATTGAAATACTACGACAAGCGCCAGGGATTAAGCTGCTGGTCACTTCACGCGAAGCACTCAACCTGCAAGAGGAATTTTTATTTGAAGTTCCGGGATTGGCTTTCCCCGATATGGAGCAAGTGAAAGGATTGGATGGATTTGATGCAATGACATTATTCGCTCAGCGGGCCCGTCATGCATTTCCAAAATTCGGTCTAAATGCGGAAAACCAAAGGGAAGTGGCTCGCATCTGCCGTTTGGTTGAGGGAATGCCGCTGGCAATTGAGCTTGCCGCCACCTGGATGAGGACTTTATCGCCCGCTGAAATTGCAGTAGAAATCGAAAGCAGCCTGGATTTCCTTGGCACGACCATGCGGGATCTGCCGGTACGTCACCGATCCATGCGCGCGGTCTTTGATCATTCTTGGAAACTCCTCACAGAAGAGGAACAAAGGGTTGTGCTTCAGCTTTCCGTTTTCCAGGGTGGATTTATGCGTGAAGCGGCAGTAGTCGTGACAGGTGCTACACTCTCCACATTATCTAATTTGGTTACGAAATCAATAATTCGACGAAGCGGCTCTAGGCGCTATGATTTGCATGAACTGATCCGGCAGTTTTCCGTGGAGCACTTCACCGAACAACAAGTTGAACGCCCTGCCACCCAGATGCGTCACGGAAATTATTTCCTGACATATTTTAGCCAGGCGAATGGACGCTTGGGAAGTTCCAGGCAAAAAGAAGCTCTTAGTGAGCTGACAGACGATATGGATAACTTCCGGGTTGCATGGGATTGGGCTCTCGTAAATGGCGAGTTCACCTTGATCGAGCATACGCTTCGCACATTTGCGATGTTGTATGACAACCGTGGCTGGTACCAGGAGGGTCTTGAAACTCTTGATCGTGCCATTCACGCGCTGGAAACAAATCACAACCCCTCACAGCCCGATAGAACAATTCAGATCTCACTAGCGCACATCTTAACCTGTCGCGCATATATTGCATTCCGGTTGACACAGGTTGAACAGGCGCAGGAGATGTTGGAGCGTAGCCTAGAAATCCTGCAACCATTGAATGAGCCGCAGGTATTGGTCGAGTCGCTGACCTACCTCGGCTTAGTTATGATTTGGACTGGAAATTATACCAGGGCGTTGGAGCTCTTGACTGAAGGGCTAACGATCGCTACGACAATTAGCGACCGATGGTTTTCTGCAGTATGTCTCACACAGAAAGCCAATATTATCCAGATGATGGGTGACTCCGAGATGGGGCACACACAATTACAATCTGCAGTAGCAATGTGGCGTGCCATCGGCGACTTTCGTTTCACAGCATACGCCCTGAACTTACTCAGCCTAAGTGCATTGGCGTTGGGGCAATACGCTGAAGCACGTGCCTCGCTCGAAGAATGCGTAGAGTTGAATATATCAGTCGGTGATCGCTGGGGATTGGGTTTAGGCTATCAGAGACTTGGCCGCGTCGCACAAGCACAAGATCTTCATAATTATGCCATCGACATGTTTACCAAAGGTTTCGAGATATTCACCGAACTTGGCGCACGCCGCGATGTAGCGCGCGTTCTTGCTGAGATGGGTCGAAGTCTTTTTGCACTTGGAAATGATACTGAGGCACGACAAGTCTGGCTCAAGGCAATTCAGATCGCTTCTGAAACCCAGGGAGCTCACGTGGCTCTAGAAGCGCTGGTCGGTATTGCGAGGCTTCTAGCGAAACAAGGTCATCTTGAGAATGCGCTTGAATTATTATTGATCGTCATGAATAACTCTGCAAGCGTTCAAGAAACCAAAGCTTGCGCCAGCCATTTACAAGCTGAAGTAGAGGCGCAACTTGCAAAGCCTCAAATTGATACTACAGTTGCGCGGGTGCAGTCAAAAACCTTCGAGGCCGCAGTGGAAGAAGTTCTGAAGCAATCCATCTGATTACCGCCGTTATTGTGGTCCACATACACGAACCAACAGAATATGATATAGTCATCACCGACAGGCCTAGAGCCGCCCCGTTCCAGGTAAGCGGCCTCGGCTTGATTGCCAACCAGGCGTGTTGATACCAATCACTAATCCGCCCCAGGAATGAGGGTTTGGCTATTGATTTGCGTGTATTTGTAGCCATTTTTATTCTCCTTTTATCTGAACAAAAGTTGTCCGCTCATATATCTCCTTATTAATTTGTTTCGTGACTAGTCAACTTTTGAGGGTCAGGCGCTGGTCATTTTCGTTTTGGCCAGTTGTCATCGTCACATTACAGACCGAACAAGCTGCCGAACCCGTTCGCAGTCAGGCCTAGCAAGGATAAAACGATGCCGGTGAGAGACATGATGATCGCCCAGGGGATGAAACCGATAATCACGGTGATGATGGTCTTTCCCCAGTCCAAATCCAGGGCCTCATGCACGGCCACAAACCAAGCCACCACCAGGGCGACCCAAGAGATGACGATAACCGGACCCAGTATGCAAGATAGAGTTTCGGAGAAAGCGGCAATGACGCCTAGGACGCCCACTACGGTCCAGACGGAAGCAAGACCCATTGTCCGCACCAATTCGTCGAAAGTGACTTCCGCATTGAAGAATCTGCGCCCGGCCCAGTTGATAACGGCTACAGCAATGGCGAAACCGGCAATCGCCGTTAGCAGGCCGATGCCTGCACCTACCAACCAGTCAAAGATGCCCTGGGAAGCCTTTGTTCCAAGCTGATTAAGAAGGGCAAAAATCACCACGAGGATCCAGGCAGTCGCAGTGAATGTCTTATCTGCTTCTACCTCCGCGTAGACGCCCCGCCGGAATGTGAGTGCACCAATAATTCTTTTAGTTAACATGGTAGATTCTCCTTGTAGCTTTCTGTTTCTTATTCGATTTCCAGATTGATCGGTCCTACCTCACCCTGAATATCAATTCGTAGGGTAACATCTGCATCACCATAAGCGTCATTTACCAGACGCCGCGGCTGCCTCTTCTACGTCAAGGTTTATCGTGCCGATACCCGCCACCAAGTCTATCTGCATCGTCACTCCTGACACGCCATAGGCGGCGTTGGTGTAGACAGGTCCATCCTTCGTCAGGCCGGTAGTCTCAATCGTATGCGGACCCGACTCGACGGTAACTCGGGCGCCAACGTCCTTGGGCAACCGCACGTTTAGGATAGCTGCGCCGGCATTTATATAGATGCCCAGGTCGTGCGCCCAATCACCAGTCAGGTCTACCGTATAGGTACCCGCGCCCAGTGTGATGTTGAGCCCGGTCAACGATAGACCAGCCAATTGCAAATCACCAGACCCGGCGCCTACATCCACAGACAGGTCCATGGGCACCCCGTCGTAAAGTTGCAGCCCCCACTGATTACGAAAGCCACCAATGCCTAGCAAGGCTGGCATGCCATTGACTTCAGGCTGCTTAACAACGAGCGTGGCATCCGTATACTCCACCACGGGCTTTAGCTTGGCGACGTTATAGGTGAAGTCGGCCTGCATAAGTTTTTGTGCGCCACCGGTCAATTTTAGGTCACCAGCACCAAAACCAATCTTGACGGAGACCGACTTGGCATCTCCCAGCTCGACGGATTGGGACTCGGTTCGCAATGCGCCTACTCTGGCCTGGACATCACAGCTGGCAAGCAGCAGCGCGGTAACAAGTACGAGGGTGATCAAAAGACTTTTTGTTTTCATAGTTAATTTCTCCTTTTTGGATGGTGACAATCGCTTTTAAAGTGATTGCCGTTTTGAACGAGCATTTATGGATGGTTTGCAAGGATTGATCAGGTTGCCAGAATTTCACTTTCTTCGTAGTCCCAGTCTATCCCTACCCCGTCAACGCAGTATCAGGTAAACGTCAGGAGTACCATCGACTTCCCCTGACGTTGTTAGTATCCTATTAGGGAAAAATTGATCTAATTAACTGGCGAATGACACATCTGTCAATCGAGGTGTCAGGATAGTTACCGGTTTCGCTAGCTGGTATGGCAAGTTCGACTTTGGAATCGGATAAGGTTTGTGAACTTCTGGGTTATCTAGCTGCGTCAGCAAACCGCCCCCACCGTGGCAAAACGGTTGTATCAACAAAACTGCGGAGTAGTTAAAAGACTTATCAAGCTCGCGACTACCGGTCAATCAACTCGAGTAGCTTGGAGTAAACCACCCCAACATCCATTTGTGGGTCGTTCACGTCAATGATGTCATGGCCCAGACCCAGCTCCTTGGGAAACTGGTAGGCCTGCACGTCTTTGGCACGACGCGTACGCCAAAGATCGGTGACTTTATCGACGGCAACGTTATCGATACCTGGGTCATTTAGATTGGTGACGACCACGATGGATCCTGCCCCGGGGGCTGCTTGTCGCGCCATGGCTTTGACAGCCAGACCCAATCTCAAAATCTGTCCTACGACTTTGGAAGGCATACGTACATAGTTATAAAGGCGTGGAGCGTTTTCCTTTTTCTCCGGATCTTCCCAGATGTACCAATTAGGAAGCACGCTCAATGCCCAAGACATGAAGGGAGTCCAAAACCTGGGTATCGCCTTTATGCCTAAACCAGGTGAAATCAGAACTGCCAGGTCGACATCCGCTCGCTTTTGTGCTACCCATGCAGTGACCAGCCCGCCAACGGAAATTCCCGCCATCGTAATGTGATCCCCAAGACCGCGGGCGATATCCACGACCTCATCTCCGTAACTTATGAAATCCTCGGCGCGCATTTTTACTTGCTTGGTATTCATCCGGTCCGCCAATCCACAATTGGGCATGGTCATGGCCAGGACATTGTAGCCTCGGTCGTAGAAATGCATGGCCATCTCCTTGAAGGGAGCTGGACTGTTCGCCCACCCATGGGCGAAGATGAGGACTTTCGCGGTCTTTTCGCCATGCGTCAGCAGGAAGGTATGACTGCCCTCATAAAAATCGACCTCAGAGGCAATCTTGCTTTCGATGCGCCGCACTGCCTCTTCGTAATCAGCGACGGGATGTGGGTGCGAATCATAAGCCTTGAAGTAGTTTGCTGAAACCCTGGAGAAACCTACATGCCGCTGCAGAAGAGCCCCGATAGAAAATCCCACTTTCCTGTTTTCCCAAAACGCATTCTCCTTCACGATCCTTTTTTGTTGTGTCATAGTGAACTCCATCTTACAAAATGCTTTAATGATCCATTAGAGAACCCAGGTTCGACGTGGGGGATGGTGGAGCACATGGCAGCACCATCCCCTCTTTCCTATCAGGCAGATGCAAAGCACTGCCTGCAACTGAGACATGTCAGTCGGCTGACCCTTCATGTGCTTGCTCATGCTGGGGCAAATGCAGGGATGTAGCAATGCCGAGAACGATTGCTACTCCGATGGTGAGCAATGACCCAGCTAACTCGGGCTTGGTGATTTTTAGAAAGACGATTCCCAGGGCAATAGCTATTCGGGTTTGGATGGAGATCAAGAGGAGTGGGTGATTCGCTGAGCTGTAGAAGGTACTTGACAAAGTACCTTTACCCATTGCCAACGCCTGCCCAATCGCCACCATCCGTGGCCCGGTGAGCACCACCGAGAGTAATATCACCAAGACAAGGGAAAGGATGGATATATAGATCCATGGGACAAGACCTGTATCGGCAAGTATCATATAGATACCGGTAATGACAGTCGTCAGCATGGAAGCGAAACCTGCCCCACGAGTACTTTTTAGAACACCCATCCAGGAACGAACCTGTTCCGGTACCGTGGCGTTACGTATCTGTCTCAGTCCAGTCCACTCCAGGCCAAGTGCAACAAATAATCCAAGCACACCAACAATATGCACGAACAATACAATTGAATACGCGTCCATTATTTTCTCCTTTATGTGAATTTCTATTTCCTTGGTTCTCTTATGCAATCACTTGATAGACAACCAGGCTGTTTTACTATTTCGCCGGCATCAAACTCTGCAAGTAAAGCCACAGTGCAGTTAACTCCGTGTCATTCATCTCACCGAAGGTTTTAGGGGTCATCGCTGCTGGAAGTTGTCTCCCATTCGGTAAGACACCAGTCCGGACTGTCCGCATAAAATCACCCTGGTTCCATTTCTCCAATTTTGTGGCGAGATTGCTGCTGTGGCACTCGGCGCAAATCGTAAATAGATATTTACCATACTCGACTGTAGCTCCTGGTACTGGATCCACTGGACGCGTTGCATTATGATCAATCAACTCTGCTGATGGCGTAAATAATCCAACTGCCGGGGCAATCGGGACCACAGATCCGAGATGCATCGCTTGAAGTTGTGAATCAACGGGCGGGATTTGTTTAAGATAGGCAATCAAGTCACCCAGGTCGTGATCACTCATAATTGAATAATTATTCATGAAAATCTCGACTTGACTGTTTGACTTAATTCCATGGCGAATAGCCTTCACCCAATCAGAAACTGTATAACTCTTTCCAATGCCCCCGTCACCTGGAGTAAGATTGGAAGAGGGGATAGTACCCAAGATCGGATCGTTGGCAAGCAACATACCACTCAAGTCAGCACCATGGCATTTGGTACATCCCCATATGATGGAAATATGCTTACCATTGGCGATCGAATTGAGGTCAGTTGGGATATTGACCACCTCAGTCGAAATATTGGGATAAGACCGGGTGAGTCTCTCCTTGCCGCTGGGATATAATGCCAAACCTGTCAGCAAAGTCAGACCAATCAACCCGCCGGTAACAATCCCGGTCCACTTTAGTATTTTTTTCATTTTCAGCTCCTTTGGTTGAAATTTGTGTGGATTGGGTTTGATATGATTATCTTTCTTATCACTTTCGCGCATATGCCTCCTTTCCTTCGCTTTTTAGTGCCGCGTACAAAGCCCGGGCGAGTGATAGTGCACGGTCGTCACCCTCAACTGCAGATCCTAGGCAATTGTTCATGACATAGGCAAGGCTCAATCTGGCATCGCGGTCAATAATGACAGCCGAGCCACCCCCTCCACCCCCGAATAGGGTATGAGGATTCGGTCCGAATGGCATTTCCTTGCTCACTAAAACAAACCCGAGTGCCCAACGAATTGGGAGTTTAAGAATAAAGTCGATACCGTAGCACTGCTCCTGAAATGCTTTATCAATCGTGGGCAAGGATAGTAATCGTACGCCATCGACTTCACCAGATACCAACACAGATGCCATACGTGCTACCGAGCGGGCATTACCGTATCCATTAGCAGAGGGGATTTCCGCATCCCGCCAGGCTCGAGACCGGCTGAAGATAATTGGGTTATTCTGATCAATCAATGGATACATTGATCTCCTTGCCATCTCTGGCATAAGAGCAGAGCCAATGTAGAGTGGGTTCCCTGGCTGCATCGCTGGAGGTGGGATCATCTCGGCAACACGGCGTTCATCCGATATTGATAGACCGATTTGACAGTCTGCCTGGAGGGGATTGGCAATTTCATCGCGAAAGAACGTACCAACAGTCCGATTGGTGATACGCCGGATCACCTCACCCACGAGGTATCCCTGTGTAATGGCGTGGTATCCAGATTGAGTACCAGGGGACCACCAGGGTTTTTGTGCGGCGAGGAGACCAACAACACGCTCCCAATCAAACAAAGCTTCAACAGGGATTGGTTCATCAAACCAAACCAGACCTGACTGGTGGCTGAGGAGATATTTGACAGGGATATCTTTCTTCCCTGCCTGCGCAAATTCCGGCCAGTATTTGGCTACCGGCGTGTCAAGGTCAAGCTGGCCACGGTCGACCAGGATCAATGCACATAGAGCTGTCATCGTCTTTGTGGTTGAATAGAGGCAGGCTAATGTATCGCGTTTCCAGGGCCGTGTACGGTCGGCGTCAGCATATCCCGCCCAGATATCAATTACAAATTCCCCATTGATCGTTGCGGCAAACGATGCTCCAACATCCCCTGCATGGATGAAGTTGTTGGCGAATGCTTCCTTCACTGCAGAGAAGTGCGGATCGCAATGACCGTGAATCTCTATCTCTTCCACTAGAATATCTGTTTTCATTGACTTTGCCTCCTTCGATCGACCAATTGCTTGGTTCGCGTAGATATTATTTGGTAGCTCTGCAACAATCAATCGTGTGAAAGGGTGTGCATAATCATGCTGGACTCAGCACAGCAATTTGGTCAAGCTGGGTTGCCAGGTAGTTAGCCCAGGCTCGAATGGCTTTCCAGTCACGGTGGTCACTGGCTTTGGTAAACATTCTTTCGAAGACACCCATCTTTGAGGGGTCCGATTTCCCAACAAACATCTCCACTGCAACTGGTTTCAGCCAGGGATACTTCTCAAGTTCTCTATCAAGCTGGGAGCGCGACCTGCGCATCGCTGCGTCACTTGTACTCAATGGTCCCAAAGTAAATATTGCCACTGGCTGTTGTTTGAGCGTTTCCTGATATTGTGACAGGAAATTATGCGCTTCTGGGTGCCAGCGGGCATTGTAGAGCGCTGCTCCCAACACGACCGCACTATAGTTATCCAGGTTCTTGACATCCTGCATGGGCTGAATATCAACCTTTATTCCATCTTGGCACAGTGTGGTGGTGATGGCCTCAGCGACTTCTTGTGTCGAGCCATAACGTGTTGCATAAGCTAACAGAACCGAATTTGTGTTCATGATTTTGTAACTCCTTTTACGTGTTTATGGTTATATCTGTTGACCATTTTGTGGTTTTGTCGAAGAGTCGACCTTCCAGGAATCAAGGACGCTCTCCCGTGTTTAGTTTCTCTGCCATTTTCCAATGAGCCTCAGTCTGAGCACTTTCGGCTTTGTTTCTAAGCAAGAAAGCACCGATGACAGCCATCCAAAGCAGCCATAATAAGCTACCGGATAATCCTGCCCAGCTAATCACGGGGAAATCAGGAATCGCGGTGGCTAAGAGTTCTGTCTGACCGAGCAGGTAAACCACAGAGGCAACCCACCCGAGCCAGGCAACCCATTTGGCAAACGACTGTGACTTGTAAATTATGGCGCTGATCATACTCATCCAGATAATGATGAAGAATTGACCCAGGTGTTCACCAAGCACCA
>Ga0153916_10002480_pt1 | contig 13478 bp, 14 predicted proteins | sample Opewatmetagenome_FD_109642 | JGI IMG/M metagenome (GOLD analysis project Ga0153916, IMG submission 109642) | Freshwater wetland microbial communities from Ohio, USA - Open water 3 Core 3 Depth 4 metaG | ecosystem: Environmental > Aquatic > Freshwater > Wetlands | place: USA: Ohio, Lake Erie...
CCTTGTTCAGCCAAGCCATCGTGCATGCGCTTGTGCATGAGCCACACATTATGCAGTCGATCGGGTCGTTGATCGGCACCCGCTGTTTGGGCATCTGTATGTACTCCTTCTCCGGGTATGGTTCCTTGCCTACGAGGTAAGGCTTGACGGTCTTCAGTCTGTCGAAGAAGAGGTCGTAGTCGACCGCTAGGTCCTTGACGACCTTCTGATGCGGCAAGGGGCTAAGCAATATCTCGTTCTGGTCTAGCAGCATGCTGATCTGTGTCTCGCACGCAAGCCTGACCTTGCCTGCAATCGCCATCGCGCATGAGCCGCACACACCTGCTCTACAGCAGAACCTGAAGGCAAGAGTACCGTCTTGATGATTCAGGACTTCGAACAGCGCATCGAGGACCGTCATGCCGGGCTTTATCTTGACGTTGAACTTCTGCCAATACGGTTCCGTATCGGCAGTCGGGTCGAAACGCTGGATTTTGAGGACAACATCTCCCTCAGCCATGTCAGTACCTCCTTGCCTCGGGTTTGTACTTGCCAAGTCTAACCGGAGAGTATGTGATTACCGGCCCGGATGGCGAGTACGTTGCGATCGTGTGCTTCAAGAAGTTGACATCATCACGTTCTTTGAAGTCCAGCCGGGAGTGAGCTCCTCTGCTCTCCTGTCTCTTCAAGGCACCCACGACGATAGCCTCGGCGACATCCAACATGCCCTCGAGCTCAAGGCCCCGGATGAGATCCACATTGTAGGTTCTACCTTTGTTCTGAACGGTTATGCGCTTGTACCTGTCTTTCAGCTCCTTGATCTTAGCATGAGCCTGGTCCATCAGCTCCTTGCTCCTGAATATGCCAACCTTGATGATCATCGTCTCCTTCATCTCGGCCCTAATGTCCGCGTGGTTCTCAGGACCGTTTCTTGACAAGACCTCGTCTATCCTGACTTTGGTCTCTCTCATGCATTTTTGGATGGCAGCTTCTCCTTGTTTCAGATCCTTCTTCGCAAGGACGTAGTCCGCCGCTACGCGTCCGGATATCTTCCCGAAGACCACAGTATCAAGGAGAGAGTTGCCTCCGAGTCTGTTGGCACCGTGGACGCTCACGCATGCGCACTCGCCCGCGGCATATAGCCCTTTGAACTTCGTGGCCCCATAGTTGTCGGTGTCGATGCCGCCCATCGTGTAGTGCTGTCCCGGTTGAATGGGTACGGGCTTCTCGATCGGGTCCACTCCGACGAAGTTTATCGCAAGGTCCCGGATGCCAGGCAGCCTCTCCAGGATCTTCTCCCTGCCCAAGTGCCTGAGGTCGAGATACACGTAATCCTTTCCATCTATTCCGCGTCCTTCGTTTATCTCCGTCTGGATGGACCTGGAGACGATGTCCCTCGGTCCGAGCTCCATCGCCTTCGGCGCGTACTTGGACATGAACCTCTCACCCAAGCTGTTGATGAGGTACCCGCCTTCGCCTCTAGCTCCTTCGGTCATCAGAATGTTCGTGCCGAAGAGCGACGTCGGGTGGAACTGGATGAACTCCATATCCTTCAGGGGAACGCCTCGTCTATAGGCTGCCGCCAGAGCGGATCCGGAGCTGATCAGCGCATTAGTCGACCGTCCGTAGATCTGGCCGCTACCTCCGGAGGCGAATATCACGGCTTCCGCCATGAACGGTTCCAGCTCCCCGGTCTTGAGATTCCAGCAGATCACACCTCGGCAACTATCTCCCTCAAGCACAAGATCGACGAGCACTCTATCTTCGTACAGCGGCACGTTGAGCTTGACTGACCTCTCCCACAAGGTGTGAAGCATGTATAGACCTGTCTTGTCAGTGGCAAAACATGTCCTGGGATAGCCGGCTCCGCCAAATGGTCTCTGCGCGATCTTGCCCTCGTCAGTCCTTGAGAACGGGCAACCCCAGTGCTCCATCTCATATATGCAGCCAGGAGCCTCCTTCGTCATTAGTTCGGCGGCGTCCTGGTCCGCCAGATAGTCGCTGCCCTTGACGGTGTCGAACCCGTGCTTTTCCCAGTTGTCATCCGCAGCAGCTGGGTTGTTCGCCAAGGAAGCGTTGACACCTCCCTGGGCTGCACCTGAGTGGGACCTCACAGGGTGCACTTGTGATATGATGGCTACATCAGTCCTAGGAGCGGCTTCTATCGCCGCCCTGAGCCCTGCCAGACCGCCACCGATTACCAAGATCTTGTGGTAGTACATTGTGTCAACCTCCTCAGCCGTCGATGAACGGCAACAGCACTATGATTCCCCAGATCAACATGGCGATCCCTAGTACCCACAGCCCAATGTCCACGAGCTTCTTCCTCTTCACGAACATGTCGAAATCGAACAGTATCGTCCTGCTTCCATTGAGGCCGTGGAATATGACCATGGCCAACATCGAATAGTCGACCGCAATGTACAGGATCTGTCCCAGTCTCTCGTGTACCCATCCGACGGTTATCTCCGCTCCCACCTGCGCATAGTGGTCAAGGTAGATGTGTACGGTCAGGAGCACAATCAGCAGCCCCGCAGAGAGCCTCTGGAAGAACCACGCCCAAGTGCCGGCCACCTTCGAAGTGGCGATCGTCTGACTCGCCATCAGAACCACTCTCCCTTGAACAGGCCCTCATTGAATAGGACATAGAATGCTATCACGACGATGATGGCCGAAATTGCCATCATAACCCAGAACACGAGCTTCTGCTTTCTTATTCCAATCCCCATATCGAACAAAATGACTCTGAACCCGTTCATGGCATGATAGATCACAGCACAGACCAGCAGGAAGTCCATGAACACGAATGCCGGCTGGGCAGTCGTCTTCATGAGATCCGCGAAACCCGCGCTACTTGTGGATGCCGTCGATAGGAAGGTGAGGTGCATGAACACATAGACCACAAGTATGATACCGGTGATTCTGTGCCCGACCCACGCCCACATGCCCGTCTTCATGTTCGTCGGCCAGAACTCGCTGTTCTTGCCGAACAACCACTTGAAGCTGCTTATCTTCATTCAGACACCTGACCAATATTCATGAATTGCGCCCCGACCCAGTGACGACAAACGCCCCTGAATTCCCCGGCCGCCTAGACCAGCTAGAATGTACTTAAGCATTCCTCTTCGAACAAAAAGTATGCGCTTTTCCTGCGTCAACATTCAATTCTCGATGCACATTCGTGATTGGAATTTCGAAATTCGTCTTCATTAACTGAACGAGATCTAGCCCTCCTGCACAACAACTTTTGGCCAGAGATCCTGAAATGAATGCCATGGCGCTTGTCTGCGTGCGCCAATGACATCAATCCACGAAAAACCCAACAACTAAAGTACTGAAATCGGGATACAGAAATAGAGGAAGATTCATGGACAAGTACCAGTGCAATGTATGTGGTTACGTGTATGACCCAGCGGTCGGTGATCCGACGCAAGAGATACCGCCGGGGACAGCTTTCGAGAGCCTCCCCGATGACTGGACATGCCCTGAGTGCGGCGCCAGCAAAGATGAGTTCACCAAGCTCTAGCTTCGATTCATGTCATGTCTAGGCGATCGCCTGTTGGAACATTGGAGTTCCAGGCGTGAAGCGCACTGGTGCGGATTTGTTCATGGAGACAGGGACAGAGTAATTAATCGAGCGACTCGGTTTGGAGTGCAAAGCCATGATACTTAGAATAGCAATGGTCGGCTTCGGGAACGTCGGCCAAGAGTTCGCACGGTTGATACTAGCCAAGAGAGACTGGCTTCTGCGAACCAAAGGACTTGATCTCGAGGTTCTCACCATTTCTACCCGATCGAAAGGTTCCCTCATTTCGAAGAAGGCTCTGGATTTGGACAGATGCCTTCGGCTGATCAAAGAGGAAGGGACCCTTGTTGGCTACGGACCCGAGGAGACGAAGCTATCAGCCTCAGAGATCCTGGTCAAATGCGACGCGGACATGATGATAGAGCTATCGCCACTCAACATAGAATCAGGGCAACCTGCAATAGGCCACATCAGGATTGCTTTGGAGAACGGCATGGAAGTCATTACGGCGAACAAGGGCCCCGTAGCTTTCGCGTACGAAGATCTGCACAATCTGGCAAGATCACGGGGAGTTCATTTCAGGTTTGAGGGGACAGTGATGGACGGCACTCCGATTTTCAGCCTCGTCGAGAAGACCCTGCCTGGGTGCGAGTTACTCGGCCTGTCCGGAATTCTGAACAGCACCTCGAATTTTGTCCTCACAGAGATGGCCTCCGGCAGGACCATGGATGAAGCTGTCAGAATCGCACAGCAAAGAGGGTTTGCCGAGTCGGACCCTTCTTTGGACATCGATGGATGGGACGCAGCGGCCAAGATTGCAGCTCTTGCGAACGTCTTGATGGAAGCCAGGACGAACCCAAAGGAAGTGAACAGGCAGGGGATAGGCGGCGTCGGTCAAGTGGACATTGAGAAAGCTGCGAGACTGAAGAAGAAGATCAAGCTGATCGCTAGCGCAAAGCGAGCGGGCGACAAAGTCGATCTGTCTGTGAAACCCGAGTTGATCGGTATTGAGAGCCCATTCTGGTCGGTCGACGGCACATCTAGCGCTCTGACAATAAGGACCGACCTCATGGGAGACATCACTATTGTCGAGACGAACCCCGTTGTCACCCAGACCGCATACGCAGTCTTCTCTGACTTGCTGCTGGTCGTGGAGTCCGTCCGCTCTGGCACAATCTGCTAGGCTCACATGACTTCAAGGCTGAACTCCATGTTGTCGTAGTAGAAGCCAGATTTTGTCCTATTCTCGTATTCCGCACTTAGTATAGTAAGGTGGCCCGCCTCTTCTCCAACGAGCCAGTAGAACATTTCCTTTGCCTTCGGTTCAGGAGTCTGCACGCCTGCCGACCGGTAGTATTCAATAGATTTCTTCTCGACTTCCATCCCGAGCTTCAGTGCCTCAAGCTCGCCTGACTCGGGATCGAACTTGAGCCGCCTGAACTCATTGTCCCTGAAGACCGATAGCTTCGGATAAGTTGGCGCTGAACTCTTCATTTCGCCAAGGGAAGCCCAATCTAGGCCCTTCTCAAGCCGGCTCAACTCCTCCCCGATAATGTCGACATGCCGCTGTTCCTGCTTCACGAGACTCATAAAGGTGCCTTTTGTTCTCCGATTCCTTGACTTATTTGCCACCTCCTCGAAGAATGCCTTCCCCTCGAGTTCCATCTCGATGGCGTTGCCAAGAATCTTCAGAACTCCACCTGGGTTACCTGACAAGATGCTTCACCTTCGAAATGCGGAGGTTTTCGTCTCGATATAGCGTTTTCCACGAATGAACTGACCTGGGACATGCAGCTAGGATACGGAAAGTATCTTAGCCCCTAGCGCTTTTCGACCCTGGTGACAGAAGCTCCTCTCATCAGCACTTTCGTAGCGCTGGCCTTAATCCCAGTTGCATTCCTGTTTACACATGCTTTTCTGAGCGGCCGCAGGCACTTGCCATATCACATGCTGACCGGTACAACCGGAGTCGTCTGGGATCTTAGCATGTCCATATTCTATATGTTGTACAGGCTTTTCGGAGGGAACGTTGAGAGCCACATCCTTGACATTTCGCCAGGGATGATCGCCTATTTCGCCGTTCACGGGATGATCGCGGTCGTGGTGATCGCCCTCGAACTGACAATACTGGCTACCGGTCTGCTCCAGTGGAGGCGAAAGAAGAAGTTCGTCTTGCATCGGAAAATCTCGATCCCGCTCTACATTTTCTGGTTTGGCGCTTTCTTGTCAGGAGAACTCGTGTATGTTGTCTATTATGTTCTCTGAGGCTTCACTGGGCCGTGGTTCCGCCATCAACGGATAGCGCGGCTCCCGTTACGAACGAAGCCTCATCGGAGGCGAGGAACAGGACTGCGTGGGCGACCTCGTCTGGCCTGCCAATCCTCCCCATTGGCTGGATCATCCTGCTCTCTATGAGGTACCTACGAGGATGTGCCGACCGCTTGACTTCCCTTCTGAGCATCGGTGTGTCGACAATGGCCGGATTGACACAGTTGATTCTTATTCCACACTTTGCATAATCCAGTGCCATCGCCTTCGTCATCACGGTTATTGCGCCCTTGGAGGCGCAGTAAGCGGGACAAGTCTTGTTCCCAATTAACCCTGCATCCGAGGAGTTGTTCACAATCGTACCGCCGCCTTGCCTCCTCATATATGGAATCGCAAACTTCGAGACCAAGAAAGTGCCCTTGAGATTGACGCCCATCAGCCTGTCCCATTCATCCTCCGAAGTATCCTCGACAAGCTTCTCCAGATAGACGCCAGCGTTGTTGAATAGGATGTCTATTCTTCCGAATCTCTTGACTGTTCGGTCGACCATCCTCTTCGCGTCAGGTGCCTTTGACACATCACCCTTGACGAACTCGACCTGACCGAGAGGTGCGAGCTTCCTCATGGCTTGCCTGCCCTTCACGCTAGATCTGCCTGTGATGACCACCTTGGAGCCCTCCTTCAAGAAAAGCATTGCCGTGGCGAAACCAATCCCTTCCGTTCCACCGGTTATCAAAGCAACCTTTCCGCTGAGCTTCATCTGATCGATCACTCCGTCTCGAAGGGGACTTCCAATCGCGTAACCTGGACTCGCCCCTTCAAAGGAACATTCTACTTGGAGTCGGTCATCGGCAGCGCCACTCTGAAAACGCTGCCCTTTGAGTGGTCCCCCGGAACCCTGTCTTCTACCCAGACCATCCCGTGATACGCCTCCACTATCGCGCGGACGGTAGACAGACCGAGCCCGCTGCCAGGCGCGTCGACCTCGCCGCCCCTGAACCTGCCGAAGACAACATTCTTCTTGGAATCCGGAATGCCTATCCCATTGTCCGCGACAGAGACGCACCAATACTTCCGCGGTTCCACGGTGAATTCCCCGATACTGATCTCGACGACGGGCTTGTCATGAGGATCATATTCAATCGCGTTGACGAGTATGTTCACGAATATCTCATCCGCAAGCTCGTTGCCCATGACGAAATACCTGCGGTTACCAAGCTTTAGATCGATCTTCATTTCTCGGGTTTCGCGATCGCGCGTCACCTCGTCGATACTCTCTCTCAGAACCTCTCCAAGGTCCATCGGCCCGAGGTTCTCGGCTCCGTCCTCTTCAATCTTCAGCAGCTTGTTCGCCCTCTGGATTGTTTCGCTTACTCCCCAGGCTGCCGTGGATGCGCGCTCCAAGTACGTTGAAACGCGTTCCTTTGTGCTCCGATCCGCGAGCGCCAGCTGCAGGTAGCTGGTGATCGCCTGGTTGTAATTGTTTATGTCATGTGCCACGATATCCGAGAGGAACCTCGATCGTTTGGCAATCTCAACCTGCTTCTGATACATAGTGGCGTTCTCGATTGCGACTGCCGCCAACTGAGAGAATATCTGCATCGCCTCAATCGTGTCGCTGTCAGGAATCTTGTCTGTGTTCGAATCGTTGATCTCGAGAAAACCAATGGGCTTGCCCTCACGGTTGTTGAACACGAATCGGAGGTAGTCCAGCTCATGCCATATTGTCGGGTCAGTCCTCGGAACATTAGCCTTGCTGAGGTCCAGATAGAAAGGCTCCTCTCCCTTGATTATGTCTCCCGGAGCAGGTCTAATGAAATAGACATCCTCAGCGATCTTGTACTTAGCATTGAAATCTTTGGACAAGCGCTCTAAGGTGTATGTGAACTTCTTGATCTTCTTGGAGCGATCCGGATCGTACCCGTGTGTGGCCCTGACTCTGAAGATGTGGAAGTTCTCATCCAGGACTCCAATCACAATCAGCCTCATCGAGAATAGCTCTGAGACCGTCTCCGCGATCTTCTGCAGAACACCATCGACATTCTCGACTGTCATCATGTACGAAAGAACGCCGAGCATTTCGCCAGAAAATCTTGGAGGCGTTGAGGAATGCCTCAACGGCGGCCGGCTCTTACCCTTGGCTGAGGAGTTCTGCATCGAGCATCCCTGGGTTGATGATATGGATAGCAATTGAGTGAAACACTCCTCCCTATTAAACTTGTCGTGAATGACAGGTCGAGTGCTCGTGTGAAATCCGCATGCCTTCGGAATCTGGCTCTCTCAGGTGTCGTTCGCAGATAGCTCATAAATATCTGGAATGTGATTCGAACCTTGAGGATCATCATGGTAGAAGAAGGGCCCGTGGGGAGTGTTACGATATTTTTCGCTAAGCCCAGCGTTGCGGCAATCGACATAACGTCTGGAACCTTGGCGGTGGGGGATACCATAAGGATCAAGGGAGCCACCACCAACTTTGAGCAGAGGATTGAATCGATGGAGATCGACCACAAGCCGGTCCCCAGCGCCTCGACTGGACAGTCGGTCGGAATAAAAGTGAAAGAACGAGTCAGACCTCACGACAAGGTATTCAAGGTTGTTCTCTAGATCGTTAGAGAATAGCCTCTGAATTCACGGACTCATTCGACCGTGATGCGAATTCGGTCACCGCAGAATAGTACTGATTCATTCGTCAGGCTGGTCCTTTACCAGTCGCATGGCTTCCTTCAGCAGATCCTTTTCGCGCCCTGGAGGGCCGCACACGGCAAGATCGACCTCCTTGACCAGCTCTTCGTGCTCTCTCCTCGATATCCGCATAACCCTTCTCAAACCTTCCAAAATGGCTTCCTCGGGGCCAGAAATAACCCGGTCTGCAAGCGCCACCTCGAGCACGGTCCTGTAGATCCGTCTGAACTCCATATGGTCCATCGCAAGCTTCCTGACGATTTCCTGCTCGAGAATCCTATGCTGTTCCTCGGTGACTTTGAGGTGCTTCCGTAACTCCTCTACAAGGAACCTCTCGGTCGCAGTGACTCTTCCGTCATGCCAGGCGGTCTGAAGGGCCCGTTTGTAGGTCTCTGACGCTTCCTCTTCTTCTTCAAGGGCTTCTCTCTTCTTTCGCTCGATGTCCTCCAAGCTGGACATATCCAACATGCTGCTCTGAATAGCCTCACGAACAATGTCGCATAGTGTGATGTGGATCGATGTCGAATCATCGATATCTGCCACTTTCATTTCCGACATCTTCCCGTCGACGGTCACGGGGACGACGCAGTTCTCAACCTTCGCCCTCAGCTCCTTGGCTCTGGCGTACCCTCCAGTGGTCAGGTAGTATCCGTTCATCCTCTGCTTCATTCCTTCGACATGCGCCTTTCGTTCGAACACGAGGTTCTCTTCGAGAAGGTCCTTGAGGTACTGCGAAAGATGCTTCCTTTGAATCCCGGTTCCAAAAGAGATCAGCTCTTGCGTAAGGTTCGCAGGCAATTCGTACCTCTCATCCATATTCAGAAAGTCCGACAGATAGAGCAGAATTCTATCCTTGCTTGTCAGAGAGGTAAGTTCCTCGATAGACATGAAGGGTGGCATCCATCTAACTCGTATATTGTGGTTTTCGATGGAATCGAGCCCAAACGGGAAAAGAGTTAAGAATCGAAGGCTCTCATCAGTTGCGGGAACATGATAGACAGACGGGCTGTGGTCTTCCTGCTTGTCTTGTTGATCGGTATCTTCATCGCCATTGGTTTGATGATCGCCTTCTCAGGATAAGAATCCCATAAGTGAATCCCGACAAACGTCCACGAGGAGTAGGTATTGCGACAACATCGCAACGAAACTCGTCAACCACTGATTTTGATTCGCAATATATAATATATAGAGATATCTATATGTTGCAATATACAAATCAATCATGTAGCTAGCTGTCCAGTCGATTGAACTTTCTGTCGAATTACGACTGACGGAGTTCGGATTTGGCGACAAACTACATTTTTATATAATTGCTGAGATTGCCCTCAATAGTAAGTGGCAAATCCTCAAATATGCCGCAAGCTGAGTCAGAGAGCGATAGGTATGTTCGCGCAAACCTGCAAAGGATTGGATTCTTCTCCGATGGATAGCGGGATCGCGCGAGCATCCTTTAAGTGATAGGCGAGTTCGGCACTCGTGCGGGACTTGCCATGATTTCACTTTTGAGGAGGTGCATGAAATGCGAGCGAACAGACTCTGGAGAACATACAAGACAATACACCTGGAAAGGGCTCGGCGGACAATCCGAAGGGCCGACAGGGGGGTATTGAGAACCTATGGCGCCGGCAAGCGGTTCCAGTGAACTAGGCGACAAACCTATTCCAATTGGACATTTTCTTTGACTTTTTTCTATATCGCTCACCTGTAGAAGGACACGCTCCTTTTCCATCGTGCGAGTGTCTTCTTCGTCAGGCTCGTTAGAGTCTCCGGGTATTTGACAGGGTCCTTTAGCTTCAAGAACCATATCGAACAAGCGATTCTGCCGATCGCCGATATTGTATACACCGCTCCAAGTCCCAAGACCCAGTTGCCTCCGTAGCGGTCGAGGAAATAGAACGCCAGATAGCCGCCAATTATCGAACCAAAGAACGTCGCGATTCCGATTATTGTATTGTATACCGCGAAGTATTCTGCTTTCTTCTCTTCGGGTGCAACATCGAGAATGTATGCGAAGAAGGACACGTTTGCCATCGCATTCGCAAATCCAAGCGCGGCGTTTATGGCGTATATCTGCCAAACGTCCGTGGCTAGGGCATAGACTACCGGGACCGAGATGTAGGCGAAGCGGGAAATCAGTATCTGAGGCATGGGACCTATCACATCCAGCAACCTGCCGACTTTCGTTTGGAAGAAGAGTGTCCCTCCGACTGATATCACGGTCATGATTCCTATCTCGAAGGCTGTTGTGTGAAGCACATCGACGTATGTCAGCATCAGAATGGGCCATATGAACGACATTATGAAGTTGAAAGTCGTGTTGAGGATCACCAGGTTTCTGAAGTAGATATTCTCCTTCAGGTCAGAGGTGAAAATGAAGGACTTCAGGCCGAACTTGAAGATCGTCCGAGGAGACGCGTACAATCTCCTTTTCGCTTCTTTGATCTCAAAGAGCATGAGTGAGCCGATGATTCCGCTGAATCCAGCCAATAGGAACGGCAGTGCGAATCTCTCGAACGTGGAGCCAGACGTGTCCGCAGGAATCACGAACCCAGCGAAAAGCGTCCCGATGAGGTTGGCGGCGGACGCGACAGCGAAGAATTTGCCCATGACGGACCCGCGGTTCTTTGCGGTGGTCACATCTCCGACAAGCGCCGACCAAGTGGGAATCATCATGGATCCAATGAACATCTGGATTGCGACAAGGATGATGAGCATCCGAGCGTCCATCGCGCCAACCATGAAGAAGTACAGGGCGAAAGAGAACACGCCACCGACGACCAGGAACGGGATTCTGCGCGCGAAGAAGTCACTTAGCTTGCCCCACGGAACCTGCATGACAGCTGGGAAGAGATTGATGAACGCCTGGAGCCAGCCGAGCTGAGCTGCATTTGCTCCCAAGCTAAGGGCGAGGTACGGGACATACGGATCCGCCATTCCCCTCCCCGCTGCGACACCCACCTGGTTGGAGTACATGGTGGAGTAGGTGCTGGCCATCGGGTCCTTCCGCTTCTTGCCCGTGACCGCATTCGCTGATGTCATTACGAGCGCATCCCTCAAGTGGGGAATCGACCTAGATGAGTATATTTCACTTTCGGGATGCATGCCTTTGAAAACCGTCTCACGCTCATTTCCCGATGCCAGATAGGTGAGAATCGATTGCGGCCTGGATGGACTGGAAATCATCCAAAAGACTATATATTAACACGAGGCGATACAGGGACGGTGGGATGTTTGACAAAGGCCTACTGCGTCAAGTGCAAGAAGTCCGTCGAGATGAAAGACCCGAAGAAAGTCAAGCTGAAGAACGGCAAGCCAGCCACCAAGGGCACCTGCCCGAAGTGCGGCACCAAGGTCTTCCGGATCGGCGGCTGAAGGAAACTCCTTCCGAAACCGATTCCAGAAGACCCAGGATGATCGTTTCGATGGTTTCCTGACGGTCTTCTGAAGGCACTTTTATTTTGAGCGTCTCAGGTGTGCTCCTCGTCTTGCAAGGGCAGAAAGACTCCTAATCGCGCGCCAAATCGAGGGATATGCCAGCACGCCGTGTTCGCCGAATAGTCTAACGATTTCATCGGTACGATTGCCTCCGAACGTACTGATGACGATGGGCGTCTTACCCGAATGACATCTCTCGTCGGCGATCTTAACCAACTTGTCGGTCACACTCGGAGGTTGGAGCTCCAATGACATCATAATGCCATCAATGCCAGGATCATCCTGAAGTATTCCGAGCACGGCATCGTACATCTCGTCTGTAACAGAGGCAGTAAGGTCCACGGGGTTCTCCACGGATGAAAAACCGGGTACGATTCTTCGAAGCGATTTCTTTGTCTCGACCGATAACTCGGCGATGGCCATTCCGGCGCCGTGCTCTCCAGATTCAATCAAATCCGCGGCGATTACACCGTATCCGCCAGCACTTGCAACCACGCATATCCTGTCTCCGTTGATGTGACCGACATAGGCGAGGGCCTTTGAGATATCGATTAGTTCCTCCTCGTCGTACACTCGGACGACTCCCACTTGTGCGAGTGCTCCGTCGACTAGTGACTCCGATGAAGTTGCAATCGCCCCAGTATGGGATGCAGCGGCTCGCTTCCCCGACTGAGTCCGTCCGGCCTTCAGCAGAACCACGGGTTTCTTCAGAGCAATCGCTCGAACAAACTCGATAAACTCTCGCCCATTGGAAAACGACTCTAGATAGAGCGCTATGCACCGAGTGCTTCCGTCATCGGCCAGGTGTTCGAGAAGGTCATTCTCGTCTATGTCAGCCTTGTTTCCGAGGCCCACACAAGCCGATATGCCCAAACCTGCGGACCTCGCCTTCTCAAGGAACGACACAGATACCGCCCCACTCTGGGACAGCATGGCAATGTTGCCAGGCCCTGGTCTCTCGCTCTTCTCTTGAGGGATGAAGAGCGTGTCGAGACCGATTGACGGCACCAAGATGCCCATTGTGTTCGGACCGAGCATTCGCGTTTTCGAGCCCTTCATCATCTTGACCAACTGCTCCTCGATTCTCTGGCCGTCCGGTCCCGATTCTCTGAATCCCGATGCGGTTACAATCACAGCGCCTACGCCCTTCTCCACGCACTGTCTTGCAGGTTCCAGCACCATATCGGCCGGCAGAGAGATGACGGCTAGGTCGATATTGTCCGGGATATCTAGGACTGATGCATAGCATTTGAGACCTAGAATCTCAGTGTCCTTTGGGTTCACGGGATACAGCTTGAACTGCCCATTGGCCAGGTTCTTCAGCGCGATGTGGCTCAGCTTGGTCGGATTGGCAGATGCTCCGATGAGTGCGACAGACCTCGGCTTGAACAACGCATCCAGTTCATTGCCCATCGATCAAGCCATTGATTTCCGGGTTATTATCTATTGCCGGTCCTGCAGCGACTGCGCTCTCAAGTCAAATGAAGATCAAGAACCGAATGGGTTTGGATCGAAGAGGCAACGAGCCTCTTCGGTTCCTTGAGGAGGCTCAGTAGTACTTGGTCGTGGAGGTCGTCATCTCGTCGAC
>Ga0153916_10002481_pt1 | contig 13476 bp, 8 predicted proteins | sample Opewatmetagenome_FD_109642 | JGI IMG/M metagenome (GOLD analysis project Ga0153916, IMG submission 109642) | Freshwater wetland microbial communities from Ohio, USA - Open water 3 Core 3 Depth 4 metaG | ecosystem: Environmental > Aquatic > Freshwater > Wetlands | place: USA: Ohio, Lake Erie, Old...
CCCGGTTTAGGCATTAAGGCGATACCCAGGTTTTGGACTCCCTTTATGTCTTGGGCCCTGAGGGTGCTTCCTAATTGGTACATCTGGGAAGACCCGGAGAAAAAGGAAAACGCTCCGCGCCTATATAATTATGTGCGTATGCCTTCCAAAGTCGTAGGACAGATTTTGAGATTGGGTCTGGCTGTCAAAGCCCTGGCGCGACAAGAAGCCCCGTTGGCAGGAACTATCGTGGTCATCACTAATCTAAATGACCCAGGTATCGATAACGTCGCCGTCGACCAGGTCACCGATCTCTGGCGTACGCGTCGTGCCAAAGACGTGCAGGCCTACCAGTTTCCTGTTGAGCTGGGCTTGGGTCATGACATTATTGATGTGACCGACCCGCACATGAATGTCATAGCGGTTTACCCTAAATTACTGGAGCTGATAGACCGGTAGATTCGGCACGAATGGATAGCTGTAGTGAGTGCCCAACCATGGATTGGCAAACCAGATAAATACCGATTGCCTCGAGCCGGAGGCCAGTCCACTGGAGCTGATTGAACCTATCCGGAAAATATTGAGCCAAAATGCTCCAATTGAATCGAGAGGGTGCAATACCAATCAGTCACATTGGCTTGCAGGTAAACATTATCCGTTCCCCTTCTACTATGCGTGTTTTGTCACAGTGCAATGGATTGATACAAAATCCAGAGGCTATGGGATAAGAGAAGCTTTTTGCGGTCTGGTCCTTTTATTTTGCTGGTCGAGTTTATTAAGTAGTTCTGCATGTACTTTCTAACCCAGCTTTTTTAAAATTCCTGGGACTGGTTTATATGCAGTTTACGCGTGCAGCCAACACATCACTTGCCGCCCATCTACTCGCGCCAATGGTGGATCATCCTGGCAGGGAACAAATTGCATCGGACAGCGTTCATAAAACCGGCAGCCTGGCTTTGGGTCGATGGGTTGGCTGATGCCTCCTTTTATGGTTGGTGGCTTGCGCTGGATCGACGGGTCAGGGACAGGTACGGCAGAAATAAGTGCATGGGTGTATGGATGGAGTGGATCTGAAAGCACCGCTTCAGTCTCGCCCCGTTCCACGATCTTTCCCATGTACATAACTGCGATCTCGTGGCTGGTATAACGCGCTACAGCCAGGTCGTGGGTGATATAGAGATAACTGATTCCCATATCCCTGGCTAGATCCATCATCAATGACATCACGCCCGTCCGGATTGAGACATCCAACATTGAGGTGGGCTCATCAGCCACGATAAACCGCGGTTCCACTACCAGGGCACGCGCAATAGCCACCCGCTGGCGCTGTCCACCCGAAAGCTCGTGTGGATAACGGAATAAAAAGCTGGTTGCAGGGATCAGCCCCACCATTTCTAGCAGCTGTGCCACGCGTGCTTCACGTTCTTGCAGCGTACCGATGTTTTGAACCAGGAGTGGTTCGGCGACTGTGTCGAAAATGGTCAGACGTGGGTTCAGCGACTCATACGGGTCCTGAAAAATCATCTGGACCCGTCGGCGAAAACGCTTCAAGCTTTTACCTTTCAGGGTCACCAGATCGACCAAATCTACCCCATCTCGCAGGTAAATATGACCAGCAGTGGGAGTATATAACCGGCTGAGCAGCTTACCCGTGGTAGTCTTACCGCTACCTGATTCACCCACCAGAGCCAGAGATTTTCCTTCAGGGATATCGAAGCAGATATCATCGACCGCATGCACGAAGCTTTTAGCCTGACGCATGACCGAAGTACTTACTGGGAAGTACATTTTCAGGCCTTCTACTTTTACCAGGGGGATGGAGGCAGGATTCATGGTTGTCATCTACCCTTATAACGGATTCCAGCAGGCAGCGTAATGAGCATATTCGATTTGCTCAAAAGGTGGTTGCTCGTGCATGCAGCGATCAATCGCCTGTGGGAAACGCGGGTGAAACCTGCAACCTGGCGGTGGCATAAGCAGGTCGGGAGGATCACCCGGAAGGGCAACCAATTCCGATTTTGGTCCGACGATACTGGGAAAGGCTGATAAGAGTGCTTTCGTGTAATGGTGACGTGGCGACTTGAAGATCGTGTTTGTGTCAGCCTTTTCGACCAGGCAACCGGCATACATTACCGCAATTAGGTCCGCCACTTCAGCGATCACGGCAATATCATGCGAGATATAGATCATGCTCATGTGTAGTGACTGTTGGATGCGTGATAGTTCTCGTAGCACCTGATCCTGGACGATCACGTCCAGTGCAGTAGTTGGCTCATCGGCAACGATCAACGAAGGGCTACATGCAAGGGCCATGGCTATAACTGCTCGCTGGCGCATCCCCCCGCTGAATTCGTGAGGATATCTAGCCATCATCTTGGTATCGATCCCAACCAGCTGGAATAGTTCCGCCACCAATTGATGTTTCTGAGCGAAGGATAGTTCAGCGCGGTGGCGGTCTAGGGCTTCGATGATCTGATCCTCCACGCGGTACACCGGGTCAAGGGCATTCATAGCAGCCTGGAATACCATTGAGATGCGCGCCCAACGCACATCGCGCATTTCCTGATCGCTTAATTTCAACAAGTCTCGCCCATCGAGTAATAATTGTCCCTGACGGATGACTGCGTTATCTGGAGAGAGACGTAATAAAGCCATGGCAATGGTAGTCTTGCCGCAACCCGATTCGCCTACCAAACCCATCGCCTGACCCGCCATCAAATCAAATGAAACATCCTTTACTGCGGAAACGTACCCCTTGCGGGTTTTATACTCCAGGGTGAGGTTGTGGATCGATAATAGTGGCTGTTCTACCATATGGAAGCTCCTATCGATAATGAGTCGATGGGTGAGGGTCTTCTGCCCTGCAAAGTTCCTTGAGCTGGAAAGAAATACTTCTTGGCATATCGCTAGTCCGGTTTGAGCTCATCGTTTGCGTAAGCGAGGGTTGACCACACTGTCGAGTGCCCGTCCCATCAGGTAAAATGCCGTACATAGTAGGGTAATGGAAAGCCCACCTGGGAGGATCAAATACCAGTAATCAAGGCCACGCAACATATATCCAGCTGCCTGGGTGGTATAGATCATGATGCCCCAGCTCATGCGCACGTTGAGCAATCCAAAAAATGAAAGTGCCGCCTCAGAAAAAATAGCCCCGGTGACGGTGAACATCATATTTAGAAAAGCCAGCGGCATAAGGTTTGGCACGATGTGGTAGAAAACCACATGCCAATCACTTCCACCAGCCACCTTGGCAGACTCGATGTAAGGCTTGACCTTGATGGTCAGTGCCTGGGCTTTAAATATGATCGTTGTGCCGCCAAACCCCGACAGGATGCCGATCACGATAGCCAGCACCCACAGATTCATCTTGATAAAGGCACTCAACACCACCAGCAGGGCAATAAAAGGCAAAATATTTATCAGGTCAGCCAGGCGCATAAACAGGACATCCGGCCAACCACCAAAGTAAGCAGCTATAGCACCGATGGAGGTAGCCAGGATGACAGTGATGATGGCTGCCAGGAAGCCTAAGACAAACTCGTTACGCGTGCTGGACATCAACTGGCTGAGCACATCTCGGCCCATGGGGTCGGTACCTAATATATGCGTCGCCGATGGTGGGGAAGGGTTATTGATCACAAGGGGATCGTTCCCAATGAAGGGATCGTATACTTTCGAGTCCCAGACTGTATTCATCAGGATAGGATGTGCTGCCGCCAGTAAGGCATAAAAAATGATAATGCCCAATCCGAGCAGACCGATCTTGTCCTCAGCAAAGAGGCCCCAGGTTTCCTTGAGGTTTTTCCAATAGCGGCGCAGGCGATTGTGCCGCACAGTTTCGTGGATGTAAATCTGAGGCTGCGTGCCAGTGGTCATCTCACCTCCCAGGAATGTCGAATACGAGGTTCGTTCGGTCATTTGGCCTCCTAGGTATAACGAATGCGAGGATCGATGAAGACATAGGCGATATCTGCCACCAGGTGGGCGGTTAAAGAAAGCAGGCCAATGAATAACCAGGTTCCCATAATTAAGGGGATATCACTGGTCGTGGCAGCTTGAAGCAGGGTCAGCCCCATACCCGGCCAGGAAAAGACCGTTTCGGTGATGATGCCGCCAGCAACAATAAAAGGCAGCCCGATAATGAAATTCGAAAATACCGGCAGCATAGCATTACGCGCCGCGTGCTTATCCCGCACCATGCGCTCGGGAAGCCCTTTTGCCCGCGCCGCCATGATGTAATCTTCACGTAATGTTTCGAGCATTGTCGTACGGGTGAGCAGCATGGTGCCTGAGAAATTGACCAGTGTCAACGTCAGCACGGGCAGCACCAGGTGGCGCAGGATGTCTCCCGCCAGGTATCTATATGGGAAAGTGATCCAGGCCAGTAGTGCCAATACCAGCACTACAAAAGTTACCCCAGAAATTACCTGACCGGCCCTGTTTGGGGCATACTTGCGAGCCAGGATGGTCACGACCACGAGTGCCAATACCACCAACATCACCGTTAGCATCAGGCGATTGAATATCAGGTTGGCATTCATCTCCTTGGGCAAACCACGCCAGACCAGCGGATCAAGAAATTTCCCCAGTGGAAACCATTTGAAATGATAGCTAAAAATGAGCACCATGAGCAATGCGAACCAGGGCAGGAAGATGGAATACATTACTGCCCCAAAAATGGTGATGACATACTCGGTTTTGGTGCCACGCTGCCATGCCAGCAATCGACCCAGGTAATAACCCACTCCGAATGTCGTCAAGGCCGCGGTGAGGAACAGGAAAATCGTGCGCGGGGCACGTTCTTTGATAATATCAATCACCGGCTTGGATTCGCTAAAAGAATCGCCCAGCTCTCCCCGTAGCATATTACCAATCCACATAATGAAACGTTCAGTGACAGGTCTATCCAGCCCCAGGCGCACTGCCAGGGCTTGGCGTTGTGTTTCCGTAAAGCGCGGATTCATGTATTGCAGGGTCATGTCGCCAGGTTGGGCGTCGAGCAAAAAGTAGGTAATGAAGAGATAGATCAATAACGTGATGATAACTTGAGCTGTACGACGGAGGATATATTTCCACATGCGGCACTTCCATGTATGCAGGCTTCAGGAAAAAAACCTTGATATTCTCCATCCACAGAGCACATAGTGTTATCAAGACATGGAAGCCCTGGGTAAAGTATGGATGATTTCAAGGTTCTGGTTTCTGAGCTGGATAGACAGGATGATGTGATGAGTCCTCACCCTGTCTATCCTGGTTGGATTGACGCCTCAGGGGACAAGAGTCGTCAATGAAACTCAACCTTACTGTTGCCCGGTTGGCATCACCAGATACCAGGCACTATAGAGACCCTGCAGGCCGTCGAATGCCTCAGTGTAGGGGTATGTGATCGTGTTGGCGTACGCATCAAAGATCGGGTTGGTGAACAGCATGACATATGGCAGCTCTGTGGCTAATGTCACCTGTAGATCATAGGCAATCTGGCGGGCTTTCTCCATGTCCGCTTCTGAGTAGAAGGCGGTGCATTGCTCGTGCAGCTTGGGACTGACATAGCTGATATTATCACTGCCGTCACCCACACCTGTTGCCCCAGTGAAGAAATCGCACAGATAAGATGGGAATGGGGTGAGGCCCCAGCCCAGCATGATGATGTCGAATTCACCCGAGTTCTCGTTTGCCCGGATCGTGTTAAAGGGGGTGTAGTTCATGGTGACCGGGATACCTAATGCCTTTAACCATTGCTCGATGTGCACTGCTACTGTGGCGCGTAACGGGTCGTAGCCAGGGCCGGGAGCCTGGAAATCCAGTTCTGGGATGGCGGTACCATCGGGTGATACGATCCCTTTGCCGTAGACATAACCTGCATCTCTGGCGGAACCTTCGGTATAACTGGGTTCAACCTCCCAGGTATACCCCGCTTCTTTTAAAATGCGCACGGCTTCGTTCAAGCGCTCGGCTTCTGTCATACCCCTGCAGTATATAGGTACCTCGGGGTTATACCAATAGGTTAGGCCTTCTGGCACCAGGGTATAGACAGGGGTGACCTCATTCTGCAAAACGTTCGTCGCTAGAAACTCGTTGTCTACCATGCAGGCGATTGCCTGTCGCAACGCCATGCCTTGCTCTCCAGAGAAGTAAGACCTTGCCTGGTTGAATTCAATGTAGCGGAAACCGTTTTGCGCATTACGAACCACGGTGATGTTTGGATCACTTTCCAGTTGCTCGCGCACACCCTTGGGCACACCGCTGGGGTTGAGCACCATGTCCACTTCACCGCTTTGCAGGGCGAGGTAGGCTGCATCTTGTGAGTAGATCGGGAAGAGGAAAGTGTCGAAATATGGTCCGAAGGTCAGCTCAAGGGTTTTTGTCGCCGTGGTCTCACCGTAGAGTGTGAAATCGTAGCCCATCGCTTCGTTGTATTCACGATAGGCGCCATTGGCATATTCTTCCTCGACCGTACCGATCATGGCAAACTGGTCGTTGAAAACATCTTCGACATACGCACCGGGTTCCCATTTGCTGAATTTAATTCCGCCATAAGTCGGCTCGCCATCTGCAGGAATCGCCTCCAGCTCTAGTTGCAACGGAGTAATCAGGTCATAGAAATCAGCTGCTTCTGGGTCGAGCGCCTCAGCTCGGGTTACCAGGTCAGCAATCTTGGGTTCCCAGAAAGTCTTGTTGACCACTGGGCCGATTAGCGCTCCATATTGCCAGACTGGCAGACCTGGAGGAACCGTATAGTAATATTTCATCGTAAGATTATCAGCCGCTTCTACGCGGTCGAGGACGGCTGGATTGTAATAGCCAGGCCAGTTGCCCGAGAGAGCGAATAAGAGTGCTGTATTGGCTGTAAATGCCACGTCCTCGGCGGTTAGGGGGGTACCATCTGACCATTTCAGGCCATCTTTAAGTTTGGCTGTACCAACGTAGAAATCGCCTTCCTGAACGATGGGACCCGGCATCCCGTCGGCGATTAATGGAACCCAGTCCCAGCGCTGGTCGGAAACTGTATATATCGTGGGATAGAACGCCGAAGTGATCACATAGTTCCAGTAGCTGGCGCCGGTGATATCAAATAGATACCAGGGGTTCAGGCCATCCAGGTCGGCTAATATGGCCTGACGAATGGCTTCCGCCCGGTTGAAGGGTGACGCTTTTTCAGCGGGTTGTGGAGCGGCTTCCGGGGTTGGGGTGACGACGACTTCGACAATTTTTGTTTGCGGTGTGCCTGCAACTACCTGGGTCACGATTTCTTTTACTGTGACAGTCTCAATTATTGGGGTATTGCTGGCGCAGGCTGTGGCGATAATGGTCACGGCCAGCAAGCCGAGTAAACAAAATGCTTTACGTATATTCATGATCTTCATTCTCCTTAGAAGGTGTTCGATTTCAGATACAGGTGCCCGGTGTGGGCGGTAAAGGAATATTTAACTGATATTGATTGCCTTCACCTCCTGGTTGCGCAAATGGGCAAGTCGCCAAGGGCATGTCTGGCTCATGCCCTGGCGACTTTACGGAGGAAAAACAGGTGCCCAAGTGATTGTTTTTGGGTAAATTACTTTTACTAGTGCCTGGCGCTTGAAAAATCCTTGACCTTAAGCGACGGGTGGGCTTTATAAAATAGCTCATGCAATGCGCGGTGAACGCTTAACTCAATTGCAGTTGGGAGGGAGAACATATGTTGTTCAGCGAGGATTCTGTGTGACGCTTCATCAGGCCCGGGTTCTTGCTTAGATGGTTTAGGTAGACTCTTTAAGATGTCTATAAATACTTAAATATAGTAGACGATCAGAAGACTACCTGCTGCGATCAGAGCCAGCGCGATGAAGCCCAAGAAAATGGTTGCCGGGATCAATTCGAGCAGCATCAGGAGGGGGATTCCCAATCCAACCAGGAGCAACCCCGTTGAAGAAATCATATGCGGGCGAGGCGTAAGCCTTTTGATTGCCGCAGTACATATCATAAAGAGTGTTTGCGAGAATGAGTTGTGAGTCATCGCTGGTTTGTAAATCAGAGTCCGGGTAGCCATATAACCTCCTGAGTAGAACGATTTATGACCCAAAACAGCCCACATCGGGCGTCGATCGATCATCCATGCCAGCATGGGTATACAAACCTCGACATTTCAAATATACAGATGATTGGTACAACTGGCACGAGACCAGCTATGGATTTCTCCCTATGCTGAATGGCGGTTTTTTTACCTCATTTCCTTACCAGGTTACCCCCTCTTGAGAACTATCTGGACTGGCGAAACCCCCCTCTGGAGGAGGGTGAAAAATCGTCCCTTTGATTCAGATTAAATGCAAAAATATATACTATACTGTTAGTGACGAGGCCATTATTTGATCTCGCGAAGTAAAAATATGGTGAAGCGAATCCAACCCTCGGCTGTTATCCGAAATATTAGTCTGGTATTTATGATTGTGCTGATATTCATCGCACCTGTGGTTGGAATCGCCCATGCTGCCACAACCAAAGGCTCCCAAATCTCACCCAACACACCCTTACGATTTGTTTCCTTGTCCATTGACCAGGGTCTTTCTCAGAGTGTGGTCAATGCGACCTACCAGGATAGCCTGGGGTACCTCTGGTTTGGTACGCAGGATGGCTTGAACCGCTATGACGGGAATACCTTCATGATTTTTCGACCTGACCCGGATAATCCATCCAGCTTGAGTGATCGTATGATCAATGCCATCGTCGAAGATAAGCAAGGTAGCCTCTGGATAGGCACCGTGCTCGGTGGGCTCAACCGCTTCGACAGGCAAACCGGCCTGTTTACCCAGCTGGTTCATGAGGTCAACAACCCTGATAGCCTGGGCGGGAACTGTATTCGAGCCCTTCTAATCGATGATGAAGGATTATTATGGATCGGCACTGATGGTGGATTGGATGTGTATGATCCTCAAACGAGTGTCTTTACAGCCCATTACCGCAACAATCCAGACAATCCCACCAGTTTGCTCCACAATAACATTAACGACCTCCTCCAGGATCGTTCGGGCGTAATATGGATATCCAGTGGCAAAGGTCTGTCATATCACGAATATGCGGGTAGCTCCTTTACTCATCTCACGCACGATCCTAATGATCCGACCAGCTTGATGGTCGGTAATGTCGGCGATATCTTTGAAGACCAGGACGGTGATTTATGGCTGGCAACCGAGATGGGCGCGGAGCGCCTGGATCGCAAGACTCTGACCTTTGAGCATTTCCGATATGACCCTTCAGTCCCAGGAAGTCTCAGCAATCCTAGTGTACAGGCTATCCTGGAAGATCACAATGGGAACCTGTGGGTGGGCACTGCCGATGGCCTCAATCTGCTCGAGCATGAGAGTAGACGCGTCACTGTTTACCGTCATAAACCTGAAGACCCAACCAGCCTGAGTAATTCTCTCATCGTTTCCATCTACGAAGACCGGGAAGGTATTTTGTGGATCGGCTCCTTTGGAGGTGGGGTGAGTAAACTGGATCCTGGCTGCAACAAATTCCCTATCCTGCAATATGATCTTGATGACCCTAAAAATATAAGCTCTTTTGGTTTGCTCGAAGATCACACTGGTCAGTTATGGTTTACCATCTATGGAAAGGGATTATTGCGCCTAAATCGTGATACCGGCGATTACACGCTCTATCAATACAATTCTGATGCACCCGAAAGAGGTTTGCTTGATAATTTCGTGATCAGCGTAAGTGAAAGCCGTGATGGCACGATCTGGATTGGCAGTCATATGGGGTTAAATGCACTCGACCCGATAACGGGTCTGTTCACACATTATGTTCTCAATGAAAAAAAACCAGATGACCCTTACAGCTTGCACGGTAGTTCAGCCGGTTACACTCTGGAAGACAGCCAGGGTTTTATATGGATTGGCATGCATACCGGGCTTGACCGCTTCGACCGAAACACAGGGATATTCACCCATTATTCGTATGATCCGGATGACCCAGCTAGCCTGAGCCATTCAAATGTAGCCTATATCTACGAGAGCCAGGCCGGCGATATTTGGCTGGGATTATATGAGGGCGGATTGAATAAACTGGACCAAAAAACTGGGCAGGTCACCCATTTCCGACACGACCCTGATGACCCTAGGTCAATCAGCAGCGATGCAGTGTATATGATTATGGAGGATCATACAGGCATGATGTGGCTGGGTACCAATGAGGGGTTGAACAAATTCGACCCCCAAAGTGGCACGGCCACGCATTATACGGTGAGAGATGGGCTGCCCAATGATGTTATTTATGCTATCGTGGAAGATGACCAGGGTTATCTCTGGTTGAGCACTAATTTCGGGCTGGCGCGCTTCGACCCGCGCACGAGTAGCTCCCAAAATTATGATTACAACGATGGCTTACAGAGTGATGAATTCAATACATTTGCCTCCACAAAAACCCATCTCGGTGAGATCATTTTTGCTGGTATCTCAGGTACCAACATTTTCCGTCCGGAAGAAATACAAAATAATGACTATGTACCCCCAATTGTGCTCACCCATCTGACGCAAGGTGGTGCACCAATCAAAGTCGAGCAGCTCACTGAAAACCAACAGAAAATCACTCTGCGCTGGCCATACAATTACTTAGAGTTCGAATTTGCTGCTCTGAGCTACTCAAATCCTGAAAAGAATCAGTATGCCTACCTCCTGGAAAAATTCGACCAGGACTGGGTTGCAAATAACACAAATAATTTCGGGCGCTACACCAACCTGCCAGGTGGCACCTACACGCTGCGGATTAAAGGTTCCAACAACGACGGAATTTGGAATGAATCCGGCATAGCAATGACGGTTGCGGTTGTCCCACCCATCTGGCAAATGTGGTGGTTCCGCGGCCTGGTAGTGCTATTCGTGGCTGCGGTCGCAATTGGCATTTATCGCCTGCGGATGCGCAATATCGAGAGTTACAACCGTGATCTTAAACGACAGGTGGAAGAGCGTACGCGCGAGATTGAAACACTATTCGAAAAAACTAAAGAACTGGCAATTATTGAGGAGCGCAACCGCCTGGCGCGCGATCTGCACGATAGCGCGAAACAAAAAGCCTTTGCCGCACTGGCTCAGTTGGGCGCGGCGCGTAGCATGATGACACGGGAGCCCAACACAGCTAAAAGTACTTTAGATGAAGTCGAAGACCTGGTATATGAAGTGATCCAGGAGTTGACTTTCCTGATCCAGGAAATGTACCCCATGGCATTAAAGGAGAAGGGATTAATCCCAATCTTGCGGGAATACCTGTTTGAATGGGAAAATCGCAACGATATCCACGTCAGCTTATCCGTAAGCCAGGAACGCCGCCTGCCATTGGAAGTCGAGCAGGCGTTATATCGTATCACGCAGGAATCTTTGGCCAATATCGCTCGACATAGCCATGCCAGCAAGGTCAGCATCGATCTGAATTACAATGGAGAATCCGTTGAGATGGTGCTGAGTGACAATGGCTGCGGTTTTGATTTGGAAGAAAAACCGGTGGGTGTGGGATTGCGGACCATGCGTGAACGCGCCGTCATGATCGGTGGGAGCCTGGAGATATATAGTGCCCCGGGTACTGGCACAAGGGTACGCGTAAGCGCCCCTATACATCATATAGAATTAGCTAACCTCAACAGTAGCAATGGAGGACAGAATGGCTCATCCAATCACCATCCTGCTCGTGGATGATCACGAAGTGGTCCGCAAAGGCGTACGCGCTTACCTGGAAACTCTGCCTGAGTTTTCCGTTGTTGGCGAGGCGGCTTCAGGTGAAGAAGCCATCGCTTTGGTGACTGAGCAGGTGCCCGATGTGGTCTTGATGGATCTGATCATGCCTGGTATGGATGGGGTTGAGACCACTCGCCGGGTCAAAGCTATCAGCCCGCGCACCCAGGTCGTGGTGCTGACCTCCTACCACGAAGACATCCATATTTTCCCGGCACTTCGGGCTGGGGCGATCTCATACATCCTAAAAGACATGAAAATGGATAAGCTCGTGGATACCTTGCATCGTGCTGTAGAAGGCGAGGTGATTTTGCACCCGCGTGTGGCAGAGCGGGTCTTGCAGAACATACGTGGCGAAGACGGCGAAGCCTCGCAATTATTCACCGACCTGACAGAGCGGGAGCTGGAGGTGCTCAAGCTGATTGCCAATGGGTTGAGTAATAGCCAGATCGCGGCACAACTGGTGATTAGCGAAAATACAGTCAAGGGGCATGTCAGTAATATCCTCAGCAAGCTGCATCTGGCAGATCGTACTAAGGTGGCTGTCTACGCTTGGCAGAAAGGCATCGTCCAACGCGAAACGACGAAATGACTTCGATTGCCATCTTACTGTGGGATGAAATTATTAATTAACCAGAGGGGGTTGGGCCGTACCGAGATCAATCTCCCATGATGATCTCAATCCTGTGTTCCTGTCCATCGTCAGCCAGGTGAGTTGAGTTATTGTCCATTACTTCCCCATCCAGAATTACAGACTGGACGTTGTGGGCGATGTGCTTGGGATTGCTCACCTTTATTTGATAGCTTGCCGCTCCGAATTGATAACTGATCTCAAAGCCATCCCAGGTTGGAGGGATCACAGGATCGATGCACAGGATATCGCCTGTCTTCTTGAAGCCAAGCAGAGCTGTCAGGCCGAGCCGGTACATCCATGCCGCTGAACCGGTATACCAGGTCCATCCGCCACGGCCTAAGTGAGGAGGTTGGCTGTAAATATCGCTACTGATCACATAGGGTTCAACGCGATACACAGAAGCCTTCTCAAATGTATCAGAATGGTAGATAGGATTAAGCAGGTCGAAGAGTGCGCCAGCTTGCTTTCCATCACCCAGTTGGGCAAATGCCCATGCCGTCCAGATTCCCGCGTGGGTGTACTGTCCGCCGTTCTCACGTATACCCGGATAGTAACCTTTGATATAGCCTGGTTCATGTTCGGTTTTGTCAAAGGGTGGTGTGTAGAGCAGCAATAACCGGTCCTGCGGCAAAACCAACCGGTCCAGCACTGACTGCATCGCTTGGTAGCCCCGTTTAGGATCGCCAGCTTTACTTAGCACAGCCCAAGACTGGGCAATCGCGTCGATCTGACATTCAATATCCTGAATCGAACCGAGTGGAGAGCCATCATCATAATAAGCACGCCGATACCACGCCCCGTCCCAGGCTGATTGTTCGACTGCGGTGATATATTCCCTGGCTTGGGAACGGTAATAGTTGGCCGTTTCACGATCTCCCCGATCGTCACATATCTTTGCGAAGCGCTCAAGCACCTCGCATAGCAGCCATGCCAGCCAGACACTTTCCCCTTTACCTTCTTCCCCCACACGGTTCAAGCCGTCATTCCAGTCACCTGTGCCGATCAATGGCAGGCCATGCATCCCGTTGGTAGCGGCTTTTTTGATCGCTCGGTGGCAGTGATCTAACAGAGGGTACAGTTCTTTGGTCTGAGGATACTGGTTATAGCGTTCGTTTTCCTCCTTGCTTAGTGGTGGTGCTTCGAGGTAGGGTATTTTTTCTTCGA
>Ga0153916_10002482_pt1 | contig 13474 bp, 9 predicted proteins | sample Opewatmetagenome_FD_109642 | JGI IMG/M metagenome (GOLD analysis project Ga0153916, IMG submission 109642) | Freshwater wetland microbial communities from Ohio, USA - Open water 3 Core 3 Depth 4 metaG | ecosystem: Environmental > Aquatic > Freshwater > Wetlands | place: USA: Ohio, Lake Erie, Old...
GCCTGGAAGCGGATCTCGGAGAACTGGTCGGGCGAATCCGGTCGGACGTACTTGGGGCGGCCGAAGCCGAGCACTTGCTCCAGCCGCGGCGGCAGGTTGTAGCAGACGACCACCTTCCCGCCCGCCTTGACGAACCGCTCCAGCGCCGCGGCCGCCTCGTCGTCCAACCGGGGATTGTAGGCCAGGATCGCCACGCGGCGCTTTTCCAGGGCGCCGCGGGCCAGCGCGGCGTCCTCGACGGCGTCGGCGCCCAGCCCAAGCTCGCCGAGCATGTCGGCCACGACGTCGGCCGTGCGTCGGGCGGTCCTTGCCTCGGAATCCTTCCCGCCGCGCGCCGCGGGAACCACCAGCGCCACGTCGTGCCAGCGGGCGGCGAGGCGGGTCAGGCGGATCGCGGAGTCCCGGGCCCCGCCCCGCCAGACCGAAATCCGCACCCCGTCGATCTTCTCCCAGCCCGCGGGCTTTCCTTCGACGCGGAACGACCCCTTGGAGAAACGGAGCGTCTGCCGGCCCTTCTTCACGAGCCCCGTGCCGGCGGCGTACCAGCCGTCGCCGCTGCGGAAGTAGAGGCTCACCTGCCCGACCGCCTCGGGCTCCTCCGCGGCAATCTCCAGGGCAAACTCCCCCGGGGCCGCCAGGTCGAGCTTCACCTGGCGGTCGAGGATCGTCCGCTCCAGTTTCGGCTGGCTGGCAAAGGGGGCGGCGAAGTGGAGGCCCCGGCCGCCGTCGTCGCGGGCGATTTGCACCGCGGGAGTCCCGCCGGAAGCGACCCAGGCCCGGGCCGCCTCGGCGGAATCCGCGTAGTGAAAGCCGTCGATGAGCTGCTCGTTCCCGAACGCAGCTAGACCTGCCAGAAAGGCCAAGATTGCAGCGATCACGGGATAGCCTCCTGAGGGTGCAACGGAGGGGGGCAATGCCGGCGTGTGAGGTGCATTGTAGCGGCTCGGGACGCCCCTTGCACGCCTTTCCCCGACGCAGCGAGACGGGCGGCAATGGCTGAGCCGTCGGCGAGACCGAGCAGAGGGGGCGCCTGTCCTTGGGCCCCCATTGGACGGGTCGCCGTTCGACTCAACGCATTGACGCTGCCGTTTCGCCCGGTCAAAATCAGCTATGTTTTCTCGTGCTAGCCTTGCGCTCCCAGGGATCGGCTGTGCCGAGTGCAGGGCGGCGAGTGTTGATGCCTGCCGGTCGGTTTCAGGCAGGCGCGGTCGCGGTCGAGAGCATCCGTTTCCGAGGGAGAGCGATGAGCGCCGGAGGAAGTCCCACGATCCAGGTGGCTTGCCCGAAGTGCGGCAAGCACTTGAAGGCCCCCGCCGCGGCGGCGGGCAAGAAGGCGCGGTGTCCGAGCTGCCAGTCGTTGATGATGTTGCCCGTTCCCGGCACGGCGGGCGCCCCCGCAGCGTATCCCAACCCGGCGTTTCCGTCGGCGCCGCTGCCCAACTTGCCTGTACCTGGTGCGGCCGCGGCCGGGCCTCAGCAGCCGCTGGCGGGGTCGGCCCTCTCGGGCGGCCTGTCGGACCTGCTCGACGAGGCCCAACCCTCCGGCTGGAATGCGGGGGACGGCTACGCCGTGGCCGCCCCGGAGCCCGCCCCGACGAGCAGCGCTGCCGTGGACACGCGGTTCGAGGCGATTAAACCTGTCAAGGCGAAGAAAAGGAGGAAGAGCAAGTCGTTCTCGGACAACAGCAGCGCGCTGGCCGGGCTGGGCCTCATGATCCTGGCGGTGGTCTGGTTCGTCGGCGGACTGTTCGTCGGCTATATCTTCTTCTATCCGCCCATCCTCTTCCTCATCGGCCTGGTCACCTTCCTCAAGGGGCTGTTCACCGCGGTGACCGGGGGAGACTAGGTTGACGCCTCGCCGTTTCTAGGAGATACTTGCAGCATCGAGGTGCAGGACAGGTAGCTCAGTTGGTAGAGCACTGGACTGAAAATCCAGGTGTCGCCGGTTCAATCCCGGCCCTGTCCACTGGCGTAACTCCCGAAAGGAAAACGGCTTACGTCGAGAAGGCGGAAGCCGTGTTTCGTCTGCCGGGCAGCTCTTGGAGTCCAGTGGTCGCCAATCTGGCCGAGAATCCATTCCAGCGCAGCGCCTCATTCTTCGAACGACGGGTCCCGCTTCAGGGGTCTCGAACCATGAGACAGATGGACCGGCGGACGTTCGTCAGCGGCGCGGTGGCAGGGCTCGCCGCCGCAAGCGCCCGAGGTGCTCTGGGCGCCGGCGAACGGTTGGGGGTGGCCGTCATCGGAGTCAACGGCATGGGGCATTCCCACGTGCGAACGCTGGCCGCACGGTCGGACGTGCGGGTCGTCGCTTTGTGCGACGTGGACCAGGGCGTGCTGGCCAGGGCGGCCAAGACGGTCAAGGACGCGACGGGCCAAGAACCCGCCCTCGTCGGCGACTTCCGCCGGCTGCTCGACGACCCGCGCCTCCAAGCCGTGGTCGTGGCCACGCCCCATCATTGGCATTGCCCGATCGCGCTTCGGGCCATTGCCGCGGGCAAGGACGTCTACTTGGAGAAGCCTGCCAGCCATGTGTTTCGGGAGGGCCGGCTGCTGGTCGAGGCCGCGAAGAAGCACGGCCGGATCGTCGAGCACGGCACGCAAATGCGGTCCAGCGAAGTCACCGCGCGGGCCGGCCAGTTGCTCTCCTCGGGGGTCATCGGCAAGGTGAAGATGGCCAAAGCGCTGAACCTCCAGCGCCACCGCCCCCGCCGGCCCGCTCCCGACGCGCCGCCGCCCGCGGGCGTCGATTACGACCTGTGGCTGGGCCCGGCGCCCCAACGTGGGTTCAACCCGAACCGTTTCCACGGGTACTGGAACTGGTATCGCGACTACGGCAACGGGGACCTCGGCGGCGACGGGATCCACGACCTCGATCTGGCCCGTTGGGGCCTCGGCGTCACCACCCACCCGGTCTCGATCACCGCCCACGGCAGCACGATCGACCTGGTGGGCGAGCGCGAGTTTCCCGACAACATGGTGGTGACGTTCCAATACGACGAGGGGAAGGTGCTGATCTATGAGGACCGGGGCTGGACGCCGTACGGCCAGTACGGCTTCGACAGCAGCAACGTCTTCTACGGCACGGAGGGGTTCATGGTGTTCTCCCGCCGCGGCTACTTCCAGGTCCACCTGGGTCCGAAAGAGGAGAAGGGGCCCTCGATGCGCGGCGAGACGGGCCACCCCGACCACCTGGTCAACTTTCTCGACTGCGTGAGGAGCCGCAAGCGGCCGGCGGCGCCGGCGGAGGTGGCCCACCTGTCCTGCGCCCTGGTCCACCTGGGCGAGATAGCCTACCGCGTGGGGCGCGTCTTGAAGTTCGACCGGGACACGGAAAAGGTGCTCGGCGATCCCGAGGCGGACGGCCTCTTGACCAAACCGTACCGCGCCCCCTGGGGGCTGCCGGAGCCACCCAGCGTGTCCGGCCCGTAGCGTGGGGCCACGCGGCCCGTACCAAGAAAGGCGCACAAAGAAAGCAGAAGGTCCTTGCCGCCGCATGGGGAGTTGTGGTAATCTGTTGCAGGGAAACGAGACACGGACGCCGAACGGCTCAACAACCATCATGGGGAGACCGAACATGCCGGAACAAGCGATACGCCTTCGTCGGCGGCTGTTTTTGAAGACCGCGCTGGGGGCCGGCGCCGTGCTGGCGGCGCCGCAGGTGATTCCGGGCTCCGCGCTGGGCAAAGACGGCGCGGTGGCCGCGAGCGATAGAATCGTGCTGGGCGGGCTCGGCATCGGCGGCCGCGGCTCCTACGTCCTGGGATGCTTCCTGGAGGAGCCGGACGTGCAGTTCGTGGCCATTTGCGACGTGCGGGCGGACCGCCGCCAGGCCGTCAAGGGGAGGGTGGACGCCAAGTACGGCAATCAGGATTGCGCCACCTATCGCGACTTCCGCGAGTTCCTCGCCCGCGGGGACGTCGACGCCGTGCTGATCACCACCGGGTCGAATTGGCACGCCCTGCTGTCGATCTACTCGGCCAAGGCCGGCAAGGACGTGTACTGCGAAAAGCCCTGCTCGAAAACGATCGCCGAGAGCCTCGCGCTGGCCGAGACGTTCCGCCGCACCGGGCGCGTCTTCCAGGGGGGCATGCAGCGGCGGAATCTCCCCCATTTCGAGTTCGCCGTCCAACTCGCCCGCACCGGCAAGCTCGGCAAGCTCCAGGCGGTCCATGCCCATCCGGGCGGGCTGGGAACGGGAACGAGCGGCTGGGCCGCGGCCCAGCCCGAACCGTCCAAGGAGCAGTTGGATTGGGACCTGTACCTCGGGCCGGCGGCCTGGCGGCCGTACAATCAGGGGCTCATCGGCTCCGGCTTTGAAAAAGGCGGGGGAATGGTCGGCGGCGGAGTGCTGGAATGGGGCTCGCACTGCGTCGACCTTTGCCAATGGGCCGCCAGCGCCGACCACACCGCGCCGGTGGAGTACCACCCCGTGGAGAACGGCCAGGCCACGGCCCGCTACGCCAACGGCGTCAAGCTGGTCATGCGCAACGACGGTTGGCTGCCGCTGGGCTCGTGCCCCGTGCGGTTTGAAGGAGACACGGGCTGGGTGGAAGCGGGCGATAGCGGCAAGCTGGCCCTCAGCTCGCCGGCCCTGCTGGCCGGCAAGAAGGTCGCCGAGATCGGCGGTTACCCGGCGACCTTCCACGTCCGCGACTTCCTCAACTGCGTGAAGTCGCGGGCGCAGCCCCGGGCCAATGCCGGCGTGGCGTGCCATTCCCACATCGCCTGCCACGCCGCCAACATCGCCATCTTCCTGGGTCGCAAGCTCGCCTACGACCCCGCGAAAAACGAGTTCCTCGGCGACGAGCAAGCCAACCGGCTCCGGTCCGAGGCGATTCGGGAGCCCTGGCGGGTCTGAGGCGGAGGGATTGGGGATTAGGGATTGGGGGTTAGGGATTGGGGGTTAGGGATCGGCGAGGACCTGTCCGAACTCGATGTGCAGGCTGCAATTCACAATTCTCGATCTGCAATACAATGTCGTGCTACCTGACTGTGTGGAGAATAATGATGCTGAGGATCCGATGTTCTGCGATGTGCGCCCTCTGCCTCGCGGCGGTGATGATCGCGATCGGGGCCGGGCGCGTTCGTGCGGCCGGTGACGAGGACAAGAATGCCGCCCAGGAAAAAGCGGGCAAGCTGATCGCCCTGCTCCGCTCCGACGCGCCGCCGCAGGAGAAGGCGATCACCTGCAAGCAACTGGCGATCTACGGCGGCGAGGACGCCGTCCCCGCCCTGGCGGCCCTCCTGCCGGACGAGAGCCTGGCGTCGTGGGCACGGATCGCCCTGGAAGTGATTCCCGGCACGGCCGCGGACGAAGCGCTCCGCGAGGCCATGGGCAAAGTGAAGGGACGTCTGCTCGTCGGGGTGATCAATTCGATCGGCTTCCGCCGCGACGCGGGGGCGGTCGACGGGCTCGTCCGCCGGCTGGCCGATCCCGATTCCGAGGTGGCGTCGGCCGCTGCGGTGGCCTTGGGGCGCATCGGCAACGCCCCGGCCGCCAAGGCCCTGGAACAATCCCTGGCGAAGGCGCCGGCCGCGGTCCGCTCGGCGGTTGCCGAGGGCTGCATTCTGTGCGCGGAAAGGCTCCTGTCCGAAGGGAAACGGGCCGAGGCCGCGGCGCTCTATGACCTCGTCCGCAAGGCGGAGGTGCCCAAGCAGCGCGTCGTCGAGGCGACCCGCGGGGCGATTCTCGCCCGGCAGGCGGCCGGAGTGCCGCTGTTGGTCGAGCAATTGCAGTCGGCCGACAAGCCCCTGTTCACCGCCGGATTGCGCACGGCCCGCGAGCTTTCCGGCCGCGAGGTGACCGAGGCGCTGGTGGCCGAGTTGAGCCGGGCGGGGCCGGATCGGCAGGCCCTCTTGATCCTGGCCCTGGCCGACCGCGGCGACGCCGCGGCCCTCCCGGTGGTGCTCCAGTGGACCAAGCGCGGCCCGCAGCAGTCGCGGGTCGCGGCGATCCGCGTGCTCAAGCGTCTGGCGGACGCCGCGTCCCTGCCCGTGCTGCTCGAAGCCGCCCTGGAGGCCAATGAAGAAGTGGCGCAAGCGGCCGCGGACGTGCTGGCGGAACTGCCCGGCAAGGAAGTCGACGACCAGCTTGCCGCGCGGCTCTCCAAGGCGGAAGGCAGGGCCCGGCAAGTCCTGATCCAACTCGCCGGGCGGCGGCACATCGCGGCGGCCGTTCCCGCCCTGCTCAAGGCGATAAAGGATCCCGACGAGCAGATTCGCTCCGCTGCCCTCAGAGCGTTGGGGTTGACCATCGAGTCTGGCGACCTTCCGGTCCTGATCGCCCGGGTCGCCAATCCCCCGGAGAAGCCCGAGGAGGCGAAGGCGGCCGAGGAGGCGCTGCGCACCGCCTGCGAGCGGATGCCCGACCGAGAAGCCTGCGCGGAGAAGCTGGTGGCCGCGATGTCGCAGGCCCCGGTGGCGGCCAAGAGCAGCTTCTTGGAGGTCCTTGCGGTGATGGGCGGAGCCAAGGCCCTTCAGGCGGTTGGGGCCGCGGCGAAAGACGCGCGCCCGGAGATCCAAGACACCGCCACCCGGCTGCTGGGCGAATGGATGACGCTGGACGCCGGACCGGTGCTGCTGGATCTGGCCAAGACCGCGAGCGACGCCAAGTACGAGGCCCGCGCCCTGCGCGGCTACATCCGGCTGGTCCGCCAGTTCTCCATGCCGGACGACCAGCGGGCCCAGATGTGCCGTGCCGCGCTCGAGGCGGCCAAGCGCGACGCGGAGAAGAAGCTGGTCCTGGAGGTGCTCGAGCGTTATCCGAGCGTCGACACGCTCAAGCTTGCCGTGGAGGCGGCGAAGATCCCGGCGCTGAAGCAGGATGCCGCCCGGGTCTCGCTGGTCATCGCCGGGAAGATCGGGGGCGGTTCCGCCGACGTCCAGCGGCTGCTGGCCCAGGTCGGTCAGGAGCCGGTGAAGGTGGAGATCGTCAAGGCGGAGTACGGCGCGGGGGCGAAGTTCGAGGACGTGACCCAGGCCCTCCGGCAGCGCGTCCGCGACATGCCCCTGATTGTCCTCCCCTCGTCGAGCTACAACGCCAGCTTCGGCGGCGACCCGGTGCCGGGAGTCCCCAAGCAGTTGAAGGTCCAGTACCGGATCAACGGCAAGGCCGGCCAGGTGTCCTTTCCTGAGGACGCCACGATCATGCTCCCGATGCCGAAATAGTCCGCCGGGGTCTCACGGAGAGGCGACTTCTTCGCTGCCGCCGCGGAAGCGATGCGATCGGGTCGAGGTTCTGCTCGCCGGCGCGGTTCAACCCAGGTACGCCTCCTGCCGGCGGAGGATCTTCTGCACTTGGGCCACGTCGACGTCGCGCGGACGGCACCGCTGGTGAACCGCAACCGCGGCCGCCACGCCTGCGGCGTGGCCGGTGACAAAGCAGTTGGGAATCAACCGCACCAGGTCCGCCATCCGCAGCTCCGCGCTGATGCACCGGCCCGCCGCCAGCAGGTTGTCGATTTTGACGGGCAGCAGGGCGCCGTAGGGGATCTGCCATTCCCCGTGGCTGCCGTCGGAGGCCCCGCCCACGCCGACCACGTCGGGAAACCTGCTCCCGGCCTTGAGGTCCGCGAGCGTCACCGTCCTGACGCCGGCCAGGACCCGCGTGATCCGCACGCCCAACTGCGGCGCGGTCTCGACGAGGTAAAGCCGCTCGTAGCCCGGCATGGCTCGGGTCTTCTGGAGGTTCCGCCAGATGAACTTGCGGTGGCTGAGCTCCATCCGGGTGAGCGTGGCCACGTCGAGCCCGTCGACTTCCGGTCCGGTCAGGTTTACCCAGTTGACGCCGGGCGCGGGGGTCGGCTGGCCCAAGTGCTTGGGTCGTGGGGCCGCTTTGGCCTTCTCGGCATCGACCTCGTCCAGGTTGCCGACGCGGGAGACGAGCCCCACGTTGTGCGTGCGGTGCTGGAATTCCGCCCCCGCCGCGGCAAACAGGTCGCCGTCGCCGGTTGCGTCGACGAGGGTCTTCGCCAGGATCGCCTGGCGCCCCGACTTGCTCTCGAAGACCGCCCCGCACACCTCGTTTCCGTTGATCACCGCATCGACGCCCCAGCAATGGAGAAAGACTTTGACCCCGGCCTCCTCGATCATCTCGACCATCACGTACTTGACGGCCTCGGCGTCGACGGTCGGATTGACGCCCTGGCGGCGGTCGATGATCGCGCCGTCGAGCTTGTCCAGGCGGCGCATCATTTCCTCGCCGATCCCCTGGCAGACCTGCTTGCCCCCCTTGACGATGTGGCCGATGACCAAGAGCACCAGCCCGCCGGTCCAGAGGCCGCCGCAATGGCCGTACCGCTCCACGAGGGTGACGTCGGCCCCGGCCCGCTTTGCGGCAATCGCCGCGACGACCCCGGCCGACCCGCCCCCGACCACGAGCACGTCGGTCTTGTGGAGGATCGGGAGCTCGCGCTGCGGCTGGATGACCTTGCCGTCCACGACCGAGGGACTGGCCCGGTTCGTCTCGACCTTGCGTGCCGCGAGGATCCGGCTCTGAAAACCGCTCGACGCCGCCAGGGCCTGCGCCGCGGCCCTCTCGGGCCCGAGCGTTCCCAGTCCGGCCGCCGTCCCTGAGACCCCGAGCACACGCAGCCAATCGCGCCGATTCATCGGATGGTCCATGCGATGATCCTCACTTCAGGACATCGGGCAGTATCTCCCGATTCTCGCCGGGGCCCACGAGAACGTCAACAGGCCGCACACGGCTCGTTGACAGCCGATGGGGGCAGGACCGTCTACGAGAGCCAGGCGGTGCGCGAGGCGGTCCGGCGGCACGGCGGTATACCCGCGCCGAGCGCGTGACCCGCGCCGAGCGCGTGGTGTCACCTATTCTCGTGCCCGGGTGTTTCCCACCTTCTCGATCCATTCCCGCGTCCACGGGACAGACTCGAAGCCGAGGTCCATGGTCGTGTTCCCCAGGAAGATCACCCCGTCGATCCGTCGCTCCCGGAGCCATCGCAGACCCGTCTCGCACTGGAGCTTCATTGACGCCACGGGGATGCCCTGTTTTCGCCCATAGTCCACCACGTAGCAGCCCAGCATCTTCTTGGCCTTGGGGGCCAGGGCTTCGGCCTTCTTCAGGTTTGCTTCCAGGTTGGCCAGCTCCGCCGGATTCCCCGTCCACAGCGTCACCACGTCCACCAGGTCCAGGTAGTCGCGGATGGGGAGGTCGAGATGGGTGACGTAAAGGGTCACGAAGACGCTCAGGTTCTTGCCGATCTGCTTGAGCTGGCGGCGGATCTCGGCAAGCTCTTCCACGGTCAACCGCGCCCGCTTGCCCTCCTTCTGGCCGGTGAAGAAGTCGTCGAGCATGATGCCTGCGAAATTGGGGGTGGAGCGGGCGAGATCGAGGACTTCCTTGGTTTCCTTGGGCGAGTAGAAGCCGCCCGAGCCTACCACCGACCACACCACCCGCTTCAGCGGGCCGAGCGCGACCGCGTACTGGGCAAAGGGAGGCTCCAGCCGGCCGTACGGGGCTTCACTCTCGCTGGACTGGACGACAATGATGTTGGGGACCCCCAGGAAGAACGCGCCTTCGGCCGGGGTCATGACCGAGCGGCGGCCGATGTGAGGATAGTCGCTGTTGGCAGCGCAGGTGAAGATCCAGAGCCGGTCTCGAACCGTGCCTTCTTCGGCCGGGGAGGCCTGGGCCAGCGCCGTGCTCCCCAGACCGCAACCCGCCCATCCGGCCGCCGCTGCCGCGAGAATCCGCCGACGGGTAAACCGCCGGAATGTCGATGCTTTCCTCACGTTACCCTCCAGCTCTTGTCTTCGGATCACAAGCGGCGCATGTTCCGCAACACGCGATCAACGACCGGGAGCCAACCTACCACGAGGTGGACTCGTGCTTCAAGGGCGCGCGACCACGGGGTCAGGCCGGGCGGTCGGCTGGCCGTGTCCGCGGGCAGGTCCCCGCAAGCCTTACGGATAATTGACGGCCCGACCCCATGCCCACATAATGAGGTCCCCTTGTTGCAGGCCCTTCTTCGAGGACAACGATGAACAAACCCGCAATCCTCGTGACCGCGGTTGCCCTGGCGCTGGCATGCCGCGCCGCGGCCGCCGCCACCTTCACCGTGGCTGCCCAGGGCAAGGACACGAATCCCGGCACCGAGGATCAGCCGTTCGCCACGCTCCAGCGGGCGCGGGACGCAATCCGCCAGCGCAAGGCCGCCGGGCCTCTGCCCGCCGGAGGGATCACCGTCGAGCTCCGCGGCGGCACGTACGAGCTGTCGCAGCCGCTGGAGCTGACGGCCCAGGACAGCGGCGCCGAGGGCGCCCCGATCGAGTATCGGGCGCGCAAAGGCGAAACCGCGCGGCTGGTGGGCGGGCGCGTGGTGACGGGCTGGAAGCCGGTCTCCGATCCCCCCTTGCTCAAGCGGCTCCACGAGTCGGCGCGAGGCCAGGTGTGGCAGGCCGAGCTCAAAACCCTCGGCATCACCGACCTGGAGGGCATCAACCATGCCGGGACCTACCAGTCCGACCCGGGCCTCGAAGTGTTCTTCCAGGACAAGCCGATGACGCTGGCCCGGTATCCCAACTCGGGGTACATGCACATCGCGGGCGTCGTGGACGCCAACGGCGTCGTCAAGAAGGGCCAGGTGACCGCACCGGAGGGCAAGTTCGTCTGCGACGACCCGCGGCCCGCCCGCTGGGCGAGCGAGAAGGACGTCTGGCTCCACGGTTTCTGGGTCTGGGACTGGGCCGACGTGCGGATTCCGCTGGGGAGCGTGGACGCGGCGGCCCGCACGATCCGCCTCGGGCCCAAGCCCGGCCGCCGCTACGCGATCCGCAGCGGGCAATGGTTCTACGCCGAAAACGTCTTGCCCGAGCTGGACAGTCCCGGCGAGTGGTACCTGGACCGCGACACCTCGATCCTCTACTTCTGGCCGCCGGCGCGGCTGTCGTCGGACAAGGTCGTCGTCTCCGTCGTGCGCGATCTCGTGCGCCTCAACGACGTCTCGAACGTCACCTTCCGCGGCCTGCTGATCGAGGCCGGACGCGGCAGCGCCTTCATGATCAAGGGCGGGGCCAACGTGCGGGTCGTGGCATGCACGATCCGCAACATGGGCAACTGGGGCGTGAAGGTTTACGGCGGCGCCGGGCACGGCGTGGTCGGCTGCGACGTCTACCAGACTGGCCAGGGCGGCGTGCACCTCGAAGGGGGCAACCGCAAGTCCCTCACCCCCGCCGGCCACTATGCCGACAACAACCACATCCATCACACTGCCCGCTGGGACCCCGTCTACCAGCAGGCGATCACCCTTTTCGGCGTCGGCAACCGCGCCACCCACAACCTCATCGACCACGTGCCGCACGTGGCCATCGGTTTTTCAGGCAACGACCAGACCATCGAGTACAACGAGATCCACACCGCGGTCTTCCAGTCGAACGACGCGGGCGCGATCTACACCTCCCCGCCCGACGAGACCTGGTCCATGCGGGGGCACAAGATCCGCTACAACTACCTGCACGACATCCGCGGGTTCGGGGGTAAGGGCTGCATGGGCGTGTACCTGGACGACTGCTTCTCCTCGGCCGACATCTCCGGCAACGTCTTTTACGACGTGGCCACGGCGATCCTGATCGGCGGCGGGCGGGACAACGTGATGACCAACAACCTGTTCGTCCACTGCGGCCGGGCGTTCAGCATCGACGCCCGGGGCCTCGGCTGGGCCAAGGGCGTCGGCGAGTTCGCCACCCGCGAGCTCGTCGAGCTGAAGTACAAGCAGCCGCCCTGGTCGGTCAAGTATCCCGAGCTGCTGGGGATTCTCGAGGACGAGCCGCTGGCCCCCAAGGGGAACGTCATGGCCCGCAACGTCTGCTGGGGCGGCCCCTGGGGCTGGACGGAGCCGAAGGCCGTGCCCTACGTGAAGTTCGAGGACAACCTCGTTGGCATCGACCCGCGCTTTGCGGGCAAGCCCCCCGCGGACTTCCGCCTGGCCCCCGACTCGCCGGCCCTCAAGCTCGGCTTCCGGCCCATCCCGCTGGACAAGATCGGCGTCTACCCAAGCGACGACCGGGCCTCTTGGCCGGTGGAGCCCGCGCCTGGCGGCGCAACAAGGAAATAGGCCCCAAAAAGGTTCCTGACACCTTTTCTGGACGTTTGAGGAGTACGAATGAGATTAGAAGTGAGAGATTTCCATTCCGCGGACATTCAAGAGGTGTGGCGATGGAATCCCCCTTCGCCCGACGCAGTGTATTTTCAATTGGAGATAGAGATCGGCGAAGAAGGAAAAGCAGGCGGCCATCTGTTTCAGTTGGTCGCCGCAACGCCCGAGGGGCTGCTCGCGATCGGACGACGGTACCCCGCCCGGGGCTTCCCGGATCGAGCCTTGCTCGTGTTCTCAGAGTATCGCTGGGAGGCTCTCGTCGAGCGCGTCGAACGGATTGTGACACGCTGCACTCGAAGCACCTGGGACGAATCGGTTCTGTGTTTGCAGCGATACTTTGAGTGGGAATACGAAGACTACGAGCTCCATCGGGGCAATTCTTAAAGCTGATCGCGTACGGCCGCCAGCTCCAAAAAAGAAGAAAAGGAAGGCGTAGGTCAGCGGGAAAAGGTGTCAGGAACCTTTTTCGCGCTTCCGAGGCCTTCCTCGCTCCCGCATCGTCGTTTCCAGCCCGAGTTTCCTCACCATCCGATCCACCCACGGCTCATCGCCAAACGGCCGACCGCGCCGGATACAGCGCTGAATCGCCTCTAACTCGGCCTCCGTCTGCGGTTCATTCACGTACGACACCCAGCCTCGCGGCCGAGGCACCGGCCAGTCCGACAAGAGCGCTCTCTCCTTCGCGCTGCCGAACTTCCATCGCCAAAGGCTCGACCACCGCCAGCCTTCGGCCTGCTCCACGAGGCCGGAGCGCAACGCGTTGCGCTCCGCGTAGCGGCAGACGGTATAGAAGTGCTCGTCCTCCTGCACCGGGAAGGACTTGAATCTGCCCTGGTAGACATGTCCGGTCCCGGCGGACCCACGGTGGGCGTGCCAACGCTGGGTGTGCGTGAGGGTCACCCACCCCGTGAAACGCGAGAGATCTCCGTCCTCCTTCGGCCAGAGGACCAGATGCCAGTGGTTCGGGAGCAGGCAATAGGCCAGCACCCGCATGTCATACCGCTCGCGCCCTTCCTCAAGGATCCGCTCGAAGGCGGCAAAGTCCTCGTTCTCCGCGAAGATGGGCAGCCGCGCGTTGGCGCGGTTCAGCACGTGATAGACCGCTCCTCCATCCGCAACACGGTGTGCTCGGCCCATCGCTGCTGGACCCTCCCGGAAACGTGGTAGCCCTCATCCAATTCAACCACATCTCCGTCACCGTTGTCAAGAAAAAAGGTTCCTGACACCTTTTCCGTCCTCAAGCTCGGCTTCCGGCCCATCCCGCTGGACAAGATCGGCGTTTACCCAAGCGACGACCGGGCCTCCTGGCCGGTTGCGCATGGGCCTCGTCTCGCCCCGACCGCGCCCGCAGCGTCCCA
>Ga0153916_10002483_pt1 | contig 13473 bp, 11 predicted proteins | sample Opewatmetagenome_FD_109642 | JGI IMG/M metagenome (GOLD analysis project Ga0153916, IMG submission 109642) | Freshwater wetland microbial communities from Ohio, USA - Open water 3 Core 3 Depth 4 metaG | ecosystem: Environmental > Aquatic > Freshwater > Wetlands | place: USA: Ohio, Lake Erie...
GCTTCAATCCGATGGATGCCATCAAGGCTGGGACCTCCGTTGCCGCAGAATTGCTCGGCCAATCCGCCGCCATAGGTCACCTTGCCCCCGGAATGCTGGCCGACATCGTGGCTGTGCCCGGGGATCCCTTGCAGGATATTTCCGTCCTCCAAAGGGTCATGTTCGTCATGAAGGACGGCGTCATTTTTCGGCACGACAAGTAGGCTTTTCAGCTTTATAAAAAAGAAACAAAAGGGATTGCTAATTTCAAGAAAGTTGTCTATTTTAGACTGGATTTGTGGGCCCGTATGAGCTATGAGAATCGAGCCTCGTACGCCTAAAAAACGAATCCAAGCTTTTAAGGAGGCAAAGGAATGAACCGGATCGAAAAGGCATTGATGCATGCCCTATTTGTCCATCTGCATCACAACATCGACAAGGCCATCGACTTCAAGGCGATCGACACCCTGAACAAGAAAGTCGGCAAGCTCTTCCCCAAGGCTCTGCTCGTGGGCCCCGGCGACGATGCCGCCGCGTTCAAGTTTCCCGGCATAAAGGCGACCTTCGTGGGCAAGATGGAGAGCCATTGTTCTCCCTGCGTACCCAGGCCCTACGATGCGGCCGCGACCGGAGCCGGCGGGGCCATGAGGGACGTCGTGGCCATGGGTGCCCGGCCGCTTTTCCTGATGAATTTCATCGGCACCAAGCCGCTGCACGAAAAGGTCATCGTCGGCCCGTGCGGTTTCGACGGAACATGCACCTGTGAGAAGTGCGTCGAGATGACCAGCGGAGACAGGGTCAACCTGATGGTCAAGGGCCTGCGGGACATGTGCAACGCTATGGACGTCTTCATCGTGGGCGGCGGGTTTTCGACCTCGTTCTCGGACATCGTTCCGGCGGTCGTGGTCTCGGTTATCGGCAAACTGATCACGGCCAAGCCTTTGACCAAACCGGCAAAATCCGCGGGGGACCAAATCATTCTGATCGGCAAAACGGGAAGCGATGGCAACGACACGCTATATCGAGCCGGCCTGGTCAAGGAGATGAAGCCGGCCGTCGCCCTGTTCAAGGAAGAGCGGGCGATCATGGATGCTTCCCTGGCCGCCTTCCGAACGGGCAAGGTCAAGGCCTGCTCCGATCTAGGGGCGGCCGGCATCGGCGCCGCCGTCTGTGAATCCGCGAGATACGGCGGTTTCGGGGCCCACGTGGACCTGGCCAAGGTGCCTTTGAGGGAAAAGAACCTCACACCGGAAGAGATCATGATCTGCGAGTCCCAGGGGCGCATGGCCGTCCAGGTGGCGAAAAAAGACGTCGGCCTCCTGTTGAGGACGATCCGGGCGAAGGGCGTACGGGCCGAGGTGATCGGCGAGATGAACGACGACAACAAAGAGGTCTTCGAGTACAAAGGAAAGACCGTGGCCGTGATCCCGAACGTTCCTTCCCCAGCCGATCGGAAAGAGCTCAATATCGGATAAGCAGATGCCGAAAAGACGGCCGAAATCCGAATACGCCAAGGCAGGCGTCGATTACACCAAGATCGAGCCCTTTAAAATGGCCATGGTGGCCGCCGGGAAGAGGACGCTCAATTTCCCGAACAAGCGCGGCGTGTCTATCGAACCGGAAAGCCTGGGCGCTCACGGAGTCGTCTTCAGGTATCGCGGCGCCAAACCCCATTATTGGTGCATGACCCAGGAAGGCCTGGGAAACAAGAACTGGATAGCCGAATGGATGTACCAGCACGCCGGGACCGGAAGGACTTATTACGAGGGCATCGGCATCGACACAGCCCTCATGGCGGCCAATGACGTGATCTGCCAGGGAGCCTTGCCGGTCATTTACACGGATGAAGTCGCGGCGGGCGACAGCGAGTGGTTCATGGACGAGAGGCGCAGCCATGACCTGGCCGAGAGCTTCTATCAGGCCTGCAAGATGTGCGGGATGGCCCTGCCGGCCGGGGAATCTCCCGCCCTCCGCTATCTGGTCAAAGCCGAGCCGCCGGTGCGAAGCGCCCCTTCCTTGTCCGGCTGCGTGACCGGCCTCATCGCTCCCCGAAGCCGGATGGTCACGGGAGAAAAGGTCGCCATCGGAGACCGTATCATAGGGGTGACGGCGTCGGGTCTTCACGCCAACGGGATTTCCCTGGTGATCAAGCGTGCCCTGGCATTGAAGGATAAGTTCCTTCATCTCCTCCCGAACGGGAAGACCCTGGGAGAGGAGGCGCTCATCCCGACACGCTCTTATGTCCGGCTCGTTGAGGCCTTGCAGGAGAAAGACATAGAGATCCACTCTCTGCTCGGGGGAACGGGGGGAGGGATCTCCAAGATCGCCTACGCCAAAAGAGCTTTCACCTATCGGGTCAAAAGATGGGTGGATGAGATCCCGCCGCTCTTCCAGTTCATGCTCGAGGTCGGCGTCAGCCTGAAGGACTGCCTGACGACATTCAACTGGGGCATGGGTTTCTACATCTTCGTCCCGGAGAAAGAGGCCGACCGCACCATCAAAACAGGGGTGAATGCGGGCTACGAGCTCATCGACCTCGGGCAGGTCGAGACAGGGGAGCGCTGTGTCATCTTTGAGCCCGAGAAGATCACTCTTCCGGCCATCGAATAATTCCTTCTGGAGGGCGTTCCATGGATCTGAGCCGAGTGCTGAAAAAAGAGAACCTTGTCTACTCTGGCAAATCGAAAGACATCTATCGCATTCCGGATGGGCAGTACGCAAACAAGTACGCTTTTGTCTTCACCGACCGGGGGACAGGATATTTCGATAAGAACAAAAAGCCTGTTTTCGACCCCGGGTATGACAACGTGGTCGGAGAGATCCCTGGCAAGGGAGCGATCGCCTGCAAGTTCGCCACCTACTTCTTCAAGCTGTTCGCCAAGAAGCATATCCCCAGCCATTACATCACCACCGTCCGAGACAATGTCATGATCGTCGAGCCGGCTACCCCGATCAGCCTGGCGGAGCAGGGGCAGGAATTCGAAGGTTCGGCTCCTCTGCTGAACCTGGAGTGGACATGGAGAAACAACGCCACGGGCAGCTTTTGGAGAAGATACCCTTTTGTCAGCCCCTGCCAGAATCTGTCCCAGGTTGTTGAAGCCTGGACAAAGGGAGAATCGGACAAGCTCATTACCTTCGAAGCGCTGCTTGCCGCCGGGGTGATGACCAAGGAAGAGATCGCCTGGGTGCAGAAGTTTGTCAAACGTATAGCGACCGTCATCGCCGAAGAACTGGCCTCGAAGGGACTGCATCTTGTAGACGGAAAGCTTGAGCTTGGAAGGTTGAAGGGCAGAGACGGGAAAATCGTCCTCATTGATGAGATATCCCCAGATGTCCTCAGGGTCTGCAAGGGATACAAGCCCGATTCCCGGAAAAACTGCACCGTAAACAGGGAATGCATCAAAACCAGCTATTCCGAGGGGGTCCGCAAGATCGTCGGCCAGAAACAGCTGACCGCGGCGCAGTTGGAAAAGGTGTTCCTTCAATAATTACTGAACACATAAGCGTCATGCCGCCCAGCCGGCTCGGGGCGCCTATCTTGGCGGCCCTTGCGGTCCTTTGTCTGCTCGGCCGTGGCCTGGCCGGTGGACGGGACCTCGCCCTTTTGACCTCTCCCCAGGTCGTCAGGCTCGGGAAAGACGTTCGCGTTCTAGCCGCTTCGGAGCTCGACCTCCCCGGCGCAGAGTTGATGATCGCCGGACCCTCCGGCCGTCTCGATATCGCCAACAGCAGAAGCGGCGGCGGACCGCCGTTTTGGTGGAGCGCGAAGGCCCGAATCATAGAGGAGGGCGTGTATACCGCAGTCCTTGTACAAAAAAACAAGCGCCTGGTTTCTCACGAATTCGAAGTCCCGGCCCCGAGGTCCGAGACATCCGGAAGCCGCGGGATCTGGCCCACAGAACGGAAGTGGGACAGAGGCGCCGAGAACCTGTACTCCGCCTGGCTCGAATCCCTGTTCCAGGATGCCGGCGAAGACGCTTCCTGGAAAGCCCTTCATGCCGTCACTCAAGACCGGGACAAGAACATCCTCCACAACCATCTCTCTCTGGGTGAAGATGACGCGGGGGAAAGGACCGCGGTCATCATGGAGCCGGATTGCGCGGACGCCCCCTTTTTCCTCAGGGCGTATTTTGCCTGGAAGATGCGGCTCCCGTTCGGCTTCCACAGATGCACGCGGGGGAACCTGGGGAGAGCGCCGCAATGCCAGGAGTGGTCGTCGAACTCCATCGGGGCCGGCCCGCGGGGCGAAGTCCAGGCCTTCAACTCTTTTCTCCGTCTCCTCTTGGACGCCATTCATTCCGGAACGGCCAGGACCCCTCTTGAAGCTGAAGACTCAGACTATTATCCGGTTGCGCTTACCCGGGAAGACCTGAGACCGGGGGTCGTCTTCGCCGACCCCTACGGCCATACCCTTGTCCTAGTCCAGTGGCTCCCCCAAACAGCCGGGCGCCCCGGCCAGGTTTTCGCCATCGATGCCCAGCCGGACGGCACCATAGGTTTCAGACGCTTCTGGCGGGGGAATTTCCTTTTCAATACCGTGGATGTGATCGGGGATCCCGGGTTCAAGGCTTTCCGCCCAATCATCCAGATTGCGGGCAAGTGGAGGCCGATGACCAATGCGGAAATCAGGGAAAGCCCGGACTATGCCAATTTCTCGCTCCAACAAAAGGACATGGAGAGCTCTGAGTTCTACGACATTATGGATCGTGTGATCAACCCGGAGCCGCTCGATCCGGAGACGGCTTTTCATGATCTTTTCACGGCTTTTCACCAGCAGCTCGTCACCCGCCTGCTTTCGGTGGCCAACAGCGAAGAGTATAAAGCCGCCCATCCGGGCATAGTCATCCCCATGCCCAGCGGACCCGCCGTTTTCCAGGACCTGGGACTTTGGGAGGATTTCTCGACCCCCAATCGAGACATGCGCCTGCTGATCGCCATGGATGTGCTCCTTGATTTTCCCCAAAAATTCCTCCGCTCCCCCAAATCCTACAAGTATCCTCCGGACAAAACCCCGGAACAGATCCTAAAAGAATTGGACGGGCTTCAGCAGAAATGGGCCCGGGAAATGAGCATCGATTATACGCGGTCCGATGGCACACTGTGGACGCTGATCGTCGGGGAGATCCTGGAAAGGAAAGAGGCTCTGGAGATGGCGTATAACCCCAATGATTGTGCCGAGGTCCGCTGGGGAGCTCCCGAGGGCAGCGTGGAGCTATCCACCTGCAGGAGACGCGCGCCGGGCTCCCAGCAGGAGAAAATGAAATCCCTCCGGCACTGGTTCCACGAGCGCCGGCGGCCTCCGACGTGACCGCCTCGACCTGTTCATCTGCGGCCCCGAGGCGGGTCCAGGTTCGCGCGAACAATAGGGCAGGAGACGTATTGCCGGCATTCCCGCGGCAATCTTCCGGCCGCCATTTCCTCCCGGATCTGCTGCATCAGGTCCCCATTCCACAAGGCCTCCAGCCCAATCTCCCGCCAGTTTCCGAGGGACTTCCCCATATAGCAGCAGCCGGCCGTCTCGCCGTTTTGAAAGGGCAGGATAAAATGCCACGGCTGAAAGCACTTGATCTTCCCCTCCTGCTTATCTTCCGGGAGAAAGGCTTCGTACGTCCGCCCTTCTGATACCTGGTACTGACAGTCAAGTACGATGCCGCACGCGGCAGCGGCTCTTTCCGCCTCCTCCCGGACCTCCTCGAGCTCCCGCTGAGAGAGGACCTGCTCCTGATAATCGAAAAGAAAGCCGCCTTTCTCCACCTTCCATTCCGCTCCGTAATCGTGGAGCTGACGGAGCTCCACTGCGTCCATCCCCAGCCAAGCGGCCAGCTTGATGAAAGCGCTGACCTCGTGGCGGTTGGCCTTCATGGGCAGCATGACCATGCCGGTCTTCGAGGCCGTCCCCTCAGGGAACGCCTGCTGCCGCTTCTCGCTGTAATAGGCGATATTCTCGATGACCTTCAAGAATTGAGTCCCCCGGATCTTGGCGTATGTTTCCGGTGTCGCCGCGTCTACGGAAAAGGTGATGGTCAGCATCTCGAAGAAGGGCGCCAGCTTGTCGGTGAGCTGCGGCGTCAGGGCCAGGCCGTTGCTGTTGATCCCGAACGGCTTTTCCCATGACGCCAGGAGCTCGATGACGGGCAGAAGGTCCTTCAGGATCAGGGGCTCGCCGATGCTGCAGTTGATGACGTCCCAGGCCAGGCGCAGGGGATCGCCGAAGGCCCGGAGGTCGTCCACCGTGAGCCCGGGATGATGGCGCGGCCCCATATCGCCGGTCCAGTTCAGGCACATGCCACAGGGCGGCTTCATGTTGCACACGCCGATGAGGTCCAAGTTGAAGGTGACGGGTGTGGACTTCAAAACCGACCTCCCGGCCGCCGCCTCCTGTTCATTGAGCTTCCTGTTTTCGGTGACCAGTCTAGGGACCTCAGACCTGGCATGGCCGAGGCGGTACTCCCAGGAATCCTTGATGGACCTGACGACATATCTCCGCGGATTTCCCTTCTGACGCAGGACCTTCAAATAGTAGCCCATTCCGTCTGGTTCCGCCTCCCTTCCCAGGAGCTCCCGATAAAGCTGCCTGATGAATTCCTCGTCAGGCAAGGCGAACAGTTTTTCAATTTCCATTTGGGCTCTGTTGATTTCCTGTTACCGGGTGAACCGCGTTCATTATATCGAAGACAGCGTTCTATTGCCATCTTGCCGCCGGGGCTCCGAGTTGACTTTGAGGAAAGGGGATAATTATAATGGGGAAAATCACTTGGCCGGGAAGAAGAGAATGGACCGCGAAGAAATCCTGAGAAAAATCGAGGAAATCCGGAGCGAAGTCGAAAAGGACCAGCTCAAGACCCTGCGCTCGAAGATCCTGGAAAGGCGCTTCTACCTCCACGGCTCGCACCGCAGCCGGGTCTCGCGTCTTTTCCTACAAACATTCAGAAAACGCCTGATCCTGGAGATGAGCCTGATCCTTCAGCCCATCCTGGACAACCAGAGGGAGATCAACCTCCGGTTCCTCAAGGAGATCGAGCGCCTCAAGGAGGACATCTCCCCCCGCCATCCCGGCGAGTCAGAAAAAGGGAAAGATGCCCAACGGCCTGCTGACTAAACTCAAGGCCAAACTCAACCCCTCCGGGGAGTCCGGGCCAGTCAGGACGATCGCCGTCTGCGCCGCCCAGATCCCGTTCTTTAAGGGAGGCGCCGAGACTCATGTCAGCAGCCTGATGCGGGAACTGGCCAAACGTCATTACGATGTCGACCTGATCAACATTCCCTACAAATGGTATCCCCGCGACCAGCTCCTCAAGAGCCTGGAAGTCTGGCGACTGCTCGACCTCAGGGAGTCAAACTCCAGGAAGATCGATATGCTCATTACCACGAAATTCCCCTCCTACTTCGCCGAGCATCCCAACAAGGTTTTGTGGCTCTTCCATCAGTACCGCCATCTCTACGACCTCTGGGGAACGCCGTATTCCGATTTTGACCCCTCGCAGGAGACGGACCGCAAGCTTAGGGAGCAACTCATCGAGCTCGATACGGAGGTTCTCAGATCGTATAAGCGAATCTATACCAACGCCAAGAATACGGCCGCCCGGTTGAAGAAATATAACGGCGTCGATTCCATCCCGCTCTACCACCCGCCCCATCTCGCCGGGCGACTCTATGCGGCTGAGGACGACGGCTATATCCTTTCCGTCGGCCGTCTCGACCGCCTGAAACGGGTGGACCTCCTCATAAGATCCCTGCGCCTCATGGACCGCCGGATCAAATGCCGGATCGCCGGCACCGGCCCGGAGCTTGAGAATCTGAAAAAGCTCGCCAGGGAGGCAGGCGTTGCCGACCGGCTGGAATTTCTGGGCTATGTGCCGGACGATGATCTCCCGGCGCTCTACGCTAAGTCGACGGCGGTCTATTTTGCGCCCTGGGACGAGGATTACGGCTATGTCACCTTGGAGGCGTTCCTTTCGCAGAAGCCGGTCATTACCGCCTTTGATTCCGGCGGACCGCTGGAGTTCGTAGAGGATGGTCAAAGCGGCATCGTCATCCGGTCGACCGACGAAAAAGAGCTGGCTCAAAAGTCAGAGGAACTCTTTTTCGACAAGGACAAGTGCCGGAAGTATGGCCGGACGGGGCACGATAAAGTCAAAAATATCAACTGGGACACCGTGATCAAGACCCTCATCGGCGGGTGAACTCGATGAAGATCGCCCTGTTCAGCCCGCTCCCCCCGATGAAAAGCGGCATTTCCGATTATACCGAGGAAATGCTGCCGCTTCTCAGGAAGCATTTCGAGATCGACCTCTATGTGGACCCAAAGTTCGTCCCCACGAGCCCCTCTCTCCGCTCCGAGTACGGAGTTTTTCCCTTCCGGCCGGATTCTTTCTCCTCCTCGGATTATGATGCGGTTGTTTATCATTTGGGAAATTACTATCCAGCCCACCGTTTTGTCTATGAGGGCCTGCAAAAGAACCCGGGGATCGTCGTTCTCCACGACTACGTTCTTCAGGGTTTCTACGCCAGGCGGGCCGAGGTGGAGAAGCGCTTCGGCGAGTACAGACGGCTCCTCGAAACCTATTATGGAGAAGCAGGAACGGAGATCGCGGACGGCGTTGCCAGGAGAGTGCAGCCGCCGATTTGGGAGACCGAAGAGGCGCTCGACTTTCCCCTCAACGAAGAAATCCTTGGGTTGGCCACGGGTTTGATCGTCCATTCCGATTTTGTAAGGGAGAGAGTTCAAAGAAAGACACCTAAACCGGTCGTCAAAATTCCCCATCACGGCCATGTCCTGAGAGCCTTGGACCGCGAGGCGGAAAGAAAAGAGTGGGGGGTTGGGCCCGACGATATCCTGATCTCTTCCCTGGGATACGTGAACCGCAACCGCCGCTATGAGCTCGTCATCGCCGCCCTTGGTGAGCTTGCCGACCCCCGGCTGCGCTATTTCATCGCCGGCGAAGACCGGGGCAAGCTGCTCCGGGATCTGATCGCCGGATCAAAAACCCGGGTTTCCGTTCAAAGCTTTCTTCCGCTCGAAAAGCTGGAAAGCCTGATCGTCGCCTCCGATATCTGCGTCAACCTCCGGTATCCGACGATGGGCGAGAGCTCGGGGTCGTTGTTGCGGCAGATGGGCTATGGCCGGCCGACCCTGATCACGAACTGCGGGGCCTATGCCGAACTCCCCGATTGGGCGGCCGTCAAGATAGAGCCGGATATCGACGAGTCGGCGTCGCTCAAAGCCTATCTCGCTGCGCTTATTGACGACCCCGACCTTCGCCAGTCGTTGGGAAGGGAGGCCTCCTCTTATGTCCGCAGCGAGTGTGATATCGAAAAATGTGTCCGTAGCTACGCCGATTTCATCATGGCCATCGCCCAAGGTCGCAAAAAGGGTGGGAGAGATCAATGAAAAATGCCGCTGAGATCGAGAAGCAAATCCAGAAGATCAAGTCGGCCCTGGCCGAGGAGAGAGAGTCCATCGAGGACTTCGAAACACTCATCGGCGAACGGATCCAGGGGGAACTTTGGGGACTCAGCGATAAAGCTCTGGAAAAAGCCGCCTGGGACTCCTTTTTTTTCTTGGAGAGGAACAAGGACTGCCTTGAGGAGGAACCCGTTGTCTCCCACCGGAAATTCTTTGGTGCGGTTATCGTCGTCTTTAAGAAGGTGTTCCGGGGCTTGATGCGCCCATATGCAAAGATGATCCTTATGCGTCAGAGCCGGTTCGACCTGGAGCTTATCCAGTTACAGCTGGCGAATCTGCTACGGCTGGAAAAGATCGAGAAGAGGCTTGCGGCTCTAGAAGCAGGGGAGCCGGTCTCCAAAGGCGAACAAGGCTGACCGCAAGGCGGGGCGACGATGGTCTTTGATGCGAACCTTGGGCAGGCGGCCGGAACGTCATCCCGGGAGTTCTCGCGCCTTTTCGGGCGCTGGCTAAGGGAGCGGAGGAGGGTTTCCCAGGACGCGGTCAATTCGCTTGTCCTAAGATGGCTGCGCAGTCATCCTGCTGTTAACACCTCCAAGCTCCTGTCCGGACTGGCGGCCGATCTCGTGCGGTACAGAAGCATCCAATCCGCCTGGAACCTTCTTTCTTTTCTGGAGGTCGCCTTGGGCTTGCGACGCCCCCGGGTGGGGATCTATGACCACGCCTTTCACTACATCGGGGGAGCTCAAAAGTACGGCTCGACGATCGCCCAGACTCTGCAGGATGAATTCGAGGTCACTCTCCTGGCTAATAAACAGGTTGCCATTTCCGACCTCCAAGCCTGGTACGGTCTCGACCTGTCCCGCTGCAAGCTCAAGATCGTCCCCCTGCCTTTTTTTGAAGAGAAAGGCCGCCATCCCCAGATCATCGACGCCGGTCAGGTCGATACAAGCGGGAAGAATCCATTCCATGCCGTCGGCCGGGAAAGCGGGAACTATGACATTTTTGTCAATAACGGCATGCTGGAGATGGTTTATCCGGCGGCCAACACGTCGCTGTTCATCTGCCATTTCCCGGAGAGGGAGAAGTCCCGCTTCTTCTATGTCGGCCGCTACACGGAAATTGTCAACAACAGTCTTTACACGGCCCGCTGGATCGAAAAGAGGTGGGGTCTTCGTTCCCACAAGCACATCTACCCTCCCGTGGACATGGAACCCGCCGCTTTCCCTTTGAAAAAGGACAACGTCATCCTGTCTGTCTCCCGGTTCGACATAGGCGGCAACAAGCAGCAGCTGGATATGGTCAAGGTCTACCAGGAGATGGTGAAAAAGCATCCGCAGATCCTGGCCGGCTGGAAGCTTGTCCTGGTCGGCGGGAGCCCGGGCGACAATCCCTATCTTGAAAGCATCCAAGAACATCTCCGTCAAACGGAGGCTTCAGATATCGAGCTCAAAGTCAACATCAGCGCCTCCGAGGTCAAGGCCGAGTATGAGCGGGCGAAGCTCTTCTGGCATCTCTGCGGCCTGGGGCAGACCGACCCGGCCAAAGTCGAACACTTCGGGATGACGGTGGCCGAGGCCATGCAGAACGGCTGTGTGCCGGTCGCCTTCCGGGGCGGTGGACAGACCGAAATCGTAGAGGAAGGGAGCTCAGGGTTCCTCTTCGCTTCGGAAAACGAGCTGGTCGAAAAGACGCTGGGACTTCTGGCTGCTCCCGCCCGCGTCGAGGAGATGAGCGCGCGCGCCCATCAGAGGGGGAGGGCCTTCCGGCGGGAGGTTTTCGCCGACGTCGTCCGAACCTACTTTCGGAGGATCCTGGCCACCCGGTTCTCGCAAGCTGACCTTAACCCGACTTGAGTTTCTTGACTATGACTCCTCCCAAGAAATAGCATGGGAAATCCGGAGCGCCGGCATGTTTAAAGCGGTATTCAAGAAAAAAGTGCGTGCTGACGCCAGGGCTGGCATCACTGCCGCTGATGAGGTGTCCGATGTCCAATTCCTGGAGGAAGTTTATCAGCAACTCTTGGGGCGCGATGCCGATGAAATGGGCAAGAACCATCATCTGAAATACCTAAGAGAAGGACATTCGCGCCTCTCGGTCATTCTAGGGATCGTCAAATCAGAGGAGTTCATCAACAAGGTCATTCGGGAGCAGATGCCCCTCTTGTCTGTAAAAGAAGAGCGGCCGGAGCGCTACCACTCTGTCCAGGATATACATGGACGGCAGGTTTGGGTTTTCCAGGCCGAGGGGCCCCAAGATTTCGACTGGCTGGAGCGGAAAATCATCGAGAACGGATATTATGAAAAACCGGGTGTCTGGAGCTTTATTATCGCCGAGGACAAGCGGCTCCATGCTGAGATCGTCTCTCTCTTCAGACCCCGAATGGTTCTGGACTTCGGCTGCGCCAACGGGCCGGTCATGAAATGCCTTTACGACCTGGGGATACCCAGCGAAGGCGTCGATATCAGCCGCCTGGCCCTGGCCAAGGCTTTTCCCGAGGTGCGAAGCCACATCCATCTCGGAGACCTCCTGGATTTGGATCTCGGGAAGCGCTTCGATTTCGTTCTCGCCCTGGATATCATCGAGCACCTGAACCCCAACAAGCTCGGCCTCTACATCGCCAAAATCGAAAGCTTGATGGAGGAGGGAGGTTTTCTTTTCTCCAACATTCCTGCTTTGGGGAAAGATGAGGTTTTCGGGACCATCTTCGAAGTCTATCTTAAGGAATGGGAAGCGGATGTCCGAGAGGGGAGACTCGTCACAGCCGTCCATACGGATGCTTCCGGCTATCCGGTCAACGGGCACATCATCAACGCGGGCTCCGGTTGGTGGGTCGGGCAGTTCGAACGTCAGGGCCTGCGCCGGGAGGTCGAGGTGGAAGAAGCGCTCCATAGAAGACACGATGAAGCCATGGCCAAGATGAACGCGGCCAGAAAGGCCTTTTTTGTCTTTTCAAAGTCTGTCGAGCCCCAGGACAGGGAGGCCCTGATGACGAGGCTCAGGGCCTGAGCCCATTTCGCTTGACATCCCTTGAAATCAGTTTTATGATTTCCCGGTAAGGGGGGACATAGTTCTCGCGCGCAGACACTCCATCGATAATCCAAGTCCAAAGGGAGTCTCATTTAGGTCTATTTTTTCGCTAGGGGGCCCGAATGAGCGGCCGAAAGGCCGGGTCGTTCATCATACGGCCGGACGCACACCCGCCGACAGAGAGAGGGGAGAGAAAGGAGGGGAATCATGAATCGAACCAAAGGAATTCTGGCCCTGGGGGCTCTTGTTTTGCTACTCGGGGCGGTTTTTGTCGCCTCGCAATCCACGACGCAGAAGAAGGCGGACTTCGAGGCCATCGCTCAGAAACTCGTCAATCAGTGCGCGGCTATCCGCGAAGGAGAAATGGTCTATGTGAGCGGCGGTACCAAGGACTTCAAACTCCTTGAAGACATCGCCGTCAATGTCCGCAAGGCAGGCGGGTACCCGGTTATCAGTTTTGGAAGCGACGAGCTGACCCGCCGGTTCTGGACGGACGTTCCAACAAAATACGACCTGCAAAACCGCGCGCCCTGGGTCAAGTTCGCCGGACTTTTTGCGGCTGCGATTTATGTCAGCTACAGTGAGGATGAGGCCTTGTTGGCCGACATCCCAGCCGAAAGGTTGGAGGCTTCTGCCAAGGCAGACGGTGTTGTCAATGAGGTCCTCCGGAAAAATAACGTCCGGCAGGTCTTTCTAGGAAACGCACTTTATCCCACGGACCAGCTGGCCCGGAGATACGGCCTGACCAAGAACGAGCTCGGCCAACTCTTCTGGGACTGCGTCAATGTTGATTATTCCGCGCTCCAGAAAACGTGTGAATCAGTAAAAAGCAGGCTCGTCAGCGGGAAGGAGGTCCGGATCACGAACCCGAACGGCACCGACCTCAAGGTCCGGATCGAGGGGCGTCCCGCATTCGTCTCCGACGGCGTGATCACCGACGAGGATATGAAGAAAGGATTCGCGGCCTGTCAGATCTATCTCCCGGCCGGGGAGGTCTATGTCATACCCGTGGCCAGCACGGCCGAGGGCAAAGTGGTGTGCGACAGGGGTTTTCTCGA
>Ga0153916_10002484_pt1 | contig 13471 bp, 14 predicted proteins | sample Opewatmetagenome_FD_109642 | JGI IMG/M metagenome (GOLD analysis project Ga0153916, IMG submission 109642) | Freshwater wetland microbial communities from Ohio, USA - Open water 3 Core 3 Depth 4 metaG | ecosystem: Environmental > Aquatic > Freshwater > Wetlands | place: USA: Ohio, Lake Erie...
AATCCCAAACCCCTTTTATAATCTTTCGCACAATAGATTAGAAGAAAGAAGGCGTCTGAAGACGCCTTCAATCAATGTTCGACAAGGTGAGGCCATGCAGCTGGGGACGATAACGGGGAAGACAAGCACGCGCTCATTCTCGTTCGAAGCGGAGTCGCAGATACGGAAGACAGATTATCTCATGGTAAAGGATCCCGAGGGGATGTGGTCGCTCGCCTCCATAGGCAGCATAACCACTGACGGGACAAAAACGAAGGCAGACGTGAATGTGATAGGATACAGGGATAACCGCGGGTTCCTCAAGACGCCGAGGGTGCCGTTCGCTCCGGGAAGCCCTGTGTTCGCTGCGGAGAACCAGTTCATAAAATCCACCATAGGGATAAAGGATTCTGGAGCGTATGTAGGCCTCCTGGACGGCTATGACCTGAAGGTGCGAATCCCGATAGAGAACCTGGTGAAGAAGCATGTGTCCGTCCTCGCGAAGACAGGCACGGGGAAGAGCTATCTCACGGGAGTGATGATGGAGGAGCTGGCTGAGAACAGCATCCCGGCGGTGATAATAGACCCGCACGGGGAGTATTACACGCTCCAGTCACCTAACTCAAAACCGTCTGAGATGAGATTCATGCCAAGGTTCGGGATAGAGCCCAAGCCCTACAAGCCCAGCGTGAACATCTTCGGCTTCAGGTCAGGGAAGGAGATAAAGCTGAACTCGCGGCTCTCCGCGGACGAGATAGCGCACATGGCGGCCGCGAAGCTTACCGCGAGCCAGAAGGCGCTTTTATATTCCGCGGTCAAGAACCTGGAGGACAGGGAGTACACGCTTTCCGATGTCATTGATGAAGTGACGAAATCGAAATCTCAGACGAGGTGGAGCCTGCTCTCCTCCCTGGAATCCCTGATGAAGACGGGGATATTCTCCACCAAGCCGACCTCTCCGACCGAACTGGTGCAGGAGGGCAAGCTCAGCATAATAGACCTGAAGGAGGCGCGGCCCGAGATACAGCAGATGATAGTTCTAAAGTTCGCGGAGGACCTGTTCTCCGCTCGCAAAAGGGGCAAGATTCCACCTTTCCTGTTCGTGCTGGAGGAGGCGCACAACTTCTGCCCTGAAAAAGGTCTGGGCCAGGTGGCGAGCTCCAGGATAATCCGCACCATAGCCAGCGAGGGGAGGAAGTTCGGGATGGGCCTCATGGTGGTCTCCCAGAGGCCCGCGAACGTGGACAAGAACGTGCTCTCCCAGTGCAACACGCAGGTCATACTCAAGGTCACGAACCCGAACGACCTCAAGGCCATAGCGGATTCAGTGGAGGGCATGGCCTCCGGAGTGAAGGAGGACATACGCGACCTTCCGGTGGGGGTGGCCATGATAGTGGGCATAACTGACCAGCCCCTGATAGTGGACATCCGCATCCGCAGGAGCGAGCACGGCGGGGACACCGTGAAGATGGAGCAGAGGCGTGTGGAAGAGGAGCCGGACACAACCGCAAGCCCCTACCAGATGTTCCAGCCGAAGGTGCCGAGGCAGGAGATACTTTCCAGGCACAAGGGCGCGGACGCAGTGGACTTCCTGAAATACCCGCTCTGGAGAATCTCCCACAAAGGGAAAAGCATTTTCATAGATGGCATGACAGGCTCCCTGGTTTTCGAGAAGGACTCCGCACTGGAGCGATCCCCCTCCATACCAAAGGAGCTCCCCACAATCCATAAAGAGCCTTCCGAGCTCTCCCTTTCGGGCCTCACGCTCGAGCCAGCAATCCAGCAGGGCTCCCTCAAAGAGAAGCTCTCAGGCCTGAAAGCGGAAAAAATCGAACTGGTGTACTACCCTTACTGGCTTGTGAAGAAGAGAGGGAAGAAGATACTCGTGGACGCCATCCACCAAACGATAGACACGCATGCCACGGAAGCGGCCAGGGAGAGGATATAGATTCCTCTCTAATAGCTTAAAAAATAAAAGGAATGGGGGAAAGCCCCAAACCAATTTCTAAATGCAAGCGCCATTCAAGCAGGACGTGTAGTTCATTGAGCACGCGTACTGGTATATTTGCGGGCTTGTCCCATAACAGACCCATTCGTTCAGGATCATCGTGCTGTTGCATGAATCCGTGTATGAGTATGGGTATCCGCTGTAATATCCTGACACAGTCCCTTGCACAGTGAACCAATAGCCTCCGTCCGTGTCACTGCATGTGTTGTTCTGCGACGCCGGGTTGCATGCCCCGTTCGCGCATCCATAATCACAGACCTGCTGTATCGTGGGGGTTACCGAAGACCTGCAGGACCCGTTCGCGCAGTAGTAGTCCCTGAAGTCCCTGTAAACATTCCCGCCTATGCAGTAATTGCTTCCTATATAGCCGTCAGTCCCGCAACTCTGCTGGACGCTTGTCTGGTATTTTCCGGAGCAATAATATTCCTTTATGACGCCGGAGCTCACACAGGTGTCGCTGTATGAGTAGGCCTTGTTCTTGTATTTGCCGTACACTGTCCCGAAGACTGTGGGCACGTTCCCCCCGTCCGAGTCGGTGCAGGTGTTGCTGGAGCCTTTTGCCATGCCAAGGGAGTCTATCCCTGTGGCCGCCGCGTATGTAACAAGGATGGCTGAAAAGGCAAAAATAGACACAAACCACTTGTATTTGATGACTTTCCTCTGAACTTTATGCACTAGTTTCAATCATAACACCTCCTTATTTATATTATGTTTAAAGAACAATATAAACATGGGTTTTGACGTATTTTCGTTGGAATCAATCAAGGAAAGGAAGGCGTACGCGTTCCTGCTGGCGATGTTCTATTCATTCGTTTCCATAGCAGCCGCATCCTTCGTCTTCCCGGAGAACGCCATAATATTCTCGATCGCGTTCACGTCTCTGCTCCTCCTTCCCATCACGGCCAAGCTGCTGGAGAAGGAGAAGGACATAGAATCCAGGAGCGAAAAGTTCGCCCCCGCAGATTTCCTGAAGGAGCACAAGGACGTGCTGCAGATATATCTACTGATGTTCCTGGGGATAGTGGCGGCCTTCTTCATATTCTCCATCGTGACCTCAAAGCCGGTCATGAGCCAGATGCTCCAGAACCAGGAGGATTTCGTCTTCAGCCTGTACGTGAGCCCGAAATACCTGGATTTCAGCGACTTCTTCCTGATATTCGGGAACAACCTCAAGGTGATAATCGTGTGCTATCTTGTCGCCCTATTCTTCGGCACTGGCATGATCTTCATAGTGACGTGGAACGCATCCATATGGGGGACGATATTCGGGACCATAATAAACAATGCGGCCTCTTCAGGCTTGAATCCTCTGCTGTTCACACTATTCCTCAGCATGGCCATCCTCCCACACCTGATAATAGAGGCCTCGGCATACTATGTCTCGGGGATATCAGGAGGCATAATATCGAAGGCCGCGGAAACCGACGGCTTGAGGTCGAGAAGGTTCCAGATAATATCCAAGAAATCCATCATGATGTTCTGGGGTGCCATGTTCCTGGTGGCCATAGGGGCGCTTGTGGAAAGCCAGCTGGCCCCCTGGCTTGTCGGCGTCTTCTTCGGATGACTCCATAGTCACGCGGCAGAGCTTTCCGCGTCTTTCGCTTCCTGCACATTCTGCTCGATCTTCGACAGTTTTATGACTTCGTGCCATGCATGGTGCCATACATCCCCTATCTCGTGCCACAAATCCTTCCTTCTGAACTCATTCCTTGGGTAGTCGCCCATGACATTCTCTTTGGCGATTTCAAGCTCGGCAAACTCCCTCCTGAAAATCTTATACGCATCAGGGACGCCCAGGCCAGCCAGTTCCTTTGTAGCATCCCGCATGGTATTTTCCAGGATGTCTATTTGGGTGAGCTCATATGCCCTGATGCGGATGTATTTCTGTCCCCTGTATCCCTTCTGCTTCAATTCCTGCAGCTTATTCTCGAAGATGCATTCTTCCTTCGGTGCGTATGGCCTCTTGCACCTGTCAAACACCGCCATAAAAGGCTTGTGCCTGTCAAACTCCCTCATCTCAGCCGTGTAATAGTCCGGCTCATCAATCTTGTCTTTGCCAGATATCTTCATGGAAGTCTTGTGAGAACCTGTCTGATAGTCCATTCATGCACCTTTCCGTTATTTATCCAAAGTCGTTACTATTCAATAGTGATAGCATTTATAAGGCTTTCGGCCCGCGCATGGGCAGAAGGCGTGGCAGGCCGGGGGGAATCTAGCCCATGCGCTCCACGAAAACATACCTCTTCCTTATCGGCCCTCCGTAAACCTTCTCAAGATGTATCCTTATCATCTCTAATTCAGCAGTGACATCGGGGTAGCTCAGCTCTATGAGGTTTTTGCCTTTGACTCTGCATTCCCTTTTCAGCCCGTTTTCTATTTCCCTCATGCGTGATTCCTTTCCCCTTGTGGGCATATAGGTCGCGTTTCTCCGTATGGTACGGATTACAGATTCTTTCGGAGAAAGCTCCGGGGCCTCAAATTCCTGGAAGATTATGGAGTCTGCCTTTTTCACGTATATCACGAAATTCCTCCTGAACTCCAGCGGATCTTCATCAAGATAGCGCGCCAACGTCCCTTTAATTATGAATTCTTTTTGCATAAAGAGAATAGGGAGAAAGCTTTAAACACCTTTCCCCTGTCACGGAGGCCGAATCAATATCATGCCAGGATATTGATTTGCATGCTGCTTCCTATGTCCAGCCCTATCCTGTCCGCTGTCCCCGCATTCACCTCGAGCACGTATTTGGCCTCGGCTCCGGGATTTATCGTGGGGCAAACCATTCCACAAGGCTGCTCACCCTTCGCTATGAACACCACTGTCCCGTTGGAATCCATCCATATCATGTCCAGCGGTATCAGCGTGTCCTTCATCCAGAACCCGTAAATCCCCTCCTGGGAGAACACGAACAGCATGCCCTTGTCCGGGTCCAGATGCGTCCTGTTCATGAGCCCCCGCGCCTGCTGCTCAGGGGTGAGCGCAAGCTCCACAGAGAAACACTCCTGCCCAAAGCACACCCTGCCCTGGTTCTGCGCCGGGCCGTTGCCGGCGGGCCTGGGAAAAACGAGGAAAAGCAGGACGACTGCAAAAGCGGCCGCGAGCATCCAGAGGAAGGGCTTCGGAACCATGTATATAAATTATCCCTCATACAAATAATATTATGTGCCTTAGGATATTCATCCCCACTCCCAGGAGGCTGCTTCTCTTCCTCATCTTCCTTGTTCTCACGGTCTCGGGGGCCATGGCCATCGTGCCTCCCTTCCACAGCATGTTCGGGTTCCCGTACATGCTACTTTCCGGTTATTCGGGAATTGTGGCACAGGTGATATACTCCTACATCGTGGCCTGCATATACGCAGTCGCGTACGTCTGGCTCGAGGCGAGCATAAGAAGGAGCTACCCGAACATGAACGAGAGGGTGCAGAAGCATGCTCCGCCTAAAGTGGAAGGAAAGCGTCCGCAGACGCCTTCAGGCGAGAATCCGCTTGCCGCACCCGAGCCCCCGCCTATGCAACCTGCCAGCAAGCACCACAGAAGAGTGCAGACGAGGATAAAAAAAGCAGCGAAAAGGCGCAAGAGATAGCTCTTTCTAAAACAGGAATCAGCTAAAAATATCCCTTTGCCATCTGCTTCTGCAGCATGCTCCTGTAGCTCTCGACACGACACCCAGGGACGAGCTCCTTGGCGAACGTCACCTTGCCTTCGAAAGGCTTGCTGTCCGGGAGCTTGGTGGACAGGTTCTTCAGGAGCGTGTTGAGCTTCGGGACGGTCCACCCGTATTTCGTGAGGCCGTTGCAAATATCGCCTTCGTGTATTCCTTTGAGTCTGCCGGGATTTCCAGAGAGCAGGTATTCGCTCTGCTGTTCGGCCACCCAGTCCATCATGGCCTCCTGCTCTTCCTGGATCCTGTTGAAGCTTTGCCTGTGATGTATCTTGTAGAATATGTCCTCAAGCTGGCTGGCATACAGGTATCTTTTTTGTTCCCTGAGCTTTTCTATCCTATCGAATATGCGGGCTTCGAGCTCGTAGGAGCGCTGCGCCGAGAACGTTCCATCCTTCCTCTTGATATTGATCTCCGGGACCTCCAGATAGAAGCCTTTGGGTATGTTCAGCTCAATCTTCTGCTCTTCAGGCACCTTCAACCCCTTCTCTGCCATGAACCTGAACTCCTGGGGCGAGAGCCTTGACACCTTCTTGAGGGCCATGCTATTTTTAGAAAAAGAAGCTTTTTAAAGTTTTTCCCTACTGGGAAGTGGGTATTTTTATGGCTTATCTCGCTTGCCCAGCATCCTCTCTATGAGCTCCCGTATCTCCCTGGCGTCCACAGCCCCCTTGGTCTCCCTCATGCACAGCCCCACAAGGAAATGGAGCGCCTTCTCCTCCCCTGCCCTGTAATCATCCACGGCCTTCTGGTTCTTCTTCAGAACGGACCTCACCGCTTTCTCTACCCCGGCCACGCCTCCGGACGCCCTCTTCGCTATCCTGTGCTTCTGCATGGCCTTCTCTGGCGGCATCCTGTCCTTCACCATGTGCCTTATCACGAGCTCCGCATTCCTGTCCGTGAGCTTCCCTTCCTGGAACATGTCCAGCAGGCTCACAATCCACTCCTCCTTCAGACGCGAGTCCTTCCACCGGATCCCATTATAGTTAAGGGTCTTCTTCAGGTAGCCCGCTATCCAGGAGGCCGCCAGCTTTGCTGGAACCTTCTTCGCCACGCTCTCAAAGAGGTTCGCGATATCCAGCTCGGAGGTGAGCGACTCGGAGAGCTTGTCCGAGATGAAATATGTATGAATGAACCGCTGGTACTTCTGGTCAGGCAGCTCAGGCAGGGCCTTCCTCATCTCGTTCAGGTAGCCCTTCTGGACCTCCATGAGCGTGAGGTCAGGCTCGAATATGTACCCATAGTCCTCCTCTGTCTCCTTCTCGCGCAGCGCTTGGGTGGCCTGGAGCTCCGGGCTCCACATCCTGGTGGACTGCTCCACCACCTCCCCTTTCCTGAGCATGTTGGACTGCCTTATTATCTCGTACTTCAGGGCCATCTCTATCTCTTTCGTTCCAGTGATGTTCTTTATCTCCACGCGGTTCCCTCCCTCCAGGGAGACGTTGGCATCGGACTTGAACACGGCCTTGGAGTCCGGGTCATACACCCCCAGGTATTCCAGGATATTCGCAAGCTTGCTCAGGAAGAGCCTGGCCTCCTCAGGGCTCGTGAAGTCCGGCTCCGTGACTATCTCTATCAGAGGGATCCCCGACCTGTTATAATCCACCAGCACGTATTTCCCTCCCAGGCCGCCCACGTGCACCAGTTTGGCAGGGTCCTCCTCCATATGGAGCCGCCTGAGCTTTATCCGCTTGGGACTCCCGTCCAGGTTTATGTCCACCCAGCCCCTGGAGGCCAAGGGTATCTCGTACTGGGATATCTGGAAGTTCTTGCTCATGTCAGGGTAGAAGTATGTCTTGCGGGAGAAGTAGGTCTCCTCCGCGATGGAGAAGTTCAGGGCCAGGGCCACCTTCAGGGCCTCTTGCAGGACCGCCTCGTTCGCACGGGGCTTGGAGCCCGGCATGCCCAGGCACGTTTCGCAGGTGAGCGTGTTCGGCTCAGGCTCCTCGGGGAGGTTCACGGGGTTCCTGCAGCCGCAGAATATCTTGCTTTTCGTGTTCAGCTGGACATGAGTCTCCAGGCCTATCTTTATCCTAGGTTGCTGCGGGTTCTCTAGGTCTAGGGGTTTCATAAGAGTTATTTGGGCCTCTGGAATAAATGCCTTCCGACAGGGGATCGAAGGTGTCTGCTTGCCTGAAGGCGATTCACACTTTCAGACACCTTCCTTCCGAAGGGACGTATCCCTTTAAGAATCCCCTCCTCCATATATATAATACCTCTTTTCTCTTGTGGTTACTGGCTATGCCAGGGCGGTGGGCTATGCTCAAAACAACCGAGCTTAAGGTGAAGGACATGCTGAGCCAGCCCTATACGGTGAAGCCCAGCCTGTCCGTAAAGGATGCCATAGACCTCATGAGGTCCAAGGGCCTGGACTTCCTTTCAGTCACGGATGAACACAACACCCTGCTCGGGGTGCTCACGGAGAACGACCTGCTCAAGATAGTGAAGCCCGAATCCCCTTCCATACTGGGGAGCGCCACGTGGATAGACCATGTGAAGAAGGAGCGCATAAACGCGCCTATAAGGGAGATAATGCACACAAGGTTCGCGTCAATCTCCTCCGAGGAGAGCATACAGTCCGCATTCAGGATAATGCATGCGAACAACTACAAGATGCTGCATGTGGTGGACGACAAGCACAGGCTCCTCGGCATAATACGCATAAGGGACGTGTTCAAGAGGCTGGCAGAAGAGAAGGAATAATAACCGGTTGACTATATTCTCCCCACCTCCCGGAAAAAGCGGTTAAGCATGTGAAGGGACTGGTGGCTTAAGATGGAACTGTTCAGCATCGTGCTCTTGCTTTTCGCGGCAAAGGCAGGGGGTATAATATTCAGCAAGCTGAAGCAGCCCAGCGTGGCCGGGGAGCTCATAGCAGGCGTGATAGTGGGGCCCTCGGTCCTCAGCCTGGTCACCCAAACCCCGATAATAGAGGCCATGAGCGAGCTGGGGCTGATATTCCTTATATTGTTAATAAGCATGAGCGTGGACTGGAGGAAGCTCGAGAGCAAGGCGGAGACCTACGCATGGATAGAGATAACCAAGGCCGTACTGATATTTGGGGCAGTCTTCCTCATGGGCAGCTACATACAGTGGGACTTCTACACAAAGGTCGTGGTGGGGCTAATAGCCGTCCTGACCAGCACTGCAGTTATATCCAGGACCCTGATAGACCTGAACCAGCTCAAGAGCTCGGTGGGGGAGGTGCTGCTGTCCACTAACATAATGGGAGACATATTCAGCATAATGATAATAACCATACTTGCCGGCTTCATAGCCACCTCCACCATAAGCGTAGAGCCAATATTCACACTGGTCCTGCTCCTGGTGGGCTTCTTCGTGGTGGTAGGAAGGGTGGGCGGCAGGATGATAAACAAGCTCACCATCATAATCCAGAAGAACGGGATAGAGGAGCTGCTACTCGCGTTCACGCTCGTGCTGGCCTTCGTGTTCGGCATGATAACGGAGGAGCTCAAGCTGGCGACTTTGCTGGGCGTGTTCATGACAGGCATGCTGCTGAGCAAGAGCAACCAGTACGCCACGGCCGCAAAGAAGGTGAAGGACGTGGGGGAGAGCTTCTTCATCCCCATATTCTTCGGCTCCATAGGCCTTGCGATAAACCTTGCCGCGGTCATGCCCCAGATGTACTTCATAGTCGCGTTCCTGGTGGCACTGATAGGAATAAAATGGCTCCTCACCACGGTGACGTTCAAGATGTTCAACAATTCCATGGAGGACTCGGTCAAGATAGGCTCGGCCATGATATCCCTTTCAGAGATAACCGTGGTCATAGCAGCCATGGCCTTCTCCGCGACCAACCCGGCTCTGCTGTCCATGCTGGTCGTGGTGTTCGTGGGGACCAACATGATATCCCCGTTCATAACCAGCGCGGTCTTCCGCTCAGGCCTGGGCTCGGGCAACGGCCGCTACTTCAAGACTTCTGTAAAAGGCGGTATGTACAACTTCAGGAAGGAGTAGGGTTTCCGGGTTACGATAACGGTTGGGTTTACATATAGAAGTGAGAACTACCAAAAGAATCAAATTAGTACTACAACCATGTGATAAATAATAGAGCTAAATTAATATATATATCATTAATTAATATATATATACGTTAAGATTTGAATAAACCAAATTTACAAAACTTAATAAGCGGATTGGGTTTTGTAAAATGCACAATCCAAGCGAAACAGAAAAGAATAGGCAGGAAGAAAAAATAAGCGTATCCTTGAAAAAAGATACCGTAAGGCTTCTTGATGAAGTGGCCAGGAAAAAAGTAAATCTGGCCATGAAAAACGGCTCTTTTGATATAATAAATCTGATAAGGAGCAAGAGGGGCAGAGGGGTTTCTTATGACAGCCAAATAAACTTTTTAGCAAGAATTTACCTTACAGTAATGGACGAAACCGTTTTAACCAAGGATTTTGTAAATAAGAATCCGCAATTAAAGAAAGTTCTTGATCATTTAAATGAAATTAATCACTTTTTCCTTAAGAGCGCAGACGAATAATCCTGAACACCACTAACATCACCCGCATTACAAACACCACTAACATCACCCGCATTACAAACACCACTAACATTTCGGGATTCGTTTTAAGTTCTCCCTCTGAGATAGAGATACTTTGCAGTATTGCCAAAAATATTATGAATAATGTTGTTAGCGGCATTGTATGCGACATTGCTTTGCAATAGAATGAAGGAAAAAAGAGGAGATATGAACCACAATCAGGAAAAAATCATAAGAGAATTGAAAGAAAATTCAAGGGGATTTACTGTTTCTGAATTATCCAAAAAACTTGGCGTTTCCAGGCAAACCGTGACCAATTGCTTTGCATTCCTGGAAGGCGCAGAAAAAGTCAAGACAAGGCAGACGGGCATGGCCAGAATTTATTTTTGGACTAAAAGAGGGGAGAGGAAAATGAAAAAGACGTTTTTGATTTCAATAAGCATGCTTGTTTCAATATTAACTATCAATATCATTTCTGTCATTTCTACATCAGATGTATTAGTCTGGCAGGGCCAGTATTATACGGGAGCAGCATTCAACACAGGAACGTATGAATTTAATTTCACTATTTATGATGCTCTGACAGGAGGAAATATCTGCTATTCCAACACGACCGCTTTGACAACGGGCAGCTTTGGGGAATGGAAAACCGAGCAGAGCGGAGTGGGTTCTGCCTGCAGTAATGTTTCAAAAGATTATTATTTGAACATAAACATTGATGGAATTGACCAAACCCCGAGAAGAAGACTGGTGGTCTGGAATTTCTTAAGAAAAGACGTTGATGAGATAACTTCGGGCACATTTCAAGCAAACACGCAGGTTGTAGCCCCAGTAATCCAAGCAAATACGCAGCTTATAGCCCCAATAGTCAATGCTACACAACTTATGGCAAATGAAATCACTATAAGCAGCAATGCAAACATTTTTGGCGTGTTAAGAGGGCACAGCCCGTTAAAAATCGGGGATTCGATACAATTCATTGACATGAATGATTCAAACTTATTTTCAGTATATACTGCCGGGCAGAACATTACGGGAAGCAATGTATCAAGCCAATATTATGGGGTGATCATCCATCAGATAGACTCGCATACCAACCCTTCCGGGATTGAAGAGTGCTGGTGGGACAGGGAAGACCAGGAAATGAGAATGTGCATGGATAGAACCAGCATAGAAATTTGGAATAATTTATCAGTCAGGAAAAATGTAAATATCACGGGCAATGCATCGGCTGAGACAGGATTCTTCTCGTACTTGGGCAGCTTGGTAAACAGAATAACTAAATTATGGGTTGTTGACATTAATGCGACGGGAAACATAGAAACAAGCGAGAATGTCTCGGCTAAATACTTTATAGGGAATGGTTCTTTATTGACAAATCTTCCTGCAGTGAGTCTTGCCCCTGTATATCTGGGAAGCGATTTGAATGCCACAAGCGCAACTTATGCGACCATATTCAATATAACATTGACGCCGGGCAAGATGAATATCGTCCAGGCTTATCTTGCGCAGAGCTCACCCACAAACGGAGTGGCAATCCAGAACAGAGTAATCGTAAGCGAATCCGGGCCTGTCGGATACTGTAACTTTGTGACACAGACAGGGGGAGCAGATGCAGTTGACACCATCGCAGTGGGCACCAGCTCTGCAGATACGGGAGAGACTACAATGAGCCTTGATACTAATGTTCCATTCATGAATACAGTCACCTGCACAGTGATTGCAGATGCCAACCAAAAGAATCTGATTATCCAGTTTGATTCAGAGACGGCTACGAATGTAACGACATATGCTGGCTCATACTACACAAATGCTGTCAACTAACATATGGGATAAAATGGAGACATCTGAAATCAATCTGCTTGATTCTATTTTGATTACGCTATTCTTATTAGCAGCATTAGCAGCGAATGCATACGCGGAAACAACCTTCTTTGATAATCAGGATGATGCTTTCATAATGGGCGGTTCTGCAACAGGCGGAGTGATAGTAGGAACAACTGGGGAGACAACAGGCGGAGGAGGCTGCACATATAAATGGAACTGCACGAATTGGAGTGAATGTCTCCCATCCGGAAAACAAACAAGAAATTGCACCAATATCGGCACCTGTCCAAGCGCATATAAATCTCCAGAGATAGAACAAAACTGCACTTATGCTGCTTCTCCAAAAGTTGAGAAAGAAGATAAAGAGCCAGAAAATGAAACTGAAAAAATAAGTGAAAAGGAAATTGTAGATAAGTATAGAGTATTCGTTTATTTTATTATAGCCCTGATAATCAGTTTCATTATATTCTATTTGAAGAAAGATTACTTTAAAAAGCTAATAAAAAGAAATCTCTCGAAAAGGATGGCCAAGAGGTAGTCACGCTTTCTCCAGGCAGCTCCCCACCTGCAGAATCTTCCCCTCGTGCAGGTAATCCCCCATTATGTGCAAGCCAACCGGCATCCCTGAGACCTTCCCACAAGGCACGGAAAGCGTGGGGATCCCGGCCAGGTTGGGCGCCACCGTGAGCATGTCCATCATGTAGCTCTCCACAGGGGACATCTTCCTGACCTCGGAGAGCTTTGGCGCTATCACGGGCATGGTGGGCGCTATGAGCACGTCACAGCCTGCGAACGCCTTCCTGAACTCCTGGATTATCAGGGTCCTGGTCTGCAGGGCCTTGAGGTAGAACCTGTCGCGGAAGCCGGCCATCCTGGCATACGTGCCGAGAAGTATGCGCCTTTTCGCCTCCTCCCCGAAATGGCCGCTCCTGATTCCTGAGAAATACTCGTTAAAGCTCTCCTCCGTATGGCCCTCTGCCCCGTACCTCATGCCGCAGAATTTCGCGAGGTTCGTGGAGGCCTCCGCGCACGCTATTATATAGTAAGCAGATAGCGCATGCTTTGTCATGGGCAGGCTTATCTCCTGGACCTTCATGCCCTCCTTCTCCAGGGCCTTTATCCCTTTCCAGACCTGCTTGGAAACCTTGGGGTTCACCCCCTCCCCGAAATACTCCTTCGGGACGCCTATCCTCATGCCCTTCACAGGCTTCCCCAGGAACTTGGAATAGTCCACGGCATGCTTCCTGACAGAGGTGGAGTCCCTGGGGTCATAACCGGCGATGGCATTCATTACCAGAGCACAGTCGAGGGCATCTCTGGTCAGCGGTCCTATCTGGTCGAGCGAGCTGGCAAAAGCCACCAGTCCGTAGCGGCTGACCCGGCCGTAGGTAGGTTTGAGTCCGGTGACATTGCAGAAGCCGGCCGGCTGACGGATACTGCCACCGGTATCCGAGCCGAGTGCATAAATGGCTTCGCCCACCGCTACAG
>Ga0153916_10002485_pt1 | contig 13468 bp, 16 predicted proteins | sample Opewatmetagenome_FD_109642 | JGI IMG/M metagenome (GOLD analysis project Ga0153916, IMG submission 109642) | Freshwater wetland microbial communities from Ohio, USA - Open water 3 Core 3 Depth 4 metaG | ecosystem: Environmental > Aquatic > Freshwater > Wetlands | place: USA: Ohio, Lake Erie...
GACCCCATGACCGGGACCGTCGAGTGGGGACTTCGCTCCTACCAGGACGACCCCGATTCCGACGTTTGGGGGGAAGAGAACGTCTACGACATCCATACCAAGAGCGGGGCCAAGGCCCTGGACGGCTCACGGTACAGGGACTGGTGAGGAAAGTCATGAGAGGACAAAACGGCCGGCGGCCCGGATTCACCCTTATCGAGATGATCATCGTTTTCACCCTCATCGGCATCCTGGTGGGCCTGGGTTTACCGCAATATCAAACCGCGGCCAAACGGGCCCGTGAGGCGGTCCTCAAGGAAGACCTCTTTCAGTTCAGGAAGCTGATCGACCAGTATTATCTGGACAAACGGACGTATCCGGCATCCCTCCAGACCCTTGTCGATGAGAAGTACCTCCGGGCCATCCCCGTGGACCCCATCACCAATTCCGCGACCACCTGGATCGAGATCCGGGAAACCCCCTCTCCCGACGAGATCGCGACGCTGGAGAACCTCGGCGTCGTCGACGTTAAATCAGGCTCGGACAAAAAGGCCCTCGACAATACGTTCTACAACACCTGGTGAAGTCCGTGCGCACGGATCATGGTTATGTCCTCATCATGCTGATGATGGTCGTTCTCGTCCTCGCCATCGGCTTGACGGTGGCCTTCCCTGTTTTCCAGACCGAGCTACAACGGGAAAAAGAGGCGGAGCTCATCTTCCGGGGCAGGCAGTATGTGGAGGCCATACGTCTTTTCCAGATGAAAACCCCGGGAAGGTTCCCGTCCTCATTGAGGGAACTCGAAGAGAAGAGGCTCATCCGAAGGCTCTACAAGGATCCGATGACGGACAGCGGCGAGTGGAATGTGGTCCTTCCTTTGGAAGAACCGGGCCAGGCCGGGGGCGAGAGCGCCCAGGAGGTCCTGGTTGCTCCGGAGAGCGCGCTCCCCTCGATTAAGAATCCCGTGGTCCTAGGTGTCGTGAGCTCTTCGGCCCAAAAATCTTTCAAGCTCTATTACGATCAGGACAGCTACGACAAGTGGCTTTTCACCTACGGTCAGGACCCGGAGAAACCTCCCAAGATCGTTTATTACGGCCGGGAAGAAAAGGAAGAGGAATAGATGGACCCGATCCTGATCGTGGCCGGCGAAAGCTCCGGGGAAAGATACGGAGCGGGACTGGTCCGCGAATTCAGGAAGCGCCATCCGGAGGCCCGTTTCTTCGGTATCGGCGGCAAGCAGATGTCCGCCGAGGGTGTCGAGGTTTTGTTTCCGATGGAGCACTTGGCCGTGATGGGCATCTTCGAGGTGATCTCGCAACTCCCCCGCATCCGCCGGATCTTCCGGCATATCGTCCGGGAAGCGGTTTCGCGTCGGCCCGCCGCGGCCGTCCTTATCGATTCCCCTGACTTCAACCTCCGTCTGGCCAGGAAACTGAAAAAGGCGGGGATACCGGTCCTCTACTATATCAGCCCCACGGTCTGGGCTTGGAGACGGGGCCGACTGAAGGCCGTCCGGAAGCACGTGGCCCGGATGATGCTGATCTTCCCCTTCGAAGACGAGATCTACAAAGCTGAGGACATCCCGGCCTCGTACATCGGGCACCCCCTCCTCGAAAGGGCCAAGGCCGATCTTACCCGGGAGGAATTCTTCGCCGGGTACGGGCTCGATCCCGGGAAGAAACTCGTCGTTCTCCTTCCCGGAAGCCGGAAGAGCGAATTGAGGTCCCACGCGCCCGTCCTCGCCGAGGCCGTGGAACGGATCCGCGGTTCCGTTCCGGCCGAGTTCGTCCTCGTCCTGGCCGAGAGCCTCGAAAGGGCCGAGCTGGAAAAAGCATTTCCCGGCGGCAGCCGGGGACTGAGGATCATCGACAGCGACGGTTACAATGCCATGGCGGCCGCGGACATCGTCCTTTCTGCCTGCGGCACGGCGACCCTCGAGGCCGCCTTGCTGGGCACTCCCGTGGTAGCTTTTTACAGAGTCTCGCCCCTCACCTACTTCGCAGGGAGACGGTTCATCAGGATCCGTCACTACAGCATCGTCAACATCCTCGCCGGCAAACCGGTCATCCCTGAACTGATCCAGGGAGAGTTCACGGCCCGAAACCTCGCCCGGGAAACGATCAAGGTCCTCGGATCGGATGAGATCCGGGCTGAAATGAAGGCCGAATTCATGAGGATCAGGAAAGGCCTGGGAGATGGCCGGGCCTCCGAGAACGCGGCTCTCGAGCTGGAAAAGTTCATTCGATGACGCGCAGGGCGAGATCGTAGCGTCCGAGAGGGGGGCTGATCTGGACGCCCTGGACAAGTCCTCTGATGGCCGTCAGGATCTCCCGAGCTATACGGACGCCCTCTTCCCTGGCGGCTTCCGGTCCCTTCTCTTGGGCCTGCCGCATTCTCTCTAAGACCTCGTCGGAGACGTGGACTCCGGGGACTTCGTTGCGCATGAACTCCGCGTTCCTGAGGCTTGAGAAGGGCCAGATGCCGGCGATTACGGGGATACGGAATCCGGCGATACGCGAGAGAAAATCCTCGAGCTTCCCGACGTCGAAGACGGGTTGGGTAATGGCGAAATCCGCCCCTGCCCGGACCTTCGCCTCAAAGCGCGCGATCTCCAAGTCCGGGTTGAGGGCACAAGGATTAGCTCCAACCCCGATGAGGAACCCGGTGGGACCTTCCATCTCCTTCCCGCCGATGTCCACTCCCCTGTTGAGGGCGCTCACGACATGCGTCAGGCCGATCGAGTCGACGTCGAAGACCGCCGTCGCATCAGGATAATCGCCCATTTTCGGAGGGTCGCCCGTGATGATGAGGAGATTCCGGATCCCATGGGCGTAGATGCCCAGAAGGTCGGACTGCATGCCCAACAGATTCCGGTCCCTGCAGGTATAATGGAGGATGGGCTCTATCCGGGATTCCCCGGCCAAAAGGAACGCCAGGGCCATCGAGCTCATGCGGGCGCTCGCCCTTGGCCCATCCGGAATATTGACGCCGTCGATCCCCCGTTCTCCGAGCTCCCGGACCGCGGCCAGGGCCTTCGAAGCATCGAAGCCCCTGGGGGGGACGATCTCGATGCTGGTGACGAATTCACCGTCTTCGAGTTTCCTCCCCAGCCCCGAGCGGTCCCGCCTGGGAACCACACGGAACAGGACCCCCGGCTTTTCCTGAGACGGGATAGCCGCGGCTGGTCTTCGCGGCGGCTGGAGGGCGCGGATGGCCCCCCGCATGGCCTTGATATGGGCCGGTGTCGTCCCGCAGCAGCCGCCCACGACCTTGACACCCGCAAGGATGAACCTCTTCGCGTACTCAGCCATGTAGTCAGGAGAGCAGAGATAGATGTTCCTTCCGTCGAACTGCCTGGGCAGGCCGGCGTTCGGCATCGCGGAAAGCGGCAGCGAGGTCACCGCCGCCATCTTCTCAACGCACTCAAGAGTGGCAGCCGGCCCGACGCTGCAGTTGACGCCCACGACGTCCGCCCTCCATTCCTCGAGCCTCCGGGTGAAAACCTCCGGTGTCGTCCCGTAAAGGCTGTTGCCGTTCTCTTCGATAGTCATCTGGGCCTGGACGGGAAGTCCCTTTCCGGCCCGCCGGACGGCCCGCAGGGCTAGCCGAATCTCGTTCAGGTCCGAGAAGGTCTCCAGGATGAAGAGGTCGACTCCCGCGTCCGCCAGGGACTTCGCCTGTTCGGCGAATGCCGATTCGGCGTCCACGGCCGACGTCGGGCCCCAGGGCTCGACGCTCACGCCGAGCGGACCCATGGAGCCGGCGACGAGGATGTCCGCGCCGGCGGCTTCCCGGGCGATATCAACGCCCGCCCTGTTGATCGCGGCGACCTTGTCATCCAGGCCATATTTTTTCAACTTGAACCGGTTCGCTCCGAAGGTGTTCGTCTCGATGATGTCGACGCCGGCCTTGACGTATTCGGCGTGGACCTCTCGGACGAGCCCGGCGCCGGTCAGGTTCAGTTCGTCGAAACAGGTGTTGATATAGATCCCTTTGGCGTAAAGCATGGTCCCCATACCGCCGTCGCAGAGCAGGACCCGGCGCGAGAGCTGTTCCAGAAAAGCTTTCATGCCTGCCGTTCTCCTATCAGTCTTCCGCGACATCCCCCAAAATCTCGGAGAGGATCATTCTTCTTGAGCGATAACGCCGACTTCTTGCGATACCCGGAATTCCGATTCAAATCCTCCTGGCGATATTGGGCATTATTGACATCGCATTATAAACCGCATAAGCTTTGGCCGTCAAACAGCAAACCCTTTCTCAATCCAGGGAGGTATCCATGAAAAAACCTTTTCTGATCGGATTGACGGTGGTCCTCCTCCTTTCCGCGGCCTGCACGAAAAAGGAAGGACCTGCGGCGGGCGCTGGGACAACGCCCCCCACCCTCCTCGACTCGAGCCTGGCCCAGTTCAAGGAGGCGATGGGAAAAAACGATGACACCGGAGCCCTCGCCGCCTTGCGTTCGACGTTCGAAATGGTCTGGGAAAAAACTCCGCTTCTCCTCAACAACGTCAAGTTCGTGATGAGCGAATCCGCCAGCTACGGGATCTATACGCCCAAGGCGACGGAGGAATTCGCGCCGGGCGAGGTCATCTACCTCTATCTGGAGCCCGTCGGCCAGACCCTGAAGAAAAACGAACAGGGCCAATACGATTTCGGCTTCACGGCAGATTTCGCTCTGGAGGATGAGACCGGCAAGGTCCTCGGAGGACAGAAGGGCTTCGTCAATCCCAGCTTCACATCCTGGAACTTCAACACCGAGATCGCTCTGACCTTCAACTTCACGTTCACGGGATTACAAGCGGGAAAGTACAAGATCGTCCTTTTGGTCAAAGACGTCAACTCCGCAAAAACCGCTACGGTTAATAAGGTCTTTGCGATCGTTTGAACAGGGAACGGAGTGGGAGCACGGACCGGAGGTCCATGTTCCCCTCGCCCCCCTCAACGGACCCAGGACGGCAGCACGAACTCCAACTTGTCCTGGAGCTTGAGTCCGAGGACGTCCGCCTGTCCGGCCTTGAGTTCGAGGACGAAAAGGGCCGGGCTTCCCGGGCCGTAAGTTGGGCAGGGCTCCGCGGCGCAAGGCGGGACGTTCCTGGCGATGTGGATGATCTGCCTGTCGCTCCCAAGCCAGAGCATGTCCAGGGAGACCAGTGTGTTCTTCATCCAGAACGAATGCAGGTCCTCTTCCTCGAACACGAAGAGCATCCCCTGCCCGGGAAGGACATTGTCCCGGAACATCAGCCCTCTGGACCGTTCTTCGTCGGTGACGGCCAGCTCCGCGGTCACGGATCGGCCGTCGGGAAAGAAGACCTTGATGAACCGGTCTCTTCCGGGGGCCCGGCAATCCGCGTGGCCGGCGACGATAGAGAAAAGCAAAAACGCACCGAGGCCCAGGGCAGTCCTGAATCCGTCCGATCTTATCATGTTCCGGCTCCCTTCATATCTTGATTACTCAGCCGTTATCGCGGTCCAAGCGCTTTGAGATCAAGGGCACAAACCTGACCCCGATCAGGTTATCCCTTCGAAAAGACGTCTTCTCTCTTTGGACCAGGATGAGTTCCTGGGAGTTGACGCCCACGGGGATGATCATCCTGCCCGATACGGCCAGCTGGGTTTCCAGCGCGGCGGGCACGACGCCCGGAGCGGCCGTGACCATGATGGCATCGAAGGGCGCGGCTTCGGGCCAACCCCGGGACCCGTCCCCCACCCTAAACCGGATGTTCGCGTAGCCGAGTTCCTCGAGCCTGGCCCTCGCCCCGAGGGACAGAGCTTCGAAAATCTCCACCGTCCAGACCTCCGCCGCCAGCTCCGCGAGGACGGCCGTTTGATAGCCGGACCCCGTTCCCACCTCAAGGACCTTTTCTCCACCCGAGAGCTCAAGGACCTCCGTCATATAGGCGACGATGTAAGGCTGGGAGATGGTTTGTCCCTGACCGATGGGCAGGGGCTCGTCGGCATACGCGTAGGGCTTCATCTCGTTCGGGACGAAGGCGTGGCGTGGGACCTTCCTCAACGCCCCGAGGACGCGGGGGTCCCTGATGCCTCTTCCCTCGATCTGGGAGGCGACCATTCTCTCCCGGAGGGTCTCGTAATCTTAGGACATGCCGTCAATACGCGCGGGCGAAGTGGGCGAGAGTCAGCGCCGGCCCGCCGCAGCAGACGCAGCCTCCGTCAATGGGCTTGCCCTCGTCCTCTAAAGGCAAGACACGGATCGTGGCCATCGTCTCGTTCTTGATCCGCTCTTCGCAGGCTTCGCTTCCGCACCATAAAGCCCGGACGAAGCCGCGCTTGTTTTCCAGGATGTCCTTGAACTCGTCGAAGGTCCGGACGTCGCGGACGTGCTCGTCGAGGAATCTTTTCGCCTCGCCGAAGAGGCAGGCCTGGATCTCCTCGAGCAGGGCAGGTACCCGGGCGGGCAGGTCGGGAAGGGCCGCGATCTCCTTCGTCCTGAGGTCGCGGCGGACGAGCACGGCCTGGCCCGCCTTGACGTCGCGGGGGCCGATCTCGATCCGCAGCGGGACGCCCCGCATCTCGTGTTCCGCGAACTTCCAGCCGGGGGTATATTCTTCGCGAGCGTCGACCTCGACCCTGAGGCCGGCCTTTCTGAGCATTTCGCCGGTGGCCCGGGCCGCCGGCAGGATGGTCTTCCTCCAGTTCCCGACTGAAATGGGGACGACGACGATTTGCGTCGGCGCCACGTGGGGCGGAAAGCGCAGGCCCGAATCATCGCCGTGAGCCATGATCACAGCCCCGATGAGACGCGTCGTCATGCCCCAGGAGGTCTGCCAAACGTACTGAAGGTTCTGGGCCCTGTCCTCGAAACGGATATTGAACGCTTTGGAAAAATGCTGACCCAGGTTGTGGGAGGTGCCCATCTGAAGGGCTTTGCCGTCCGACATCATCGCTTCGATCGCGTAGGTCATCTGGGCGCCGGCGAACTTCTCCCTCAGTGTCTTCCGCCCGGCCAGGACCGGGATGGCCAGTTCCGTCTCGACGAATTCCCTGTACATTTCCAAGATCTTGAGCGTCTCCTCCTGGGCCTCTTCCTCCGTTTCATGACAGGTGTGGCCCTCCTGCCAGAGGAATTCCGTCGTTCTTAAGAAAGGCCGGGTGACCTTCTCCCAGCGGACGATGTTGGCCCACTGGTTGATGAGGACCGGCAGGTCCCGCCAGGACTTAATCCATTTAGAGTACATGGGGCCGATGATGGCCTCGGAGGTCGGCCTGACAGCCAACCGCTCCTCGAGCTCCTCTTTCCCGCCGACCGTGACCCAGGCGACCTCCGGCGAGAAACCCTTGACGTGCTCGGCTTCCTTCTGCAGGTAGCTCTCGGGAATAAAGATCGGGAAATAGGCGTTGACGTGGCCCAGGTCCTTGATCCGGCGGTCCATAAGCCGCTGGATGTTCTCCCAGACGGCGTATCCATATGGCCGGATGACCATCATGCCCTTCATCGGAGCGTAGTCGGCCAGCTCCGCTTTAAGGATGAGCTCAACATACCACTTCGAGAAATCTTCGCTTTTTGGCGTGATCCTTTTAACCTGCCGTTCGTTATCGCTCACTTTATCTTCTTTGCCTCCAAGACTTTGCTCATTCTATCCGCCAAAGGAGGAATTGTCAAGGAACGGACAAAATCCCAAAATTGCCGATAGGACGTGAGTCGGAATTCCGGGACATGAATCCATTCTCTGGAATTGGTATCGTGTCCCAAGAACTCCGGGTATCACAAGAACTCGGCGTCATCGCGTGAGAAGAAAGGACCCTTTCAGCAATTTTGGACGAGATGATAGAAAAATCCCCCTCGATTTCATCCTAAGAGGTGATTGACCATTCCCGTGGGGCGTGACATTTTAGTCAAGCTCAAAGGAAAAAGAAAGCGACCATGTTGAAGAAGGGATTATCTCCGGCGACGACTGGAAGCCGTCCGGGAAATGAACACGGATTCAAGCTGGCCTTGCCCATGACGGTCCAGGGCCGCGATCCGTCCGGCGGCGACTTCGAAGAGGAGACGGTGCTGGACTACATGAGCCACTCCCAGGCTTCCTTCGTCCTGAAGAACACGGTGAGCCGGGAGTCGCAGCTCCGGCTGATCATCGACCTCCCGCCGAAGCTCTCCGAGGACCGGGATCTCAAGCTCATCATCCGGGGCAGAGTCGGTTTCCTTGAGCACCGCCTCGAGGTCGATGCCTCCAGGAGGGTGTTCCTGGTGCTGGAGTCGAGGTATGTCATCAAGCCGAAGGCTCAAGCGGGGACGCCCTCCGGGAATGACCGTTCAGGGAGTTAGCCCTTATCGATGATATCCCGCATGAAAAATTCACCCCGGGAATCATCCCGGAAAGCGATTGAAGGCCGCTCGACGGCTTGAGAAAATGGATTTGAACATGAACATTGAATCCATCCAGGGCGTGTCCAGGACCGGGAAAAGGGAGCGGGCCTTCGAACTCTCTCTTCCGGCCAGGGTGACCGGCCTGGACGCGGTGGGCAGAAAATTCGAAGAACGGACCGAGATCTGCTCCATCAGCGCCCAAGAGGCATCCTTCCGGCTCCAGACCCGGCTGCTGATCGGCTCCAAGGTCCTGTTGAACTTGGATGTCCCAAGGACCATCATCCTGGAAAAACCCCTCCGCCTCCTGCTGTCGGGCACGGTCGTTTTCGTAAAGGCCGAGGACACCCGGGGCAAAAAGCAGTACCTCGCGGCCCGGCTGGACCGGGGCTACAAGCTCCAGTCGAATTCTTAGGCCTTTCTTTCATCCCCGTCCCTTTCTCCCCTATTCTTATCGCCTCAAGTTCGTCTTTTTAAGCCTTGTTTTCTCTTTTTAAATGGAAGAAAACCCATATTGCCTTGACATCCCCCGGGTGAATAACATAGAATTTTTTTAGTTGCCGACAATGAATAAAGGGGTACCAAAGAGCATGGAAAAAAAGAAAACCCAGCCGCCGGAGGTCAAGAAGACCAGCATCCTGATCTTTTGCCCCTCCGACATCATCCTCTCCGGGATCTTGAAGGCCCTGGAATCCGACTCCGGCCTGGAGGTTATGAACATCGAGAAGAACACGATCGACAACTTCATGGAGTCGATCAAGAAGCTCAAGCCCGAGGTCATCCTCTTCGCCAACATCGAGCCTCTTCCCAACATGAGGGAGATCTGCAAGGCCGTCAAGGAGGTCTCAAAGGTCCAGACGAAAACACAGCTCCTGCTCATGGGCAACATCCCGGCCCACGAAGAGATCGTCAACCTGATCAATTCAGGGGCCCGCGGCTATTTCGACCTCAACGACCCATCCAATCAGCTGGCGGAGGCCGTCCGAGCCGTCCAAAAAGGGGAGATCTGGCTGCCGCGCGACAAGATGTCGAGCATCATGGACCGGATCATCTCCGTCGTGGGGCGCGACCTTAAAGAAAAGACGCTGGACCAGCTCACACCGACGGAGTTCCAGGTCCTCAGGTTCATCGGCCAGGGCAAGAGCAACGACGAGGTCGCGGGGCTCATGTTCATCAGCAAGAACACCGTCCGTTCCCACATCAAGAGCATCTATGCCAAGCTCGATACGCACAGCCGGCTCCAGTTAGCGCTCTATGCCATCAATTCGGCCCTGTTTTAAAAGAGGAAGACATGAAAAAGACACCGACGAAGAATAAGCCCAGCGCTCGAAAGTCCGCCAAAAAGGTCCTTTCTGCCGTCGAGATCAACCGCCGGAGGGAATGGCGATTAGACCTGCCCCTGGCCGCCGAGATCGAGGGCAAGCTCCCTCACGGGAAGAAGTTCCGGGAGGCGACAAAGCTCGAGAACATCTCTTCGGGAGGCGCCTATTTCTGCATGGACTCCGGGGTCGTGGTCGGCTCCTCGCTGAACCTGATCATCGAGCTCCCCCGAAAGCTCACCGAAGGCAAAAAGATGAGGATGCGGCTGGGGGGGATCACCATCCGGCTGGAAAAACCCGATAAAAAGACCAAGAAGCAGGGTGTCGCCGTCCGCTTCAGCAAGGAATTCCGGGTCATTCCCGAAAAAAAGAAGAAATAAGCCGTGCTCCTTGTCGCGCTCACCGGCGGGATCGCCTGTGGCAAATCCGTCATCGGTCGTTTATTGCTCGAGAAGGGCTGTTTTGTCCATTCCGCGGATACGGCCGCGCACGAGTTGATGTCCCCCGGCACGCAAGTCTGGCGGGCCGTCGCCGACCACTTCGGTCCCGGGGTCCTCCGAGAGGACGGGACGATCGACCGGGCCAAGCTGGGGTCGATCATCTTTTCCGACGACAAGGAACGGGCTTTCCTCAATGGCCTCGTCCATCCCCTGGTCCTTGAAAGGATCATGGAGATAGTCGCCCGACTGGAAAAGGAAGGCCGGCATACGATCTTCGTCTCGGAGGCCGCCCTGGTCGTCGAGGCCGGGTTCACCCGGTTCTACGACAAGATCATCGTCGCCCGCTGCGGCAGGGACGTCCAGCTCCGGAGGCTGATGGAGCGGGACGGGATCGGCCGTGGGGAAGCCCTTAATAAGGTCCGCTCCCAGCTGGGCCAGGAAGAAAAGCTCAAGCACGCCGACTACACGATAGACACTTCGGGCACGTTGGCCGAAACCATCGAACAGACCGAAAGGGTCTATGCCCAACTCGTCCAAGACAGCATCATGATTTCAAGGCGGCCGCAAACAATGGGATCATGATCTCGTGGTGGCCGATGAAATAGAATCCCTTCCCCTTTTTACCCAATGGCCTTTGGACGACGTTCTGGTCGGGCCTGTAATGGTGATTGAAGTCGAAGACCGCGGTGGAGAAGTCATTGAGCCTTGCGCCCTTATTCCGGGCGACGGACACCGCCTTGAGGAAGACCTCGGGGAGGATGACGGCGGAACCGACGTTGATGAAGACCCCTCCCCCATCCAGTCTCTCGACAAGGGAGCAGAAGCGGACGAAATCCCGGAGGGCGGTCGCTCCCAGGGCTTCGCCGTCGGCGTCGGGGTGGAAGTGGATGGTGTCCGTGCCGATAGCGACATGAACGGTCACGGGAACGCCCAGCCTGTGGGCATTGGCCAGCAGACTATATCGGCGATAAAGGAACTTCGATCCGGCCATCATCCTTCCCACCGCTTCTCCGAGTCCCAAACCGTCGCGTGCGCCCTCCCGGATGGCGCCGTTAAGGAACTCGCCCGTCTCCCGGGCCATGCCGAAACGCCCCTTCCGGATCCGCGGGCCGACCTCTTCGGATGTCGCGCCGCAGTAGGCGACCTCGAAATCATGAATGATGCCGGCCCCGTTGAGCGAGAGGGCGGTCAGCCACCCCTCTTCCATCAGGTCGATGAGGATGGGCGTAAGCCCCACCTTGATGACGTGCGCACCGCAGGCGTAGTGGATGGCCTTTCCCTTCGACCTTGCCTTCCTCACGAGGCCCAAAAACTCGCGGAAATCGCCGGCCGCAAGGAATTCGGGAAACGAACCGATAAGGTTTCGAATCGATGCCGACGGTCCGAGGGGCCGGGCGAACTTCCCGACGGAGACAAGGCTCGGCCTCGAGCGCAGGGAATACATTTTGAGCTGAAGGGGGATTGGATGCGGGTTCCGGACGGAATGGCCTCGGCTTTTCGTCATCCGGAGATCTTGGCTTTTGAGAGAAGGTTCTTCAATTCCTGGCCGGGGCGGAACTTGATCCGCTTGCCCTTCTCGATCTTGATCTGTTTCTGCCGGCGGATGTCCCTTCCATAGCCCGTCTTCTTGGCGACGACGCGAAAGCTGCCGAAGCCGCGGATCTCCACTTTCTCGTTCCCGGCAAGCGCCGTTTTCAGCGAATCCAGGATGGACTCGACGATCAACAATGACTTAGCCCTGTTAAATTCGGACTTCTTCTCGATCGCGAGGGCGATATCATTCTTAATCATCGACGTCTCCTTAGCACCGCAAGAATAAATAATAATTAGATGATTGATGCTCAAATGTCAAGAGAATTATAACTTATTGACTTGGCTGTGCTTACTTCCTATAATGAAGTCGCCGTGCATAAAATAATCCGGACCCTTTCCCTCCTCGTCCTCATCTCCTCTTTTTGCGGCGCCTCCATCCTCCGGATCACGGTCAACGCGCCCATCCACCCCATCTCGTCCGAATACATCACCCGGGCCATTCGAAGCGCGGAGGCGACGAACGCGCGCCTGATCATTATGGCCATCAACACGCCGGGAGGGCTGGACACATCCATGCGGGAGATCATCGAAGCGATCGTCAACTCCAAGGTCCCGGTGGCGGCCTACGTCAGTCCCAGCGGCGCCCGGTCGGCCTCGGCCGGATTCTTCATCGGCATCGCTTGCGACATCTACGCCATGGCGCCGGGAACCAACACGGGAGCGGCCCACCCGGTCAGCATTTCCATCACCGGGCAGGCCATGGACAAGACGATGGAGGAGAAGGTCACCCACGACGCCGCCTCCTACATCAAGACACTGGCCGAGAAAAGGGGCCGGAACGTTCAGATGGCCGAGGACGCCGTCCGCAAGAGCCTGTCCTACACCGAGCAGGAAGCCTTGAAGGGCGGGCTGATCGACCTTGTCGCGAAGAACGACAAGGATATCATCGACTTCCTCGACGGCCGGAGCCTTAAGCGCTTCAGCGGAGACGTCGTGACCCTCTCTCTCAAAGGCGAGGAGGTGGTTGACCGGCCGATGACCTTCCGGCAAAACTTCCTCCTGACCATCTCCAACCCCAACTTCGCATACATCCTGCTCATGATTGGTCTTCTCGGCCTCTACTTTGAGTTCGCCCACCCGGGCGCCATCCTGCCGGGCGTCGTGGGCGGGATCTCTCTGCTCCTGGCCGTCTTCGCGTTCCAGATCCTGCCCATCAACTACGTGGGCCTCCTCCTCATCGTCCTGGCCGTCGTCCTCTTCATCCTCGAGGTCAAGGTCCATAGCTATGGCATGCTTTCTGTAGGGGGTATCGTTTCCATGGTCATAGGTTCCATGATGCTCATCGCTTCTCCGGTGCCCGAGCTGAGGCCGAGCTTGAGGATCATCATCCCCGTGGCCGTCGGGATCTCGCTCGTCTGCATCTTCCTGGTGACCCTGGTCGTGAGAGCCCAGGCCCGCCGGGCCGTCACGGGCCGGGAGGGCATGATCGGGGAGCTCGGAACAGCGCGGACCGATCTCTCGCCCTCGGGCAAGGTCTTCGTCCACGGCGAGCTCTGGGAAGCCGAATCCGACCAACCCGTCCGCATGGGCGAGCGGGTGAGGGTCGTCGAAGTCGAAAAGAATCTTAAAATCAAGGTGAAAAAGGAGGGAACATGACAAATCCATCCATGCCGCTCTTCATCATCATCGGGATCATCGTCATTTACATCCTGAACTCCATCAAGATCCTAAGAGAGTACGAACGCGGAGTCATTTTCCGGCTCGGCCGCGTCCTGCCCCAGCCCAAAGGGCCCGGCATCATCCTGGTCTTCTCCCCGATCGACCGCATCGTGAAAATCAGCCTGCGGCTCATCACGATGGACGTCCCGCCC
>Ga0153916_10002486_pt1 | contig 13467 bp, 18 predicted proteins | sample Opewatmetagenome_FD_109642 | JGI IMG/M metagenome (GOLD analysis project Ga0153916, IMG submission 109642) | Freshwater wetland microbial communities from Ohio, USA - Open water 3 Core 3 Depth 4 metaG | ecosystem: Environmental > Aquatic > Freshwater > Wetlands | place: USA: Ohio, Lake Erie...
GGCAACAAGCTCGAAGGCTTAGGTGGAATAGCCGCGCTCCTGCGATTCCCAATTGGCTAATTTCATCAGTGGCGAAGGAACCAGTGTTGTCTAAACGCTCTCAGAAAGTCTCAGCCTTCTTGTGGGATGTCGACGGAACCATCGTGAACAGCAAGAAGTTTGCGTTTGACACAACCAACGATGCACTGAGAAAACTTGGAAAACGAAGCTACACTGATGAAGAGTATCTGGAGCTGTTTTCAAAAGACTGGAAAACTCACGTGAAACGCATGGGAATAAAATCAGCACAAGAGATTAGTCTTCTAATAGATACATGGAACTCAAGACTTGCAAGCGACAAACACAAGTTCAAGCTGTATGATGGAATTCTCAACATTTTGACTTATCTTCATAGGCGAAATCTCAAGATGGCAATAGTTAGCTCAAGCTCACGGTCGCAACTTCAGCTCTACTTCGACCTGTTCAGAATCGACAAATTCTTTTCGACAGTAGTGGCCAAGGAAGATACTGATGACCAGAAATCCATGACGAGACCCGTCTTGGAAGCGTGCGAACGACTTCATGTTTCTCCGCGAGACTGCGTCTTCATTGATGACACCGAAGACGGAATCGCAGCCGCCAAGAAATTAGACGTCATATCAATAGGCGTGACATGGGGTTTCAACAGTGCACAGAGAATCACAGCGGCAAAGCCTGATTTTCAAGCGAACACCCCAGACGAGTTGTCAATAATAATAACGGAACTTGCGAGAGGTAACAGGAAGGATTAATTCATTCTTTCACTGGTTCGAGAGTCTGAGTCGCCTTCTCACCGCAGGGTTTTCGTCTGCGAGGTGCTTCAGGACCATTTCAAACGTTTCATCAGGGCTCAGTTCACGTTCTATGAAGACTCCCGTCCTGCCCACCTTGTCCCTGCGAAGCAGAGCGTGAACTCGATCAAGCACTGTTCCAACTGAGACATTCAACAGTTTGGCAACGGTTTCCTCTTTGCCGACAATGGCACTTTCTACGTGTCCACGCTCTGTTGGTTCGATGAGCATAAGTCGCTTGTCCACTCCTACGACACGTTGTTTGTTTCTAATCATCGTCAATGCAGCTTCTCCGCTAAAACGGTAAAAATCACGCTCCAACGAACGGAGTTTCATCAAGGGAAAAGAGACGACGTGTTGGGAGTCGATTTCAATATACCCTTTAGCCGCATAAGACGGGGCAGCCTGCACGAGAACACGTCGATTAGCCGTGAAACCTGACTGTTCAAGCGCGGACTCGATCACGAATGAACTCGACGGATCTGTAACAAACACATCTATGTCGCTTGTAACCGACACATCGCCACGAGCGATGCTTCCATGCACGACACAGTACAGGTTTGCCTTCTGTAAGGGTTCCATTACTTCGATGGCTTGCTCTCTCAGTTCTTCGAGTAGTTTCCAGCGTTTCTCACCGTAGACCACTTCAACTCGCTCTGCACGCTTCAACGGTTTCTTAGCCATCTACGCTATTCACCGATGCGTAAGGTGGCGTTCAACCAATCCAAGTAGGGTTGAAAACCTTCAACAATTGGCACGGCAAGGATTTCGGGCACGGCGTAACTGTGAACCTCCTTAACGGCCTTAGTAAGCCGCGCAAATAGCTTCTGGCTGGATTTCATTAAGACAAGGAACTCTTCCGCTTCCTCAATCTTGTCTTGCCACCAAAAGTGTGAATCAACTGGACCGTGAATGTTGGCGCAGGCTATGAGGCGCTTTTGAAGAAGGCTCTGAGCGATTCTCTGTGCTTCACGTCTTGTTGAGGTTGTTATCAACACGAGGATGTTTGTCAATTGCCTTGCACGTCCGTTACTCTGCAACACTATCCTTAAGTATTATGTGTTGTTGATTCTGTAGAAAACAGTCACATAAGGAATGCTGAACATGGCTCTGGCTTTGACGTTGACTCCAGAACTCACGTTTCTTATCGGTCTGGTCGTCTTTTGGGTGATCCTGTACCTGATAGCAACCATCTTCCACCTGGATAAACACGGGTTAGACGTCAAGCCAGGATACTTCATGTACAAGTCAGACAAACTAAACTCATCAATAGACAGACTGGCAAAGAAAAAACCCTTCCTATGGACCGTTTCAGCCAACATCGGAGTCGCATTGTCCTTCGGCCTCATGGCTTTTTCCCTCTACTTCCTCATAAACAACCTAATCCGATTCAGCCAAGTAGGCCAAATATCATACGTGGCACCCGTCGTTCCGGGTCTAACCCTAAGCCTGGTGTGGCTGCCCTTCTTCTTCTTCGCAGCTGCTGTCGTCATCCTTCCTCACGAATTCGCACATGGCATCGTATCAAGGCTGGAAGGCATTCCTGTTTTGTCAACCGGCGTCTTCGCCTTTCTGGTGTTCTTCGGCGCATTCGTAGAACCCGATGAGAAAGAGTTTGAGAAAACATCCCTGATCGGACGACTGCGCATGCTCTCAGTCGGGTCATCGACGAATCTAGTCACCGCAATCTTGACATCGCTCTTGCTGCTGGGACTGTTCGCTCCGCCAACGGGCATTCTGATTCATGAAACCGTGCGAGACGGACCTGTCGCTCAAGCTGGACTCGGTCAATGGGACGTCATACAGGCAATAAACAACACCCAAATTACGTCATACGGTGACTTCTACAGTTACATGGCAAACGTAACTCCTGGACAAAACCTGAAGTTGACCGTTCTGCACAACAATCAGGTTCAGGATCTGACTATCAAGACAGAGCCAGCACCGGACAACAGCAGCAGACCCATCATCGGAATACTGAACAGTTGGGCAAACTATCAACCCAACAGGCTGGGACTAGACCAGTACACGGGCGTCAACTTTTACTGGACACTCTTCTGGATATACCTGATTGCGCTTAGCGTGGCGATCTTCAACATGCTGCCACTGTATCCATTCGACGGCGAACGAGTGCTCTACTACCCACTTGAGCGCCTGGTCAAGAAGCATAAGAAGGAACTCCGCATCTCACTCAGCGCCTTCACGCTGGGACTCTTCGCGCTAAACATCATCATCAGCCTCTGGCGATACGGACTGTTCTCAATCTAGTCGACGAACAGGCGAAACAGCAAAATGACAACATGCACCCTCTGCAAGCGAAGAGACGCCGTCTATCTCCGAGCCTACTCAGGAGAGAAACTCTGCGGCAAATGCTTCACAAAGTCCATTGAAGACAAAGTGAGAACCGCAATAGCCAAACACGACATGTTTGAACGGGACGACAAAATTGCGGTGGCGGTCTCAGGCGGAAAAGACAGTCTCACACTACTACACATCTTGACCAAAATCGAGAAAGACTTTCCAAGTGCCAGGCTCTGTGCGGTCACAGTTGACGAAGGAATTGAAGGTTACCGGGACGAAGCCATTAAGTTTGCAGAGCAGAATTGTCACAGACTCGGTGTACAACATTACGTAACATCGTTTCGAACGCTGTTTGGCATAGAACTTGACGATCTGGTAACCTTGCTCGCTCGGAAAGACAAGAGCAAGACCGCTGGTCTGTCTCCTTGCTCTTACTGTGGAGTCCTGAGACGGCGAGCACTGAACGTTGCTGCTCGAAAAGCCGAAGCTGACAAGCTGGCGCTCGCCCACAACCTAGACGATGAATCACAGACAATATTACTGAATATTATTCACGGTGACCCCTTGCGCCTAGCCAGAGTCAAGCCCGTCTTGGCCGAGAAGCATGAGAAGTTTACCCCTCGCGTGAAACCCTTCTGCGAGATACCTGAAAAGGAGATAGCCTTCTACGCATACTTGAAGGAGATCCCGTTTCAGAGTGTCCCATGCCCTTATGCCACAACTGCTCTGAGAAATGATGTGCGCTCAATGCTTAACTATTTGGAAGAGAGACACGCGGGCACAAAATTCACCGTGCTCAGATCGATTGCGAGGATTCAACCGTCGCTGGAAGCGATGGCTGGGGAAGCTGTCCTCAGAGAATGTGAACTGTGCGGGGAACCGACTGTCAACAGAACGTGTATGCCGTGTCAAATGCTCAAGGAGTTAGGTGTAACTTCATAGGTTAATGTTCTAGAAGAGTGTTCCTCAACAGTAATATGGTGCATGTGTCTATTGATATGATAGAGAGAGAAAGGAGCAGTGTTAACTATAGAAGCTATTAGCATCAACAACAATAACAGGCGTAGAGACAGACACGACATCGTGGCTGAAATCCTGAGAACCGCTCGAAGAGGCGGCATCAAAACACACATCATGTACAAGGCTAAGCTGAGCTATTCCCAGATCAACTCGTACTTGCAGGTGCTTGTGGACAAGGGTTTCTTGGAGAACACGACGATCTCAAGGAAAAGACACTTTGTGACGGTTTACCGAACAACATCGAAGGGACTAATGTACATAAACAACTTGGACGCAGTAAACCAACTCTTAGGTTAAGAAGCTCGTACGGAACGGGTAAAACCATCGGTGATCATGTCGCAGAGCATGTTGTCTAGGTTAAAGAGTGAAAGTCGCTTTTTGCGATGAATTTCTTCCCTGTGATCTTTGTCGGGGTAATCACACAGATTCGAGCCGCTGCTAGTTCTTTTTCCCGATTTCTTCCAGGCTTGTTCATGTAGTCGTCGAATGGTTCTGGAACCCTGTACTTGTCGATGAGCTTCTGTAGGTAGGGGATCATTCCTTCTTTATCGTCGATGATCTTAGCCTTGCCGAATACTATAACGCTCTTGTACATTGAGGCGTCAGAGAGCGATTCATCCACTTCGAAGCACACGGTGTTGTTGTCTCTTAGCAGTTTCATCTTCAGCCCTTTATTGCATGTGTGGAAGAAGACTTTGCGATCAGCATACACGTATCCAAGAGGAACAATGTATGGGCCATCTGGTGAAGATAGGCCGAGCCTGCCGACTCGAGCGTTAAGAAGAGACTGTTCAATCTCTTCCAAAGTCATTTCTTTTGTCGGCATGTGAACAAGACTCCACAAGGCACTGGGCAAAGACGGCAGGTCACCGAGGCTCGACGCCCAGTTTGCGCCCTACTCCAATCGGTTCTTTGCTCATGTCGGCTTTCCCTTGAGCGCTGAACGTCCAAGTTTAGGTTGCTCCCTTCCGGGCCTGGCCAGGTTCGCCTGACCGTCAGCCCCACGGGACCGACATTCACTGCGAGAGACCGCGAAGCAAAGCGCTCTTCGACGCCTCACCTCAGCCTTCAGCCCATCCTATAGAGGGTTTATGGTCAGGGCCTCAACAGCCCTTCAGGGGACCCCTAGCCCCCCGCCTAGACCCACCGCCAAACCAAACAAGGAAACACCAAACCTAATAAAAGTTTACGAGACACACATTAGCCGTGTTTGAGCCTGCTGGTAAGCAACAACTTAATTAGCAGCGAAATGAACAAAAATACCCGCCTCAATCACAGAACGGAGTCATCAGGATGCCTAAAGAATTTCACTATCGTGGTCTCACACAGACCGATTTATCAGTCATGTCAATGGACGAATTCATAAGACTTCTGCCATCCCGCCAAAGACGCAGCCTACAGCGTGGCCTGAGCCCTGAACAACGCAAGCTTCTTGAAGCCATAAGAAAAACCAAAGAAACACTGGAAAAAGGACAGAAAACCACACCTATCAAGACACACGCCCGCGACATGATCATACTGCCAGAAATGGTCGGCGTCACACTCCTTGTGCACAGCGGGAAGGAATTCACATCAATCGAGATAAAGCCTGAAATGATTGGGCACTATCTAGGCGAATTCGCCATCACAAACAAACCGGTGAAGCACGGCACGCCAGGCATCGGAGCCTCACGTTCATCCATGTACGTTCCACTAAAATAAGAAAAACGCGAGACCAAATAGAGATTCTGCTTCAGAATCATCTTGGCTTTAGGTTCTGTATGTTGGTTCTCCGGGCTTTTTTCCTTCTGCTTGAGCGGGTGGAATCTGCGGCAAGGGCACAGGTGGCGGAATATTCAGTGTTCGAGTTATGAGAATCGATTCAATGAACGCAACGTTCGAGATCGATTGCACAACTATCGGTGGAGGCGGTTTCTTTTCATTATATTCCGTGTGCATCTTCCTTAGCTCTTCTTTCTCTCCGGTCACGTGAGCTCTTCCCTTGACGCTGATTTGAGCCACCGAAGGATTATAGTTGATGGTGAAAACGAACGGAACTACAAGCAAATCGTCGGTTTTCTTTTCCACACCGACTAAATTCAGGTTGGTCGCGATCTGCACAGGCGGAATTGGCTTATCGATGTCCCAGAAACGTTCAGCTGACAGCTGATGGATGAACACACCGACTCTTATCATGACGCATCAGAACCATGTTGCAACGTTTTTATGTTGACTTTAAGGATTTAAGCTTGACCTTCTAGACTCGTTTGTAACGAGTAAAACCGCAGTGTCCACAGGCGTAGCGGTTGCCGTGGTCAGCCATGAAATAACCTGGGCCACAACGTTCACAATAGGGTCTTAAACGAGTCAATCCCGTTGCATCAACTTTATATCTTGTGTAAGCGCCCTTCTCTTTCTTCCTGACTTTTGGAGCCTTCTTTCCTTTGGCTTTCCCAACCGGCTTCTCCTCAGGTTCCGCAGCTGGTTTCTCAACTGGCTTTTCACCTGGTTTTCCGACTGCTTTCTCTGGTGCCTTAGCCGCAGGCTTCTCCGGAGGTTGCTCTCTCTTTCCTTTTGCCTTCTCCGCCACTCAATTACGCCTCCTTCTTTGCTGGTTGTTCGGTTTTCTCTTGCGGCTTGGGCGTTTCGGGTTTCGCTGCCGGTGCTTCCTTTTCTTCCTTCTTTTCTTTAGGCCGGTTTCTAGCAATCATGTACTCGGGTTCGATCGATTTTGCCTGTTCAACGGAATCGTATGCAGTGGCATTGCCAGTTGCCCTCATAGTTCCAGCCTTGGTTTCTACCCTTTTGACGTACACGACTTCTGGGCTTGTCTTGAGGATGTCAGCCAACCTTTGTCGTATTTCGAGGCGTGCCGGAGTGCCCTTGATTTGTGAATGGTCGATTTCGAAGGCTATCTCCTTGCGTTTCAGCAGCGGATTGTACTGTTCCTGTGTGATTTTGACTTCCATTTGTCCGTATTCTTCCAATGCGAGTTTGTTGATTTGATGCGACATCTTTTACTTTAGCTTTGTGGAAGAGGCTGCATTGCTCTAACGATTTGGCCTACACGTTGCTTTGTGTCTCTGTTAGCTTTCGTAACAACGATGCCCTCACGGGGTTGCCCATAAACGACTAGCGCTTTTTCGGGCGCCTCCATAATCACCGCGAGAGTCAGCAAGTCTTCTTCGCCATCAACTAGTATCCGCGTTGGACGCTTCTTCCTAAACGCCTCCTTAATCGCCCGCCATGCTTCTGGAGTCATTGTTCCAGCCGGGTTCCTTACCTTTACAACATCAAAGCCCGTCGTCTCTATCGGTTTCGTTTCTTCCCTCATGACCTTGTTGTCGACGATCATGACATTCGGCTTGATGCCGTATTTCAACATGTTTCGAGACACCTCGTCTCCGACAGAGATGACAAGAACAGGCTTCTCCCTCTGAATTGCCGCAGTGAGTTCTCTCATGGTATCTTTTGGCGATCCTTTTATTAGAGTTCCAAGCGGGTTCTTCAATTCTCGTCGCAGTTCAAGGGGAAGAACGAGAGTCTGTTCACGCAACGTTTCTATCTTCACGTCCCTCGCTGCAAAACGGCTTAAAAGAGTGCCCTAACGCACCCGAAGAGCGTATCTGCCCTTCCTAGTGGCCTTCATCGCTTGTGCGATTTCAGACTTCTCCGGGTCTAGAATAACGACGAGGCCGGAGTAGTCGTCGCTGAAACTCGTGGATTTACAGTTTGGACACGTGCTTTCGGTTGTCAGGTAATTGCAGTTTCTGCAGGCCTTTTCGCTCATGGTCTTTGCCTCTCTCACGCTCATTTCTTAGGAGTCGCTGAATGCGCAACAGACGCAGTCTGTCTTTCTGGTTTTCTTCCTTTCTCGGCTTCCCCGCTCTTCATTCGCTCCAAATCATGTTGAATCCATTCGAGTTTGCCGAGGAATGGTTGCCGCGCTGTGACCCCGACTTTTCCTGACCCTCCACCACGTCCCATTGAGACCGCTGTTATGCGCACTCTCACTTGGTCGCCGGTTGCCAGTTTGCGTCTGGTTTCTTTGCCCATTAGTACGCCCTGTTTCTCGTCGTAGGAGATGAAGTCATCCATGAGTTGAGAAACGTGCAGCAAAGTGTCTATGGGGCCAACTCTGACGAAAGCGCCGAAGTCTGCGATCTCGACAACCTCGCCTTCAACCACTTCTTGAAGTTTTGGATAAAAGGTCAACAGAGAGAACACCGCGCGATGATAAGTCGCGCCGTCTCCAGGAATGATCTTGCCAACGGGATTGATTTGAATGTCCGTCACGGCTACAACGTAGCCTAGCTCTTCGTCAACCATGCCTTCATACTTGCTCTTTAACTGTTGGTAACCAACAGCTTCAATTGGGTCGCCGAATTTTTGAGGCGGAATGCGAATGGTGTCTTCGAGATAAACTAGTTTAAACATGACCTATTCCTTATAAGCCAAGCTTTGTCTCAGATAAAGAACTCCAACATATTAGCCTTTCGGAGAACAAAAACAAGAATCCAAACGGGGTTCATACGACGCCCTCGAGTTCGAGCCGCTTTTTCCCACGTAGGAAAACGACAGAAAGGTTTCGGACTCTCAGCTTCTTCCGCAGCTCTCGATCGTTGGTTGCAACCGGGCTCTTCCATGATTCGGCCACACGGAGAATCACATCGTCGTTTGTTTCCCCTTCCTTCCTCTCAACCTCGACGACACGACATCTTTCCGAAAGCCTCAATGCAAGCACAGTCTGTTTCCGAAGCTTCGGTGGGGCCTTCTCGGCCACTCTTTTCAGTTCGTCGTAATTCGTTGAGAGCAGAACTGGCTCAATCCGTTCACTGATCAAAGTCGACAGCTCTTCAAAGATGTCGATTTTGAACTCTAAAGGAATGAAAAGAAAGTTGGTGTCAACAATCACTCTCAAGGTCAAATGCTTTCCTCACGCCAGGCTTTGTTGATTCTTAATCTTGTTTGTTACTTCACAACAACTTTGTAGTTAGGTTTTGCCTCTTGACTCAATGCACCAGGCTCGAAAAGTGAGGCAGGCTGGGTCAAGCTGGATGGTTGATCTCGATCAACCCTCAATTCAAAAGTACAGAACAATAAGCAAGCAGTTGGCGGATTCCTCGTTGCGCCATGAATTGAGAACACTGTTTGAAAGGAGGTATTCTTTGGCTGAATTGCTTGATTGGATCCATGAACGCGTAAAATTCGACAAGGGAAACATAGTTCGGCACAATGACCCGAAGGAAATCTTGGCTTATGGTCGAGGCAGATGCGGGGAGTTCAGTGTACTCTTCACCGCTCTTTGTTTAGCTCATGACTATCGGGCTAGACTGATACTTGATATGTCTGATCACGTCTGGACCGAGGTTTGGGACGGTGGCCAAGAAAGATGGGTTCACGTCGACCCGTCGGAAAAGAGAATCGATGACCCATTCATGTATGAGAGAGACTGGAAAAAGACTCTTCGTGAGATATATGCTTTTGAAGACGGAAAGGTCGAGAACGTGACAAGAAACTACAAAATGACGAAGGTCTAGAGACATTGTCACCCGCGGTCTCGCAGGATGATCAGCAAGCGCAGTACGCATCGGGTTTCCTTCAGGGAAACGTCCTAGTCATAGCGTTGAGCAGTGCTGTTCGGTCGCTTGGCAGTTTTGTAGGCGTTTATCTGCCAAAGTATTTCTTGCAGATTGGCGGAAACCCGTTGACTCTTGGATTGTACACGTCAGTGGCTTATCTGGTCCAGTTCTTGACTTTGTCTGTTGGAGGCTTCGTGGCTGATTTCTACGGTAGAAAGAGAATCATCGTGTTGGCTGCTTTTTACGGAGTGTTTTTTCCCGTTCTTTATGCTCTTGTTCAGGATTGGCGTGTTTTCGGCGCCTTGACTCTTTTTGCCACGATTGGAACTATATCTAGTCCCGCCGTACACGCCACGGTTGCAGATTCGATAGCGCCCGAAAGGCGAACCCTTGGAATTGCCACTTTGCAGGTTGTTTCATCACTTCCTTCTGTTATATCGCCGTTGCTTGGTGGGTGGCTCATCGCCAGTTACGGATTGGAGAACGGGTTTAGAACGGCTTGCCTGTATGCCGCGTTTTTTGCTTCATTGTCGGTGCTGCCGCTCCTTTTCTTCCTCAAAGAGACGCTTCATTCCAAAGCAGGACGTGCGATGGACCCATCGGTCAGACGAGTTTTTTCAGGATTCAGAAAACTGTCATCGGATACTGTGCCACATAGTCTTCGAGTGTTGATTGCCTCTTACGCCTTGGTCGCTTTTGCCAACAGTGCGGTGGCACAATACTATATTTTATTTGCGTCTAGTGTGGTTGGGCTTTCAGACTTCAGTTGGGGCTTGGTTGTTAGTTTGCAGTTGCTTGTTGCCAGTGTGCTGAAGATTCCCGGAGGCTGGCTCAGCGACAGGTTTGGCAAAAGGAAGATAATGATTGCTTCGCTGTTGACGACTGTTCCCGCAATCTTGCTTTTTGTTTTGTCACGGTCTTTCATTGAAGTTGTCGTTGCGACAATCTTGCTCGTCGCAGCGGGAATTTACTATGCACCCACGCACGAGGCCTTCCAAGCTGACCTCACGCCTCGCTCGGTTAGGGGACGAGTGACTGCTATGTGGGACATGAGCAGTGCGATTTCGGCTGCGTTGGGGGCGGCTGTGGGAGGTCTAGCTTTTCAGGCTTTTGGTCCAGCCGTGCCCTTCTACGTCTTTGCAGTCGCCGAATTAGTAGCAGCCCTTCTGCTCATTGGAATCGTTAAGGAACCTGAAACGCGAGAACCATGACCGTTCCTCTCTAAAAGAGAAATCAGACGTTCAGTGAGATCGCTCATCTCTTTAATAGGATGGAACGAGAACTACTCAAAGCAGGTTCATCATTAAGGTTGATGGATTTGACAGACAAGTCAAAAGAAGCCGACTTGCTGCTGAAGCTCTATGAAATATACTCATCTGAATCCATGGTCGATGCCTTCACCTGGGTCTTTAAGGATTTTCACGCGAGCAATCTAGAAGACTTCGAAGAATCATATCCGTTGGGAAGCCGAGAGAGGAAGACCTTCTACAGAGTTGCGAATTTCTTTGACCTTCTAGGGACTTTCTTGGAGAGAGAATACATGGAAAAGAAACTCATCATTGACTTCTGCCCAGACGACGTCAAATCTTTCTGGAAGATTTCGAAAAAAGTAATACTTGAAATGCGTCAGAGATGGAATGACCCAACTCTCTACGCAGGTTTAGAGTTCTTGCATAACGAAATCGAGAAGTGGCAGAAAAAACCAGCAGCAAAAATGCCAGAAAAACCCAAGTGAATCCCCGCATTTTAACTTGATCTGTGAAGGAAGCCGATGGGTTTGCACAAGTCTGTGGTTCCTTTGTTGGCTTGTCCTGTTTGCCGTGGCGAGTTGGAAAGTCGAATCGATAGGGAAGATGCGAACCACATCTTCGAAGGGGGATTTATCTGCAAGGACTGCAAACGCACGTATCCTATCGTTGATAGCATAGCTATTTTCCTCAATGGCGAAGAGAAAAGAGACGACTTCTGGAAAGAGCAAGAAACGTTTGCTGCAAGATTTCGGCGCGAACATCCGATTCGATATTTCCTCTTGACCAAGACGTTCTTGGGCAACATCAAGCCCGAACACCATTTCCTCAAAGGTTTGCTTCTGGAGAATGAAAACATCCTAGAAAAAGCAGCCAAGCGAATCTACACCAAAGAATATCTCATCGGCTACGAAAAAACCAAGAAGGCACTGTTTGAGATCGAGAAAGACGATCCGTCAATCATTTTAGAGATCGCTTGCGGCAGAGGAGGCTTCTTCAAAGCGTTCTTGCAGTCCCGTAAGGGAAGGGCAATCTATGTTGCCTCAGATTTCAGCCTGACGATACTCCGAAACAATCTGAAATGGTTGAGAACACGTGGATTTCAGGACCATGTGACGTTGGTGGTTCTTGACGCTAAGGCTGTGCCTTTTCGGGACAGTTGCGTTCCGGCGGTCACATCAAACCTGGGGTTCCCAAACATAAGAAACGACGGAAAAGCCGTTCGCGAAGCCTTTCGAGTATTGATTCCTAGGGGAGTTTTGATAACGAATTTCATGTTCACGACAGAAAGCACTAGAAACTACGCTAAGGCGAGTGAAATGAGTCTCGAACAGTTCTATACGCGAAACAACGTAGAGAGCCTGTTTAGAGAGAGCGGGTTCAAATTCACTGTGGAAGAACTCCACCGTGGGTCAGTTCGACCCACTCCTGGCGGAATAGACATGCTTCCGATTGTTCAAGACGTCTACTCGTTTTGCGTAATCAGAGCGACAAAACCCGGAACAGCAACATCCAATTAGAAGCCGCTACTCGATGATTCCGTAGCCGATTAGTCGCCATCTTCCAGCTATTTTTCGGCTTATGGCTGCTCGGTCGCCTTCTTCGGTGCATACCGGTCTGCTCAGTTTAAGTGTGGCTACCTCCCCTTTCATCGAGGTCACGCTTCCCGCTGTGATTGTGGTTCCTACGTCCAAGAGAAGTGCTTCACCCATGCGGACACTTTCGATTTCCATAAGCTCCTTTGTTCCGACTGCGCGAGGAAACAGGTGGGTCTCCATGACCAATTCTGAAACTGTAGAGGGCAAGGTCTCTGGCTTGCCCACGAGGTTGCCTGTTAAGCCGTCAGCCTTCGTTAAAGAGGGGTCAAGTAGTGTTCCAGCGCCGACTAATCCTCCGGGATAAGCCTCTTCAACGGGTCCACCGCCTGCCTCTAGGCTCACTATTTCTGTGAAGAGTGGCTCATAAACGGCTCTTCCACCCTTCTCAGCGCGAACGCCGGGGCGAATTTCCACTTCATCGTTGACTTTGAAGGTGCCCTGAAGTATCGTTCCGCCCAGCACGCCGCCTGCCAACTTCTCGATAGTTGTGCCCGGTTTGTTCACGTCAAAGGAACGCAGAACGTGCATTCTCGGCGGTTTCGACGGATCGTGTCTAGGTGTGGGCACATGCTCCTCTAATGCTTGAATCAAGACATCTATGTTGGCTCGATGCTGAGCGGAAATGGGGATGACAGGCGCATTTTCAGCAATGCTACCTTTGACGAAATTCTTGATTTCCTCAAAACTTTCAAAAGCCCGCTTCTCATCAACTAGGTCGATCTTGTTCTGGACTACTATGAGGTTCTTGACTCCGACAACTTCGATGGCGGCAAGATGCTCCCTTGTTTGAGGCTGAGGACATGGCTCGTCTGCGGCTACGACTAACAACGCTCCGTCCATAACGGCGGCTCCAGAAAGCATCGTTGCCATCAATGCTTCGTGGCCAGGTGCATCGACAAAGCTTACGGCGCGAACAAACTCGCCTGACGCA
>Ga0153916_10002487_pt1 | contig 13465 bp, 6 predicted proteins | sample Opewatmetagenome_FD_109642 | JGI IMG/M metagenome (GOLD analysis project Ga0153916, IMG submission 109642) | Freshwater wetland microbial communities from Ohio, USA - Open water 3 Core 3 Depth 4 metaG | ecosystem: Environmental > Aquatic > Freshwater > Wetlands | place: USA: Ohio, Lake Erie, Old...
GGAGCTTTGGCAAAGCGACGGGTCGCATCCAGGGACCTTTATGGTGAAAGACATCTGTCTTGTGGGATCCTTTTCCTCTAATCCGGTGATCTTCGGCGGCGCCGGCGATAAGCTAGTTTTTACGGCCTGGGATAAAAAACACGGCCAGGAGCTTTGGAGTACTGACGGAACCGAGGCAAGAACGCGCCTTCTGCGGGATATCTGCCCCGGACCTGATTCAGGATCTTGGCCCGACAATGGGCCCGATCGCTACCTAAAGCAGTTGCCTCCCAAGGACTTATGGAATGAGTTCCATCTGCAAAGAACCGATGGATTCCCTCCGACAACACCGTATCGCCGGGATCAGTCTTTTTCACAGGAGCCCTGCTTTTCCAACGGAGAGATATTTTTCACCGCAAGAAGCCGAAACCTACAGATGGAACTCTGGAAGACAAATGGCATCGCGACAACGATGGTCAAAGACATTAACACCGGACGCGGGGGCTCTTGGCCGAGATATAAAATCAATTTCAAAAATGAGATTTATTTTATGGCCTATACAGAGGAGAAAGGTTGGGAGCTTTGGAAAAGCGATGGAAGCCCAAATGGAACCAGAATTGTCAAGGACATAAACCCCGGTTCTGGTGGGTCCATTCCCCACTATTTTGTCCAACTCGATGATTGGCTCTATTTTCGGGCTGACGACGGCGTCCATGGTATTGAGCTATGGCGCACGGACGGCACAGAGGGAGGAACTGGGCTTGTGTCCGATCTCGTTCCGGGCTCAGGCTCAGGATTCGGTCGACAAACTACTAGCGGTTATACCATTTATGGTCCTCAACCGGTCGCAGAAGGAGGCATAATTTATTTTGGTGCGTATGTTCCAAGTCAGGGAGGCTATGAGCTCTGGAGGAGTGATGGCACGACCGCGGGAACGTTTTGCGTCAAAGATATCTATCCAGGTCCGACCGGATCAGGGGCAACAGATTTCGTCGGCTATGATGGCAAGCTTATCTTTGCCGCAATTGATCCGCAGCACGGCTTTGAAATTTGGCTTTCCGATGGAACCGACTGGGGAACTTCTCTTGTGATAGATCTTGCGCCGGGGCCAGATGATGGACTTTCCCCGCTGCACGATCAGGAATACGACGGACCTCGGTTTAAGAAATCTGGCGATAGGGTATTTTTCATGTCTAATCAGTCGCTTAACAAGTCTTACGCTTTTGCGGGTGAATTATGGAAAACAGATGGAACAGCCCTAGGAACTCAACTGGTTAAAGATATCTTTCCCGGAAAGGATGATTACTTTGGCACTTTCTTTGTTTCTCTGCCGGCTCAATTGACGGATATCGATGGAGTGCTGCTGTTTAGTGCAGATGACGGCATTCATGGACGCGAACTCTGGAGGAGCGATGGGACCGAAACCGGCACCTATATGATTCAAGACATCTATCCTGATCCCTGGGATTCTTATCCGGAGCAAATGATGAAGTTTGGCCGATTCGTTTTCTTTACTGCGGAGGATGACCGCGGCTATGAGCTCTGGGCTATGCCAGTCGAGGCCGTTGGAGCGGCGGCCACAAACGCAGTTCCAGATAAACGATAAATGGGCTCGTGGTCAGTCGGAATGCCCCATCATCGTTTCTTGGCCGTCAGATAGGTGTCAGGGTTGACAGACTTTCGTGCCAAATTTATTATTGGCGGCAAGGGGAAAACAGCGAAATTTGGCCATATCTTCAGGTTTCCTTAACACATCCGCTCGCTGGGAGGCTTATATTAGGACTGAGATGATCTGAGGGAGGACCGCGATGATAAGAAGGCACAAATATCTTCTTATTTCCTGTTTCTGCCTGCTGGGTTTGGCCATTAATTTCAGCAGCCTGTACTCCCAGCAGACGGCCGGCGAACTCTTCGAGAAAGCCCTTTACGTCGAAGAAGCTCAGGGTGACCTGGAGAAAGCTATTGGGCTATACCAGCAGATACTGAAAAAGTTCTCTGAGAGCCGGGAAATGTGCGCCAAGGCCCAGCTCAAGATCGGGCAGTGCTATGAGAAGCTCGGCAACACGGAGGCCGTGAAAGCCTATGAGCTCGTCCTCAAGAATTTCGCCGACCGGCCCGACGAAGTCGCCGTCGCCCGCGAGCGCCTGGCGGCACTGAGGCAGGAAGCTCCCCCCGGCGCCTCGGCCGTGAATCTCCCGATGGGGGATGCCAGGATGAGTGTCGAAGCGGTTTCTCCCGACGGGACGAAGGTGCTCGGGATCAGCGAAGACAGGCCGGATGTCGTCGTCTACGACACAGTTGCGGGCCGCACGGACTTCATCACGAAATTCGATCAGGATCGTGAGCCGTTATGGGCGGGACTTCCCGTCTGGTCTCCGGATGGTACCGAAATCGCCTATACGGTGGCTCTCGATTCGATAAATAAAAAGTATGAGATAAGAGTATCCGACCTTCGCGGCAATTCAAGACGCCTCTGGAGAACGGAAGGAGACAATGTATGGCCTCAGGATTGGTTGCCCGACGGAAAAGCCATCCTCGTCGTGGAACAGCATCCCGACAAATCGTCCAGCCTGGGCACAGTGCCTGCCGCGGGCGGCCCATTCAAATCTCTTGGTCCCGTCGAAGGCTTTGCGGGTCAAGCGCGGATCTCACCGGACGGGCGCTTTATCGTTTTCCTGGAGGGCCAATCGCCACCCTTTAACATCCGAATCATGAGCCTGGATTCCAGGTTAACTCAAGTCCTGACCGATCATCCCGCAAACGACGGTCATCCGCTATGGTCGCCGGACGGAAAATACGTGGTGTTCACAAGCAACCGGCAGGGGTTCAGGGGACTCTGGGGCCAGGCGATAAAAAACGGGCAGCCGGAAGGTGATCCCTTTCTGATCGAAGAGCTGGTTGAAAGTATCGATCTCCTCAACTGGACTCCAGCCGGACTGGGCATGACGAAGTCGTTTGATATCGAAGACATTTTTATTCAATCGGTTGATCCTGGAACCATTGAACCTTTGGGGAAACCCAGGCTCCTCGTCTATGGATCGACGGGTAATAATTCGAGCTTGCGGTGGTCTCCGGACGGAAAATGGATGGCCTTTGTCTCAACAGATGCCGGACCCGGGCAGGTTCGCGTCGTGGTCCGGCCTTCCGCTGGCGGAGTCGACAGGGAATTCAAAGCCCCGGTAATTTGGTGGGAGCCCTATATGGGAACTTTAGCTTGGCACCCCGAATGTCGAAGCGTTGGCTTTGCCACATTCGCCAATAACACGGAATATAAACAGGCAACCCTTCAGTTGCTCGATATCGACACCGGCGAATGGAAACGCCAAATGGTTCCTGATATCCCTTACGCCTATTTTTATATGGAATGGAGCGGTGACGGGAAGTCGGTGTTTTACGTCAATAACGGGGCGCGGACCGACCCGGGCGTTGTCGAGCGCAACTTAGAAACCGCTGCTGAGCGGTATATTTATAAAGCGGCGGAAAGCTATATTTGCTGGTTTTCGGGCCTTCGGCTCTCACGGGACCGCAAGAGGCTGGTATTCCACCAAATGGACGTCGTCGAGCCCGGTTCCGTGGTTCAATCCCAAATCTTATCTCTCGACCTCGAAACAGGGTTGACTCGAACGATCTATTCCGGAAAGGAACCCATAGCAGAGCCGGTTTGGTCTCCGGACGGACGGAATATCCTTGTCCTCACCGATTCACCAGATGGGGGGGTTCCGGAGATGGGCAAGTACCTAGGAATACTTCCTGCCGCCGGCGGGCCCCTGAAGATACTTAAAATAGATATGAACTGGCCGGAAGGGCCCAGATTCAGGCACGGGTTTATCGCACCTGATTGGGCTCCCGACGGGAAGGAGATCTCTTTCACAGCGCGGTCGATGAGAGAGGAAGTCTTCCTGATGAAAAACGTCATCTCGAAAGACCGGCGTTAGGAATGATGGAGGGGCCGAATGAAGAGCCGGCATAAACATATTTTGGCTTCTTGTTTCCTCGCCCTGGGCCTCGCCCTCAATTTCGGCAGCCTGTATTCCCAGCAGACGGCCGGCGAGCTCTTTGAAAAAGCCCTCTATGTCGAGGAAGCCCAGGGGGACCTGGAAAAAGCCATCGAGCTTTACCAGCAGATACTAAAAAAATTCTCCGAGAACCGGGAGGTCTGTGCCAAGGCCCAGCTCAAGATCGGGCAGTGCTATGAAAAGCTCGGCAATAAAGAAGCGGTCAGAGCCTATGAGCTTGTCCTCAAAAATTTCGCCGACCGGCCCGACGAGGTCGCCGTCGCCCGCGAGCGTCTGGCAGTCCTCAAGCAAGGGGTTCCTTCCGGCCGCTCCGTTTTGAGTTTTCCCCAGGGAGTGGCTTTTCGGGAAGCTTTCAGCGTTTCCCCGGACGGGACAAAGATAGTCGGCATCAATTACGATACTGGGGATAATATCGTTGTCTACGATACGGTTACGAACCGGACGGATTTAGTGACGCATTTTGATTTCAGCGAGGAATCATTCTGGGCAGACGTTCCTGTCTGGTCGCCTGACGGAAAAGAGATCGTCTATGAGCAGTACCCAAACAAGTCGGGCTCGGAGAGAGTAGAGCTTAGAATAACCGATCTCGAGGGAAAATCCAGGCTCCTTTTTAGCCCGGAGGAAGGAGAAGTCTGGCCCGTCGAATGGCTGCCCAAGAGGGACGCCATCCTCTGTGTTTGGATGCACAAAGATAAGTCATTTGCGCTTGGCCTGGCCCCTGTCGGAGGAGGCTCTTTCAGGACCCTCTGTCCAGTCAAAGGGGGTCCGGGGGGACCTTGGGGCAGTTCATCCCCTGATGAGCGATATATTGCCTTTACAGAAGGGCAAACAGGTTCACGTGATATCCGGGTTATCAGCATCGACGGCGAGCGGTCAAAGATTCTGGTCGATCATCCCGCGAACGACCAACACCCGCTTTGGTCGCCCGACGGAAAGTACATCGTGTTTAAGAGCAACCGGCAGGGCAGCAACGGGCTCTGGGGCCTGGCCGTAAAGGACGGACAGGCCGAGGGCGAGCCTTTCCTGATTGAAGAGATGCTTCCGGGAACCGACATGCTGAATTGGACATCCCAGGGACTGGCGTTTTCTAAGGCCAACGAGATCAGCGATATTTTCGTCCAAGCGATCGACCCTGAGACAAATGCGCTTTTAGGAAAACCTCAGCTCATCCCTTACTTATCGCCAGGCAAGAATTCGTCTCTGCGCTGGTCGCCCGATGGGAAGTACGTGGCTTTTGTATCAGCCACTTATGAATACCCGGCTCAGGTGCGCATTGTGGTCATGCCTTCCGAGGGTGGAAAGCCCCGGGAATTCTTGGCGCCAATGTACATTTGGGATCCTTCAATGCATACTCTGGCCTGGGATCCTGTGGGCCGGAGTCTTGGTTTTGCTACATTCGCTTTTAATACCGATAACCGGCAAGACTGCATTCTGATCCTTGATATAAGCAGCGGCGAATGGAAGACCTCTTTGCTTCCCGACATTCCTTATACATACGCGCATATAGAATGGAGCCTTGACCCGAGATCGGTTTATTATACAAACCATTGGGCGGTTACCGATACGGGGATCATCGAGCGTAGTTTGGAGACGGGAAAGGAAAGATACATTTACCGGCCGGACCAAATAAAGAACTGCGGATTTTCGAGCCTGAGGAGTTCGCCGGATCATAAGCGGCTTGTCTTCCACCAGGAGAATCGCGAAGGCCCCGGTCCAACCACATTTCGTCAAATACTCACTCTGGAGGTCGAAACGGGCGAAGTGCGAAAGGTCTATTCCGGGACGGATGGGGTCGGAGAGCCGGTCTGGTCACCCGACGGCAAGAATCTTCTGGTTCTGAGCGGCATTGAGGCGGCGACATGGCAACAGGGTATGGCCCGAGAATTAGGGATAATTCCAGTGGCGGGAGGGCCGCTGAAGAAACTGAAAATCGACATAACCTGGCCCTCGGAGGCTGGGTTCAAACACGGCTTCGTTTCGCCCGACTGGTCCCCGGACGGAAAACAGATAGCTTTCACGGCCAGATCGCTGAAAGAAGAGGTCTTCTTGATGAAGGATGTCATCCCGAAAGACCGGCGTTAGAAAAATACGAAGCGAAAAAGCAAATGACTATTTCAGCAAAGAGGAGACTGATATATCCTCGTCGAGGTCGGGCCAATGAATGCCGATCCCCTTGCCGATGAGCCTCCAATTCCTCCTCTGTTTTGGCGAGGCGCTTTTGAGACGCGGAAACCATTCGAAAGGAACGCTGATTTCCCTTCCATCCGATAAGAGGACGTGCATCATCTTTGTGTCAAAACGAACGTTCCTTGCCACGGCTTCCGAGGCCTTAGAAATTGAAGTACGCATCCCATTTTTCCTTAAGGAGTTCGGCATTTTTTATGACCAGTTCACGGATCTTTCTTAGTTCCACGTCCGAAAACCCGGCTGATTTTGCCAGGCTGGCAGATTCGAGCCAGAACTTGGCATATTTATCGCCTGATTCAACATGAACATGTCGCGGTTCGGCGCCTTCATTGCTGAAGAAAAAGAAACGAAATTTGCCCTCTCTTAAAACCGTCGGCATCATTATACCACTTTGTCTGCGTTCCTAAAATGTCAGACGTCTGAGGGTAGATGAATTCTCAACGTTGACAGGCAATTTTCTTGAATTTATCATTGGCGGCAAGGGGAAATAACCGAAACATGGCCATATCTTCAAGTTTCCTTAACACATCCGCTCGACTTGGGACTTATATTAATGCTGAGATGACTCAGCGGAGGACCGCAATGACAAACCGGCAGAAGCGGCTTTTCTTTTTCTTTTTTCTAGTCATAGGGATCGTCCTTAACTTTGGCAGCCTGTACTCCCAGCAGACGGCCGGCGAGCTCTTCGAAAAAGCCCTTTACGTAGAGGAAGCCCAGGGGGACTTGGAAAAAGCCATCGGGCTCTACCAGCAGATACTGAATAAGTTCTCCGAGGAACGGGAGGTCTGTGCCAAGGCCCAGCTCCAAATTGGGTTGTGCTATGAGAAGCTGGGAAATGCCGAAGCCATTAAGGCCTACGAGAAGGTTCTGAAGGATTTCGCCGATCGCCCCGAGCAGGTCGCCATCGCCCGCGAACGCTTGGCCGCCCTTCGCCAGCCAACGCCATCCGAGACGGTGGTTCAAGAAGTGACGATTCCGGAGCCTTTGTGGGAAGAAGCGGTGCTTTCCCCGGATGGAACAAAGATCGCGGGAATCGACTACACGATCGGGCAAAATATCGCTTTTTATGACCTGTCAACCAAACAGAAAACGCTGGTTACCCATTTTAATTGGATTGGTGAGGGCGCTGCCTCTACATATTATCCCGTTTGGCGTCCGGATGGGACCGAAATTGCCTACTCCCTATGGGACCTGAAGACCTCCAAGGCTGAGCTCTGGGTTTCCTCTTTAGGGGGAAAGGCCCGATTCCTCTGCCGGGCTGATGAAGGTGGGCACGTTCCCATGGATTGGCTTCCCGACGGCAGTATCGTCGTCGCGCTCTTCCCCAAGGGGATGGCCGGGATTTACCCGCTCGGGTCTTCTCAACTCGGCCTTATCTCATCAAGCGGAGGTCCATTCAGGCCGTTTAGCCAGGCGTCGGCTGAATTCAATTCCGCAGATGCTTCGCCCGACGGCCGGTATATCGTGCTGGATGGAGGCTCCGATGAGAAGACGCACGATATCGTGATCATGAGTGTCGATGGCCGGACAAAATCCACACTGGCGGCCCATCCCGCCGACGACAAGTCGCCTCGTTTTTCCCCTGACGGCAAGCATGTGGTTTTCCTGAGCAAACGGCACGGAACCTGGGCGCTGTGGGGCATCCCTGTTGAAGGAGGGCAAGCTTCCGGACAACCCTTCCTGATCAAAGACGGCATGGATAATGTCGACCTTTCGAATTGGGCAACCGGGGGCCTTATTTATACCAAGTTCATCAATATTTGGGATATCTACACGATGCTTGTAAACCCTCTGACGTGGGAGCCCGCTGGGAAACCGGAATTGATCTCCTATGCTCCCACAGGCGTTAATAAAGGGCCGGCTTGGTCCCATGATGGGAAATTTTTTGCTTTTGCCGCATACTCCCAGGAAACGCCCAATGTAGGACGCGTCGTCGTTATGTCCACCGATGACGGTAAATCCAGAGAGTTTCCGATCCCCTCGGACAAGTTTCAGGTGCAATACTTCACGGGTATCCGATGGTGTCCGGACGACAGTGGGCTGGGCCTTAACGGCGTCAACCGCGAGGACGGGCACGTGTTTTTCCATCTCACTTTAAAAACAGGAGAGTGGAAAGCATATCCCGTCGATACGGATTGGCCGCGCATCGACTGGGGAAAGGATGGAAGGTCTTATTATTATGCCAAATGGGGGAGCAAGGATCAAAATCCGGGTATAATCGAACACCAACTGGATTCAGGGCAGGAAATGTACGTTTATCGGCCTGAGAAAATCGACGATAACTGGTTTGCTTTTAGAATCCTAAAAGCTTCCCATGATTACAAATGGCTGGGTTTCATGGAAGCCTCGAGCGACAGCGATTACGGCATCTCAGTCCTCGAACTAGAAACAGGAAAGACCTGGAGGGCCGCTCCCGGATTATGGGGATTTGCCTGGTCTCCGGAAAAGAAATTTATGATCGCAACGACCGGAGCTGGAGGGACGGAAAAGAAGGCCGCCGCTCTCTATGTGCTGCCTGGTGCTGGAGGGACGGAAAAGAAGATCGATCTGGGCAAAACTCTCTCCAAGGCAGAGATTATGAGCGTCGATTGGTCGCCGGACGGCAAAACAATCGCTTTTGACGTCATGTCGCAGATTTTTGAGATCTGCCTGATCAAGAACCTTATTCCTAAGGAGGCCCGTTAAGAATTATAGGGACACTAACCTTAATTCGGCTATCAATTATGGCGACGCTGATTCTGGAATTAAGGTTAGAGTGAATTAAGGTGACACATAACTTAATTGCTGAAATAAGTTATGTGTCACCATAATTACGCTCGCCTCGGGACATATGTTAATGCTGAGGTGACTAACCGGAGGACCGCAATGATAAACCGGCATAAACGGCTTTTCCTTTCCCTTTTCCTGGCCATGGGGCTTGTTGTCGGCTTCGGCAGCCTCTTCTCCCAACAGACAGCCGGCGAGCTCTTCGAGAAGGCTCTCTATATCGAGGAAGCTCAGGGGGACCTGCAGAAAGCGGTCAGCCTTTACCAGGACATCTTAAAGAAGTTCCCCGATGACCGGCAGGTGGCGGCCAAGGCCCAGCTCCACGTCGGGATCTGCTTCGAAAAGCTCGGCCTCAATCAGGCCCAGGAGGCCTTCCAGAGGGTCGTCGAAAACTATCCCGAGCAGGCAGAGGCGGTCAAGCTCGCCCGTGAAAAACTTACCCGCCTGCTCAAAGTGCAGGCGGCCATTGAGACAGGGGATAAGGAGCTCAGGATTCGAAATGTGAGTGGCCAGGCCTTTGCGGATATGCCCTGGCGGGTATCTCCCGACGGCCGGTATTTTTCTTACCACAGCGATAATGATGCCGACATAGGCAATTTATACACATACGAAATTTCGACAGGAAAAAGCCGGCGCCTCACCCAGGTCGGAGAGTCCGAATACATAACGGCTTCGGTTTGGTCTCCGGACGGCAGGCAGATCGTCTGCGGATGGGAGCCCGGACCGCCCGATTGTTGCGACCTTCGAATCGTCAGCCTGGACGGGTCCAAACCCCGGCTTCTCTATCATGATGATCAGACATTTGCCCTACCCGCCGACTGGTCGCCTGACGGTAAGCATATCCTGGCCGTTCTGCGGCGTCCTAATAAACGCTTTCAAGCCGGGTTGATAACCGTCGCTGATGGCACCGTCAATCTTATTGAGGCCCTGGACGGGAAACCCTTCAACCTAGAGGGGCTGGGCGGCTATTTTAATTGCGTGCGATTCTCCCCGGACGGGAAATACATCGCCTATTCTCTGCCTCAAAAAAAAGATTCGAGCGACTTTGACATCTTCGTCTATTCGATGGGCACCAAAACAGTATCTTCTGTGGTCGAAAACCCAGCGGATGACGAATTTCTCGACTGGACCCCCGACGGCAAAGGCATCCTGTTTAGCTCCGACCGGCTCCGTTCTCCGGACATCTGGCTCCTGCCTTTCGAGGCAGGTGCACCTGCCGGCGAGCCGAGGCTGATTAAGGAGGACATCGAAGATATTTATCCGCTCGGAATTGCCTCAGACGGGTCTTTCTATTATGTCCAGACCTCCGGCACTTATAATGTCCGCATCGCTTCCCTTGATGAAGAGCGAACGAGATTCCTGTCCTCTCCCGAGAGGCTGGCCAAACGGACGCAGGGAAACGAGCACTCGCCGGCCTGGGCGCCGGATGGTCAGTCATTGGCCTATGTCCTCCGGAGAGGGAACGCAGAACGTCCGTTTTCTCCTGAGAGATGCATAGCTCTATTTTCCTTTGGGACAGGGGTCGAGGAGGAGATCGTCCACTTCCCGGCTCATGGAGGTATAGGTTGGTTCGGCCTTGCTTTCTCTCCGGACGGCAGGAGCATCCTTGGGTCTAGCTTCTCAGGCTGGGAAGGAGAGAGCCGGGTCGTCCTTGTCGATATCCAAAAGAAAGAGATGAAAATGCTCTTTGCGACAGAAGGAAGTATCTATCTTCCGCCCGTCTGTTCTCCAGACGGAAGAGGGGTTTACTTTTCGGAATCCAACTGGGGAGACCGCGTTCATCGGATCTTGCTTTTTGATCTTGCGACCGGCCAGAAAAAGGAAATATATCGCCAAGCGGAGAAGCAAATCTATTATATCGCCCTCTCGCCCGACGGCAGCCGGGTGGCATTCAATTCGGATGATTCGGCCAAAGAAGGGACGATCATGAAGATCATTCCGGCAAAAGGAGGAGAGCCTAAAGAGCTCAGCGGAGTTCACCCGACCTGGTGGTCCGGACTGACCTGGACAAAGGACGGGAAGGAGCTCCTTTATTTCGACTATGAAGCCAATCCCGGAGGATCCTTCAAAGGAAGCGAGCTTTGGAAAGTCTCCGCCGACGGCGGAGTTCCCTACAAGGTTGGGGAAACTGGCGGGGGCGTTTATGGCTGCAGCCTTCATCCCGACGGGAAACGTCTGGCCTTTGACACGCGGCATTCCGATAACGCGGTCTGGGTAATGGAAAATTTCCTGCCGAAAAAGTAGAGCCGAAAGCCCCGGCGACCGGCGAGGTTTTAGGTTTCTCAATCTGAATTCCGGCCTTATGACTTGTCTTCCCCCCTCTTGGAAAAGGGGGGTACGGGGGGATTTGAAAAGGCGAACATAGATAAAAATCTCCCCCGACCCCTCTTTGCCAAAGAGGGGAGCTAAATTGGAGCCCGATATCTATCTTATCGGCCTCTTGAAAAGAGAGGTTTTATTGATGCTCCCGCAAAAATCTGAACACATGGAAAGGGCACTTATTTCCCTGCCCGCGCTTTATCCAGCCCACCATTAGTTATCAAGCACTCAATTTCTTGACTTTGGTTCCAAGTGGGAAGTATTGTCCTCTCATGGCAGGGGACATCGAAATTCGGAGGGAATGAAATGCCGATGAATATGACCCGGAGAGGCTTCTTGCGGACTGGACTCGCAGGCGGAGCGGGTGCCCTGTTAGCCCGGCCGTCAATTTTCCGGTCCGCGGCCGCGGAGGAAGCGACCAAGGGCATCTGCCTGACCATCTGCAATCATTGGAGCTACATCGGAATCGGCTGGCAATTGGGGATCGAATCCTGCGTGCTCTCCGCAACCGACGCGATGGAGATGGCCGACCGTCCGCCCTTTGCCAAGACCTGCATCAATCTCGATGCGCGCGCCTACGAGTTCATGGCCGAGAAATTCCCCGAAGTCGCGGAGAGGCTGAAGAAATATCTGGCCGCGGGCAAAGTCGAGTTGATCGGCGGGACCTACGGCCAGCCGATGGGAACGACGATCAGCGGCGAATCGAACATCCGGCAGATTGTCGTCGGCCGGAAAGTCATCCTGAAAACGCTCGGCTACCCGTTGGTTACATTTCTCGAGGAAGAAGAGTTCACCCATCCCCAGATTCCGCAGATGGTCAAGCTCGCCGGCTTCCGCTATGCCAGCTTGGCTCAGTTGGACACTTGGGGTAGGGCCGGCTGTCCGCGGCTGGATGTCAACGCCCTGATGTGGAAGGGCATGGATGGGACTGAAATCCCGTGCGTCCCCAAGAACGCCTTGTTCGGATATTCGCCCGACCTGAAAAAGCTTATCGAAACGCCCGAGTTCCAGAAATTGGCCGCCCTCGGCAAGCCGCTGATTTTCGCCTGGGAGGAATTCGGCTGGGAGTCACCCGAGAAGCCGGCCTACCTTACCTCGCCGGCCAAATACCAGGCGTTGGAGAACGTCGAGTTCGTAACTCTCCAAGAGTATCTCGATAAGTACGGCGGTCAGGCGAAGGAGAGCCGGTATCTACCGATGGATGCCTGGAACAAGTCACTGACCTGGGGATTGGGCGGTGATCAGGTCCGCATTCTTGACCGCAAGGTCGACGCCCTCCTCCTGGCGGCGGAGTTGTTTGACGGGATCGCCGCCGCGCATGGCGCATCGTCTCAGGCGGATTCACTGGAAAAGGCGTGGCGAGACTTGCTGGCATCGCAGAGCCACGATGTCGGACTTTGCGAGTACTCGCGCTGGCAGGGTGAACGGATGGCGCCATTCGACCGGATCGAGGACCTCCACAATTTCACCTGGGGGGCCATCGGCTACAACCACCTGGACGCGGCCCAAAGACAAGGTCAGGCCGTGCTTGACACCGCCCTGGGGTCGTTGAGCAAGCGCATCAACAGCGGCGCGAACAAGCATGGAGAGCTGACCGCCGTGGTGTTTAACCCCCACGCCTGGCCGCGCACCGACCTGGCGATGACCGGACGGATATATCCCGTTCCGACGCAGAGCCGGGCGGTCAATATCAAAGACCGGACGGGACGGATCGTTCCCTCACAGAATGTCAAACAGGAGAAAGACCCCAAAGGCAGCCTGGTCATGGCCGAGGTGGCTTTCCGCACCCTGGAGGTGCCGGCGGCCGGATACGACACGTACTACGTTCACTTTGCCACCGAGCCTGCCGCCCCGGCAAGCACCGACCTCCGGTTGGACCGCTCCGCGTTGACGATAGAGAACGACTTCCTTCGGGTCCGACTGGATCCGAACACAGGCGGTGTCGCCGGCCTCATGGACAAGTCTTCGGGGAGGGAAGCGCTCGATTCCGCCGAAGGAGCTTTTCCGCGTTTCACAGGGCGGCCCAACCCGACTATCCCGACACGGCCCGACGCGCCGGCCTTTTATGACAGCAGCAAATCCAAAGCCGCAATCGACTGGCTCGCCGAAGGCCCGCTCTGGGCGAAGGTCCGCGCCCAGCACTCCTGGAAATACCTTAAATTCGAGACTCGGGTGAGCCTGGCGGCTGGGTCGCCCTA
>Ga0153916_10002488_pt1 | contig 13462 bp, 16 predicted proteins | sample Opewatmetagenome_FD_109642 | JGI IMG/M metagenome (GOLD analysis project Ga0153916, IMG submission 109642) | Freshwater wetland microbial communities from Ohio, USA - Open water 3 Core 3 Depth 4 metaG | ecosystem: Environmental > Aquatic > Freshwater > Wetlands | place: USA: Ohio, Lake Erie...
ATCCCGCATTACTACCACTCCCAGGTTGAAGTTGTTTTTCACCTTTGCTATTGCTTTTGTCTTGGACAAATACTACTATCTAAGGCAATGGACGGTGCCCAAAGCGAGAAGAACTGTGGAGTATGTTCTGCTGCGTGTGAAGGTACGCTTGAAGAAACTGAAAAGATGGGGTTCATCAAATGTGCGAGACAAATCGTGAACAGCAACCTGATCGCAAGATAGAATATGCCATAAACAAAAACCCTTATGAATCACTTGTCGTGGACATTACGGACCGGTGCAACATGACCTGTAATTTTTGTTACAATCCGGTGCGCTCCACCTCGGACATGTTATTAGACGACTTTAAGTATTTTTGCGCTAACCTGCCATCCCCTGTACTCTTAAAGTTTTGTGGCGGCGAACCTACCTTACATCCTAACATTCTCGATCTTATACGTATAGCGCATCAAAATGGGCATAGAGTTCATATTGTCTCTAACGGGACAAGATATACTGATCAAATTTTTATGAATTCGCTCAAAGAGCTGACGAGGTCGGGGACCGCTTTTGCCCTCGGTCTTTCGATGGATGGCGGCTGCGCTAACAAGCATGCCTATGAAGTTATAAGTGGGTACGATTGCCTACAGCAGAAACTTGAAGCATTTAATTCCCTGGTTTTATATAAATTGGGAAGAGTGGGCCTGTCAGCGATTATTATCCGTGGATTGAATGAAGATGTTGTTCCTCAACTGGTTGCACTGGCTAAGCAGAATACGATAGTTAGGTACTTGCATTTTAGGAGTGCAGGCAAAGTGGGAAGGTGGATAGATACTGAACCTTATTCCATCAACGAACTCAAGGGATTGGTAAAACACTATTTCAATGAAGATGAATTCAAACCAAAATGTGTGCAAGAGCCACACTGTCCTCCCGAAAGCGGTAACGAATGTTGCTATAGATTCAGGCCGACCGATAGATTACAAATTTCACTTATAGAATTTAATTCGCAAAGATCAACCAGGTGTCAGAAGAGAGGAAGACTTATCAATAAATCGTATAAAATACAGCCGTTTTTCGACAGCATGAAATAAGAGTTAACAGATACCCCTTGCCTCCGACCACCTACCGCCCTCGCTTTTTACCAAAGGTGTTTTATTCCGGTTGCAACCTTCATGGAGTTGCGACTTGTGATAACTGCGGACTCGTCGGTAACAAGCAGCAGGACTATTCCGGAACAGAAGAAAGAACCTGGAGGCAGGGCATGTCTTTACTCAAACGCATCAATGATATGTTCTATCTCATTCTTGTCGCCCGCCTGTATGCTCATGACATCGAAGCGTGACGGCAGGTCCTTTTTGCAGCAGTTCTTGAGATAGTACAGCGCGACCTTTTTGAGTTTTTCCCTTTTTCTGTAGTTCACGGCTTCGAAGGGCTGCCCAAAAGAATTGTCAGCCCGTGTCTTTACCTCTACAAAGACGAGGGTCTCACCATCCTCTGCAACAATATCGATCTCTCCCAGGGGGGTCCTGTAGTTCCGGGAACGTATCCTGTACCCCTTCTTCTTCAGGAATTTTACCGCAAGGTCTTCGCCCCTAACGCCCAGCAGTCTCATCGCCTTCGAGCTTTTTCAGCAGTTTCGGAATTCCCTCAATATCCCTGATATCTTTCTGGCAGAGGATCTTGAAGATCTCTCTGAAGGCGGAAAATTCCTCCCAGAGTCCTCCGAGATGGCTGTTCAGCTCCCTGTTCAGGCTTTCGCCTTTGCCGTCCCAGTCAAGGAGTATGACCACCTGCCCGTAACTTTCGGCTATCTCCTCGCAGAAGTCATACAGGCTGACTCCCCTGTGAAGGGTGATAATCTCTCCCATGAGGCCGAGTTTCCTCAGTGCCATGGCGTCCCTTTTGCCTTCGACGATGACAGGGATCTTCTTGTTGACCTCGTAGAGCGCTTCCAGGACTTCCCGTAATCGCGACGCCCGTTCGAGATCTCCGTTGGAGGGTACGGCGGGTCTGACAACAGTCTGCCGGTGAGCTTTCGGGAACTTATCATGATGAGGGTTTTTTGCCATACTATTTTATTTCCGATCCACATCCACTTCCGCTCCCTTTTCGCAACGGGGTCGGGAAGGGTCTAAACAGAATTCGAGACCTTTATGATCTCCTGAAGTTTCCTCAGGGAAACGCCGGAATCAATGGCGTCGGCTGCGATGAGCATGCCGTCCCTGAAGGCATCGGTCTTGCCTGCAACCACCAGTGCCGCTGCCGAGTTCATGAGGACAACATCCCGCTTGGGACCCCGTTCACCTTTTAGTATCGAGAGGAGTATCGCGGCATTCTGTTCCTTTTCGCCTCCCACCAGGCTATCAACGCCGGCCCTGCCGACGCCGAAGTCTTCGGGAGTGACGTAGAAAGTCTCCACTTTTTCTTTCCTGTATCTCGAGACCTTTGTACCGTCAGAGATGGTGATCTCGTCAAGCCCGTCCTGGCCGTGCACTACCATAATGTCCTTTGACCCCAGGTTGCCGAGTACATTTGCGAGGGGCTCGGTGAACCTGTCTGCAAATACTCCCATGATCTGCAGCTTTGCTCCCGCCGGATTGGTCAGGGGACCGAGGATATTGAATATCGTCCGTATCCCTATCTCCCTTCTGGGACCGATAGCGTATTTCATGGCAGGGTGGAAGAGGGGCGCGAAGAGAAAACCAAAACCTGTTTCGAACAGGCACTTTTCGACCTTCTCAGGCGGCAGGTCGATCTTCACTCCCAGGGCCTCCAGGACATCGGCACTTCCTGAACGGCTCGATACGGAACGGTTTCCGTGTTTCGCCACCGGCACGCCCACAGCTGCCACAACAATGGCGGTGGCGGTGGAGATGTTGAAGGTGTGGGACATATCGCCGCCGGTGCCGCAGGTATCGAGGACCCCTTCGGGAGCTTTCATTGCGGCCACCTTGTCTCTCATGATCCGTGCGGCGCCCGTGATCTCTTCTACGGTTTCCCCTTTGATGCGAAGGGCCGTGAGAAAAGCCCCGATCTGCGATTCCGCGGCCTTCCCCTCCATGATCTCTTTCATGCACTCCGCCATCTCCGCTTCGGAGAGGTCGATGCCCTGAACGAAAAGATGTATTGCTTCTTTTATCATTGTCTCTTCCCCAGATTCAGGAAGTTTCTCAGCAGGTCTTTGCCCACGGTGGTGAGAATGGACTCGGGATGAAACTGGACTCCCTCGACGACGAACTCTTTATGCCGGACGCCCATGATCTCCCCCACATCCGTCCACGCAGTGATCTCAAGACACCGGGGCAGGGTATCTCTTTCTATGAGAAGGGAGTGGTATCTCGTCGCCTCAAAGGGGTTGGGCAGTCCCTGAAACAGGGTGCGGCCGTCATGATGAATAGTTGAGGTCTTCCCGTGCATGAGTCTCGGCGCCCGGATGATCTCACCTCCAAAGGCCGCTCCGATGGACTGATGGCCGAGACATACGCCCAGCAGGGGGATCTTTCCTGCAAAATGCCGTATCGTCTCGATAGAGATGCCGGCTTCCTTCGGTGTGCAGGGACCGGGTGATATCACGATTCGCGCGGGCTGCATCTTTTCGATCTCAGGCACGGTAATCTTGTCATTTCTGAAGACGGTGATGTCTTCGCCCAGTTCGCCGAGATACTGGACGAGGTTATAGGTGAAAGAGTCGTAGTTGTCGATCATGAGAAGCATCTATTCCAATCCTTTCTCTGCCATGTCGACCGCTTTCATCATTGCCGCGGCCTTGTTCACCGTCTCCGCATGCTCTTTCCCGGGATCAGAATCAGCGACAATGCCGGCTCCCGCCTGGACACAGACCGTGCCGTCCTTCACGATCAGGGTTCTTATGGTGATGCACATATCCATATTCCCCGAATAACTGAAATAGCCCACTGCCCCCGCGTAAGGGCCTCTCCTGGTCGGTTCGAGGTCCTCTATGATCTCCATCGCTCTCACCTTCGGGGCGCCGGTGACCGTGCCCGCAGGAAAGCATGCCCTGAGGACGTCGAAGGCGTCCAGCCCCTCCCGGAGTTCCCCTTCAACATGGGAAACGAGGTGCATCACATGGCTGTATCTCTCCACGGTCATCAGCTCCGTCACCTTCACCGAGCCGGTTTTCGCCACTCTGCCGACGTCGTTCCTGCCGAGGTCCACCAGCATGATATGCTCCGCCATCTCTTTAGGGTCCTTTTTCAGTTCCTCCTCCAGGGCCTTGTCTTCAGTCCCGGTCTCTCCCCGTTTCCTTGTGCCTGCAATGGGTCTCAAAACGATGCTCTTCTCCTCCAGCCTCACCAGTATTTCCGGAGAAGAGCCTACGATCCGGGCATCCCCGGTGTCAAGGTAATACATATAGGGTGACGGGTTTATCACGCGGAGCGCCCGGTAGATATTGAAGGGGTCCGGCGTTGATTGACGCTCAAAACGCTGGGAGAGGACGACCTGCACCACATCCCCGGCCATCACGAACTCCTTTGCCTTTGAGACCGCATTTTCAAACGCATCCCTTGTACCAAAGGAGGATGAGAACGTTCCGGAAGAAGATTCCGTATTCTCTGACCCGCTGTCCCGCCGTTTCCTGTTTTGCGGCACCGGCGCTGCCGGGCCGCGCAGCCGCCCGATGATCTCTTCTATCTTTCTCTCTGCCTCCCCGTATGCCTCTTCAGGAGTTTTTCCGTCATCAAGGTGGGCATTGGAGACGACCTTGATCTTCTGTTTCAGGCTGTCGAAGATCAGCATGGTGTCAGTAAGCATAAAGAACATGTCGGGAAGATCGAGCCCTTTCCTCTGCCTGTCAGGCACACGCTCGAAGAACCTCACCATATCGTAGCCGAGATAGCCGACCAGCCCGCCGAAAAAGCGCGGCAGGCCCCTTAGTTCAACGGGCCTGTATCGTGAAACCTCTTTCTTCAGGACTTCAACAGGATCATCGGATTCGATCACGACGATATCCCTGCCGTCCTCCCTGATCTCGACCTTCGTGCCCCAGCCCCGTATCACCTTCGATGGCCGTGAACCGAGGAAGGAATACCGTGCCCATTTCTCTCCTCCCTCAACGCTCTCCAGGAGAAAGGAAGGGGACCCTCCCAGTTTGAGAAAGGCTGAGACAGGAGTGTCCATGTCCGCGAGGATTTCCCGGTAAACAGGGATGAGGTTTCCCCGTGCAGACAATGTTTTGAATTCTTTCAGATCGGGATGTACCATATTGACAAAACCGGTTATTTTTCTTTAGTATTCAATGTCCGATCATTATATCACAGGTTGGCGCAAAGAGTAAAAACAATGCGGGTGTAGCTCAGTTGGTAGAGCACAACCTTGCCAAGGTTGGGGTCGCGGGTTCGAATCCCGTCGCCCGCTCCATTTGTTATTAAGTTCTTTTGTGTGTTGGGAGTTGAGTTTTGAGTGACGAACTCATAACGCATAACTCAACACGGTTCACTGACTGCACGGCGGCGTACCCAAGTGGCTAAGGGGGAGGTCTGCAAAACCTTTATGCAGCGGTTCAAATCCGCTCGCCGCCTCCAGTCCCTGAAAACTGGTTTTCCCTCACCGATTCGAGTATGACGGAACTGAATCCGTTGTCTTTCAGATGGTCCTTTTCGATACTCTCGATATAGAAACGGTCCAGCCCGCTGTTGTTCAGGAAGTCCTCCCGGAGCGCCAGGTCCTTGTCCCTGAGGATGATCGGCAGGAGATGATTGAGATAGTAAGATTCCTTCTTGAGATCAAGGAGGACTCTGTCGAAGAGATTCTCGCGGACCTCCCATGCCGTACCTTCCCTGCCCAGTTCGGCTTCGATTTCCTTGCGGATCCTCATCATCTCTTCCTTGACGTTCAGGGAAGTATATAACTCGCGTATCCTTTCCTTCAAAGAGGAGCGGATATACTTGTACACCCGCTCCTCTTCGCCGATTTTGTAGAGCTCGAGCACCAGGTCCCTCAGGGACGCGTCTCCCTGCAGCAGCTTGCCGATGCCCTCATTGAGCACTTTAATCCGTTTCTTTCCGAAGGAAGTGATATACTTGTTTGCCAGGAGCTCCCTGATGAAAATAGTGTGAAAGAGGTCTTTGTCGAGCGCATCAAATTCCTTTTTGTTCCCCACAAGGCTTCTCAGAGAATTCTCGGTCAGTTCAAGATGTTCCATGAATGCGATCCTGCTCAGGGCGGTATGGATGTTATCGTAGCGGTCAAAGTAGGTGATAATGGAGCTGAGTTCCTCGAAGATACTGAAGTCATTGTTCTCCCTGGCGAACTCATCGCACGCCTTGCCGATATCGAGGAGTACGCGCTCGAAGCCCATGTCGCTGTGCGAATGGGCGATATGCTTTGCCAGGATCAGTTTTGCGATGTCCTCCCTGATAATATGCCTCTTGAGGGATGCAGATTTAAAAAAGAGGTTTTCGAGTATCGCCCGCGCCTCCTTGAGATATTCGGGTTCGTCCATCCCGGACACGTCCTTGTCTTTGAGGAGGAGTTCATCCAGGGTATCAAAGAGGATGCCCGGGATGTTGTTCCTTATGCTCAGTGTCCTCAGCCGGTGGAGTTTCGCCAGTTCCGAATGGGCCGCGGTCTCCTTATGTTCAATGTCAAGGAGGATATCCCGGTATTCATCCACAATGCCTTTGTTCTCCTGGTGCCGGTACATGCTGTCGATCTTCATGCGTTCCTGCTGGTAGTCGTCGATGCGATATCTTATGGCGACTGCATTCAGATGTGCTTCCTCTTCGGAGAGCAGCACGCGCTTGTCTGTATATAACGCCTGGAATTCCCGGTAATACTGCAGGTTCTCTGAATGGACAAGCTTAACAACAAAGACCGTGGAACGGGGCTCGTCCAGTGCCGTTACCAGGCTATTCACCAGTTCCGCGTCCCTGTCCTCAGCGATCAGATCGGTCCTCTTCAGGAACTTCCCGGCAGACCTCAATATCTGCCGCTGCCTTTTCCTGGATTCGCTCTTGTCGTCGGAGGAAACGAAAAAATAGTAGTTCTTCACAGCGTGGCCGAGGAGAAAGAGCCGGTGGAACGCCTCTGAACCCGTTGTATCATTGGTGAAGATGAGCCTTTCTGCTGTATCGAGAAAAGCTCCGAACATGACGAGACGGTTAAGGACCTCCTTTTTTACGAGATCCTTGAAGGGCTTCTCGACGCCGAACATGTATTCGCAGAAACTCCCCCCGGTGCCCTTGTAAACAACGCCTTCAGGGGACAGCCTGATCTCATTTCCTCTCGAAAAAAACCGTATGTTTGGGCCGGCTTCTTCGTAAAAATAGGTGTTGCTGACGTTTGCTCCGGCCACAAAAACAAAGTACTCGAAGGGACCGATGCTTCCGTGGAGCATAAAGTCCTTTACCATACAAAAATATTACCACATACCCACTGAAATACGGAACTGGACAGGTGCCACGTTATTGACCGCGAATGACAGGTTATACTGCCGGGGAGAGAGGAGGGTTTAGGTGCTGCCCTGAGATGAAACCCTTACGACGGTCTTGACATTGCCCCGGGGGTTGAAGTCTCCTATTACCTCAAGGAATCTCGGCTTTAGCTTCCTCTGCAACTCCGAATATATCCTGTTGGTCACGTCTTCGTGAGATATCGGGACATCCCGGAAGGAATTGAGGTAGAGCTTCAGGGATCTCAGTTCCACGATCTTCCGGTCAGGTACGTAGCGTATCCGGACGGTGGCGAAGTCGGGGTACCCGGAACGGGGACAGAGGCAGGTGAACTCGGGAAAGCTTATATCGACCTCATAATCCCTTTCGACGTGGGGATTGTCCCATGTCTCCAGTTTCGCCTTCCTGACCGAACGCTCACCGTAACGCATTAAAAAATCTAACATTTCGGAAGAAAATTTGTAAAGTAGCGGAAACTTCTTGACAAAAATGTCGTTGTCCGCTATAAATACTCCGTATGGTTATTTTGCGGAACACCACCCTATTGTTCCTGCTCATGCTGTCTCCATCGTATCTTCCTGCCGCTGAACGTGCACCTGGAAATGACGGTGCGCCCGTGGTGCAGGTCCAGTTGCCACAGGACATCTCCGTGGAGCAGAACAGGACCGCCGAGGGTCCTCGTGTTCCGGAAGCACAGAACCTCCTGCCGCAGAAATCCGAAACACCTCAGCCTGCTGCAGGAAACAAGAGCGATCTGCTTGTCTTCAACCCTTCGAATCCTGTGGCGGCAAAGGCCGTGGACAGGAATATTTCCCTCTTCGCCGAGAGGATAAGGGAGCGATTTTCGATTTGGCTTCTCCGTTCCGGAAAATACCTTGAGTTGATGAAAGCGATTTTGAAAGAGAAGAGCGTGCCGGAAGACATCGCATTTCTCCCCTTCATTGAGAGCGGTTTTAATCCCAATGCGTATTCCGTGGCAAGGGCAGTGGGTCCCTGGCAGTTCATTGCCTCCACGGGCAAGCGGTACGGCCTGAAGATCGATTGGTGGAGGGACGAGAGAAAGGACCCGGTAAAGTCGACCCACGCCGCCGCGAGTTACCTGAAAGACCTTTACGAGATGTTCGGTTCGTGGAACCTTGCCATGGCTGCCTACAATGCGGGCGAGGGGAAGATCCTCAAGGCGCTGAACAGGTCAAGGAGCGATGATTACTGGGATCTTTTGAGCACGCGGTATATAAAGAAGGAAACCAAGGAATATGTGCCGAGGTTCATCGCCGCAAAACTGATCGCCACAGATCCTCGCAATTACGGTTTTGTGGACCAGGAGTATCATCCTCCTTTCACGTACGATGAGGTTGTGGTAGAGAAGCCCCTTGATCTGGGTGTTGCAGCCGAATGTGCAGAGACCACGCTGGAGGTGATCCGGGAGCTGAATCCGGAACTGCGGAGGTGGAGCACTCCTCCCGATGTTTCTGCTTACCTGCTGAGGATACCGCACGGCAAAAAGGACCTGTTTACGCAGAACCTGTCGAGGGTACCTGATGAGGAGAGATTCTCTCTTACCGCATATGTCGCAAAGAAGGGCGATACCATCAAGAGGATCTCCGCCAGGACAGGGATTCCCGTCAGTGTGATCCTCGCTCTCAACGATTACACAGGACTGAAGCCATTGAAGGCGGGTGAGATCATTTACGTGCCGCCCAAAGAGAAGTTTGCCCTGGACCAGGATGACAGGGCAGAGGTGAAAAAGGCCTCTGCAAAGGCGAAAAGATTCCGGGGGAAAAAGCCCGCAGCAAAAAAGATTATTGTCACTTCGCTGAGCAAGAAACAGTCGTATGTGAACGACTAGTTCTTCTTTGCAGTAAGTTTTGCCTTCGCCTCTTCAACAAACGGTGATTCAGGGAAGTTCTTTGTAATCTCCTCGTATTTCTTCACCGCATCTTCCTTCTTCCCCATGGCCTCAAGCATCTTTGCGGACTCAAGAAGGGCGAGGTCCTTTAACGTCCTCGTCCGGTAGTTGTAGAGGGTGTCAAGAAGCTTGAGGTAGCCTTCCCTGTCGCCCTTCCTGAGGGTGATCACCGCCATTTTGTAATACGAGAGGGGGATAAATTTATCGTCATCAGGAAAGCGCTCGTTCAGTTCCTTCAACGACTTCAGTGCATCGTCGTACTTCCCCAGGCCATTGTAGCAGGCGGAGATATAGAAAAGGGAAAGGGGCGATTTGTGCGCCTCATACGCCTTTCTGAATTTTTCGAGCGCCTTTTGATAGCGGTCTTCTTTTTGAAAAGGCTGTTTCTGGTAAAGTCCATAGTAGATCTTGTAGCCTTCATATTCCAGGGCTGCGGCCTGAGTCTTCATGTTGGAACGGTAGACGAGAAATCCCGCCACTGATACAGCGATGACGACCAGGGCAATGACGGCGGGGAAAAAGACCCTCTGTCTTTCGCGTATGAACTCCTGTGTATGGTGAAAAGCATTCGTAACACCTTCTTCCGTTTTCACCGGTTTTGCGGTTTTCTTCTTGATGACCTTTGGCATCAATCCCTCCTGAGTGCTTTTTCAACAAGTAATCGCGAGTTTTCGAAGATCGATTCGATCCTTTTTTCGTCAACCCCTGCAGCGATGAGTATTTTTTTTGCGGTTTCCTTCGTGATGAGGTCTCCCGGGGCATGGGTGTCGGTATTGATGGACAATGACAGGCCAAACTTGACCGCTTCTTTTGCCACATAGCCGTTGGACAGGGAGTGCCCCTTCCGCGAAGTAATCTCGAGAACGACCCCCTTATCCTTGGCGAACAGGATATCCTCCATGGAGATGATCCCCGGGTGGGTCAGGATATCGGCTCCCGCGTCAATGGCAGCCCTGTTCGTGCCTTCCGCCACAGGCTCTACAATGGTTTCTCCGTGAACCAGAACGATCTTCGCCCCCAGAGTCCGTGCCTCTTTGACAAGGTCGGGGATGAGCTTTGGCGGCGCATGGGTTATCTCGACGCCGGGAAGGAGCTCGATGGAAACATATTCCCTCATTTTTTTAATCGCCTTGACGATCCGCGGAATGATGAAGTCAATATTGGACGTGTCCGCATGATCAGTGATCGCCATGGCGCTGTATCCGCTGGCAATGGCCCTTCTCACCAGTTCGAAAGGAAGAAGTTCGCCGTCGCTGAAGATGGTGTGTGTATGCAGGTCAATCATCCTAAAAAGATACAGCAAAAGACGCAGAAATGTAAAGGCGGGACGGGAAGGAACCCCTGAAATCGGATCGCGGGAATGAAGATACCCTGTAGCGGGACCAGAAGGTATCTTTACGTAATGAAGTGTTCGTTATAGTATTCGCTCGCTCACCCTGCGGTCCGCCTCAGGCGGACGGGGATTGCGCTTGCCGTGCATTTCCGTGAGCGGGAACCATCACGAGAAAAAGGCTTGACGTTTGGAATACCGATTCAATAGAATATGCGCATGCGGAAAGACAAGACCCTTTATGAACTCCAGTCTGAAGTCTGCAAAACCCTTGCAAGTCCCAAGAGGATAGAAATCCTGAACGCCCTGAAGGACGGGGAAAAGACCGTGAGCGAACTGGTTGAGATTCTTGGTGTCCCCAAGGCAAATGTGTCCCAGCATCTGGCGGTGATGAGGCATAAGTGGATCCTCAAGTCCCGGAGGGAGGGGATCAATATGTATTACAGCGTCTCGAATACGAAGGTGATCGAGGCATGTATCCTTATGAAGGAAGTCCTTGTGGAGCAGATGAAGGAGAAAGGGAAACTGGCGGAAATAGAATCAAGACACTGATTTTTTTCTTGACAAAAACATTCAAATATTATTATATATGAATGCAAGCATATTAAACGAGGAAGACAGAGTGCCTTTTGTTGGACAAAAAATTGAGCTTCTGAGAGCAATCGCCCACCCTGTGCGAATAAAGATTCTTGAAGAACTTCTCAAGGGTGTCAAGTGCGTGAGCGATCTTGAGGAGTTCCTTGAGATAAGCCAGCCCAATGTCTCACAACACCTCTCGCTGTTAAAACATTACGGGATAATAGACTATTATGTGGACGGAAGACTCCGATGTTATTTTCTCAAGGATCCCGTAATACACGATATACTGGGGATCTTGAAAAAAGACTATGTGGAGGAACTGCCTGCCCCCGCATGTTGTCCGGTAACAAAAAAAGGCAAATACCCAGGAGAACGGAGGCGCTGATGAAGAAAGAGATAACTATGTTTTTATCAACCACACCGTACAGTTTTGAAAACACCCACACCATATTAAAACTGGCCGATGCCTCATTAAGAAAGGGCCATAAGGTCAGGCTCATCGCATCAGGAGACGGAGTCTTTTCCATTGTAAAAGGACAGGTCCCCAAGTCGCTTTCTGCGCTTGAAGACCTTGTAGGCAGAGGGCTCAAGGTTGATATATGAACAGGCTGCATGCAGACCCGCGGTCTTGCGGCTGACGACTCAGTGAGTGGGGGAGAAATGAGCTCATTAAAAGGCCTTTTCAATGTCGTCAAATCCAAACCAGTGTTTTTAAACTTCGGCGTGTAGGAGGTCAAATGGAAAGCATCGGCATAATTTTAAGAAGGCCGCCTTACGGAACAGTTGACGCTCCTGAGGCCATACGCCACGCACTTGGCGGCATCACGGAAGACATGTCAGTAAGGCTGATACTTGTAGATGGCGGTGTCAATACTGCCAGAAAAGACCAGGACACATCAGGCACTGAATACCTCAGTGCAGAGGAAGGGATAAGAGATTGCATTGATATGGGCGCCGTGGTTTATGTTGACAAGGCCTCCCTGAAAGAAGAGTCACTTGAAAAGGATGCCCTTATTGAGGGAGTAGTCATAGCAACCGGTTCAGAGATAGCAGGGATCATAGCTGAAACAGATACCATAATGATTTTTTAAGGAGGCGAAATATGCTTGTGATTATAAAAAGCGCGCCTGATATGCCTGAGGGCAGGAGAGGCATTAAGTTGGCAAGGGATATGGCGGCCGACGTTGTACTTCTTCAGAACGGTATCTATTTTGCGCAGAGGGAGAGGCTTGACGGTTTTTGCGGCACTGCATATGTTTTGGATGAGGACGCAAGGCTTAGGGGAGTGAAGGACGAGGAGATCGAAAAAAATATAAGAAAAGTGGACTATGGAAGCCTTGTTGATCTGATGGCCAATGAGGACAAAGTGGTCGGCATGTTCTGAAAGAAATAAGCGGGATGCGGCGCACAGAGGAAAAAAGGGGAGGTAACGATGGCGCGGATTGTTGTGATAGGTGGTTCTTTTGGAGGTCTCACTGCAGCATTTGAATTGAAGAGATTCCTGGGGAAGAAAGCTGAGGTGACCGTCCTTTGCGACGATGATAGATTCGTTTTTATCCCTTCCCTGCCATGGGTTGCCATGGGGAGCAGGAAGGCCGGAGATATTACTCTCCCGCTAAAACCGATCCTGGAGAGGAAAGGCATAACGTTTGTCCATGAAAAAGCGAAAGGGGTGGATGCCGAATCGTCTAAGGTCTTAACAGAAACAAGGGATATCCCTTATGACTATCTCGTTATAGCCACCGGACCCTCTCTTGCCTTTGAAGAAGTTCCCGGTCTCGGGCCGGACAAGGGGCACACTGAATGTATCTTCACCCTTGAGCAGGCGGAGAGGACGAACAAGGCCTGGAATAAGTTCCTTGAGAATCCCGGGCCCGTTGTTACCGGCTCTGTCCAGGGGGTGAGCTGCTTTGGACCGCCGTATGAATATGCCTTCGAAGTGGATGTGGATCTCCGCAGGAGAAAGGTCCGGCACAAGGTTCCCATCGTCTTCGTCACCTCTGAACCATACATAGGCCATTTTGGCATCGGCGGCGTAAGGGATTCCAGACGGATAATGGACGATGAGTTCGCAAGACGGGATATCAAAATTATTGCTAACACTGCGGTGGGAGAGATTTTGTCTGATGAGGTGAGGTTGAAGGACGGCACAAAACTTCCCTTCAAGCTTGCGATGTTTGCCCCTGCAATGAAAGGGGTTCCTGCTGTTGCACACCTTGGAAATCCGAGAGGGTTCATTCCTGTCGATGG
>Ga0153916_10002489_pt1 | contig 13457 bp, 16 predicted proteins | sample Opewatmetagenome_FD_109642 | JGI IMG/M metagenome (GOLD analysis project Ga0153916, IMG submission 109642) | Freshwater wetland microbial communities from Ohio, USA - Open water 3 Core 3 Depth 4 metaG | ecosystem: Environmental > Aquatic > Freshwater > Wetlands | place: USA: Ohio, Lake Erie...
CAAGAAGCTTGAGGAAGAAGTCTCCCGGGCAGAGGATTTCGGAACGGAGATGGCATTTGTCTCCGTGGCCGTCGACAGCATGCAGGAGCAGTGCCGCCGCTACGGCAAGGAGGCGGGCGATGTTATCCTGAGCCAGGTGGCCTGGCTGGTCCGGTCTCATTTGCGGCCGTATGATCTGCTGGGACTACTGCGCGAAGACGCGCTCGGGGTGGTCCTCGTGAACACTCCGGCAAGCGACGCCTACCTCTGGGCCGAAAGCCTGCGCAAGAAGGTCGCCGGGCACGTGATCGTGGTTGCCCAGAAGAGCTTCTCCGTCACGGTCAGCGCCGGTGTGTGCGGCCTCACGGAAGGAATGACGGCGGAGCAACTGATGGCAGGGACATCGCAGGTGTTGGACCTGGCGATCGAAAAAGGCGGAAACCTGGTGCGCGTTGCCTGAGGGTCTGGAGGGCGTGTCCTTCCGGCCGGCTCCACGAGTTTGAGTGCTTAGAAAGGGTACAGCGTTATGGCAAAGCAGCAATCGTTCGCAGAGAAGGCATTGAAGGGTAGCCTGAAGGGGAAAAAATGCCCGGTCTGCGGAACTGTGTATCAACCCGTCCTGCTTGTCTCCTCGGAGCGCGGGAAAAAGGCTTCCGAATGGAAATTCAACGAACGCCGCGTCCAGGTCTGCAAATGCAACGAGAAGCAGGTGTACTCCTGATCCATCTGTCACGCGGCTGAACTTCCTGTCCCCGGTGCCGTACAACATGTGAGAATCGGGTGGGCGGGCCGGGAAAAAACACTTCAGCGTTGTCTGAGTCCCGAAAAGCGATCCTGATCGTTCTCGACGGAGTCGGGGTAGGCGAGCTCCCTGATGCCCATCTCTACGGCGATTCAGGGAGCAACACGCTTGCCAACACCGCGCGGGCCGTGGGAGGCCTTCGCCTCCCCGCCCTTCAGGAGCTCGGGCTGGGGTGTATCGTGCAGGTCAAGGGGGTGCCGCCGATTGAGCGACCACGTGCGCACTTCGGCAGGATGGCGGAGGTTTCCGCTGGAAAGGACAGCACGACGGGGCATTGGGAGCTCGCCGGGTTGACCGTTCAGAAGGAGTTCCCGACGTTCCCCCTGGGCTTTCCGGGCAGCCTCATGAAGACGTTCCTCCGCGTGACAGGGGCGAGGGGATTCCTGGGCAACAAAACCGCTTCCGGCACCGCTATCATCGAGGAGCTGGGAGAGGAGCATCTCCGGAGTGGACTCCCGATTGTGTACACGTCGGCGGATTCGGTCTTTCAAATTGCCGCGCACGAGGAGGTCATCCCGCTCAAGGAGCTGTACGAGATGTGCAGGAGGACGCGCGTGGAGGTGTGTGTCGGGGAGTTCACCGTCGGGCGCGTCATCGCGCGCCCCTTCATCGGCAGTCCGGGCAGCTTCACCCGGACGACGAACAGGAAGGATTTTTCGCTCGATCCCCTCGGGACCACCCTCCTGGACGTCCTGCACAGGTCCGGAATTGAAACGGTCGGGATAGGGAAGATCGACGATCTGTTCGCACGGCGGGGTCTTTCGCGCATGGTTCATACGCGGACGAACGCCGACGGTATGGAGGAAATACGAGTGAGTGCTGGGGGGCTGAGGAGAGGGCTCATTTTCGCCAATCTGGGGGACTTTGACACGCTCTACGGGCACCGGAATGACGCGCAAGGCCTTGCGCGCGCGCTGGAGGGATTTGATGCGCAACTTCCGGGCGTCCTGGAAACCCTTGCTCCGGAAGATTTGTTGATACTTACGGCTGACCACGGGAATGACCCCGTCACCCCCAGCACGGACCACTCGCGGGAATATGTCCCGCTTCTCTGTCTCTGCGGCGGGGGGACTGGAAAGGACCTAGGGACCCGCACGACGTTCGCGGATGCGGGGAAAACCATTGCCGATTTCTTCGGCGTGGAGAACCATCTCGACGGCAGAAGCTTTCTTTCAGAGGTCTTGCGGTGAAACCCGGCGGCGAACAGAGTGTCCAATTTGAGGCAGTGGTCGGGGAAAACGGGTCAATCTCCCTCCCCCCCGAGTTTCTCAAATCCTCCGGGGAGTGGATCGGCAAGCGGGCTCATGTGCGTCTTACCACCGTCGAGCTCGCCCGTGAGCTCCGGGCGCGGAACGTCGAAGAAAGCGAGGTCAGGGCGATCGCCGCGCTTCAGCTGGAGTCCCGCGATCGGGTTGTCCGCTTTCTCCTCACGGAGGGTGCGCTCGGCGCCGCAGCGCCCCGGAAGAAGGGGCGCAAGAGATGAGTGTCCCGAAGATCGTCGTCCATACGGACGTCTTGCTGGACCACCTGCGAACGGCAAAGTCGCCCTCGGTGCTGCGCCAGGCGATGGGGAAGTTCTTCTGCTACACTACGGTCTTTCAGGCGATCGAGCTTTTCGCGCTGGCCCGCACGGAGCAGGAGGCGGCGCTGATTGAGGATGCGATGTGCGCGCTCAAAGTCCTCGGCCTCAGTGCCCGCAACGCCCGACGGTATGCTGCTCTCATTGCAGCCCGTGTGCGAAACGACCGTTGGAACATGCTGGTCGCGGGCCTGTGCCTGGAGAGTCGTCTCCCGATCCTCACCGACAGGCGCACTGACTTCGGCCGGGTGAAGGGACTGACCATCGTCCCGACGGGGCTGGTCGCCCGCTACGGATCAGGACAGGAGATCCTGAAGGCGGTCCGGGGTTGAGAGAGGGCCGGCGGCAGGTGGAAAAGTGTAATGGTTGAACAGAAGAGGTGAGTGGATGGTTAAGATCACGAAGCAATACACCAATCGTGAAAGCCAGTCTCTTGACAAATACCTGCAGGAGATCGGAAAAGTCGACCTCCTGACCTCCGAGGAAGAGATTGACCTCGCGCGAAGGATCAAGAAAGGCGATCAGCGGGCTCTGGAGAAGCTGACCAAGGCGAACCTCCGCTTCGTGGTGAGCGTGGCCAAGCAGTACCAGAATCAGGGCCTTTCCCTGGGGGACCTGATCAATGAAGGGAACCTCGGCCTGATCAAGGCTGCGAAACGGTTTGACGAGACACGCGGCTTCAAGTTCATCTCCTACGCGGTGTGGTGGATCCGTCAGTCCATACTCCAGGCCCTGGCGGAGCAATCCCGCATCGTTCGCCTTCCGCTCAATCGCGTCGGCGCACTGAACAAAATCGGGAAGGCGTTCAGCACGCTGGAACAGGAGTTCGAGCGCGAGCCCAGCGCGAGCGAGCTGGCGGAAGAACTCGACATGTCGCTCTACGAGGTCTCCGATACGCTCAAGATCTCCGGGCGGCATCTGTCCATGGATGCTCCATTCGCCCAGGGGGAGGACAACCGCCTGCTCGACGTGATTCAGGACGAGCGGCAGCCGGCTCCCGACAATGAGCTCCTCAAGGAGTCCCTCAGCAAGGAAGTCGAGCGCGCCCTTTCGACGCTGAGCGAACGGGAGGCCGAGGTGATCCGGCTTTACTTCGGGCTCGGGCGCGAACACTCCCTCACGCTGGAAGAGATCGGCGAACGCTTCAAGCTGACGCGCGAGCGTGTCCGCCAGATCAAAGAGAAAGCGATCCGTCGACTGCGGCATGCGTCGCGGAGCAAACAGCTGCGCGCGTATCTGGGGTAGCCCTTTTCAGGTGACGGCCTCCCGGAAGGGAGGCCGCGCCCTATCGACCGGTCCATGGCTGACCACTCCGCGAAACGCCGTTCCATACCTGGAATGGCGCAGCTGGCAGGCTCCCTTCTCGCATGCTGCGCCCTGGCTCTCCTGTCCGGGTGCTCGTCCGCGCCGCGCACAGAACGTGTCGGCAGAGAAGAGGCGAGGCCCGAAGGGGTCCGGCCCGACCTGGCCCGGTTGTCGAAAGAACTGGCGTCGAGACCGCAGCCCTCCGGGCACTACCCGAACAGTGTGCCGTCAGGGATGGATCGGGACAGGGTCCTCCTGGAAATCCTCTCCCTGCTGGGCGTTCCGTACCGGTACGGCGGAAACTCAAAAGGGGGTCTCGATTGTTCTGGATTCACGGCGTGGGTCTACCGGCAGACCCTCTCCACTCTCCTTCCCCGGTCGGCGGAAGACCAGTTCTCATGGGGGAGCAGTGTGGAGGCGGGGGATCTCCAGTTCGGAGACCTGGTCTTCTTCAGCACCGTCGGGGACGGCCCGACGAATGTCGGGATCTACGTTGAGGACGACCTTTTTGCCCACGCCAGCGGGTCGGCCGGAGTCACCATCTCGTCGTTGGAGGCCCCGTATTATCGCGACCGGTTTCTCGGCGCGAAACGGATCCCCCGCAACGGAGCAGAACGGTGATTGCGCCGACAGGAAAGAGAGAGTATATTAGTAGCGGAAAGTAACGCTTCAGGGAGGATTCTGTTGTCTGTTCTGCCCGTGTACATCTATGACGATCCCGTCCTGCGGAAGAAGGCGAAAGCCATCAGGGGTGCGGACGAGAATATCACGACGCTCGCCCGGGACATGTTCGAGACGATGCACAAGGCCGGGGGCGTCGGACTGGCGGCAAACCAGGTGGGATCCCTCCATCGGATCATCGTGGTCGACATCTCCGTGATGGAGGAGACAAAAGAGGTTGCCCCGATCGCTCTTCTGAATCCGGAAGTGGTGCAGGAGGACGGCTTGTGGCTGATTGAAGAAGGATGCCTCAGCATTCCGGGGATCCGCGAAGAAGTGGAACGGGCCGAGAAGATCAGAGTGCGGTACAGAGACCTGGAGTTCAAGGACCAGCTGCTCGAGGCGGACGGCCTCATGGCACGAGTGATCCTCCATGAGATCGATCACCTGAACGGGGTGCTCTTCATTGACCATATTGGAGCGGTGAGGAGGAAGCTCTTCCGCGGGCGGCTGAACAAGTTGCGCCGCGGAGAAGTGGAGGTCGACTACCCGATCGTGAGCAACGGCGTCCCGCTGAAACGCGAAATGTCCGAGAAAGTCTGAAGGAGAGCCGATCGCCGCGCGCATAGTCTTCATGGGAACCCCCGAGTTCGCCCTTCCCAGTCTCGACATACTTGCCGGCAACAGCTATCCCATCCCTGCGGTTGTCACCGTCCCGGACAAGCCCCGTGGCCGCGGGCAGGAAGTCTCCCCGTCGCCCGTCAAGGAGCGTGCCCTCTCTCTGTCCATTCCCGTGCTTCAACCGGAATCGCTGAAGGATCCGGCCTTCGCGGACGAGCTCCGGCGCATCGGGCCTGACATCATCGCTGTTGTCGCCTTCCGGATCCTCCCGAAAGAAATCTTCACCATCCCCCAGTTCGGCTCGTTCAATCTCCATGCGTCGCTCCTCCCGAAATACCGCGGCGCGGCGCCGATCAACTGGGCAATCATCAACGGTGAGACGGAGACGGGAGTGACGACATTCCTTCTGCAGGAGAAGGTCGACACCGGTGCCCTTCTCCTGCAGAGGGCCGTCCCGATCCTGCCGGAGGAGACTGCAGGTTCGCTGCATGATCGGCTCGCGCTCCTCGGGGCGGGCGCTGTCCTGGAAACGGTGCGGATGATTGAAACGGGGAAGGCGACGCCTGTCCCGCAACCGGACGCTCTTGCCACACTGGCGCCGAAGATCACCAAAGAAGAGTGCCGGATCTCCTGGGCCAAGAGTGCCAGGCGTATCCACGATCTCATCCGAGGACTTTCACCCCACCCGGCGGCATACTCTCTTCACGCCGGAAGGATCATCAAAGTCTACCGGAGCAGGATAGTCGATTCCCGGAGCAGCTCCCCGCCCGGAACCGTGACTGTCACTCCGGGCATGCTCCGCGTCGCCACTGTAGACTCCGACCTCGCGCTGGAGGAACTCCAGCAGGAAGGAAGGAAGCGGATGGGCGTTGAGGAGTTCCTCCGGGGGTACAGGATCACGTCCGGCGAGAGACTGGGCTGAGCATCCTCACTCTTCCACCCCCTCCTTTGCGCTTGAGCTGGTAATCCCTTATCTTTTTCTATTGAAGGTTTCATGACGTTTCACGCCTAACTCATTGATTTGCGGGGATTCGGGGTCTCGTGGGCAAGATTATCACTATTGCGAACCAGAAAGGGGGGGTCGGGAAGACCACCACGGCGGTGAACCTCTCGGCCTGCATAGCCGCGGCCGAAAAGAAGACACTCCTCGTGGATGTGGACCCCCAGGCCAACGCCACGAGCGGCATCGGTGTCGAGGGTCCGGACGGGAGGACCACCTACGAGGTTCTGATAGGGGGATTGCCGGCCGCAGAAGCCGTCCTGGAGACGCAAATGCCCTACCTCTCGGTCATGCCCTCCCACATCAACCTCGTGGGAGCCGAGGTGGAGCTTGTCGGCCTCGATGACCGGGAGCTGCGCCTGAAGACGGCCCTCGAGACGCTGCGGGATTCGTATGAGTTTATTTTCGTAGACTGCCCGCCCTCTCTTGGACTGCTCACGCTGAACGCCCTCACCGCCGCAGACTCAGTCCTGATTCCCGTGCAGTGCGAATACTACGCTCTGGAAGGGCTGGGACAGCTGCTCAACACCATCAACATGGTCAAGAGACAGCTGAACGAGCGCCTCGATATCGAGGGGGTTCTACTGACCATGTTCGACAGCCGGTTGCGGTTGTCCAACCAGGTCGTGGCCGACGTGAAGAAGTATTTTGGCGAAAAAGTCTTCAACGCAGTCGTGGCGCGGAATGTGCGGTTGAGCGAAGCACCCGGTTTCGGGAAGCCGATCATCCTCTACGACGCGGTATCGACGGGCACGCGCCATTACATGGAACTCGCCCGCGAAGTGCTCACCAAGAACAACCACCAGGTCCTCACTGCCTGAGGGGGAGCTGACCGATCATGTCGAAGGACAAACCCGTCCTGGGTCGCGGTCTCGCCTCGCTGATCTCGAAGCAGGGGATACCTCTTCCGGGGCCGGGCCCCACCCACCAGGACGACGGCACAAGCACGGGGATCATTGCGAACGTCGAGCTGCATCGAATCCAGAAGAACCCCTTCCAACCGCGCGCTGATTTCGATCCTGCTGCGCTGGATCAACTGACCCGCTCCATCAAGGAGAAGGGAGTCCTCCAGCCCATCACGATACGCAGGATGGAGGGAGGGTACCAGCTGATCTCGGGCGAGCGGCGGTTGCGTGCGGCACGTGACGCGGGTTTGAATCGCATCCCGGCCTACATCATTCAGGTCCGGTCGGAAGAGGAGATGCTCGAGCTGGCGCTCATTGAGAACCTGCAGCGCGAGGACCTCAACCCCATCGAAATCGCAATTTCGTACCGCCGCCTCCTTGAGGAGTGCAATTACACGCAGGAAGAGGTCGCCAGCAGGGTCGGGAAGGACCGTTCCACGGTGACGAATTTCCTCCGCCTCCTGAAGCTTCCGGAAGAAATCCAGCATGCCCTGCGAACCGGTGAACTGACGAGCGGTCACGGGCGTGCGCTTGTGGCGATTGATGACGAACACCTACAGCTGGCGGTTTTCAAGAGGATCCTGAGGGACGGGCTCTCCGTCCGGGAGGTGGAGCGGATCATCCGGCGCCCGCCGGGCAGGAGAGGCAGCGCGCAAACCGGCAGGAACATCGCCGAGAGGAGCACGCTGGCGAGCGTGGAGGAGCGACTGCGACAGCTGCTTGGCACGAAAGTGCAGGTGCGCTCGCTGCAGCACGGCAGGGGGGAAATCTTGATCGAGTACTACTCGGCAGAGGATCTGGACAGGATCCTCGACATCCTCGAGGAATCGAAAGATCACTACCGGTGAATCTGCAACCACAACCCCCCTGGGAGAGTACCGGATGAAGATAGGGACCATATCCACCCCGCATGCCCCCGCCGCGATCGGGCCCTACAGTCAGGCTGTGGTGACGGAGGGCGGCATGATCTACACGGCAGGACAGATCGCCCTCCTCCCCGGGACCTCCGAGCTCGCCGGAGGGGATGTCAAGACGCAAACCAGGCAGGTGCTGGCCAATATCAGGGCGATCCTGGAAGCGGCCGGGTCGAGCCTTGAATGCGTCGTCAAGACCACGGTTTTCATGAAGGACATGAACGAGTTTGCCGCGATGAACGAGACGTACGCCGAGTACTTCGAGCATTCTCCCCCGGCGCGCTCGACGGTCGAGGTCTCCAGACTCCCGCGCGACGCCCGCGTGGAGATTGAGGTCGTTGCGGTGATTCCCAACAGGTGAGGGGCCTGCCTGAATGAACGCCGGAGCCAGAATGATCGGCGCAGCACTCCTGCTCTGTGCAGTCTCCGCCGGCTCGGCGCAGCCAGATGTCTCGCCTCCCATAGCTCTCTCTCCCGCAGTTGCCGCCGACACGGGCAAGGGATCGCCCTTGAGGACGAAATCCCCGGCACTCGCTGCCGGACTCTCCGCGCTTCTCCCCGGGGCGGGCCAGGTCTACAACGAATCCTACCTGAAGGTCCCCATTGTCGCGGGCATAGGAGGCTACTTCATCTACCAAATCCTTCATAACAACAAGCTCTACAGCGACTACAGAGGCCAGTATTCCCGGAGCCTTCAGACCACCTCAGGCGGCGACGCGGAGATGCTTTTGCTCCGGGAGTTCTACCACGACGAACGCGACAGGTTCGGATGGTATTTCCTGATCCTGTATGCTCTCAATGTCCTCGACGCATATGTTGACGCGAGCCTCTTCGGGTTTGATGTAAGTGACGAGCTCGCTCTTCGCATCCTGCCCGCTGCCGGGCCCACCCTGACTCCCCAGCCCTCGCTGGGGATCCGGCTGAATTTCTAGTCCCTACACGTAAGACCTAGCGGAGCCCCATGCTCAACTACATCTGGATTGCCCTCATCGTGATCGGGATCCTGGCCGCCATCGGAGGTGACCTCGTCGACGAACGACAGAACCCCTTCCGCAACGGCCTCGCCCTCGAGGCGACCCTGGAAGTACAGAAAACCCCGAGCCCCCATCGCGAAAGCTGGGAGGGAGTGCTCGTCCTGCCAGCGCCGGTGTTCAACGAGTTCTACGGCCGGGAGGCGACCGATACGGACCTCCGGCAGCCCGTCGCTGTCTCCGTCTCCGCGACCGGCGCCTCGTCTGCGGTGTTTCCCGTGGGGGATGCCACGCCCCCGTTCTGGAAGGAAATGGCACGATCCTCCTCCGGCAAGGACCGTCTTGCCGCGACAGTCGAGTCCTTCCGGGTCTCCGACGATCGGTGCTCGGCGCAGATCCGGTTCGTGATGGAGCCGATCCACTTCACCAGAATGAAGGCCGTCACACAGGCCGCCCTCGATTATGCCTCCACGGCCGTCACGATCGCGATCGGTCTTATCGGCATCATGGCGCTCTGGCTCGGGGTGATGAAAGTGGCGGAGGAAGCCGGACTGCTCAGGATACTCACGCGCGCTCTGACGCCGATCACCCGGAGGCTCTTTCCCGACGTCCCCCCGGACCATCCTGCCGTGAGCGCGATGATCATGAACATTGCCGCCAACATGCTCGGCCTCAGCAACGCCGCCACGCCGATGGGTCTGAAGGCGATGGAGGAGCTGAACAAGCTCAACCCGCGCGTCGGAACCGCCACCAATGCCATGGTCACCTTCCTCGCCATCAACACCGGGGGGTTGATTCTGATCCCTGCGACCGCCATGGCAGTCCGGGCGGCTTCGGGATCGGCAAACGCGGGGATCATTATCGGGACATCAATCGTCGGAGCCTCCTGTGCCACCGTGGCGGGGGTGGTCGCCTCCAAGCTCCTTCAGCGCCTCCCGCGGTACAAGAAGGCGATGGAGGTGAGCCATGACTGAACTTTTCCGTGATGTGATCAATATCGTCTCTCTGCTCGCCATCCCGTTGATCCTTCTCCTGTTCCTGGGATGGGGGCTCTTCAAGCGGGTGAAGGTCTATGAGGTCTTCGTGGATGGGGCAAAAGACGGCTTCAACGTCGCGGTGAAGATCATACCGTACCTCGTCGCGATGCTCGTGGCGATCGGCATCTTCCGGGCAAGCGGGGCGCTCGACCTGCTGACCGTGGCCCTGGGGCCGATCACCTCCCTCATCGGTATGCCGCCCGAGGCGCTCCCGATGGCCCTCATGAGGCCCCTCTCCGGCAGCGGGTCTCTCGGCATCATGACCGAGTTGATGAAAGTGCACGGCCCCGACTCGCTCATCGGCGTCATGGTGTCCACGATGTATGGCAGCTCGGAGACGACCTTCTACGTGCTGGCGGTCTACTTCGGGACGGTGGCTGTGAAAAACACCCGGCACGCGGTGTGGACCGGGCTCATTGCGGACGTTGCTGGCATGCTGGCGGCTGTCTGGATCGTGAATCTGTTGTTCCGGTGAGTGTGCCCATTTTCCCTTGATTTTCTTGGCTTTCGTGAATATATTCGATGACAAGCTCTCAGACGTTCTTTCTCACCCGTACCTGCGTGTCATCCATCACCTCCGTCCATACTCATAATGCATCTTCTAAACAGTCTGGTTGTCAAGACGCTTCCATTTGTCCCGCGACCTGTCGTCCGCTTCTTTGCCGGCCGGTACATTGCTGGCGAAACGCTCGACGAGGCGGTCTCCTGCGTCCGCCAGCTCAACGCTGAGGGGGCCTGCGCCACAATGGATGTCCTCGGCGAGGATATCTCCACGGAAGAAGAAGCCGTCGCCTCGCGGGAGGCCTCCAATGCAGTGCTTCATACGATTGCACGACAGAAGATCGACTCCAACCTTTCCATCAAGCTCACCTCCCTGGGCTTGAAGCTGGACAAGGGATTCTGCACGGGGAATGTCCGCGAGATCCTGAAAGTGGCCGCCTCATGCGGCATCTTCGTCCGGTTCGATATGGAAGACTCGACCTGCACCTCCGACACGATCGATGTCTTCAAGACGCTCCAGAAGGAGTTTCCCAACACCGGCATCGTCCTGCAGGCGTACCTGCGCCGGACGATGGACGACGCACGTGATCTCGTCCGCTCGAAGACCAGCTTCCGGCTCTGCAAGGGGATCTACAAGGAACGGCAGGAGATCGCCTACCAGGAACGGAGCGAGGTCCAGAAGAATTTCCTGGATATCCTCCGCCTGATGCTCGAGGGTGGCAGCCACGTCGGCATTGCGACCCACGATTCGGTCCTTGTTGAGGGAGCCGCTCCCATGGTGGCCGGCATGGGTCTGAAGCGGAACCAGTACGAATTCCAGATGCTCCTGGGCGTCCGGCCGGAGCTCCGCAAGAAACTGATCCGGGACGGCCACACGGTGCGCCTGTACGTCCCCTTCGGGGAACACTGGTACGGCTATTCCATGCGGCGCTTCAAGGAGAATCCTGAGGTAGCAGGCTATGTCTTCCGCGCGATCTTCATGCGCAACTAGCAGTCTCGAACACAACTCTCCCTCTCTGTCGCCCCGGCGTCAGAGAGGGGCCGTCTGTGACCAGCAATAAGGAGAAGCTATGGCGGAAACACCGTTCAAGTCCTACGTCCCGGCCGACACCGACATGAAAGAATTCACGGTTCGGGCGCTCATTATCGGTCTGATCATGTGCGTCGTCCTGGGCGCGGCAAACGCCTACCTCGGCCTGAAGGCCGGAATGACCATCGCGGCAACCTATCCGGCTGCCGTGATCGGCATGGCCGTCCTCCGGCTTTTCAAAGGGTCGATCCTTGAAGAGAATTTCGCCCGAACCGTCGGCTCCATCGGGGAGTCCGTCGCGGCAGGCGCCATCTTCACCATCCCGGCGTTCCTGATCGCGGGGGTGTGGACGGAGTTCTGGTCGCTCGAGCATTACCTGCAGGCCTCCGCCATCATGTTCGCCGGCGGAATCCTGGGGATACTCTTCGTGACGATCCTTCGTCGCGTCATGGTGGAGGACCGCGAGCTCCCGTTCCCCGAGTCCGTCGCCGCGAGTGAGATCCACAAGGCGGGACGGGGAGGAATGAGCGGAGCCAAGTTCCTCTTCTCCGCCATGGGGGCCGGCGCCCTGATTCAGGCGCTGAAGGAATTCCAGTTCTTCGTGTCCAAGTGGGAACAGTGGATCCCCTTTGCAGGGAAGAAGATCTCCTTCGCCGGCGGCACCTCGGTCGAGGCCGGCGGCGGCGCATTGCTCAGCTCGCCCGGCGTCAGCCCCGCCTATATCGGCGTCGGCTACATCATCGGTCCCCAGCTGGCGGCGCTGAACTTCACCGGCGGCCTGCTCGCATGGGGGCTCTTCGTTCCGCTTCTTCTCTATTTCCTCGGGCCGGAGCTGCTTGCCTCACTGCAGGCATCCGGGCAGACGGTGACCGACGCGACATGGACGACGATGGCTGACCAGGTCTGGCGCAACATTGTGCGGCCGATCGCGATCGGCGGCATGTTGATGAGCGCCGGTTTCACGCTCTTCCGGATGCGCAAGAGCCTCTCCTCAGGGATACGACGCGCAGTCGGCGATGTGCGGAGGGCGACCGGCGGGAGCGAGGTGCACGTGGTCAGGACGGAAAAGGACCTGGAGTTCAAGTGGGTGTTCGGCGGAATCGGGCTCGCGTCACTCTTCACCTTCTGCATCTACTATGTCTTTGCAGGTGACCTCACCGCGGCCATCATCGCCACGATCGTCATGGTCATCGCGGGTTTCTTCTTTGCCGCGGTCTCCGGCAACCTGGTCGGCCTCATCGGGTCCAGCAACAACCCCATCAGCGGCCTGACGATTTCCACGCTCATCATCGCTGCGCTCCTCATGGTTGCCCTCGGCGTATCGGGGGATCCGGGCGTCATCGCGGTGCTCGGCGTCGCTGCCGTGATCTGCGTCGCGGCGGCGGTTGCCGGCGAGATGCTCCAGGACCTGAAAGTGGGGCATATTCTTGGTGGTACCCCCTGGAAGATGCAGATCGGCGACATGTTCGGCATCCTCCTGGCATCCGCTGTCATGTTCTTTCCCATCCTGATTCTCCATGAAGGAGACATCAAGCTCGGAGGGACGGGACTCGGAGGGGCGACCTACCCCGCCCCGCAGGCAAGCCTCATGGCGATTCTGTCGAAGGGGATCGTGGGGGGCGACATGGCCTGGCCCCTCATCATCGTCGGACTCCTGATGGCATTCGGCTTCATCCTGCTGAGGGTCAAGAGCCCGATGCTCGTGTGCGTCGGCATGTACCTCCCCCTTGAGACCTCCTTTGCGATCTTCATCGGCGGCCTGATCAAGGGCATCCTCGACAAGATCAGCGAGTCGCGGAAATTCAACGAGGCCCAGAAGGTGCGCTCCGGCAACAACGGCATCCTGCTGGCAGCCGGATTGATTGCCGGTGAGGCCCTGGTCGGCCTCATCTTCGCACTCCTTGCGGTCCTGGATCTGGCGTACAAGGTCTGGATCCCGACGTTCACCGGAAATTTCTTCCCGCTGAACTTCGGGTGGAGCCTCCTGGTGTTTGTGGCCGTGGCGTTGATCCTGATCATGGTTCCCCTGCGCAACGCGGGCAGGCCGGACGAACCGGCGCCGCCAAGCGCGATGATGTAGTATCCTCCGCGGCCTTCCACTCCACCGGGAGGCCGCGATTCCATCAGACCTCCATGCCGAAAAAGAAGAGCGG
>Ga0153916_10002491_pt1 | contig 13451 bp, 17 predicted proteins | sample Opewatmetagenome_FD_109642 | JGI IMG/M metagenome (GOLD analysis project Ga0153916, IMG submission 109642) | Freshwater wetland microbial communities from Ohio, USA - Open water 3 Core 3 Depth 4 metaG | ecosystem: Environmental > Aquatic > Freshwater > Wetlands | place: USA: Ohio, Lake Erie...
ATAGGGCAAAGTTTGATCAGGTATCTGCCGAAAATGCAGTTGGGGAAGGCGTTAGGCTATTGCTTGGCTTTAAGACAAAGAAGGAGAAAATCAACGCAAAAGTCGTAATAGGTGCTGATGGATTTAACTCAAGTATTGCGAAGTGGTTTAATTTTTCAAAAATAAATGAATTTGTATTTTCCTATCAAGCTGATTTTGAGAATGTTGAGATAGACGATAAAAATATTGTAAAAGTATTCCTTTCAAATAAATTCTCACCGGGTTTTTTCTCATGGATCATACCAATAAACGAAATAGAGGCAAAAGTTGGGTTGGGAATCTGGGTTAATATTAATAAACAAATAAAATTCTCAGCAAAACATTACTTTGATCTATTCACAAAGAATCATCCAATAGCTTCAAAATTGCTTAGAAATTCAAAAACGATTAAAAGTTCTTCATTTTGTATCCCAATGCAAATAAGAGATAAGACAGTGAAAGATAAAATAATGCTTGTTGGGGATGCCGCTGGGCAAACAAAAGCAACGACAGGCGGCGGAGTCGTATTTGGGTCCCACTGCGCTAGAATTGCAGGTAAAATAGCAGCCAAAAATATACAAGATGGGACTAGTTTGGTTGAGTATGAAGAAGAGTGGAAGAAAAGATTTGAAGCAGATCTTTTGCTTCATAAAAAAATGCGTAAATTATATAACGCATTCAGCGATAAAATGATAAATTTGTATTTCAAATTTGCGAAAAGGATAAATATCGAAAAATTTCTAATAAAACATGGCAATATGGATAGACCAACAGCAATGCTGGGCGCTTCGAAATACTTCCCCAAGCCATTAATCGAAATTATAAAAAGTGCGATATAAGGAGGAATTTATGGAAATCCTAAGGCATGTGGTGTTCATCCCTGATGGAATTTAAAAATAACCACAAACAGGAGATGGGCACTGGAACACAAGATACCCGTAATTGAAGGGTATAGAATCGGAATAGATAAATTAAAAGATGTGCTTGAATGGTGTAAAAGGCTAGATTTGAGAATAATTACCTTCTGGGGCTTTTCAATGGAAAATTTTGATAGGGACAAAAAAGAGGTTAAAAAATTAATGGAGCTTTTCGAACAAAAAATTGATGAAATTAAAAATATGGCTGATTTGCATAAGAATAAAATAAGAGTTAGAGTTTTTGGCAGAATAAATCTGCTTACTGAAAAAATTCAGAAAAAAATAATGGAAATTGAAAAAGAGACAATGGAATATGATAATTATCACGTAAACATACTCTTGGCTTATGGTGGGAAGCAAGAGATAATTGATGCCTGTAATGCAATTTCGCAAGATTTCAAAGATGGGAAGATTAAAGGAATCGATGAAAAAACATTCACAAAATATTTATACACGAAGGACCTGCCAGATCCAGACCTGATAATAAGGACTTCCGGTGAGCAACGCCTATCAGGCCTTATGCCTTGGCAGAGCGCATATAGTGAACTCTACTTTTGCGACAAACTATGGCCAGACTTTAATGAACAGGATTTAAAACTTGCAGTTGAGGAGTTTCATAGAAGGAAGAGGAGATTCGGCAGATGAGACTAATAAACAAAACAAAGAATCTGCCTATAGCTGAGAATGTTGAAGTTGCTGATAATTTTTTTAAAAAAATAAAAGGACTTATGTTCTCTAAAAAATTCAGAAGGCCACTTTTAATAACATTCTCAAGAGAAACACGAAAAACAAATGCAATCCATTCAATCTTCGTATTCTTCCAATTCGACGCCGTCTTCTTAGATAGCAAAAAAGTTGTTGTTGATATAAAAAGAGTAAAACCTTTTACTTTCCTTATAATCCCAAAAAAACCAGCAAAGTATGTAATAGAGCTAAATAGAGGAGAAGCAAGAAAGAAAAAAATAGAGATCGACGATAGGGTTGCCTTTGCAAGATAGATATATTTAAATAATCGCCAAATAATTCATTATGGTAGTTAAAATTATTGAAACGGCAGAATTTGATTTAAAAAACCCAATTCTTATAGAAGGCTTCCCAGGCATTGGTTTGGTTGGGACTATTGCAGCAAGCTATTTAGTTGAGAAACTTAAAATGGATTTATTAGGCCATATAACATCCGAAAAGTTTCCGCCAATAGCAGCTGTCCATAATAAAATCCCGATGCATCCAGCCCGACTTTACAAATCTAAAAAGAACAACATAGTTATTCTTTTCTCAGAATTCATAATCCCAATGCATACTGTTCATGAGTTATCTGAAAAAATTCTTGAGTGGAGCCTGTCAAGAAAGATTAAAGAGATAATCTCATTGGGGGGCATAGTTCTTAAAGGTGAGCAGGACGAAGTTTTTGGAATAGCAAGCACGCCAAAGCTTGTTGATGAGCTTGAAGCAAAAGGAATAAAAACAATAAAAGAAGGAGCTACAACAGGAGTGAGCGGAGTTTTACTTGCCGAATGTGCCTCAATTGATTTCCCAGCGATATCTCTTTTAGCAGAGTCTAAGCCAGAGTTCCTAGATCCTATGGCAGCAGCACTAGCTCTTGAAGCATTGAAAAAAATAATTGATTTGAAAGTTGATACCTCGGAATTAATGAGTGAATCAAAGAATGTGGAAGCTAAAATGAAAGAATTGATGGAAAAGGCAAGAGATGCCCATGAGCATTACAAGAAGGTTGAGGAAGTTGGCCCGATGTATGGCTGATTAAATTATTATACCTCCATTTCTCCAATAGTCTATTGCGGGGGTTCCAGAGCCTGGTCTAATGGGCAGGGGATGAAGATCTGCTAAACTTAAGATTGGTCTGGAAGAAATCCTGTGCGCTTAGGCGCTTCGTGGGTTCAAATCCCACCTCCCGCAATTAGATAACAAAGCACCTATGAAAAAAGTAATTCTACAGCTTCTTTATAATCTCATCCGTTTTAGCTATTTCTGCCTTGTAAGCCATTTTTAAATAATCAAGTCCTCTCTCATGGTCTTCTTGCGTGAAAGACTCAACCCCATCCTCAGGAACAATAATTTTGTAACCTTTAAAGAAGGCATCAGCTGAGGTGTGCCTAACGCATATATGCGTATGCAACCCTGTTATTATGATAGTATCAACATTCAAATCCCTGAGCAGCATATCCAAATCGGTTGCAAAAAACCCGCTGTAAGTCCTTTTATCTCTAACATAATCATCTTTGTGCGGTTTTATATCTGGTATTACTTCAGCACCTTTTGTTCCTTTCATCCCATGCGGCCCCCAGACATTCAACTCCTTATCAGTTGGCAAATGGGCATCATTGGAATAAACAATAGGTATGTTCTTCTCTCTTGCTTTCTCCAGCAAATTTTTGATGTTTGGAATTATCCTATGAGCTCTCTCGCATTTCAATTTCCCATATACGAAATCATTCAGCATATCTACAACTATAACCGCCTTTCCCAAATTCCCACCTCCGTTTGCACTATTGCATAGATATTTTTTAAATGTATGTAAAATAATATCATGAAAGAATTATTAAATGAGGTGCTCGCCGAAATAAAACCAAGCGAAGAGGAAAAAAAAATAGAGATAGCGCTAGGTAAAAGAGTGATGGAAAAACTTAGGAAAATAATTCCAAAAGACATAGGGCTTGAGCTTGTTGGCTCCATTGCAAAGGATACCAACCTTAAGGATGATAGGGATGTAGACATCTTTCTCTTATTCCCAAAAAAGTATCCAAAAGAAAACCTTGAAAAACTTGGTCTTAAATTTGCAAAGAAAGCGGTAGAACCGCATAAATGGGAGATTGGCTACGCAGAGCACCCCTACCTGAGGGCAAAAATCGATAACTGCGATATTGACATAGTTCCATCATTTAAAATCACTTCGATTCATGAGAAAGCATCTTCTGTTGATAGGTCGCCACTGCATACAAGATACGTTCTAGGCAAGCTTGATGAAAAACAACATGATGAGATTAGGTTGCTAAAGCAATTCCTAAAGAGGTTCGATATCTACGGGGCTGAACTTAAGATTGAGGGATTTTCTGGCTATCTATGTGAGTTACTCATAATCCATTATGGTTCATTTGAAAAGCTGCTCAAGAATGCTGCCAAATGGAGCGAGCCGGTTATTGATATAGAAAAGCATTACATAAATAAAAAAAAGATAAGGGAGAAATTCAGGTCACCTCTAATTGTTTTAGACCCAGTTGATATGGACAGGAATGTTGCGGCAGCAACTTCACAGGAGTCCCTCTCCAAATTTATTCTCACAGCTAGAGCATTCCTAAAAAAACCCAGTAGAGAATTCTTTTTTGCTAAAAAACCAAAAGTATTTAGGGAAGAGCTTATAAGAGAGATAAGGAGAAGAGGAACAAAACTCGTGTGCCTAACATTCCCAAAGCCGAAAGTTGTGGAGGATATACTCTGGCCACAGCTCAAAAAAGCAGCAAGAAATATCGCAAAGCATATAGAGCTCAATGAGTTCAAACTTTTTGATTATGGGCTATGGACGGATGGGAGAAGCAAATGTGCGATGCTTTTTGAATTTGAAGTCCATAGTCTGCCAAAAGTTAAAAAAATTCTGGGGCCATCCATATCCTATGAAGAAGGAGTGACTCAATTCATTAAAAAACATAAAAATTCTACTGGTCCATGGATTGAGAATGACAGGCTGGTTACTATAAAAAACAGGAAGTTTTCAAATGCGATAGATCTTCTTCTAGACATAATAAAAAATGCAGAGAGCTATGCCATCCCGTCGCACATATCAAGTAAACTTAAAAATTATAAACTGCTTATTGGTGAAGAGATAGTTCGTGAGGAGTTATACGATTTCATGCATTCTTACTTGAAAAAAAGGGAGGAATTCTTAAATAGTTTGGTTTGAAATTTAATAATTGTGATCTATTAAAAATCGGTTGGTGAATCGATGGGCAGATTTATGCAAATAAGCGAAATCATATCAAAAAGATATGTTGGCAAAGAAGTCTCAATAAGGGGCTGGATACACAGAAAAAGGTCAAGTGGCGGAATGCAATTTGTAATCATAAGGGATTCGACAGGAATAATCCAAGTAGCCATAAAAAAGCAAAATGTTTCTCAGAAGGCTTGGGAAAACAGCGATAAGGCCTTAATTGAATCATCTGTGGCAATCAAGGGAGTTGTCAAAAAAGATGAGAGAGCGCCAAACGGCTATGAGCTATTGGCAAATGACATTGGGATTATAAGCTTTTCAGAGTCTTTTCCGATAACCGAATATCAGAGTGCGGAGCTGCTTCTTGACAAAAGGCATCTTTGGCTTAGGAGCCAGAGGATGACAGCGATAATGAAAGCAAGAGCCTACATCTTCAGGTACACGAGGCAGTTCTTGGACAAAAACGATTTTTATGAAATAACCCCGCCTCTCATAACCAAAGCGGGTGGCGAGACTGGTGCAAACCTTTTTGAGACCAACTACTTCGGCCAGAAAGCGTACTTAACCGAGTCATCCCAGCTCTATGCTGAGGCGATGGTGCCCGCACTTGAGAGGGTGTATTCATTTGTGCCAGCATTTAGGGCCGAGAGATCAAGGACTACGAAGCATCTTGCTGAGTTATGGATGGTAGAGCCCGAGATGGCCTATTTTGACCAGAAAATGAACATGGAACTGCAGGAGAAACTAGTAAGCTATGTCGCAAACAACTTTGCAAAGAATCATGAGGATCTGTTGGAAACTATGAAAGTGAATAAAGAGTCTCTTCTCAAGGTAAAGCCGCCTTTCAAAAGAATAAGCTATGAAAAAGCATTAGAGATACTGAACGAAAAGGGCGTGAAGAAAAAGTGGGGAGACGACTTTGGAGTTGAGGATGAGAAGCTGCTTACCGAGGATGAGGAGAAGCCAATCTTTGTACACAGCTTTGCAAAAGAACTCAAGGCGTTTTATGCATCGCTCAACCCCAAGGATCCTAGAACCGCTGCCTCTGCAGACATGCTGGGCCCGAAGGGGCATGGCGAACTATTGGGCGGCACGGAGAGAGAGTGGAGATTGAAGGAGCTGCTAGAGAGAATGAGGGAGACCGAGAAAACAAAAGGAATAAAGTTCAACATGGAAAACTATGCGTGGTGGATAGACCTCAGAAGGTACGGATCTATACCACACGCTGGATTTGGGATGGGTATGGAGCGCGTGATAAAGTGGATCCTCAATCTAGATCACATAAGGGATGCTATCCCATTCCCCAGAACAATAAATAGAGTTTATCCGTAGGTGGTCATATGGTTTCGGATTCGGTTGTGGAAATTTTGAGGCTGGATGCTAAGGGGATAATATTGCTAATTTTTGTTATAATCCTCTTTTCCCTGCTGCCGAGTGGTGCGCCTCTAACTGCACTGTACAACAATATTGACATAAGTGGGGGGACTGGATTCCCATTTGCATGGGGATACATAGTTGCTGACTGTTCCATTCCACTTATTTGCGGGGTTGGCGGAAGAGCTATAGATATTTTGAGTATAGCACTTGATCTCTTTCTCTGGTACATAGGCACTTTCATGATTATTATGAGCTTTGATGAGGTAAAAAAGGTGGTGAGGTGGTAAAAAAAATTGTAGCAATGGGCAGTTTTGATATACTCCACCTCGGACATCTCCTTTACCTTAAAAGTGCAAAAAAGCTTGGTGACTACCTTATTGTGATCGTTGCAAGGAATTCAAATATAAATAAAATAAAGGGAAGGAAACCCGTTTTCGATGAAAAGGCAAGAAGAGAGTTAGTTGCTTCTCTGAAAATAGTTGACGAGGCAGTGCTTGGGCATGAAGGCGATATTTTTGATATTCTAAAAGAAATAAAGCCCGATATAATCGCTTTAGGTTACGACCAAAAGGTTGATGAAAATTTTTTAAGAAGAAAGCTCAGCGAATTTGGTTTAAAAGCGAAAATAGTCAGAATTAGGAAATCTTTGAGTGGCAAGGAATTTAAAAGTTCAGTTGCTCTTAAAAAAATATTAAAAGCAATAGCAGATACGGAGCAGTTCAAATGAAAGTTGCAATTTTATTTTCTGGAGGGAAAGATAGCACATATACGGCTTGGCTTGCCATCTCATATGGTTGGGACATAGTCGCAATGGTCACAATGCTTCCCGAATCAGCCTCTTCTTACATGTTTCACTACCCAAATACTATATGGACTCCTCTTCAAGCAAAGGCGATGGACCTGTCCCTCATTCTTAAAAAGACAAGTGGAAAAAAAGATGAAGAGTTAGAAGATCTAAAAGATGTTTTATCAGAACTAAAAATCGATGGAGTTATAACTGGAGCTGTTGCTAGTGAATACCAAAAAGAAAAAATAGACGCATTATGCGAAGGACTTAATCTAAAAAGCTTTGCTCCACTCTGGCATAAAAATTCAGAGCAGTTGCTGCGCGAGATAATCGATTCAGGGTTTAAGGTAATAATCGCTTCTGTGTCAGCGGAGGGTTTTGATGAAAGCTGGCTCGGTCGAAGAATTGATGATAAATGCATAAAAGATTTGGTAGAGTTGAATAAAAAATTCGACTTGAATATAAGCGGAGAGGGCGGCGAGTACGAAAGTCTGGTTTTGGATGCACCCTTTTTCAAACAGAAGGTAAGAGTAGTAAGCTCAAGGACGCACTGGAAAGGGACTGCCGGTTATTTTGAGATAAAAAAAGCTATTTTAGAAAAAAAGACACATACTCTATAACCTTAGAATTTATGCTTTCTTCATTTTCTTCCTTCCGTTTGCTCTTCGATTCAAAAACACACATCTTTACCACTATATTATTCATAGTTGCTATAAATAGTAAAGTATAAAAATATCTAAGTTTAGAAATAGATAGTAAATTTCAATATCTGAAGTGATACGTATGGAATGCCCTATCGAAAAAACATGCAAGATGATAGGCAGCAAATGGACCATATTGATCCTAAGAGAACTGATATACAAACAAGATAGGATGGGTTTTAATGAATTACAAAAAGCGCTCAGGGGTATAAGCCCTAAAACTCTCTCAACAAGATTAAAGGAGCTTGAAAAAAATAAAATAATTACAAGAACGGTTCATTCTGATCCTCTGAGGGTGGAATACTCTCTAACTGAGAGCGGGAAGGCTCTTAAAAACGTTGAAAATAGCATGAAAGAATGGTGCGAGAAATGGGTTTTTAAGCACGACTAAGAAGTATTGTTCTCTTAAACAGCTTCTTCAGTTCCTCATTCTTCCTTTTCATCATCTCGAATACTTCCCTTATATCTAGCCTTCTCTTGCTGATGCCCGCAGCATAATTTGTCCCGATCGCAACTGTCGCGTAGTTCATTCCTAATTCATTTGCCAATATTGCTTCGTATACATTGCTCATGCTCACAATATTTGCACCTAATTTTTTGAATGCATTTATCTCACTTTTTGTTTCGAATCTAGGTCCAAATGTAGCGATAACAATCCCGTTATCTCTAAGCCTAATTTTTTCAAATTTTGCAGCTTTTATTAGCAAAGAATTTAACTCATCTGAGTAAGGTTCGGTCATATCAATATGCTTAATTTCAGAAGCAAAAGTATCGAAGAATGTTATGGAACCCATATGGAAGCCTATGAAATCTCTTACCAATATCAAATCCCCTGGCTTATACTCTCGAATTATCCCAGCAGCACTCGTCGAAATAACATTCTTGTAGCCTAACTTGTTTAATGCAAAAATATTTGCCCTGTAATTTACTTTATGTGGGGGCGTTGCATGTCCTCCACCATGCCTAGCCAAAAATGCAACTTTTGCATTATCAAGATCACTTATAACAACGCTCGCCTTCCCATAGGGTGTTGCTACCTCAATTTTTTCCCCAACCGCCCATCTATAAAAGCCACTGCCACCTATAAGCGCAAATTTTCTCATGCTATCTCCCCATAAGATCAAACGCAACTTTTTGTGCCTTCTCCAAAATTTCATTCTCATTTACAGTTAAAATCTTTCTATCCTCCAAAACTATTCTACCGTTGATTATTACATCCGAAATACTGCTTGGGTCTGCCGAATAGACGATGTTAGACACCAAATTATGCGCAGGTATCAGATTTGGTGATTTTAGATCAAACATGACGATATCTGCCAATTTTCCAGTCGCAATACTTCCAGCTTCCAGCTTAAGAGCTTTTGCACCATTAACTGTTGCAAAATCCAAAGCTTGCTGTGCGTTCAAAACCCTAGCATCCCATCTATGAGTTTTTTGAAGCAGAGCACCAACCTTCATGGTTTCGATCAGATTTAGAGAATTGTTTGAAACAGCACCATCAGTTCCAAAAGTTACGCAAACATCATTCTTAACCATCTCAGGAATTGGGGGAACTCCTCCACCTGCAAGCTTCATATTACTCACTGGATTATGTGATACATTGACTTTTTTCTTGCCTAAAATTTTAGTCTCCTGCTTTGTGAGCCAAACGCAGTGAGCTGCGATAATCCTGTTATTCAAAAATTTGATTGAATCTAAATATTCAACAGGCCTCATTCCAAACTGCTTGATACAATCAAAAACCTCTTTTCTTGTTTCTGATAAATGAATCTGCACCAAAACATCATATTTTTTTGCTAATGCAATTGTTTTCTCTAGCAATTCCTTTGAGCATGTATAAGGAGCATGAGGCCCAAAAGAACATCTAATTCTCCTCTCAGCACTATTATTATAACTTTTTACAAACTCCTCCCCAACTTTTAGCTCTTTCTCTCTTTTTTTTGCATTGCCTAAGTCAATCATACCATACGAAAGATTAGCTCTCATTCCAGATTCTTTTACTGCTTTTGCAGTCTCATCCATGAAGAAATACATGTCTGCGAAACAAGTTGTTCCGCTTTTAATCATCTCCAAACATCCAAGCAAAGAACCCCAGTAAACATCACCTGCTTTTAATTTTGCCTCCCTTGGCCATACCCTACTTGGCCATGCCTCCCAAAAATTCATATCGTCAACATAACCTCTGAATAAAGTCATAGCTAAATGCGTGTGGGTGTTTACCAAACCTGGTAGGATTAGTTTATTTCTTGCATCTATTCCAAATTCAGCCTTCTCTTTTAACTCTCTTCCAATCCTCGTTATTTTATTATCTTCAATAAAAACATCCGTATTCTTAAGCACTTCCCTCTTCATGTTTTGCGTAATTATTGTCGCATTTTTAATGAGTATGCTCATAAAACCAGTATGAATTATTAAGCATCTTTTTAATAAAATAGGTGGTAGAATTAATGGGCAGAAATTCATACTTTAAAGAGGATCTAATGATAAAAATAAAAAAGAATGTTTTGGAGTTTATTTTAAGCGCATCAAAAAATACATACCCAAGAGAATTTATAGGCTTATTAAGAAAAAATGAGAAAGATGAAATTTCAGAAGTCCTTATCATCCCAAGATCTACCTATGGGAGAGGATTTTCAGCAGTAGATTTAACAATGGTGCCTTATACTTCAAAATACTGTGGGAGCATACATTCGCATCCCTTGCCAAGTTTTAGACCATCCAAGAATGATTTACTATTTTTCTCAAAAATGGGTGGAATACACATAGTGGCATCTTATCCATTTTTTAGAGAAAATGTGCACGCATATAATGAAAAAGGAGAGGAGTTAAAATTTATAATCGTGTAGAGGTGCCTGAATGATTTATGTTATTGGTCAAGTAGTTTATGACCACATATTTAAAGTCGATTCATTACCCGAACCGGATTCAGCACGACCTATAAAAGAGTACAAAGAATTTTTTGGTGGCGGAGCAGGCAATTTTGCCATGGTATGCTCAAAGTTAAATCAGAGAGTCAGCATTATCTCAGTAGTTGGCGAAGATTTCAAAAACTCTGATTATGAGAGAAGGTTGAAGTCAAATGAAGTGGGGCTTGAAAATCTAAAATACATAAATGGGGAAAAAACAGCAAGAGCCTTCATGGCCAATGATTCAAAAAACCATCAAATCTCGTTATTCTATTGGGGGGCAGCCAAATTTTTTAGTAAGATTAAAATACCAAAGTTAAAATTTAGAGAGGAAGATCTGCTACACATCTCAAGCGGTTATCCAAAATTTAACTACGAAATAGCAAAAAAATACCCAAAAATATCATTTGATGTTGGACAAGATTTGGTTATTTACAATAAAAAAGATTTGGAGAGTATTTTCTACAATACCAAATTTTTATTTTTCAATGAGTTTGAACTTAAAAAAGTGCTTGAAAAAACTGATAATAGAAATATCAATGATTTGTTCGAGTATGGGATTGAATATGTAATTGTAAGCAAAGGTAGCAAGGGGAGTGTGATTTTAACAAAAAAAGAGAAGATGAGAATCCCAGCTCTAAAAGTTAAAGTGGTAGACCCGACTGGTGCAGGAGATGCATATAGGGCAGCTTTCTTAGCATCATTCCTAAAAGGTGAGAGTCTGAGAATGTGTGGCAAAATAGCAGCTAGCGTAGCGTCATTTATCATAGAGAAGGATGGAGCTCAGACAAACATACCAACATGGGGCATGGCAATCAATAGACTAAAAGATGCAAAGCTCCTCTAATCAAAGCATATTTTTATATTAAACCAACTAATAACAATTAGGTGCCAGAATGAAAAAGATTTACCTGATATTGCCACTCGTACTTATCTCTATTTTATATGCCGGATGCTTGGCACAGCAAGGTGGAAAAATTACTGAAGAAAAGGCAGTTGAGTTTGTCAGGGAGGATTTGAAGAATAACCACCCAGGAGCAGATATTGACATATATATGGTAACACCAGAGGATGACAGTTGGAAGATAATATCGAAAGTAATATACGGTTCTCACTCACCGTGTCCAAATCTAACCATCATAGTTTATAACTATCCAAAATTTGGCTTTGAGCCAAGAGAGCAGAATGTAATAACTGATAAATGCGAGGTTCTAAGCTGCAGAGGGATACAAAACTGTAAAATAACTTTGGAAGAAGAGGCAATAATAGCATCGCATACCTTCAACAATGTACCGGAGGTAGATATTTTTAGGAGGACGTACGGTGACAGCAACATAAAAGTTTATGCCAGACCTTACAGTATCTATATTGAACCAAAAAATAATCAAACTTATACTAATGTTTGGGTTGTAGAATGGACTTCGCCTCAAGCAGAAGCAAATAGAATAATAAGGCTTATAATCAATCAAAGTGGTGGCAAACTGATAGATACATTGATAGAACAAGCCCCCTAATCCACTATCTAATAATCAATCTCTGCTAACGTAATATTTGCGAGGTCTCCTTATAAGATTTTAATACTGTCTACCTAAAATGTTTAATATGAAGATACTAAAATTCGATAGAAAAAATGGTGAAATGAAAATAGTGCTGGAAACTATGGAGGACCTCTGGCATTTGAGCAGAGTCCTTGAGCAAAATGACATTATTGCTTCCAAATCCTCAAGAATATACAAAAAACCAGCCGATTGGGATGCAGAAGGCGAAAGCGAAGAAAAAAAGCACGTCTATGTTGAACTCATAGCGGAGAAAATAGAATTTCACAAATACTCGAACAGATTAAGAGCCACTGGAAAGATAATTGCCGGAACTCCAGAAGAATTTGTCCAGCTTAGTAAATACCATACAATAGATATAGAACTAGATGAGCCAGTTACGATAAAGAAAAATTGGAAGAGCTACCAGCTGGATATGCTAAAGCATGCTCAAAAAAGCTCAAAAAAGCCAAAAATCGGTATAGTCGTTATGGATGATGAAAAAGCCCTTTTCTCAACAATAAAGGACTATGGAATTGAATTTGAGTTTGAACTCCCAAGTCACACCTCAAAAAAGGATGAAAAATTTGAAGAAAAAAAGAACCAGTTTTTTGGCGATGTATTCAAAAAATTAAGAGAAATGAAAGTTGATAAAATCATTCTCGGCGGCCCAGGTTTTACAAAAGATAATCTAAAAAAATTCATAGCAGATAGGGATAAAGAATTTCTAAAAAGATTAGTTTTTGAATCTTGCAGCACAGCTGAGAAGAGCGGCGTATATGAGCTCTTAAAAAGAGGGGCTCTGTCCAAGATTGCAATAGAAGAGAGAATAGAAATGGAATTCTCACTTATTGAAAAATTCCTTGCAGAATTATCAAAAGGGACTGGTTTAGCTCTATATGGGCTTGAGCAAGTAAAAAGGGCAATCGAATACAAAGCAGTAAAAGAACTGTTTGTTGTTGACGAATCTCTCAGAAAAAACAAAGATATTGAAAAAATACTTGAGGATGCAGAGAAAATTAAATCAGACGTAACCATTTTCAGCTCTGAGAATGAAGCTGGAAAGCAGCTAGCAGGTTTTGGCGGGATAGCCTGCACCCTAAGGTTCAAAATCTACATTTAATCAACTAAGCTTCTCCCCGCAGGCGACGCAAAACTTCGCAGTTTCCACATTTTTTGTTTTGCATTTTGGGCAAATGACCAAAACCCTACTGGCTTTGAACTTACCTTCCGCGACTTCTACCTCTTTCTTCCCTTTTTCCATCTC
>Ga0153916_10002492_pt1 | contig 13449 bp, 13 predicted proteins | sample Opewatmetagenome_FD_109642 | JGI IMG/M metagenome (GOLD analysis project Ga0153916, IMG submission 109642) | Freshwater wetland microbial communities from Ohio, USA - Open water 3 Core 3 Depth 4 metaG | ecosystem: Environmental > Aquatic > Freshwater > Wetlands | place: USA: Ohio, Lake Erie...
AGAAGTTCACGCGCGTGCACACGGAGATGAAGAACGTCCAGTTCATGTACGACGACGGCAGCGAAGCGCACTTCATGGACGAGCAGACCTACGAGCAGTTCGGGCTGCCACACGACGACGTCGCCGACGCGCTCGCCTACATGCTTCCCTCCAGCACCGTCCAGATGCTCGCCGTCAACGGCAAGCCGTCCGGCATCCAGCTTCCAGCCTCCGTCGAGCTCGCCGTCACCGACACCGAGCCCGGGATCAAGGGCGACACCGTCTCGAACGTGACGAAGCCCGCCACGCTCGAGACGGGCGCGACCGTGCAGGTGCCGCTCTTCGTCAACGTGGGCGACCGCATCAAGGTCGATCCACGCGAGGCGAGATACATCTCGAGGGCCTGACCCGCGGTCGACGCGCGCGGCGCGCGGTTGATGTGGCGTGGCGTGTGGCGGTTCGGGGCGTGGCGCGTGGTTGACGGGGCGGGGCGCGTGGTGGTTCTTGCAAAGGGGGGTGTCTCCCGGAAAGGCAGGGGAGACACCCCCGCCCGTGGCAGCTCGGCGCTCCAAGAAGGGAGGTTCCCTGGGAACCGTAGGTTCCCGGCTTCAGGAGGTTTTCGCGCGGCGGGGATCTGCGCTAGCGGATTCCGGACTTCCGCTTCGCGGAAGTCCGCTTGCTCGACAAGGGAGGTTCCCTGGGAACCGTAGGTTCCCGGCTTCAGGAGGTGTTCGCGCGGCGGGAACCCGCGAGAGCGGGTTTCCGGGCTTCGCGAAGCGAGGCCCCGCTTGCAAAGCTAAGGTGCCACCGCGCAATGCCGCAGCTCGTCGACACGACCATCCGCCTGCTCTCGCAGGAGCCCCTCGCCGGCAAGGTGCCCACCGGTGAGGTGCTGCGCATCGCCGAGATCCTCGACCGCGCCGGCTTCGCCTGCCTCGAGGTGTCCGGCGGCGGCGTCTTCGACGCAGCAGTCCGCCGGGGCGTGGAGAGCCCCTGGGAGCGCATCCGCGCGCTCGATGCGCGCACCACGACCCCCCTCGGGATCGCGCTCCGTGGGCGCTTCCTCGTCGGCTCGCGACCCGTCTCCGCGGACATCGTGCGCCGCTTCGTCGCCTGCGCCGCCGACAACGGGATCGACGTCTTCCGGCTGCACGACCCGCTCAACGACGTCTCCAACCTGCGCGAGGCGGGAGAGGCGATCGTCGGGGCCGGCAAGGTGTTCCACGCGGGGCTCGTCTACAGCCCCGGTCGCAGCGGGGAGATCGAGGCGCTCGTCGAGCAGGCGAAGAAGATCCCCGAGCTCGGCGCCACGCGCGTCGTCGTCAACGACCCGACCGGAGCGCTGCTGCCGCATCTGACGCAGGAGCTGATCGAGCGGCTGAAGGAGACGACCGGGCTGCCCGTCGGCATCTACATCCAGGGCTCGGCCGGCACCGGGCTCGCGAACGCGCTCGTCGCCACCCGCGTCGAGGCCGATCTCGTCGCCACGGCCGTCTACCCCCTCGCGCTCGCTCTGCACCGGATCGCCGGCGAGTCGCTCGTCGACTCGCTCCACGGCCTTGGCCGCGACACCGGCGTCGACACCGCCCCCATGTGGGAGGCCGCCGACGTGATCGACGAGCACATCGGTGATGAGCCCGTCGCGCCGGTCGCCGCCCGCATCGCCGTGCGCGCCGCCGAGTACGACCTGCCTGCCGGCCTCGTCGCGGCGCTCGACGTCCACCTGCGCGCCCACGCGGCGGGCGACCGCCTGCTCGACACGCTCGGTGAGGTGGGACGTGTGCGGGCCGAGTCCGGCTGGCCGCCCCTCGCGGCGCCGATCGGCCAGATCCTCGCGTCGCAGGCGCTGCTCAACGTGCTCTCCGCCCGGCGCTACGGCACCGTTCTCGACGAGTTCCGGCAGCTCGTCGGCGGGGGCTACGGCGTCACGCCCGCCCCGATTGCGGAGACCGTCGCGCGGGCCGTCGAGCTGCTGGGCGCAGACGCCCCGGCGCTCGACGAGGACCCCCCGAGTGCTGAAGACGTGCGCGAGGCGGCTGAGGGGTTGGCGGCCAGCGAGGAGGATCTCGTCTTGCTCGCCATGTTCGGCACGGAGGCGAAGACGCTGCTCGAAACGATCCGGCAGCGCCACTCGCGCGAGGCGTCCCTGCTGCAGGGCGACGTCGACGCGAGGCGCGCCGGGCGGATCCGCGAGCTCGTCAAGATCGTGCAGGAGTCGGGCGTCGGGGAGATCGAGATCGAGGACGAGGGCATGCGCGTCTCGGTGCGCCGAGCCGACGAGGCGCAGATGGTCGCCGCGGCCCCACTCGCCGCCGTCGCCGAGAGCGATGAGGCGGAGCTCGCCGCAGCGCCCTCGAACGGCGCCATCCGCGTCGAGTCGCCGATGGTGGGGGTCTTCTACCGCGCCCCGCAGCCGGGGGCTCCCGCGTTCGTCGAGGTCGGCGACGTCGTCAGCGTGGGCCAGACCCTGTGCGTGCTCGAGGCGATGAAGCTCTTCAACGAGCTGAAGGCCGAGGCCGACGGTCGCGTCAGGGCGATCCACGTGGAGAACGCGCAGCCCGTCGAGTTCGGCCAGCTGCTGTTCGAGCTCGAGCCGGTCGCGACACCGCCGGCGGTCTGACCGTGGCGGCGTTCTCCCGCGTCCTCGTCGCAAACCGAGGCGAGGTCGCGGTGCGCGTGATCCGTGCGCTGCACGAGCTCGGCATCGAGGCCGTGGCCGTCCACTCGACCGCCGACAGCGACGCGTTGCACGTGCGCATGGCCGACCGCGCCGTCTGCATCGGGCCGCCGTCGGCGGCGGAGAGCTACCTGCGGATCCCGAACGTGATCGCGGCCGCCGAGACGACCGGGTGCGAGGCGGTGCACCCGGGCTTCGGGTTCCTCTCCGAGAACCCGGCGTTCGTGCGCGCCTGCGAGCAGAATCACCTCGTCTTCATCGGGCCGCCCGCCGAGGTGATGGAGAAGACCGGAGACAAGGCGCGGGCCAAGGCGGAGATGCGGGCGGCGGGCGTTCCGCTCGTGCCCGGCACGGACGGCGTCGCGAGCCTCGCCGAGGTGCGCGCTGCCGCCTACGAGCTCGGCTTTCCGGTGCTCCTCAAGGCGACCGCGGGCGGCGGCGGGAAGGGCATGCGTGTCGTCACCGCTCCCGATCAGCTGGAGAGGGCGTACGCGGCCGCGAGCACCGAGGCGGAGGCGGCCTTCGGCGACGGCTCCCTCTACCTCGAGCGCGCCCTCGTGCCCGCCCGTCACGTCGAGATCCAGGTCCTCTGCGACGCCTTCGGCGGCGTGCTCACGCTCGGCGAGCGGGAATGCTCGATCCAGCGTCGCCACCAGAAGCTCGTGGAGGAATCGCCGTCGCCGGCGCTGACGGCGGAGACACGCGAGGCGATGGAGGACGCCGTCGAGCGCGCCTGCCTGCGCCTCGGGTACGTGAGCGCCGGCACGTTCGAGTTCCTGCTCGGCCCGGACGGGGCCCCGTACTTCATCGAGGTGAACTGCCGGCTCCAGGTCGAGCATCCCGTCACGGAGCTGACCACGGGCATCGACATCGTGCGGGAGCAGATCAGGATCGCCGCGGGAGAGCGGCTCGCGCTCACCGGTCGGGCGCCACGCGGCGGTCACGCGATCGAGATCCGCATCAACGCCGAGGACCCCTCGCGCGGCTTCACTCCCGCACCGGGCGTCGTGACCCGGTTCCGCCCGCCGCTCGGGCCCGGTGTGCGCATCGACACCGCCGTCGTCGAGGGTGCTTCGATCCCGCCGTACTACGACTCGATGATCGCCAAGGTGATCGTGCGGGACGACAACCGGCAGGCCGCGATCATGCGGGCGATCCGCGCGCTCGAAGAGCTCGAGGTCGACGGCATCCCGACGACGAGGGCTCTCGCGCTCGACATCCTGCGCTCGCCCGTGTTCCAGGGGGGCGACTACTCGACCAGCTACCTTGAGGAGATGGAAGATCGTCTCCCGTCCCTGTCCGCCGCGTGAGCCGGGACGACCTCGTCGTCAAGGGGCCCCTGGGGCGGGTCGAGCTGACGAGTGCCGCTCTCGCGTCGCTCGTCGTGCGGGCGGCCGAGTCCGTTCCGGGTGTGCGCGTGCGCAGGCCCAGGCGCGGCCTCGACATCGTCGTCGACGGATCGCGCGCGACCGTCGAGCTCGCCGTCGTCGGCCCACTCGACGGCGTGCTGCCCGACGTGGGCGAGCGGGTGCAGCGCTCGATCAGCGAGGCTCTCCGTGCGAGCGCGAGCCTCGAGACATCGGTCGCCGTCCTGTTCGAGGAGCTCGAGTGACCGTCGCCAAGGTTGGCCGCCGCCGGTCGCGCCGCACCGCGCTGTTCCTGCTCTACCAGTGGGACATCACCGGGCAGCCGCTCGCCTCGCTATACGACGGCACACCCGATGACTTCGCGCTCGAGCTCGCCGAGGCGGTCGCCGCCCGAGCTCCCCGCCTCGACGAGCAGATCTCCGCCGCGTCCGACTCGTGGACCGCCGACCGGCTCGGTACGCTCGAGCGGAACGTGCTGCGCATCGGTGTCTACGAGCTCGAGGAGGGAACGGTGCCGCCCGAGGTGGCGATCAACGAAGCGGTCGTGCTGGCCAAGCGCTACGCCACGGACGAGGCGGGCAAGCTCGTGAACGGGATCCTGGGCCGCATCCAGCGGGAGCTCGCAGCGTGAGCGCCGGAGCGAACGAGAGCCTCGCACGGGCGCAGGAGCTGTCCGAGCGCCTCCGCATCAAGCTCGACGGGCTCGACCGCCTGGCCGAAGCCGGTGACGTGGACACGGCTGTGGACGACCTCGCAGAGATCGCGGAGATCGCGAAAGAGATCGAGGCCGAGATCCAGCGTGCGCGCGCGAGCGCCGATGCAGGCGCCTGACGCGCTCCGCGCCCTCGTCGAGTCGAGCCTCTCCGATCTCGCGCTCGCACCCGAGCTCGGCGGCCTCGCCGAGCCGATGCGGTACGCCCTCGGCGGCAAGCGGGTCCGGCCGGTGATCTGCCTCGCCACCGCCGAGGCCGCGGGGGGAGAGGTGGAAGCGGCGTTGCCTGCAGCGGCGGCGCTCGAGCTCGTCCACAGCTTCTCGCTCGTCCACGACGATCTTCCCGCGATGGACGACGACGACGAGCGGCGTGGCCGCCCGACGCTGCACGTCGCCTACGGCGAAGGCGTGGCATTGCTGGCGGGCGACGCGTTGCTCGCAGAGGCGTTCCGGCTCGCGCTCTCATACCCGACGACGGCGCCGGCACGCGAGCTGGCCGAGGCGACGCTGGGGATGATCGGCGGCCAGTACCTCGACATCACGGGTGCGGACGCCGACCTCGCGGAGCTGCACCGCCTCAAGACCGGCCGGCTCTTTGCCGCGTCCGTGGGTCTCGGCCTGTGGGCGGCGGAGGTTCCGGAGGCGGAGCAGGCACCGTGGCGCGCCTTCGGCGACGAGCTCGGGCTCCTCTTCCAGATCGTGGACGACGTGCTCGACGGCGACGGCTACGCGGCCCGGCTGGGTGAGCCCGCGGCGCTCGAGCTCGTGGGCGAGGCGGCCGGACGCGCCCGTGCGGCGCTGAGGCTGATCGACGCGGACACGTGGGTCCTGAGCGCGATCGTGGACGAGCTAGCAGTTCGCACGGTGTAGCCGGTAGACGGCGCCGCCGGGGAGGGACGGCTCCGGCAGCGACTGGATCTGCCACGTGAGAGCGGCCCGCTCGAGGAAGCCGGCTGCGTGCCGGCGGCCGGGATCGGCGACGATCGCCACACCGCTTCGCGAGACGACCCGTTGCAGCAGGTCGAGCAGCGGCCGGGCGTTGCGTGCCTCGTAGAGCACGTCGGCGGCGAGCACGACGTCGAAGGAGCGCTCCGCGAGCGTCCCCGGCATGTCCCAGCGGAGGAGCTCGGCTGCCACTGCCACGGCGTTCGCCTGCGCGTTGCGCTCGAGCAGCGCCAGGGCGGGGGGCGCCCAGTCCGTTGCGACGACGGAGGCTCCGCACAGCGCGGCTGCGAGCGACGGGAGCCCGAGGCCGCACCCGAGCTCGAGCACCGTCTTCCCTGCGAGATCGAGGGCGGCGACGTACTGCGCGAGGGCGGTTCCGCTCGGCCACAGCTCGGCCCAGTAGGGAAGGAACTCGTCGTCCGCGAACGCCTCCTCGCTCAGCAGCCGCTCCGGGTCGGCCGGCCGCAGCAGCCGAAGCTCCCGCAGTCCGATCCGTACCCGCTCCTCGACCAGGTCGTCCACCCCGCTAGCCTGCCAGGAAGATGAAGAAGCGGCTCGACACCCTGCTCGTGGAGCGCGGCCTCGCGGAGACGCGGAGCCAGGCACAGGCGCTCGTGCTCGCCGGGCTCGTGCCCGGCTTCGACAAGCCCGGCTCGCAGGTCGACGAGTCGGCCGAGCTCGCGGTCGAGCGGCCGCCCCGCTTCGTGTCGCGTGGCGGTGAGAAGCTCGCGAACGCGCTCGAGCACCTCGGCGTCGACCCTGCGGGAAGGGACTGCCTCGACGTCGGATCCTCGACCGGCGGCTTCACCGACTGCCTCCTGCAGGCGGGGGCGCGACGGGTGATAGCGCTCGACGTCGGTTACGGGCAGCTGCACCCCAAGCTCCGCAACGACCCCCGGGTGACCGTGCTCGAGCGCGTCAACGTGCGCGCGGTGACGACGCTGCCGTTCCCGCCGGAGCTCGTCGTCTGCGACGTGTCGTTCATCTCGGTGAAGACGGCACTGCCGCCGGTGCTGCGCCTGGCCGCACCCGGATGGGAGGCGCTCGTGCTCGTGAAGCCCCAGTTCGAGGCCGGTCGGGCCGAGGTGCGGAAGGGGGTCGTGCGCGACCCCGAGGTGCGGCGGCGCGTCGTCAGGGAGGTTTGCGACGCGGCCGCCGGCTGGGGTGCGCGCGTCGCCGGCGTCGTAGACTCGGGGCTTCCCGGGCCGAAGGGGAACCGGGAGGTCGTCGTACACCTGATCGAGAGCGAGGAGCCCACCCCCGCCGATGACGTCGAGCGCTGGATCGACGATGCGATCGTCTAGCCCCGTAACGCGGGCTGCGGTGGTCCTGCACGGCCGCAACGGGCAGGTCGGCGCAGGCCACGCCAGGCTCGAGTCGGTGGCGAAGGAGTGCGGCGTCGAGCTCGTCGTCGCGCCCGGCGAGCCGGGAGGTGCGTCGGAGGACGTCGATCTCGCCGTCGTGCTCGGCGGCGACGGCACGATGCTGCGCGCCCTGACGCGCTTCCTCGGCACCGGCGTCCCCGTGATCGGCGTCAACTTCGGGCGCGTCGGGTTCCTCAGCTCGATCCCGCGTGCCGACCTCGAGGCCGGCGTCGCGCGGGCGTTCGCCGGCGAGATCGAGGTGGTGGAGCTCCCGACCCTGGAGATCGAGGCGGGGGCCGGCCGCTTCGTGGCCGTCAACGACGCGGTCGTGACGAGCGGGCAGCTCGGGCGCATGGTCGAGCTGGAGTGGTCGATCGGCGGGGAGGACCTGGGTCGTGTGCCGTGTGACGGGCTCATCTGCTCGACTCCGTCGGGCTCGACGGCATACAACCTCTCGAACGGCGGTCCGGTGCTGATGTGGGGGCTCGACGCGATGGCCCTTACGTTCGTGGCGCCGCACGATCTGCACGCGCGGCCGTTCGTCGTGCCGCGCGGGAAGGACGTGCTCGTCTGGAACCGGACACCCGACGTACCGGCCGCTGTCCTCGTCGACGGTCACGACGTCGCCGAGGCGGCGCCCGGGGGCCGTGTGGCGATCCGGCTCGGCCCGCAGCGGTCGCTGCTCGCCACGCTGCCTGAGGCGACGTTCGTGCGCAGGTACCGGCAGAGTTTCCTGAGCTGACGAAGTCAGCTCAGGAAACTCTGTAGGGGCGAGGCCATGCCTCGCCCGCCGGCCGCCGGTTGATGCCCGGGTGAGGGGCTGTCCCCCGTGGACAGTCGCCATGCACGGCGCCACCGGTCTACGATCCCTCCGTGCTGCGCCGTCTCCGGATCGAGAACCTCGTCCTCATCCGCGAGGCGGATCTCGACCTGTCGCCGGGCCTCAACGCGCTGACGGGCGAGACCGGAGCGGGGAAGACGATCTTCGCGCAGGCGATTGGGCTCCTGCTCGGTGCGAAGGGTGACGCCGCTGCCGTCGGCCCGGCGGCCGGAGAGGCGTACGTCGAGGCCGAGCTCGACGTGCCGGACGGGTTCTTCGACGACGAGGAGCTGGCGACGCTGGCCGAGCTGCGGCCGGAGGACGAGGCCGGGATCGTGCTCGCGCGACGCGTGTTCGGCGACGGGCGCACACGCGCGTACGCGTGGGGCCGTGCGGTAGCGCGGGAGGATCTTGCGGCGGCGGCCGAGCGGCTGATCGCGATGTCCGGGCAGTTCGAGCAGCGCCGGCTCGCACGCCCTGCGTACCAGCTCGACGTGCTCGACGCGTTCTGCGGACCCGCGCAGGCGGAGCGCCGCCGCGCCGCACACGGCGCCTGGCGCGACCTGGCGGCCGCCGGGCGGCGTCACGACGAGCTCTCACGCGACGCGGACGCCACCGCAGCGCGTCTTGCCGAGCTCCGGGCGCTCGTCGAGGAGACAGAAGGCCTTGCCGCCGGCGAGGAGGACGATCTCCGGGCCGAGCGCGAGCGGATGCGCCACGTGGCGGAGCTCGGTGAGGGCGCGGCGGCGGCGGCCCGTGCGATCGCACCCGACGACGGGGAGGGTGCCGCCGCGCTCGCCGCCATGGCGGAGAAGGCGATCGCGCCGCTCGAGCGCCTGGCTCCCGAGCTTGCACGCTCCGCCGCGGAGCTGCGCGAGCTGGCTCCGCGCCTGCGAGAGGTCGGCGGCGACCTGCACCGGTTCCTCTCCTCGCTCGAGGCGGATCCCGCGCGAGTGGAGGTGGTGGAAGAGCGACTGGACCGCTATGCGCAGGCTCGCCGCCGCTTCCGGGCACAGACGACGGAGGAGCTGCTCGGCCGCCGCGACGCCGCTCGTCTCGAGCTCGACGCGCTTGCCGGCGGCCTCGATCCGGTCGAGGCGGCCGCCGCCGCAGTCGCAGAGGCCGAGTCGAGGGTGACGGCCATCGCTGCAGGGCTCCGAGAGGCCCGGATCGCGGCGGTGTCGCCGTTCGCGGAGGCCGTCGCCGACGAGCTGCACGGGGTCGGCCTGGGGGAGGGCGAGTTCCACGTCGAGCTCGGCGAGCGCGAGGTGGGCCCGACCGGTGGGGACGACGTGGCGTTCCTGATCCGCCCCAACCCGGGCCTGCCGTTCGCTCCGGTCGCGGAGACGGCGTCGGGCGGCGAGCTCTCCCGGGTCGCGCTCGCGCTGGCCGCGGTCGCGGGCGGCCGCACGCTCGTCTTCGACGAGATCGACGCCGGCATCGGCGGGGTCACGGCGCACCGTGTGGCGGAGACGCTGACGCGGCTCGCGGAGCGGGCGCAGGTGCTCACGATCACCCATCTGCCGCAGATCGCGAGCGCCGCCGACCGGCACTTCCGCGTCGAGAAGATCCCGGGTGACCCGACGCACACACGTATCGAGCAACTCGGCGACGCCGAGCGCAAGGCCGAGCTCGAACGGATGCTCGGGGGCGAGGAGTTCCTCGCCACCGTGGCCGGCGGCTCCGGGCGCTGACGCATGGGCGCCGAGATCATCGGCCCGGCCCGCCTCGGACGGCGGACGAAGGACCTCGTCAAACGGCTGCGTCCCGGCGATCTCGCGATCATCGACCACACCGACCTGGATCGCGTCTCGGCAGAGGAGCTCGCGGAGTCGGGCGTCCGCGCCGTCGTCAACGTGTCTCCGTCGACCTCTGGCAGGTTCCCCAATTCCGGGCCGCTCGAGCTCGTCCGGGCCGGGGTGCGGCTCGTCGACGCGCCCGGTGCGGCGCTCTTCGACGAGGTCAGCGACGGCGAGCTGCTGAGCGTCCGCGACGGGAGCGTGTGGCGGAACGGCACGTGCCTCGCAGAAGGCGTCGAGCTCGGCGAGGCCGCTCTGCTCGACGCGCTGTCCGACCAGCAAGGGCGGGTCACCGAGGCGCTCGAGGCGTTCGCCGACAACACCCTGCGGCACCTCCGCGACGAGGGACGGCTGCTCGCCGAGGGGATCGAGTTCCCGCCCATGAGGACGCGCTTCCGCGACCGGCACGCCGTCGTCGTCGCCCGTGGGCCCGGCTACAAGCGCGATCTCCGGATCGTGCGGCCCTACATCAGGGACTTCAAGCCCGTGCTCGTGGCCGTCGACGGCGGCGCCGACGCGCTGCTCGAGATCGGGCTGAAGCCTCACGTGATCGTCGGCGACTTCGACTCGGTGTCCGATGCCGCTCTCACGTCGGGGGCCGAGCTCCTCGTCCACGCCTACCCGAACGGACGTGCCCCCGGCGCCGACCGGCTCGCCGCCCTCGGCCTGCGCTACCAGAGCGTCGCCGCCCCCGGCATCAGCGAGGACATCGCGCTCCAGCTCGCGCACGATCGCGGCGCGGAGCTGATCGTCGCCGTCGGGACGCATTTCAACCTCGTCGAGTTCATGGAGCGCAACCGTGCCGGCATGGCCTCGACGTTCGTCACCCGACTGAAGGTGGGAGAGGTGCTCGTCGACGCCAAGGGGGTGTCGCGGCTCGTCTCCCGCCGGGTCGGCGTCTGGCCCTTCGTGACGTTCGCGCTCGCAGGGGTGAGCGCCATCGTCGTCGCCGTCGCCGTCTCACCTGCGCTGCGGAACGTGATCGAGTCACTGACGAGCAATCTGGCGGACGCGCTGGGCTTGTAGGCGCAAGACCGGGATCCGCTAGCGCGGATCCCGGTCGCGCAAAACCCCTGAAGCCGGGAACCTACGGTTCCCAGGAACCTCCCTTCCAGATCACGCACCGGTAGGGGATACGGGTGCTTCGAGCCGGCTGACGTACGGCCTGGGCGTCGCGCCCCTACGATCTGCTCTGGTGTTCGACATCCGCTACCACGTCGCGTCGCTCAGCGCCGTCTTCGTCGCGCTCGTGATCGGCATCCTCGTCGGCGTCGGCCTTTCCGGCCGCGGCTTCGTCGACGACGCCGAGAGGCAGAACCTCACGCGCGAGATCGCGAGCCTCAAGGCCGAGCGGGACGCCGCGACGACGCTGCTCGACGTCGTCGACGAGCGGCAGCAGGCGATGCAGGAGTACGCGGCGGACACCTACCCGGTGCTCGTGCCCGGCAGGCTGCAGGACATGCGGGTGGGGGTGCTCAGCATCGGCTCGGTCGACCAGACCGTCGACTTCGCGGTCAGGCAGGCGGTGCATGACGCCGGCGGCACCGTCTTCCGCATGCGGGCCGTGCGTGTGCCGCTCGACCCGGCCGCGGTGGACAAGGCGATCGAGAAACGACCCACGCTGAAGGGATACGAGGGGACCGAGCACGTGGACGATCTGGGCCGCGATCTCGGGGTGGAGCTCGTCGCGGGCGGCAAGACCCCGCTCTGGGACGCGCTCGCCGAGGTCTTCGTCGACGAGCGAGACGGGCCGTCGGCACCCGCGGTGGACGCGGTCGTCGTCGCCCGTCCCGCCGCGCCGCAGCGCGGTCTCACGCAGGAGTTCCTCGGCGCCCTCTATCGCGGTGTCGCCCGCTCCGGCACGCCTGCCGTCGGCGTCGAGCTCGGCGGGGCGCGTCCGAGCGCCGTTCCCGCCTTCCGCCGCGGTGGGCTCTCGACCGTGGACTCGGTCGAGACGCCGGCGGGCCGGCTCGCGCTCGTGCTTCTCCTCGGCGGTAGCCAGCCCGGCGATTACGGCGTCGAGTCGACCGCGCGCGACGGGATCCTGCCGCCGGTCACACCGCTCACGGCATCCCAGGGATGAAGGAGGCGCTCACGGTTCTCGTCGCCGCCCGCGACGAGGAGCAGCGGATCGGGAGCACGGTCGAGAAGTTGCGGAGGTCGTTTCCGGAGGCCCGGATCGTCGTCGCCGACGACGGCTCGCGCGATCGCACCGCTCTCGCCGCCGAGGAGGCGGGAGCACGGGTGATCCGGCTCGAGCGGCGCGGCAAGGGGCAGGCGCTGACGCTCGCCGAGCGCCTGCTGCCGCCGGGGCCCCTGCTTCTCTGCGACGCCGATCTCGCCGGCGACCTGCGGCCGCTCGCCCGGACCCCCTCGGATCTCGCAATCGCCGTGTTCGCGCGGAGGGAAGGGGGCGGCTTCGGCATCGCCAAGCGCGCGGCCCGGGCGTTGATCCGCCTTCGCTGCGGGTTCGAGGCGCGAGAGCCTCTCTCCGGCCAGCGGATGCTCTCCCGGCCTGCTCGAGAGGCCGTCTTCCCCGTCGCCGCCGGCTTCGGCGTGGAGACGCGGATGACGATCGACGCCGTGCGCGCCGGCCTCGACGTGCACGAGGTCGAGATCGATCTCTCGCATCGCGCCACGGGACGCGATCTCGGGGGGTTCGCACACCGAGGGCGGCAACTCGCGGATCTCCTGCTCGCGTGCGGCCCGCAGGCGACGAGCTTCCGTGGCCTGCGGCTCCCGCTCGTCGGCGCCGTCGTTGCGCTCGTGGAGCCGCCGGTCGCGCCCGTGGCCGCCCTCGGGCTCGCGGACGACCTGTGGAGCGGCCCGGAGCGCGGCTTTCGGGCACACCTGCGTGCCGGTGCGACGACGGGGACGCTGAAGCTCGTCGGCATTCCGCTGTACGCGCTGCTGCGCACGCGGTCGGTGTCCGGCGCCGCCCTCGTCGGGCTCTGTGCCAACACGCTCAACCAGCTCGACACGAAGCCGGGCCGGGCTCTCAAGGCGTTCGGCGTGGGCGCGCTCTTGACCGGGGGCGTGCCGCGGCGGGCCGTTGCCGTGGCCGTCCTGCTCGCGCCCTACGATCTTCGCGAGATGGTGATGCTTGGAGACGCGGGGTCGAATGCGCTGGGGGCCGTGCTAGGTTTCAGTTCCGTGCGGCGAATCACGGGAGCCAGGCGTCTTTGTGCGATCGCAGCGCTCGCTGCTCTCACTCTCGTCGGAGAGGGCCGCTCGCTCGGATCCCTGATCGAGTCGACCCCCTTCCTGCGCGAGCTCGACGCCTTCGGCAGGGCCTCGTGAGCGAGGACGGGACGAAGTACGTCTTCGTCACCGGCGGCGTCGTGTCGGCGCTCGGCAAGGGCATCGTCGCCGCGTCGCTCGGCCGGCTGCTGAAGTCGCGCGGCCTGCGCGTGCAGGCGCAGAAGTTCGACCCGTACCTGAACGTCGACCCGGGCACGATGAGCCCCTTCCAGCACGGAGAGGTGTTCGTCACCGAGGACGGGGCGGAGACCGACCTCGATCTCGGCCACTACGAGCGGTTCATCGACGAGAACCTGTCGCGCAACGGCAGCCACAGCGCCGGCGCGATCTGGGACACGGTGCTGCGCAAGGAGCGCAAGGGCGAGTATCTGGGCGCGACCGTGCAGGTGATCCCGCACATCACGAACGAGATCAAGGCACGGATCCGGCGCGGCGCCAAGGCGACGCCGACCGATGTCGTCATCTCGGAGATCGGCGGTACGGTGGGCGACATCGAGTCCCTTCCGTTTCTCGAGGCGATCCGCC
>Ga0153916_10002493_pt1 | contig 13447 bp, 8 predicted proteins | sample Opewatmetagenome_FD_109642 | JGI IMG/M metagenome (GOLD analysis project Ga0153916, IMG submission 109642) | Freshwater wetland microbial communities from Ohio, USA - Open water 3 Core 3 Depth 4 metaG | ecosystem: Environmental > Aquatic > Freshwater > Wetlands | place: USA: Ohio, Lake Erie, Old...
TGAACTCATCAATGGCTTTCCACCGGACGGCGTGGTCACCGTCAACCGGGTCATACTCAAATCCGGATACACCCTCGATGATCTGCAGGAACGGGTCGCCTTCCTGTGCGAGAACGTCAAGACATACCATTCCGACACGGGTTTCGTCGGCGGCTTCGTGGCCCTGAACAGTGGCGCCATCTCCAACGAAGGCTCAACCATCGGACAGGCGGTCGAGAACCCGCTCAAGAACAGGGAGGCGCTGATCGTCACCTTCTGGCGTTCCTTCGAGGAGCATGAACAATCGCACCGTAGCGAAACATTCCAGCCGCTCTTTAAAAAGGCTCTGGAACTGTGTGAGAACGGCAATGAAGAAATCGCCTACACGATGCTCTGGTCCGGTCGCGCCTACTCCCCCGAGGAGGCCAAGGCGGCACGTCAGTCGAAAGAAAAATTCATCGAAAACAGAGTGGCCTGATCTCCCCGTTTAATTCAGTGTCCTCACGCCACTCCTGCCTGCAGGGGTGGCGTTGTTTTAGGCGTTTCGGCGGCTTTCCGGTACACTTCGGCGTCGTTTATCTATCCCGAGATGGCTCGTCGCCCTAATGTCTGACCGCCTGTACACCGCCCCCGACAGCGCACGCCGCACACGCCTGGCCCGGCTCGAAAAGCTTCTCCAAGAACGTATTCTGATCCTGGATGGCGCCATGGGCACCATGATCCAGCGCTACAAGCTCGAGGAAAAGGATTACCGTGGCGAGCGCTTCGCCGGCTGGGCCCATGAACTCAAGGGCAACAACGATCTCCTGACGCTGACGCAGCCGAAGATCATCCGCGACATCCATGCCGCCTATTTCGACGCGGGCGCGGACATCATCGAGACCAACACCTTCAATTCTCAGTCCACCTCGCTCGCCGATTACCACATGGAGGAATTGGCGTATGAGATGAACCGCGAGAGTGCGCGCCTCGCCCGCGCCGTCGCCGATGAGTACGAGCGGAAAGAGACAGGACGTCCGCGCTTTGTGGCCGGTGTGATCGGCCCCACCAACCGCACCGCCTCGATCTCGCCGGATGTCAATAACCCGGGTTTTCGCAACGTCACCTTCGACCAGCTGGTCGCGGCCTATACCGATTCGCTGCGCGGACTGGTCGATGGCGGTGCCGACATCGTCCTGGTCGAAACCATCTTCGACACGCTCAACGCCAAGGCCGCGCTCTTCGCGATCGATCAATACTTCGAAAAGCACGGCGTACGCCTGCCGATCATGATCTCGGGCACCATCACCGACGCCTCCGGCCGCACCCTCTCCGGCCAGACCGGCGAAGCCTTCTGGAACTCGCTCTCACATGCCAACCCGCTCAGCATCGGCCTCAATTGCGCGCTTGGTGTCACGCAGCTGCGCCAGTATGTCGAGGAGATGGCGCGCGTCGCGAGCGTGCATGTGTCGAGCCATCCGAATGCGGGCCTGCCGAACGAATTCGGCGGCTACGATGAATCGCCCGAATTCATGGCCCAGCATATCCGCGAGTGGGCGGAGTCGAGCTTCCTCAACATCGTCGGTGGCTGCTGCGGCACCACGCCGCCGCATATCGCCGCCATCGCCAGGGCCGTAGCCGATATGCGGCCACGCACGCTGCCGAAGATCGAACCGGCCTGCCGGCTCGCGGGCCTGGAGCCGCTCAACATCACCGACGACTCCATGTTCGTGAACGTCGGCGAGCGCACCAACGTCACCGGCTCGGCAGCGTTTAAGAAGCTCATCCTCAACCACGAATACGACAAGGCGCTCGATGTCGCGCGTCAACAGGTCGAGAACGGCGCGCAAATCATCGACATCAACATGGACGAGGCCATGCTCGACGGCGAGGCCGCCATGGGTCTGTTCCTCAACCTGATCGCCTCGGAGCCGGCGATTTCGCGCGTTCCCGTGATGCTCGACTCCAGCAAATGGAACGTGATCGAGGCCGGGCTCAAGCGCACCCAGGGCAAGCCGGTGGTGAATTCGATCTCGCTCAAGGAAGGCGAGCCAAAATTCATCGAGCAGGCGCGCGCCTGCCGGCGCTATGGCGCGGCCGTCGTGGTCATGGCCTTCGACGAAAAAGGCCAAGCCGACACGCTCGCGCGCAAACAGGAGATCTGCGCGCGCTGCTACAAGCTGCTCACGGAGAAGGTCGGCTTCCCGGCCGAAGATATTATCTTCGACCCGAACATTTTCGCGATCGCGACCGGCATCGAGGAGCACAGCAACTACGCCGTGGATTTCATCGAGGCCACGCGCTGGATCAAACAACATCTGCCGCACGCGCTGATCTCGGGCGGCGTGTCGAACGTGTCGTTCTCGTTCCGCGGCAACAACCCGGTGCGCGAGGCGATCCACTCGGTGTTCCTGTACCACGCCATCCAGGCCGGCATGGACATGGGCATCGTCAACGCCGGCGCCCTGGCGGTGTACGAAGATATCCCGGCCGAGCTGCGCGAGCGCGTGGAAGACGTGGTGCTGAACCGCCGCCCCGATGCCGCCGAGCGCCTGATCGAGATTGCCCCGAAATACGCCGGCAAGGGCGAACAGGCGAAGGGTCCGGACCTCGCCTGGCGCGAGAAAGTCGTGGCCGAGCGCATCAGCCATGCGCTGGTGCACGGCATCGACGAATTCATCGAACGGGACACGGAAGAGGCGCGCAAGGAATTCGCTCGTCCGATCGAAGTCATCGAAGGCCCGCTGATGGCTGGCATGAACGTGGTCGGCGATCTCTTCGGTGCCGGCAAGATGTTCCTGCCGCAGGTGGTGAAGAGCGCGCGCGTCATGAAGAAGGCCGTGGCGCACCTCATTCCCTATATCGAGGCCGAGAAATCCGCCGATGCCAAACCCAAGGGCAAGATCCTGATGGCGACCGTCAAGGGCGACGTGCACGACATCGGCAAGAATATTGTCGGCGTGGTGCTCGCCTGCAACAACTACGAGGTCATTGACCTCGGCGTGATGGTGCCGGCCGCGAAAATCCTCGAAGAAGCGAAGAAGCACAACGCTGACATCATTGGCCTATCGGGCCTCATCACACCGTCACTGGAAGAGATGACCCATGTCGCCAAGGAGATGCAGCGCCAGAACTTCAAGGCGCCGCTGTTGATTGGCGGCGCGACTACCTCACGCGTGCATACCGCCGTCAAGATCGCGCCCGGCTACACCGAACCGGTGCTATGGGTGAAAGATGCTTCGCGCGCCGTGGGCGTTGCCAGCAGCCTGCTGTCTGATACACTGCGCGCCGGCTTTCTCGCCAAACACCAGGCCGAATACGACGAAGTACGAACGCGCCATGCCGGCAAGCGGCAAAACGTGCGCATGCTCGACCTCGCCGCGGCCCGCGCCAACAAGTCAAAGATTGACTGGGCGCATTACACACCGCCGGTGCCGGGGCGGCTTGGCGTCAATACCTTCCAGAACTACCCGCTCGACGAAGTGGTGCGGTATATCGACTGGACACCGTTTTTCATTACCTGGGAACTGCACGGCAAATACCCGGCGATTCTCGCGGATGAAAAAGTCGGCAAGGAAGCAACGAAGCTCTACAACGACGCGCAAGTGTTATTGAAACGCGTGATTGCCGATCGCAGGCTCACGGCGAACGGCGTCATCGGCCTGTTCCCGGCCAACAGCGTCGGCGACGATGACATCGAAGTATACGTCAACGAATCACGGCGCGAACTGCGCCTGACGCTCCATACCCTGCGTCAGCAGGATGAAAAGCCGCCCGGCAAACCGAACCGCGCGCTGGCCGATTTCGTGGCGCCGAAGGCCACCGGTCTGGCCGACCATATCGGCGCGTTTGCCGTGGGCATTCACGGCGCCGACGAAATTGCGAAGCAGTATGAAAAGGCGCACGACGATTACAATGCGATCATGGTCAAGGCGCTGGCCGACCGGCTGGCGGAGGCCTTTGCCGAGTGTCTGCATGCGCGCGTGCGCCGCGAGTTCTGGGGATATGCCGCGAATGAGAAACTGGACAATAACGCGCTCATCCATGAGGAGTATCAGGGCATCCGCCCCGCGCCCGGCTACCCCGCCTGCCCGGACCACACGGAGAAGGAACAGCTCTTCAAACTCATCGACGCCACGAAACACTGCGGCGTCACGCTCACGGAAAGCTTCGCCATGTGGCCGGCCTCGGCCGTGAGCGGATTCTATTTTTCACATCCCGAGTCGCAATATTTCGCCGTGGGCAGCCTCGGGAAAGACCAGCTGGAAGATTACGCGCACCGGAAGAAAATGGACCTGGCGACAATGGAACGGTGGCTGTCTCCAAATCTCGGCTACGAGCCGGAATAAAAAACAGAGGCGCGGGGAATGTAGCCCTGCTTCGCTCGTCTTGTCATTCATAGTCGCGCCTCTGTCCAGGAGCACTAGCCTCCCACTAAACTGCCGTTCACTACCCGTACGTTCTCGCCGGGCCGAAAGCCGGGATCGTTGTGCTGGGTAAAGGTGCGGACACTGCCGTTTTCCATGCGGACCGCGATCTTGTAATGCGCCGACTTCTTCGAGTTCTTCTCGATTTCATTTCCGGCAACCGCCCCACCGGCCGCACCGGCCAGGGTGGCCAGTCTTCTGCCGTCACCCTTGCCGATCTGGCTGCCCACGGCCGCGCCGGCGATGCCGCCGATGATGGCGCCCGCACCCGTACCCTCGCCCTTTTCTTCCACGACCTTGACCGAATCGATCACGCCGCAATCCGCACAGGGTTGGGCGATTTCCTTTGATGAGGAATGGGCATTCGGGAGCTTCCCGGTCATGGCCGCTACGCCGACCACGGCGGATATAATGACGGCCACAGCCGCGATCTTGATGAGAGGTGATGTCGAACTTCCCGTTGCAGACATGGCTTGAAACTCCTTATGAAATGATCAATACAGGAAACCCGTTCAGGGCGATAAAACCCGAGCGCTATTTACCAAAAAGCGTTATAAAGTTCCAGCATTCCGCGATGAAAACTCTGTAACTCACGACGAGCGGCTCAGACGCTCTCAACAAGGAAGAACCGGCAAGCTGACGTGCTCAACGAATCCGACATCGCCAAACTGACGGGCCTCACCCACGCGGAAGCCGCCGGGCGGATCCGCCAGGACGGCTACAACGAGCTGCCGACAAGCGAGCCGCGCAGCATGCTGGCCATCACCGCGGGCGTCATCCGCGAGCCGATGTTTCTGCTGCTGATCGCGGTCTGCGTCATTTATCTTTTGCTCGGCGATGTGCGCGAAGCGCTGCCGCTGATGGTGGCGGTCGCCGTCGTCATCGGCATCACGCTGTATCAGGAACACAAGACCGAACGCGCGCTCGAAGCGCTGCGCGATCTCTCCAGCCCGCGTGCGCTCGTCATCCGCGACGGTACACAGCAGCGCATAGCCGGCCGCGAGGTAGTGCGCGATGATCTGCTGGTGCTCAACGAAGGCGACCGCGTGCCGGCGGATGCGCGGCTGCTGTGGAGCAGCCACCTCACCGCCGATGAATCACTGCTCACCGGCGAATCGGTGCCGGTGCGCAAGCGTGTCATTGACGAAAAAATGCCTTCGGCGCGTCCAGGCGGTGATGACCTGCCGTACGTCTACGCCAGCACGCTCGTCGTCGGCGGCAAGGGGGTCGCCGAAGTCAGCGCCATCGGCTTCGACACCGAGATCGGTCACATCGGCAAGGCACTGCAGGCACTGGAAACGGGTGCAACGCCGTTGCAGCATGAGACCAGGCGCATGGTGCGTATTTTCGCGACGGCAGGGCTCGCACTGTGCGCGATAGTAGTCATCGCCTACGGGCTCACGCGCGGCGACTGGCTCAACGGCTTCCTCGCCGGCCTGACGCTCGCCATGGCGATCCTGCCGGAGGAATTCCCGGTCGTGCTCACCGTGTTTCTCGCGCTCGGTGCCTGGCGCATCGCACGCAGCCAGGTGCTCACACGCCGCATGCCGGCAGTCGAAACGCTCGGCTCGGCGACGGTGCTGTGCGTGGACAAGACCGGCACGCTCACGCAGAACCGCATGTCGGTCGCGCAGCTCTACGCCAACGATGCCTATCTCGACGTGTCGGCGCCGGGCGCTTCGCTGCCGGAGCATTTCCATGAACTCATCGAATACGCCATCCTCGCGAGCCAGCGCGATCCCTTCGACCCGATGGAGAAGGCGCTGCGCGGACTCGGCCAGCAAACGCTCGCCGCCACCGAGCACCTGCACGACAACTGGGCGCTCGTGCGCGAATATCCGCTGTCGCCGCAACTGCTCGCCCTGTCGCATGTGTGGCAGGCTCGCACCGGTGACCACTACGTCATCGCCGCCAAGGGCGCGCCCGAGGCGGTCATGGACCTGTGCCATCTCGATGCCGCCAGCACCGAGGAACTCAACCGCCACGTCACGCGCCTGACCGACCAGGGCCTGCGCGTGCTGGGCGTGGCGCGCGCGGCTTTCCGCGAGGCCGAATTGCCCGGTGGTCAACACGATTTCGACTTCGAATTTCTCGGATTCGTCGGGCTCGCTGACCCGATCCGCCCCGCCGTGCCCGCGGCACTCGCCGCCTGCTACAGCGCCGGCATCCGCGTCATCATGATCACGGGCGACTACCCCGGCACGGCGCGCAATATCGCCCGGCAAATCGGCCTCACCCCCCGCGATGAGATCCTCACCGGTCCGGAACTCGACCGATTGAGCGATGACGAACTGCGCCACCGCATCAAGCAGATCAACATCTTTGCGCGCGTGGTACCGGAACAGAAGCTGCGGATCGTCAGCGCGCTCAAGGCACAGGGTGAAATCGTCGCCATGACCGGCGACGGCGTCAACGACGCCCCGGCGCTCAAGAGCGCACATATCGGCGTGGCCATGGGCGGGCGCGGCACGGACGTGGCACGTGAGGCGGCTGATCTTGTGCTGCTCGACGATGACTTTTCCTCCATCGTCGAGGCCGTAAAGCTCGGTCGGCGCATTCGCGACAATCTCACCAAAGCCGTGGCCTATATCTTTGCCGTGCACGTGCCCACCGCCGGGATCAGCCTGCTGCCGGTGCTGTTCGGCTGGCCGCTGGCGCTGCTGCCGATTCACATCGCCTTTCTCGAACTCATTATCGACCCGGCCTGCTCCACCGTGTTCGAGGCGGAACGCGAAGAAGCAAACGTGATGCGACGCCCGCCGCGCCCGGTGGGCGCACGGCTTTTCGACCGGCACACGATGCTGCTCGGATTGCTGCAGGGGCTCGGTGTGCTGATCATCGTATTCGCGATCTACGCTCTGGCGCTCCAGCACGGCCTCGGCGAAGACGAAGCACGCACTCTTACCTTCACGGCGCTCGTGGCCGCGAACCTCGCGCTGATCCTGACTAACCGCTCGTGGTCGCGTTCCGCCATCGCCTCGTTCAAATCGCCCAACGCGGCGCTGTGGTGGGTCACCGGCGGCACCTTGCTGTTTCTGCTGCTCGCCCTCTATCTGCCCTCGTGGCAAACCCTGTTCCACTTCACCACGTTGCACACGCATGACCTCGTCCTCTGCTTCGCTGCCGGCATCGCGAGCGTGTTGTGGTTCGAGCTATTCAAGTATTTTTCGCGAACGACGAAGACGGAGGGTTGATCCGGCGTCGACCCCATGATCTCCTCCTCGGACGAGGGCAATAAAAATCCCATCCACACCAAGAACCCGCGTGGATGGGAAGGGAGGAGAAAGGCGGACGGCTACTGGATGTTCAGAATCTTCTCGGCCTTTCCGAGCGTGTCCAGCGACTCCTGGTGTTTTCCCTGCTTGTGCAGGGTCTCACCCTCGGCGCGCAGCTGTTTGACCTCGGCCAATTGCTCGGCCGTGATATTGGGCTTGGCCGCGAGCGCATCGTCGATCTTCTTCATGTCCTTGGGGCAATGAAACGCGAAGGCGTTGCCGGCCGCGAGCGTGAGGACTGCCGTGCTAACGAGTATGCGAAGCTTCATGTTGACCTCCTTGGTCGGTTCGTACTGCGGGAATAATCGGATACCGCATCCTTGGTAAACACTTCCGGCGAGTATTTTATTCCACCCCGCCCCGTTCGAAGAAATAGGGTGTTCTAATACACTTCTTCCGTGTGGGATATAAGTACACGTAGGGCGCAATAGGCAAAGCCGTATTGCGCCGAATGGAATCACATACGGCGGAATACGCTATCACTATCCCTCCTTACGAGCTTCTCCCCGCCGCTGCGTGCAGCCTCCGGAACAGCCGCACGAGATCGGGGAGCTGGTAGTTGGCGTTGAGGCCGCTCGGGTTGGGCAGAACCCAAACCCTGGCGTTGCCTATTTGTTCAGATTGCTCGCCGATATGAATCCGGGTGTGCTGGAAGGCAGTCTGATAGGCGCCGACGCCGAGCACCGCGACGATGCACGGATGGTAGCGGCGAACCTTCGCTGTCAGACGGCGGGCGCCGGCGCGCAGTTGCTTGTCCGTGAGTTCCGCGGCGGTGGCCGTGGCGCGGTTGACAAAATTGGTAATGCCGCAGCCGTACTTCAGCAGCGCGCGCTCCTCGTCCGGCGACAGCTGGCGCGGCGTGAAGCCGGACTGGTACAGCGCCGGCCAGAAGCGGTAGCCGGGGCGGGCGAAGTGGTGACGCACCGCCCCCGAGTAAAGCCCCGGGTTGATGCCGACGAACAACACCTTCAGACGCGGAGCGATGACGTCGGGCACGGTCTTGTCGCGCGCGGCAAGCAGCTCCGCCTTCGTCGGTCGGCGCGGCTCACTGCACGACACTCTTCTCTTTGGTCTTTTGTCCATGTACTGTTAAATCTTCCGTAGGGTGCGCAAAAGTGAAACGTTGCGCACCATTCGGCATATCCGGTGCGCTTCGCTGCCGCTCAGCACACCCTACATGCCGGGCTTTGACTTTTCCGGAGCAGCGAAAACATTTCGTCAAACAATTAGAGCCTGCCACAACACCAAGCGACAGGGAACATGGCCACGCAAGCGAAGGAATCAACCGCGATTATGCGCATCTAAGGGATCATGGAACAGGCCAAACCGGAACTCAAGGTCACCGTCTTCTCCGACTACATCTGCCCGTTCTGCTACATCGGCAGCCGGCGGCTGCTGCGGCTGAACGATGACTACGATCTCAAGATCAATTGGTGCGGCCTGGAGATCCATCCGCAGACACCCGCGGAAGGCATGCCCATCGCCCGGCTCGGCTATCCGCCGGAACAATGGGCGCAGATGATGGCGGCGCTGCGCAAACTCGCCGAAGAGGAAAACATCGAACTGGGCGAACACGACTTCACCACCAACTCGCACAAGGCCCTGCTACTCTCGGAAGCGGCCAAACAGGCCGGGCGTGAGGCTTTCTACGCGCTGCACGAACGGCTTTTTCATGCCTTCTTCAGTGAAGGCAAAAATATCGGCGATGAACAGGTGCTGGTGGCGCTGGCCCGTGAATGCGGGCTGCCGGACGAGCTGATCCAGTCGGCGTGGAGTGATCCGGCACTGACACAACGCTTGCAACAGAATCTGGCAGCCGCGCACCACGCCGGCATCCGCGCCACGCCGACTTACCTGTTCGGCGCGCGGACCATCGTCGGCGCCGTGCCGCTCGAAGAATTACGTCAGGCAGCCATGATGGCCATTGCCAGTTAGGAAAACCAACCCGTGTAGGGCGCAATAGACGGAGCCGTATTGCGCCGCATGGAATCACATACGGCGGAATACGCTATCGCTATTCCGCCCTACGAGCTAACCTACTCGGCAAAAAAGCTTCAGGCCGCCTGCGCCGCGAGTTCTCCGAACAGCTCGGACCGCCGCTGGTCCAGCGTTTCGCAAAGTTTTCCATAGTCGGCGCCAACAGCTTCAAACATCTGGCGCACGGGAAAACCGAAGTCATGGAAAGCGTCCGCCAGCGCGTCAATGCGCACGGGCAGTTGCCGCATGAATGTTTCGCGCTCGTCCATGGAGAGCCGGGCCAGCTCCTGTTTCAGCCGTGTGACGCCAAAGGCAATGTGATCCAGCTCGTCGGCCAGCGGTATCCGCAGCGACTCACGCGTGCCGGGATCGGCCAGTGGCACCACCTGTTCCACGGCCTCACCGCCAAGCGCCTCGACACATATGTAAAGGTCTGCCAGAAAGTCGATCCACGGCAATGCCTGAAAATGTTCGCGGATCATCTGCTCCTGCTCGGGTGTAATGACCGGCGTCGGGTCGGTGCCGAACTGCCGCATCCACTGCCGTTGTATGGAGACATGCTTGCTTTCATCACCGACCTGTTTGGCAAGCGACAGCTCCGCCTCCTCGTCCGGCGCTTCCGCCAGGCGCTGTGCACAGACTTCCATGATCAGACGATCCACCTGGGTGTAGAGCACGAGCAACCGGCCCATCGCCTGGCGGTAATTCTCTGTATCGGATGATATGTGAGTGGTCATATGGCTTCCTCCTTGAATGGGAATCCCCGAGTGGCCGGGGAATCCTTGGGTTGCACTTGCCAAGAATCCGGCAAGCGGACTTCCTGAAGTACACGGAACAGATTGGTGGGGCGGATCTATGCTAGCAAAGCGGAGCTATGCCGTAAAAGCCACGACGAAATCCCATGCGATTCGCGCAACTATTGCTGAACAGCTCGCGTAGGGCGCAATAGGCGGAGCCCCGTATTGCGCCGAATGGAGTCACATACGGCGGAATACGCTATCGCTATTCTGCCCTACGAGTTGCTTGATCTTATACTGCGTAGCACATTCTATGCAGCCTGTGCACGCCGCAGGCTTTCTTCCAGCTTCTGGAGGTCAATCGGATAGGCCAACGTCTCGTGGAAGGAAAAACGTGCCTGAAGTTTCGCCAGCTGATGCGCGTGTTCCTGTTCGTAGAACACGATGACCTTGGCATCCGGCATGCGCTGCACCATGGCCAACAGCGACTCCAGGCTGCTGGTACGATCGCGAAAGTCGGACTGGAAATTGAACTCGGCAACAATCACGGAAGGCTGCATCTTTTTGAGCAACGTAATCGCCTTGCGCACCGAGGAGGCCGTTTCCACGCGGTAACCCGCGCGCTCGTACACCGGCGTGAAGTTGGGATAGCCGCCAAGCTCGATGATGGAAAGCAGCGTGCGTTTCGAGGCGGGTTGGGTCATCGGCGTCGGCGCGTGGCGCGCGCAGTCGGGGCGGCGTTCCAGGGATCGTCCGGCCACGGATGTTTGGGGTAACGTCCTTTCAATTCTTTTTTGACCTCGGCGTAGGTACGCTCCCAGAAGCCGCGCAGATCCTGCGTCACCTGAATCGGCCGCTTCCCCGGCGACAGCAGATGCAGCGTGACCGGCACTTTTCCCCACGCCACGCGCGGCGAATCGGCAAGACCGAACATCTCCTGCAACTTCACCGCGAGCACCGGCGATTCGCCGGGGTGATATTCCAGCCGCAGGTGCGAACCGCTCGGCACCGTGATGTGCGTCGGCGCGCCCTCGTCCAGGCGCCGCCCCTGCTCCCAGTCGAGATGGGCCTTCAGTGCCGCGAACAAATCAAGGCGCGCGAGATGCTCGCGCCGCGTGATGCCATCAAGGTAAGGACCGAGCCAGTCCGCCAGCGTCTCCAGCAGCGCCGCATCCGATACGTCCGGCCAATTCTCATCCGGCAGCCAGTGGCGCAGCGACAGCACGCGCGCCTGCCACTCGCGCGCCTCGTTCGTCCACGGCAAGGCGTCGATGCCGAGGCGGCGGATGCCTTCGAGCATGGCGGCCCGCAGTTTTTCCGGATCGACGGCGGTGGAAGCCCGGCTGTCGAGCACCAGCGCGAAAAACCGTTCCTCGTGCCGTGCCACGACCACCTGCTGCTGGGCATCCCAGCGCACCACGTCCCCGCTCTGGATATGCGCGGACAGATAGCGGCGCAGCGTGTCCACCTCCAGCGGCGCGGCAAGATAAATCAGGCCTTCGCTCTCTCCCGCCGCTCGCGGCAGCCGGCGTGCGCTGTTTGGCCTGCCCCCGGCGGGGGCGGCCGTGGTACGTCCCTGGGGATCGCCCGCCTTCACGCTGGCGGCCACGATGCATGGTTGGCGCAGGCGCATCTCCGACTCGTGCAGCCGCGCGCCACGGCCCGAGGCCAGCAGATAGCGATGATCACCGGGCGCGCGTGCGAGCGCGACGCGGTCCGGATAGGCCAAGGCCAGCAACAGCCCTGTCTGCTCGATGTCTTCCGCCTTGGCCGGCGTGGGCGACGCCAGCAACCGCAGAAACTGTTGCGCCGCCTGATTCACGCGCACGCAGGCATTCGCATCGGCGGCATGGGACTGCGCGCCTTGCCGGCCCTGTTGGCGAAAGACCTGCAATACCTCAAGCCGCTGCGTGAAATCGGCGGCGCGGCGTGATTCACCAGCCAGAACGTCCCGTTCCGATAATAAGGCGGCGATGTCGCAGGCGAGCGCGCCCAGCCCCATCTTCTCGGCGGCATACAGCATGTGCGACAGACGCGGGTGCAGCGGCAGGCGCACCATGGCGCGGCCCGCGTCGGTAATCTGCCCGGATTCATCCAGCGCATCGAGTTCGGTCAGGAGCTCACGCGCCTGATTGAACGTGGCCTCCGGCGGTGGATCGAGCCAGGAAAGCGCACGCGCCTCGCGCACGCCCCAGGCCGCGAGTTCCAGCGCGAGCGGCGCCAGATCGGTCGCGCGCATTTCCGGTATCGACTGCGGAATGAGCCCGCGCTGCGTGTTCTCACCCCAGAGCCGGTAGCACACACCCGGCGCCAGCCTGCCGGCGCGGCCGGCGCGCTGTTCACTGGAGGCGCGCGAGATGCGTACGGTGGTCAAGCGCGTCAGTCCCGACTTCGGGTCGAACTGCGGCACGCGTGCGTAACCGGAATCGACCACGACACGCACGCCTTCGATGGTCAGGCTGGTTTCGGCGATCGGCGTCGCCAGCACGATCTTGCGCCGCACGGTCGAGGGCTGGATCGCGCGATCCTGCGCCTCCCACGGCAGATCGCCATAGAGCGGCAGGACATCCACACCCGACCCGAGTTTCATCTCAAGCAACACCTGGGTACGGCGAATCTCCCACGCGCCGGGAAGGAAAACGAGCACGTCCGCCGCTCCTGCGCATCCCTGCGCCCGCGGCAGTGCGCTTTCTGCCTCCCCGGAGGGGACTTGTGCATCCTGCACATCGCCTTCATGGGCTTCCAAGGCGCGCAGCACGGCATCGCATACTGTCTGCGGCAGCGGGCCCTCGGGGTCGCGCGGGAGGTAATGGACATCCACCGGGAAACTGCGTCCACGGCTCGTGACAATCGGCGCGTCGCTCAACAACTTCGAGACCGCGCCGCCATCAAGCGTGGCGGACATCACGAGCAGCTTGAGATCTTCGCGCAGGCCGCGCTGGCTGTCGAGACAAAGTGCGAGCGCGAGATCGGCATGCAGGTGGCGCTCATGGAATTCATCAAAAATCACCAGGCCGACATTCTTCAGTTCCGGGTCGGATTGCAGCCGGCGCGTCAGGATGCCTTCCGTCAA